>QWCK01000269.1_pt1 | contig 93360 bp, 87 predicted proteins | sample 1972571 | NCBI WGS metagenome assembly QWCK01 (sample SAMN09866710, study PRJNA288562) | Human gut metagenome isolate term2_stool, whole genome shotgun sequencing... | isolation source: gut | host: Homo sapiens | place: USA: California | reverse complement strand
GGTTTTAATGGGAAAAGTCAGATTGCAAAAATTATAATCTTCTTTTTCGTGAGCCTAATTTTGGCATATTTACTGACCGTTTTGGTTTAACTAGAAATTTATTGAAGAGGGTTAATAAATGTATATAAAAGAATATACAGAATTCAAATTTGATGAGATAGAGAAACTTTACAAGGCAGTCGGATGGACTGCATATACAGATGATATGGGTGCCTTAGAAGAGGGTTATAAGAGGTCTTTGAAAATCTTGGCGGCATACGAGGCTGATGAATTATTAGGAATAATTCGTGCAGTTGGGGATGGATATACTATTGTTTTTATCCAGGATATTTTGATCTTCCCCGAACGACAAGGACAAGGAGTTGGCAGTGCACTCATTAAAGCCATGCTTGACTTATATCCCAATGTTAGACAAATTGAGCTGGCAACTGATAATACAGAAAAGACCCTTGCATTCTACAAATCAGTAGGTTTTACTGAGTATTCGGAAGTGGAATGCTGTGGATTTATGAGGCTAAAATAAATTTTATTTCTTATAATATGTAGGTACATTTTTCACCTACAAAGAGTAGGTGAATTTTTTGTAGAAAAAATTGCACAGACTTAACCCACCCTTAACCTGGCTTATATATTTGCAAGCTATAATCAAAGTAAATCAATAGAGGAGGTAGATTATGGCAGTATTTGCAGATAAGAAAACCCAAGTAGAACAGCAAGGAGACTTAGAGAAGTTCATCAATCGCTATGAGTTGGCAGGGCTTGATGATGAGGATGTGGAGGAGCTTATACAAATTTTTAAAATGAAAAAGTTTTCCTTTGCCCAAGATTTAATCGAGCAAAATTTTGTCATTATCAAACTCTTAAACAGGATGAACAAGAACATTGAAGATCTTAAGAATAACTAAATGCATGACACAACCACCTTGAATAGGTGGTTTTTATGATGGAAGAATTTTTAGCGGCAAGTATTTTTCGGAAAAATAACAAGGACTTAACATTTATTTAACATAGCTGGACTATAATTGCTCCTATATGAAAGGGGAGTTTTATGGAAATTAATTTAATTGATATTACCAAGAGTTTTGGCAATAAACAGGTGATTTATCCAACGACTTTGAAGATTGACAAGGGGAGTTTTACTACTCTTTTGGGACCTTCGGGTTGTGGTAAGACGACTCTTCTTAGAATGATAGCCGGCTTGGAAACTCCAGATGATGGAGAGATTTGGATTGACAAGACTTGTGTATTTTCCAAAAAAGATAAGGTGAATTTACCGCCTGAAAAACGCAACCTTGCCTTTGTATTTCAAGATTTTGCCCTTTGGCCACATATGACTGTGTTTGAAAATGTGGCCTTTGGTTTAAAAGCCCACAAGGACACAAAGGATATTGAAGACAGGGTTTTTGCTGCTTTAAAGACGGTCAAGCTGGAGGGTTTTGAAGATAGGTATCCCCATCAACTTTCTGGTGGTCAGCAGCAGCGTGTTGCATTTGCAAGAGCGATTGCAATAAGGCCTAACTGCATTCTATTTGATGAACCGCTTTCAGCTTTGGATGCTCTTTTAAGGGAAGAGATGAGAAATGAATTAAAAGAGCTCACGTCATCGCTTGGTATAACATCAGTTTTTGTTACCCACGATCAAACCGAGGCTATGAGTATGAGCGATAAAATTGCGGTTTTAAATGGAGGACATGTTGACCAGTATGCTAGCCCAGAGGATATATACCACCAACCTAAGTCAGAGTTTGTGGCAAAATTTGTGGGCAAGTCCAATTGGATTGACGATAAAAAACTCTTTAGGCCAAAGGACGCTGATATGGATTTAAGCGAAGGCGCTTTAAGCTATGAGCTTCCAGTTGAAAATGTCCAATACCTGGGAGACAATTATGAGCTCACTTTAAACCACAATGGCAGAGCTTGGACTTATAAGACCAACAAAAAATACCTGCCGGGTCAAACTTTGACTATTTATATTGATCCGTCAAAGATTATTTCATTAGCAAATTAGGAGGAAGAATATGAAAAAACGTTTTATTACATTATTATTAGTAGTCGCACTTGCATTTTCAATGGTAGCTTGCAAGGGAGAATCATCCAAGGAAGATGGCAAGCTTTCAGGCAAAGTTACCGTTTACATGCCAAGTCCAGCAGGTCTTGCTGATAAATTAGCAGAAGCTTTTAAGGAAAAAACTGGAGTTGAAGTTGAGCAATTCCAAGGCACAACTGGTGAAATCCTTGCTCGCCTAGAAGCAGAACAAGCAAATCCTGTTGCCGATGTAGTTGTACTTGCATCTTGGTCAGATGGTTTGACTTTAAAAGCCGATGGCAAGTTGGAATCTTACAAACCAAAGGCAGCTGATAAAATCAATGAAGGATTTATCGATGCTGACAACACACTATTTGGTTCAAGCGCATCAGCTGTTGCTGTTATCTACAACAAAACTCTGTTGCCAGAGCTAAACGCCGACTGGAGCGAATTGGCCGATCCGAAGTACAAGGATATGATTGCTATTCCTGACCCAGAAAAATCAGGCGCTTGCAAAGACTTTTTGGCTGGTTTTGTAACTGGTCTTGGCGATGGCAAAGACATTATGAAAGCTTGGGCAGATAATGGCCTTGTAATTCCTGGTGCCAACAAGGCAGCTTTGGAAGCGGTTACAACTGGTGAAAAGGCAATTTTAATTGCAGGCGTTGACTATAATGCTTATAAATCAATAGATAAGGGCGAACCTCTTGGAGTTTATTATCCAAAGTCAGGTACAGTTATCAACCCACGCCCTGCTATGATTTTAAAAACTGCTCCAAACAAGGACAATGCGAAGGCCTTTGTAGATTTCTTGTTCAGCGAAGAAGCACAAAAAATGGTTGCAGACGCATATCTCTTACCTGGTATCAAGGACATCGAATATGACACACGCAGCAATTTAAAAGACATCCCAACAATTAATGCAAATTGGGATGAAATGATGAAGGTTGCAAGTGACACAGCAGCTGAATTAAAAGAGCTTTGTAAATAATTTTAATAATAGCTTATGAGGCAAAATACTTTAAAAAACAATTGGATGCTCATAGCTTTGCTGGTCCTTTTGATATTTTTAATCCTCTGCCCGCTTTTTTCTATCTTTCAAAAAGCGGTTGTTAGAGACGGCAAGCTGGATTTTTATCAGGCTTGGCAGACGATCAAGACCTCTGAAAACCTAAAGACCATTACAAATTCACTTGTATTGGGCCTGGCGGTTGTCCTTTGCTCAACTATTATAGCGGTGCCCACCGCCTATATTTTGGTGAGGACTGGCTTTGCTAGATTTAAGTTTTTGGATATTGTATTTATGATTCCCTTTATGACGCCGCCATATATCGCGTCTATGGGATGGATTCTTTTCATGCAAAAAAATGGTTTGTTTCAACAGCTATTCCCAAACACAGGAGCCTTGTCAGAAGGCTTCTTTAGTTTTATGGGTCTAGTTCTTGTAATGAGCTTAAATGTGTTTCCATTTCTGCTTACCATTTTAAAAAATGCAATTATAAATATTCCTGCCAGCCTGGAGGAGAGTGCGGCAGTTTTTGGTGCGGGAAAAGTCAAGAGATTAAATAAAATTTTCGCCCCACTTTTAACGGGCAACTACGCCATAGGTGCACTTTTGGTTTTTGTAAAAACCCTGTCCGAATACGGAACTCCCTACACTCTGGGCAGGAGGATTGGATATTATGTATTTACAACCGACATCCACAAGTATTCGACCACAGCGCCAGTGGATTTTGCAAGCTCTGCAAGTCTTTCGGCAGTCCTGATTTTTATTTGTATGGCCATGTGGCTGGTGCAAAATTATATAACTGAAAATAAAAGCTACAAGCTGGTGAGTGGCAAGGGGTCAAGGTCTGTGAGGACAGAATTAAAACCCTTTGGCAAAGTCATTGCCTGGGCCTGGATAATCTTGGTCATACTAATTTCAATTGGCCTGCCATACTTTTCTATAATTACCAGCTCGCTGATAAAATTAAGAGGCTACGGACTAGCGGCAGGGAATTTTACCTTTGACCATTACAAGGAGCTCTTGACCACACCAAAGGCTCTGAGGGCCATCAAAAACTCCCTTATCTTGGCCATTTCGTCAGCAAGCATTTGTTCTGTTATAGGAACGCTTACGGTCATTGGAGTTAGAAAGGCTAAGGGATTTTTAAAAAAAGCCTTGGAGGCCATTAGCCTTTTACCGGAAATGCTCCCAAGTATTGTTATAGTTCTTGGCATAATGCTTTTTTGGAATTCGATTTACAAGGTCATTCCCCTTTACAACACCATAGGCATCATGATACTAGCCTATGTAATTTTGTATTTGCCCTTTACAGTTTCCTATGTCACCTCGTCTTATTCGCAGATAAACGAAAGCCTCTTGGAAGCGGGCAGAACTTTTGGGGCCAGCCCGGCTTATGTCTTTAAAAAAATCACCCTGCCAATGATTTCAAAGGGAATATTCTCGGCTTGGATGATGACTTTTATTATAGCTTTTCGTGAGCTAGTTACTGCCAGTTTGATTGCGCCGCCAAACACGCTTGTCGTTTCGACTTATATCAACAGAGAGTTCGAGCAGGGGAGTGTGCCTCTGGGCATGAGCATGGCAGTATTGTGCGTAATAATAACCGTCGGAGCTCTTATACTTTTTAAGAGCCTGACCGAAAAGAAGGGGAAATAATAAATGAAAGTTTATATTGGAGGCGGAGTTGGCGAGCACGGCAGGAATTGCTTTTATGTAAGTTGCGATGGGCTTTCATTTTTAGTGGACTGTGGCTTGATGGCCGATGATAAGAAGAATACGTATCCACATTTAATACCAGAGCAAATAAATAATTTAGAGGCAGTTTTTTTAACCCACTCACACAATGATCACACGGGTGCTATTCCCTGGCTTTATGAAAATGGCTTTGATGGGGAAATTATTGCGACCACAAAAACCTTAGAGCAAATAAATTTTCCATTAAAAAATAAAATTCCTTTGGAAGAAATTTGCCCGAACCAAGTCGGGACTTACAAGGGCCTAAAAATAAATTGGGGGAGAGCTGGCCACACAGCCGGGTCTGTTTGGTATAAATTTTCGACCGAGGACAAGACTCTAGTTTTCTCAGGAGACTACAGCGAGCACTCTCCAATCTATGAGTGCGACTTATTACGCGGTATGGCTGCTGACTTGGCAGTTATAGACGTGGCTTACGGCAGAGTCGACAAAAATTTTATGGAAGCCTGCAAAGAAATCATTGAAAAAACAAAAGACCTCTTAGATGTGCACAAGATAATTGCCTTTCCAGTTCCCAAATACGGGAGGGGCATAGAGCTTTTTAAAATCTTGAGCGAAGAAATCGAAGATATAAACTACTATGGCGATGAGAATATGGTGATGGCTGTAGAAGATTTTAAGAAGGGCGGTTTTTTCTATAAAAAGGCTAAGATAAAAAAGGAAATATATTTATATAAGGGAGAGAATAAGGGCATAGTTTTTATTTCTGATCCCCAGCTAAAGTCGAATGCGGCTGCTAAGACCGCAGACCAAATTTTAGCTATGGGTGGCAAAATAATAGCCACTGGTTTTATAGAGGACAAGACTTATGCTAAAAACCTGCTGGACAAGGGCAAATTGGAGGCTCTTATATATCCAATCCACCAAAATTACAAGGAGTATTTGTATTTGCTGGATAAAAATTCCTTTAAAAAATCCATCCCTTATCATTCGGATGAATTAAAGACAGAGGAAAAATATTTTAACATTTCCTAGGCACACAAAAAGCGAGAGTTTTTGATTAACTCTCGCTATTTTTATATTATATTTCTTTAAGTCCGTCGGGATTTAACTCGTAGATTTTGTCGCAGGCTTGGGTCAGGAAGGACCTGTCGTGGGAGATTGCAAATATTGCTCCTTTGAAGTCCGCGAAGACGGAGTTGAGTTCATCGATTGACAGTGGCGAAAAATTTCGCGTGGGCTCGTCTAAGAGCAAGACATTTGCACCGTCCAAATCCAGTTTGGTCAAAATTATTTTGGCCCTCTGTCCTGGACTTAAATCGCCCATCTTGCGATTGATTTCTTCCTTGGAAAATTTCACGCTGGATAGGTAGGTCATAATCTTCGTTCGCTCGTCTTTGGTCCCGTCTACTGATAAAAAGTCGTAGGCTGATTGATTATAATCCAAAACTTCTCTGTAGTCCTGGGGCATGACGCCAAGCTTAATATCAGTCCGATTTTTTAATTTTTGGTTCAGCATTCGAAAGAGGGTGGTCTTGCCAACCCCGTTTTTACCAACTATGCCAATCTTGTCTTGGCCGTAAAAATCTAGGTTGATATTTTTAGCCAAAATATTTTCTCCGATTTTTAGCTCATAGTCGACCAGATTTATTATGGGCTTGGCTGCTGGCAGGGGCTGGTAATTGGAAAATTTAATTAAAATGCTGTCCTCAGTTTCTGGAATTTCTAAAAAATTTTCTGCTTCTTTTTCAAAACGCCTCCGCGTAGATTTGACTGCGTGCATCTTTTTGGCCAGTAACCTGCCGCCAGCTGGGTCGGCCCGGCTGATAACCTTTTGCTCGTGGTCAACCCTTTGGTAGATTTGCTGGAGCCTTTCCATCCGCTTTTTGTAATCGGCTCTCTGTTTGTTGGCAATCATAAGGTCGGATGCGTACTTGCGATTTCTCCTGTCGATAAAGTCCTCGTAGGCTATGGGGACAAAGGTTGAAATTTTTCCCAGATGGATAATGCCTTCAGCTGTGGCCTTTAAAAGTTCCGTGTCGTGGGAGATAAATAAAATCGCCAGGTCTGAATGCCTTATAAAGTCTTCCAGCCAATAGACGGTTGCCAGATCCAAGTCATTGGACGGCTCGTCTAAGAGTAACAAATCAGGTTCAGCCATTAAAATTTTCACCAAAGCCAGTTTGATTTTCTCACCGCCAGATAGCTTTTGAATCTGAGTATCGCGACTAATAAAATCGTAGTCTAGGTCAAGGTCATCCAATATTCCATATATAATCGAGTGGTTGATATCGCCAATATAATCTCTTACGGATAAATCATAATAGGCGTCCAGATTTTGTGGCAGATATCCAGTGGCAAAGGAATTTTTAATTGATCCTTCCACTTCTAAATAGTCTTGGATGGCTGGGTCCTTTAAAATGCATTTTAAAATCGAAGACTTGCCGGCTCCTTCTTCACCGATAATGGCAATCTTGTCGCCAGAGTTTACTACAAAGGACAAGTCTTTGACCAAGACTTTTAAATCCCTTAGGTTTCTTATAGATAAATTATTAACTTTTAACATATTTCCTCCTTATTATTTTTATAAGGCGGATTTGTTGGACACAAATTCCGCATGTGTTTTTGATCTGTGCCCTCATTTGAAGGCTCTTAAGCCATAATTGTCATCTTGACACTTCCTTTCTGTAAATGATAACTTTATTATAGCACTCTAAAAGACCTTTTACAAATACAAATTATATTTGACAAATTTTTAAAAATCATTTATAATAAAAGCTCATGGAGAGATGGCCGAGCGGTTGAAGGCGCCCGCCTGGAAAGCGAGTATACGCTTAAACGTATCGAGGGTTCGAATCCCTCTCTCTCCGCCATGGTGCAAGACGGGGGGCTAGCGGTTCCTTGTAATCTGCAATCCGCTGTAGCAGAGTCTGACTTTTTTGAGGGCTTTTTGTGGTCGGATGCTATTGTGGCATCTTGGTGTTGATACATTGGACCTATATGCAACGATAAGTGCGCCGAACCTCGTCAGGTCGGGAACGAAGCAGCGATACGCGTTTCTTTCGTGTGACATATAGCCATCCGTGAGGAGCCAAGTGCCATGGTGGGCACGGTTGCAAATGTTCGATTCTAAGTCCGCACCTTACATATTTAAGAGCGAAAGCTCTTTTTTTATTGAATTTTTTTATTTTGACTTTTCAATTTTTATTCAAAATCTTCAGGCCTTCAATCTTCAAAGGGCAAAGGCTTATTTTTCAAAAATGCAATTTTCCTAAGAATATAAAAGGCATTTTATTTCGAAAAAATTCTTAATTTCAATTTATTTTCTCTTTGCATTTGCAATTTTTATTTGAGCTTCTCCAGGTCTTTAAACCTTTGAGGGCAGAGGATTGTATTTTTAAAATGCAATTTGCAAATATATATGAAAGGCCTTTCACTTTGGGAAAAATTTAGCACTTTGCATTATAAATTTCATCTATAGGTCGGCTTTTCTTATAGATGAAATTAATTGGATTTTTTTCTCAATAAATGCTACAATAAGCAGTGTGGATATTTTCCACATGATATTTTAATTTAGGAGGAAATTATGAAAAAACAAAATATTTTTTTAGTTTGCATCCTTGCTTTATTATTAGCTTTTGCTGGATGTAAATCAAATGATGCACCAGCAAAGACTGATTCAACAGCAAGCGCTGATGGTACAATCTCAGGTGCAGACCTAGACAAGATTGAAGAAGACAACAAGGAAAAAGAAAACTACCTTGTAATCGACGTTAGAGGTCCTGAACAATATAACGAAGGACACGTAAAACACGCTATCAATATTCCACTTGATACACTTGAAAGCAGACTTTCAGAAATTGAATCTTTCAAAGATAAGAATGTTATCACAGTTTGCAACACAGGCAAAAAGAGTGGAGAAGCTCAAAAAATTCTTCAAGACAATGGCTTTACAAAAGTTTTAAATGCTGAAGGCGTAAAAGACTTCACATACACAACTATGACTAAGGCTAAATCAGTTCTTGGACCAGAATTTGCTGAACTAATCAAAGGCGACGTTACAATTCTTGACTTCAGAGAAGAAAAAGACTTCAACGAAGGTCACATTGCAGGTGCTATCAACACAACAGCTGATGACGTTTTAAATATCCTAGATCAAATTCCAAAGGATAAGCCAGTTCTAACCTACTGCTACTCAGGAAACAGATCATTTGGCGGAGCTCACAAGCTTGCTGAAGAAGGATATGACGTTACAAACGCTATCGACGGAACTAAGGAATACGAATACGAATTAGTAAAATAATTTAAATAAAAATATGAAAGGGAGATTTTCTACAATTCAAGATTAACTGTAGGCGAATCTCCCTTGTTTTTTAAAGGAAGAGCATATGATTATATTTTTCACAAAGGCACCGGAGCTTGGCTTTTGCAAGTCACGTTTAAGGGAATTTATAGATGACGAAAAAGTTTTGGTAATTTGCCGAAAGCTAATAAAAGATACTTTTGTATCAATAAACCACTTTCCCTGTACGATTTATTATGCCGGAGTTTATGAAAAATTGGATTTTTTGGGAGCTGATTTGACACAGATCCACCATAATCCCCAGGTCAAAGGCAGCTTGGGTAGGCGGATGAAAGAGGCCATTTACCATGAGCTCAAGTTAAATGACAAGGTGATTTTAATTGGGTCGGACCTAGTGGGTATTGATGATGAATTAATTAAGTCTGCCTATGAGGCGCTTGATGATTATGATATAGTCATTGCTCCTGTAGCTGACGGCGGATACGGACTGGTAGGAATGAATAGGGAATGCGATATTTTTACTGGCATAGAATATTCGACGCCCCATGTTTTAAAAGATACGATTGATTTGGCCGAAGAAAAAGGCTACCGAGTAAAAGTCTTAAAAGAAATCTTGGACATAGATGAGTTTGACGACCTTGTCAGAGCAGAGACGGGAATTTTTGATATTGACCTGATTGGCAGGGGCGAATACAATGTCAACTACAAGGTCGGCGATAGAGTTTTTCGCATTAACTTTGCCAGCCAAATGGGACTGGGGGAAGACCAAATCGCCTATGAGTATCAGGCTTTAAAAGAGCTGGAGACATCGGGAGTAACCCCCAAGGCCTATGAGTGCAAAAAATCTGGCAACTATATTCCCTACGGTTTTTTGACCATGGAATATTTGCAAGGTCGGCCCCTTGACTATGACAAGGACATGGCGACTGCTGCCAGACTCTTGTCAACCGTCCACAATATGGACGCCAGCAAATCAAAACTCATCAGGGCAGATAAGCCTTTTAAGATGATGTACGAGGAATGTTTGTCCATGTACTCCCACTACAAATCTTGGGAAGACCGGGACAGGGAGGCCGAGAAAATTATCGATGAACTCATGGAAATCGCAGGATCTTATGACTTGGATGCTCAAATGAAAAGACCGTCTATAATAAATACAGAACTTAACAATCGCAATTTTATTATCAATAATAATTCTTATATTATAGATTGGGAGAAGCCCATTATTGGCGACTGCGAGCAGGACTTGGCCCACTTTTTGGTGCCGACTACGACCAATTGGAAGACCGATAAGATTTTGTCTGACGCAGAAATCGAAAACTTTTTACTTGAATACGAAAAATATAGATCCGTAAATAGAAAATTATTAAAACAGTTTATGACCTTCAACACCCTAAGGGGAGTCACCTGGTGCTCCATGGCTAAGCGGGAGTACTCCAGCGACCGGGCCATAAAAAATGAAGATACAGAGAAGAAGATAAATAAATTTTTAAGCTTAGATTTCTTAAAAATGTTAAAGGAAAGATTTTATTAGAGGTGAATTATGAGTAAACATGAATTAACTCCACAAGAACAAAAAAAGGCCAATACCAGACGGATAATTCTCTTAGCCGTTATTGGTATCTGCCTCTTGGTTTATTTCTTTGTACCATCTGTAAATACAAAGATTAATACAGCAGTTTCAACAGTATTTACAACTGACATTCATAAAGTGGTTGAATACATCAGAGGCTTCGGCGGATATGCAGTTGCAGTTTCATTTTTATTGATGATCCTGCAAGCAATTATCGCACCTGTCCCAGCCTTTGTTATAACCCTATCAAACGCAGTTATCTGGGGCTGGTGGAGAGGCGCCATACTTTCATGGACCTCATCTATGGTTGCAGCAGGTATTTGCTTCTACATTGCTCGCATTTTAGGCCGTGACGTTGTTGAGAAATTAAATGCAAAATCAGGTATAGCAAAGATTGAACAATTCTTTGAAAGATATGGGACTAACACCATTATAATTGCTAGACTTTTACCATTTGTTCCTTTTGACCCAGTATCATACGTTGCAGGACTTACATCTATGGGCTTCTGGGAATTTTTCTGGGCAACAGGTATTGGCCAATTACCAGCTACAGTTATTTACTCATACGCAGGTGGCCAACTAACTGGCGGTGCACAAAAGATGTTTATCGGTCTCTTAATCTTATTTGGCGGTTCAGCTATTGTAGCAATGGCTAAGAAGATGTACAATGAAAAATACAAAGACGAAAAAACAAAAGATCCAGGAAATAATTAAAATATTAATCGCCATAACCATCGTGGCTGGATCAATTTACTTGGCCAGGTATGCAAAGTTTGAGCACATCCGCGACTTTGTTCAAAGCTATGGGGTTTGGGGCGAGGTAATTTACGTGCTTTGCTGGGTGGTCCTGCCCATATTTATGTTTCCAGTCCCCGTCATCGCCTTTGCAGGCGGAGTAATGTACGGGATTGGCAAGGGCAGCCTGCTCACCATACTTGGAGCCATGTTAAATGTAATTGTGGTTTATTTTTTATCCAGGTATGTGGCCAAGGACTTTGTAGAAAAAATTATTTTAAACAGAGTCAGCGGCAAACTCAGGGAAAAACTTTTGACCGAAGATCAAAAATCCCTCTTTGTAGTTTTAACCGTAATGAGAATTATGCCCATTGTATCCTTTAGCCTTTCAAATTATCTGGCGGGGATTACAAATGTCAAGTTCTGGGTTCACATGCTCTCATCGGTTATTGGGATAATCCCAGGCACGTTAATATTTTTAAACTTTGGCGATAAGATGCTAGAGCCGGGTTCAGCTTCATTTATAATTGCTGCAGTCCTCCTTGCTCTAATAGTTATTGTGCCAATATTTTTTACAAGAAAGTATTTTGGTGATTTAGTTGTCAAAAAAAGTGACGATAATTCTTCCGACCTATAATGAGGAAGAAAATATAGCAAAAATTGAAAATCAGCTAAGGAAATTGGAGGGTGACTTTGATGTCATCTTCTCCGATGGCTTTAGCACGGATAAAACCTATGAGCTAATTACTTATCCAAAAATTCAAGAGGCCAAGTACCGGGCCTTTCAGATGAATGCTGCGGCCAAGTATGCCAAGACTGAATACCTGTGGTTTGTCCACGTGGATTCGATTTTGCATCCCAAGTCAGTCCTCGCCATTGAAGATTCTGGCTACGAGATTGGGTGCTTTAGGCTGAAATTTGACAAGGACACCTTTGCCCTCAGATTAAATTCATTTTTTACAACTGCCTTTAGGCTGAGACTACAAAAACTTGCCTTTGGCGACCAGGGAATTTTTATCAAGAGGGATCTCTTTGAATCCATGGGTGGCTACAAGGAAATTCCGCTGATGGAAGACTATCAATTGTCTGTGGATATAAATAAAATGGGAAAGAAGATTGAACTTATTGACCTGCCTATAATTACATCGGCCAGACGCTTTGAAAGGGGTGCCTTTAGGACCTATTTTAAAATGCAAAGATTGCAATGGAAGTACAGGCACGGTAGAGATATATTTGAAATACATAAGGAGTACGAAAGCTATGACGGTAAGTGAAACCGAAAGAACTAGACAAGACTGTATCAAGTGTGGGGCTTGCACAAAAAACTGTAAATTTTTAGAGAAATATTCTATGAATCTGCTGGACTTTTGCGACCGCGAAGACCTCCGCTATTCATGTTTTATGTGCGACAGGTGCAAGGAAGTCTGTCCCAAAGATTTATCGGGCAGGCAAATCGCCCTTGAACTCAGGCAAAAGAATCCAAAGGGCCTGGGCTCTGTGGAATTTATGAAAAATAATTACAAGCTGAGAAACAACAGCAAGAAGCCATCGGAGACACTTTTATTTTTGGGCTGCAATTATCCAGGATTTTTGCCCAAGACATCTGAACGCATGATTGAAATCTGTGCTGAGCATGGAGTGGATTTTTCTGTGGACTGCTGCAAGAAGCCAGTCGCAGAAATGGGTGGCGACCCAAAGATGAAATATATAGACAAGGTCTTTAGGGACAAGGGCGTCAAGCGACTCATCTGCTGCTGCCCCAACTGCTATCATTTCTTGAAAAATCGCTACGACGATATAGAAATCATCGACCCATACGAATATTTACTGGAAATAGGAGAGGGCAGAGCTATAGAGGAAGAGGCCCATGTATTTTTCCCATGCTCTGAGCGTTTTGATTCGCCTATATTTGAACACATTAAAAAATTCGCCCCAAATGTCAAGACAAGGACTTATAAAAAAATAAATTGCTGCGGCATGGGCGGCGGCGCATCCAAAACCGAGGGTCAAATCAAGGCCGACTGGCACCAAGACATCAAGGATATAAAAGCAGACAATATTTATAACTACTGCTCAACTTGCGCCGGAGTTTTTGAAGCCAGCGGCATAAATAATGTAAAGGTATTTTTGTCGGAGATTCTTGGAGTTAACGAAAGACCCAGCCAATCTTACGGGAAAAATGTTTTAAAAATAAAATTTAGAAATCACAAGATGTAATAAAAAAACAATAAGGAGAAACATATGAAAGATAATGAAAGAGAGCAAATCCTTGCCTGGATGGGCGAGGGCTACAATTGCTCGCAAGTTGTACTTATGCATTTTGCAAACAAAAAAGCCATTGATTTGGACATGGAGACAGCCAAAAAAATTGCCCAGCCCTTTGAGCTTGGCCACTACACAGGGGAAACCTGCGGGGCTTTAAGCGGAGGACTTATGGTAATCGGCCTTATGAAGGGGGCTATGGACGATGAGGGCAAGGTCGAACTCATCAAAGCTGCCCACAAATTTGCAACTGCCTTTAAAGAAAAAATGGGATCCAATATGTGCAAGGACTTACTAGCCACAAATGTCAACGAAGGAGACAATTTATCAAAGGCCTTTGAAGATGGGACCATCGAAAGAGTTTGTCCTAAGGCAATTTTTACAGCTATTGAACTGGTGGAAGAGATTTGCGGATAAAATTCGCAAGGGATTAATAATAAAAATAAAACTCAAGGAGGTATATTATGAGTGAATACTATGAAAGAAAAGACCTACAAGCCTTTGGCAAGGGAGAGCTAGGTGAACTAGACAAAGACCTTTGGAATAAATTTATGGCCTACTATGGGGACGTATTTGCAGAAGGCGCTCTTACAACACGTGAAAAAAATCTGATCGCCCTTGCTGTGGCCCACGCTGTTCACTGCCCATACTGCATTGAAGCTTACACAGAAGCCAGCCTCCAATCAGGCTGCGACAACAAGGAGCTCATGGAAGCAGTCCATGTTGCAACTGCAATTACAGGCGGTGCAGTTCTAGCCCATGGCACACAAATGAAAAAATTAATTGATGAGCTGGAATTCTAATGGAAAAGAAATTAAATATTCCAGATTTTGAAAGCCATTTAGAAGACGGCATCCTCTGGTCCAAGGACAAATTGGCAACCATGCAAGTAAACATTACCAAGACTTGCAACCTGGCCTGTAAGCACTGCCATGTTGAGTCAAGTCCTTCACGAACAGAGGACATGACCAGGGAAACTGCGGACAAGGTAATTGAACTCTTTAAAAAAGAAGGTTTTCAAATCCTAGACATCACTGGCGGGGCTCCAGAAATGTCCAAACAATATAAATATTTAATCGAAAATCTGGCTCCATACGCCCAAAAAATTATGACCAGGACCAACCTGACTATCCACCTTGAACCAGAATACGAAGGCTACTTGGAATTTATGAAAGACCACAAGGTTGAAATCGTCGCTTCACTTCCTTTCTATGAAAAGGATAAGACTGACCGCCAACGCGGCATGGGCGTTTACGATGAATCAATCGAAGTCTTGCAAAAATTAACCAAGATGGGCTATGGAGTTGAAGACGATTTGATTTTGGACTTGGTCTACAATCCAAACGGGGCAATTTTGCCTGGCGACCAAGTGGAACTGGAAAATATTTACAGGGCCAAGCTGGACGAGTACGGCATTAAATTCAACCAACTTTTTACCATCACCAACAATCCATCCGGTAGATTTTACAATTGGCTAGAACGCTCTGGCAATCTTGAACGCTACATGGACAAACTCTTGGCAGCCTTTAACCCGGCAACGATTGACGACGTCATGTGCAGGGATATGATAAGCGTTAATGATGACGGAACACTTTACGACTGCGATTTCAACTTGGCCATTAAACTCGGCATGGTTGATGAGCCAAAAACTGTCGACCAAGCACTGGAAATGGGATTGGGCAAGAGAAAAATTGCCACAGCCAACCACTGCTACGGATGTACAGCTGGCAGTGGCAGCTCCTGCGGAGGCGCCTTAGAATAAATATGTAAACACAAGCACCTGGAGAAAACTGGGTGCTTTTTGCTTGACTTATAAGCTCAAAGACAATAAAATTATAACAAGAGGTGATAAGATGAAAGAAGTTGTTTTTTCTGAATTTAAAGAAAATTTAGATAAATATTTTAATATGGCAAAAAGTAATGCAGACCCTATTTTAGTTAAGAGAAAAAACGGAAAAAACTTTGTTGTCATTAGCCTTGATGAGTATAATAACTTAATTGAAAATACTTATATTATGAGTGATTCAGATTATTACCAAGAGTTAGTTAAAAGAGCAGAAGATATTTAAAGTTATAAGCACCTGGAGAAAACTGGGTGCTTTTTGCTTGCTCTAAATATTTTCAGCAAAATTTTTTGTCCGAAATTCTCCTCAGATTGTTGACCCAATCAAACAAAATTTTTTGTCCGAAATTCTCCTCAGATTGTTGACCCAATCAAACAAAATTTTTTGTCCGAAATTCTCCTTGAGCATATTGACAATCGGTGGCCGAAATAAATCGGCCGCTACAAGGTCGATTGTCAATAGTTGCGTGAGTCGCTGTATGCCAATCGGTCAATTTTTATATGAGGCGGTGGTTACCATAAAGGTAACCTCTACAATTTCCGCCTCGTTTTTTATTGACCTCTTGGGCGTGGCTGCAATCGGACACTACAGAAATTTTGCAAATAAAATTTGTCTAAAATAAAAATCAAAACCCACAATAATTCCAATAAAAAACTTGCACGCTTGTGCAAGTTAATTTTTTATTTAAGCATCTAGGCTGTCCATCCTAAAACCACGGCCGCGGACTTCTGTGAGTTCGCTGATGCCGATAAAGGCGCCTTCGTCAATTTTGTTTACAATGTCCTTGAGGATTGTAATCTCACGATTGGAGATGACCAGATAGATGACCTTGGTGTCCTGCTTGGACCAACCGCCCTCGGCCTTTAAAAATGTAACGCCCCGACTCATTTGCTGGTTGATGGCATTAGCAATTTCGTTTGGCTTAGCAGTTATAACATTGACGGCCTTGAGGTCACCCTTGCCCGTTTGAATCTTATCGAGCATTGTATATGAAACATACATGGCAATTATGGTGTAGGCTGCTGGCTGAATGCCAAATAGATAAGCGCCTGTGCCAATTACGACGGCGTTCAACAATAATAGGGCAGAGCCGATTTGCATATTGTATTTCTTTTTCATAACGGCAGCCACTATGTCAAAACCGCCTTGGCAGCAGCCGTTTTTAAATAAAATCCCCATGGCAGTCCCGTTTACCACGCCCCCCACGATCGCAGACAAAAGCGGATCGGTAAAGGATATATATTGGGACACGCCTCTAAAGATAATCATGGTAAAAGATTGGACGATGGTACTTATAAAAGTGTAGACCAAAAACTTTTTGCTAAGAGTCCTCAAACCGAACAAAAAGAGTGGCAGGTTCAAAACAAAGACAGTAATACCTGCGGAAATATCGGTCAGGTACTGAATCATAATTGAAATACCGCCGATGCCCCCGCTCAAAAACATATGAGGGGTGTAAAAAGCGTTGACCCCAAAGGCAAAAATCAAGTTGCCGATGATAATGGCCATAAGCTTGGACTTAATCTCGTACCTAGATCCAAAAAGCTCCAGCATTTTTGGATTTGGACAGTAAATTTTTACCTTATTTTCCATAATCTTTAACTCCATCCGATTCTAAAAACATCTCTGTAAATTCCATGGCCTTGACCGTCATTTGGTGCTTGGCATCGTCCAGGACAATGTGCTTGAAGAGACTTTTCTTTTTATAAAAAGGCTTTAATGCTGAGGCCGTTTCAATATTAAACTTGGGTGGCACGATTTCGTCGAGTGCACCGTCTACCAAGATGATAGGACGATTTTCCAGGCGGGATAAATTTTCCGCCGGGCTGTAATAGCGAAGCTCATTTTTTATTGGCTTGTAAACATCTTCGCTAATATTTTCTTCTCTTGCAATCCAATCCGCAAAAGCCAGATAATCGAGGACGCCGTTGTAGCAAATGAGTTTGCCCACAGGATTTTTCACAAAGGCACCTGCAGCCGCCATGGCCCCCATAGAGTGGCCGGCGAAAATAATATCGTTTGGATTGTATCCCTTCTTTTCAGCCACATAATTTACAATGCTGGGGCTCTCGGTAATTGTATTTATCAAAACCTTTGGCAAAGCCTCCGCATCTGACACAGCATTAATATTAAACTCGCTCTTCCTGGACCCGTGGCCCAACTGTTCGACCACAAAAACATCGTAGCCCATGCTTGCCAAAATCTGGCACCTAAACATGGACCGTGCCCTTGAGGAAGTGTAGCCGTGGTAATAAATAATTGCCCCAAGAGGTTTGTAGCTCATGGGCGTAATCTCTGTAACATCAATCCCATTAATGTTGATGTCCATTTCCAAATAACCATTAAAACTCATAATTCACCTCGTTTTAAAATCAATCGGCTGGTAGCCAAAATTTATCAAAGCCTCATTTATTTTTGCAAAAACACCCGATCCAAAAAAACCGCGATAAGCTGAAAGCGGAGACGGATGGGCAGATTTTATAATAGCGTGACGATTGTCGATATTTTTCTCCAAAGCCTGGGCCTCTTTGCCCCACAAAACAAAAACCAGAGGGGAAGGATGGTCGTTTAACTTTTGTAAGACAAAATCAGTAAAGACCTTCCAATTTAAAAAATCATGGCTCATCGGCTGACCAGAGCGAACAGAAAAAGTCCTGTTCAAAAGAAGAACTCCCTGCTGAGCCCAGGATGACAAATCACCGGATGAGTTTTTGATTCCCAGATCATCCTCCAGCTCCTTAAAAATATTTCTTAAGGACGGCGGCAACTTGTCGGCCCTTGTTGAAAAAGCTAAACCATCTGCAACCCCCGGCGTGTGATAAGGATCTTGACCCACAATAACCACGCGTGTCTCCTTGTAAGCAGTCAGATTAAAGGCCCGAAAAACATCCTCCTCCCCAGGAAAAATATCGTATGATTTCCGTTCTTCGTCAAGCTTATCCATCAAGCCCACAAAATACTCGCTATTAATAATGGGAGATAAAACCTCCCCCCAATCATTGGTAAATAATTCCATAAACCAATAATACCACAAGCCCCGCCCCTTATCAAGGAGAAAAAAATAAAATAAAATGTAAACAAAAAATAAAAATTGTGCTATAATATAGATGATAATAATTATCAATAGGAGGCCTAAATGTTTAAGAAATTTTTAGAAAATTTTAGAAAGCCAAAAGACAATTTTGGCGGCAGATTTATGTTAAAGAGCATGAATAAAGGGCATGAAAAATTGGCAAGTTGGGGTAGGTCTTACTTAGAAATAAAAAAAGAATATACAGTCCTAGATTTGGGGTGTGGCGGTGGACGCAACATTGAATACTTTTTAACTAAAGCTAATAAAGTATATGGGATTGACCACTCAGAGACGAGTGTAAAAATGGCAAGCGAGATAAATAAAGAAGCAATTGAGTCTGGCAGATGTCAAATTTCAGTGGGAGATGTAAGGAGCCTTCCTTTTGAAAATGAATCCATAGATATCATCACAGCTTTTGAAACTATTTATTTTTGGGATGACGTAGAGGCATGCTTTAAAGAAATTTATCGCCTTTTGAAAAATGGTGGACAGTTTTTAATCTGTAATGAAGTCTCATCTATGGATAGAAGAGATGTTAGAATATTAGCGCATAAGATAGAAATGCAAGTATACACGCCAGACGATTTGACAAAAATGCTTACGAATATCGGTTTTTGTTGTGCCTATCATTTAGATGGGAAAAAACAACTAGCATTTATTGGGAAAAAATAAATTTTTTAAATGAGGTAAATAAAATGAGCTTAACTTATAAAATTGCATCGTCAATAGTGAGACTCCTTGGAGTTAAAAAAATGTTTTTAAAAGACAAAGACGAGATGCTTGAGTACGCAAGGGGAGAAAACACAAAAAAGGTCTTTGATTTAAAGAAGGCAAGAAAAAGGGCAGAGAGAAAAAATTATTATCTCTTCGATAGAGATGTCATGGGCTACAGATTGGTCTCTTATCAAAAAAACCAAAGCCCTGCCTCTGGCGCAGTCCTTTATTTTTTCGGCGGAGGTATGATCACTGGACCTGATAAGTTAGATTTTTCTTTGGCGGAAAGAATAATGGAAAAAACAAATAAAGACGTATGGTTTTTGTTTTATCCCCTTTGCTCGGAAGATATAAAGGTGGATAAGACATACCAAGTCTCATTTGAGACCTATAGACTGATGACACAAACTTACAATCCAGAAAATATAAGCGTGTTGGGATTTTCGTCGGGAGCCTGCCTGGCCCTTGGAATATTTTTGCATAACAACGCAATGGGTAGGCCGCTTAAAATGCCTGGCAAAATTATTTCAGTTTCACCCGGCGGCATACCCGATGTAAGTCTTGATGAAAATAAAGAGATTTGGGAAAAATTAAATGCACTTAATCACAAAGACATAATAATTGATCCAACCTATTTTATAACTGCAAGGGAAATTACAAAAGGTGATGAAGACATACCCGAATATATGCTTGACGGAACGGTGGGAGATTTTACCGACTTTCCGAAAACATATTTTTATTACGGCGAAAACGAATGCCTCTATGCTTTTGCTGACGAATTTAAAAAAGCCATGGACAAATACCAGGCCCCATACGAAATCATTGTTGGCAAGGGCATGTGCCACTGCTATCCGCTTTTAAGATTTTTTAGAGAGGGCAGAGAGGCCCAAGACAAAATTATTGAATTGTTAAAATAAATCGAGGACAGAAATGAAAACGCAAACAAATAAAATGCCAACTTTTGGAGTTGGACCCATTTATGTAATCACCTGTTTGATATTGACAATAATTGCCCTAATCCTATCCCATTATGGATACTTAAAAGCTGGCCAAGTTGACCAAGGGGAAATTTATTTCAATATACTTGGAGGGCTTTCAATTTTGTTCGGACTAAATTTATGGATAAGGGCAGTCCTAATACAAAAAATAAATGCAAAAGTAAAAGAAAATAAATTAATCACAGACGGAGTCTACGCCATCGTCAGAAACCCAGTCTACTCAGCTTTTATATTTTTATTCACGGGCGTGCTTTTAATGGCCCACAACTACCTGCTCTTAATATTGCCTCTAATATACTGGGCCACCCTAACCATACTCATGAAAAACACAGAAGAAAAATGGCTGCGCGAAAAATTCGGCCAAGAATACATCGAATACTGCAAAAATGTAAATAGAATCATCCCGTGGAAAAGGAGAAAATGAGAATAAAAAAGCGGTGGCTGAACCACCGTTTTTTGCTTGGGAAAATTATTTCTAAAAGAGGGGAAGGATTTATTTGAACTATATGAGAGGGATATTTATGGAAAATAATGTTTATTTAATGTATAATAAAGATAACAGTATAGGTGAGTACATATATATGGAGGAAATTATGGCTAGGGCAAAAAACTTTAATTTGTTTTTAATGGACGGGGACTCGACTGGTAGGATTAAATGCACTCTTTTAAATTGGACTGGACTTGCTTATAAAGTTCCTAGGACTTACCTTGATGAGTGTAAAAGCAGAGATGATTTAAAACATAGTGGTGTTTATTTTTTATTTGGTAAGAATGATGAAGAGGAAGAATGTGTATACATAGGTCAGGCAGGTTTAAGAAAAAATGGCGAAGGTGTCTTAGGCCGTATAATTGAACATATGAGAGATGAATTTTATTTTTCTGATGCGGTTATACTCACAACTCAAAACGATATATTTGGACCAACGGAAATAAGTTATCTTGAAAACAAGTTTACTAATCTGGCAATAGAGGCAGATAGGTACAAAATAATTAACAGTAATGAACCAAACGCAGGTAATGTGACAGAAGAAAAAGAATCGGAACTTTTAGAGTTTATTGATTACTCTAAGTTAATTTTAGGAGTTCTAGGTTTTAAAGTTTTTGTACCAATTAATCAAGCAGAAGATTTGCCCCATAATGATGAGATGATATTATATTTAAATAGACGAAGTAGTAGATCAGGAAAAGAGTTTCAAGCTAAATGCAAGAGAACAACAGAAGGATTTGTTGTACTAGCTGGCAGTGATTTTGACGAGAAGGATGCGCCATATCTAAAAAACAAGGTGAGTCTAGTGGCTTTAAGAGATAAATGTAAGAAAAATGGAGAGATAGTAAATGGTAAATTAACGAAAGACTATCTATTTAATAGTCCGTCTTATGCCGCTGCGTTTGTATTGGGCTCAAGTTCAAATGGAAGAATTGACTGGAAAATAAAGAAGGGGTAACCTTAAAAGAAATTGAAGAAAGAGAAGTGGATTAATAAAGAACTTATTTATCCATTAAGTAGTATAAACTTAATGCATTTCAAAATTATTTTTTAAATTAAAGGAGAGGATATGAGAATTCATTATTTTCAAAGATACCATCAGAAAGAAAACGTTGCTACTGCAAATACAATGCTTTTATTATCAAGATTATATTCATACTCGCCTAGTAAATTTTACAAATTTATAGGGGGCGAATACTTTAATCTAAGCTTTGACCTTGAACCAAATTTTACTATTCAAGAAAAGTGCAAAGATAGTGTGCCAGATGCCATTATAAGTCAAGATTCTTTTAAGATAGTTGTTGAGACAAAGCTGTACGACTGGTTTTATAAAGACCAGCTTATTAATCATTTAGAATCCTTTGGGGAAGAAAAAAACAAACTTTTGATAACAATTGCTCCTGAGCCAATGGATGAGAAAAAACTCGAAGACTTTACAAAAGAATTAACTGAATATAATAAAAGGCCTGAAATTAAAATTCCAGTTAGCCATATAAATACAACATTTGAAGATTTGGCGAATGCCATTGAAGACGTTATAGATAATCGCGACTATGAGATGAAGGATATCTTAGAAGATTACAGACAATACTGTTATAACGATGGGCTTATAACAAATTCAGATTCTTGGAAATATTTGAGAATGCAGCTGGCCGGAACCACTATAAAATTTAATAAAGCTAGCAAGCTTTATTATTCTGATGCTGAAAGAGGCTTTAGACCGCATGATTATTTGGGATTATATTCTCAAAAAAGTCTTAGGTTAATCGGTAAAATCTGCGCACGAATAACTGCAGTAGATGAAGGGGATGGACTCATATATGAGACTGAGTTTGGAGAACTGACAGACGAGAGAAAAAAGATGATTGACGTCGCGATAGAAGATGGCTTATCCTATGGGTACGATTTAAGAAACTACAAGCACAGGTATTTCTTTGTGGATAAATTTTATGAAACTGATTTTAGAAAAATTTCTAAGGGTGGCTGTATGGGAACAAGGATTTTCGATTTAACCGAAATATTAAAAACAGATCAAATCCCTGAAGTAGAAAAAATTGCTGACCTATTAAAAAAAGAAAGTTGGAGTTAAAATATTTAAAATTATAAAATCCTGCTCTTATATGGAGTAGGATTTTTGATTGAGGTAAAAATTATTTATAATATTTATTTTAACATATTTAGCCAAGTTTTTTGGTTGAATTTAAAGAACCCTTCTTGTATAATTAAACTGAGTATAGACAAGGGGGATGGGTTATGAACAAGCAACAATTGGCTAGTACTATTTGGGAGGCTGCAAATAGGATGCGGTCCAAGATCGAGGCCAACGAGTACAAGGATTACATACTCGGTTTTATTTTTTACAAGTTCCTTTCGGACAAAGAGGTCAAGTTTTTAGAAGGCGAGGAAATGTCCAAGGACTTGATGCAAAAGTACTTGTTGGAGGCCAATGTTGAGACCGAAGAGGAGAGAAAAGAATTCCAATCCAACGTTGATTGGATCCAAAACACTCTGGGCTATTTCATTCCTTACGAACATCTGTTTTCTACCTGGCTAGAACTGGGTAGCTATTTTGATATTTCAAATGTCAGAGACGGTTTGTCGTCTTTTAACCGTTATATCGACGACAATTACAAAAAACTATTTGAAGGAATTTTTGATACACTTGAAACTGGTTTATCAAAGCTGGGCACAACTTCTGCCCAACAAACTAAGGCCGCTCGTGATCTCATCAATCTGATCAAGGATATTCCCATGGACGGCTACCAAGACTATGACGTTTTGGGTTACATTTATGAATATTTGATTGGCAATTTTGCTGCCAACGCTGGTAAAAAGGCTGGAGAATTCTATACCCCCCACGAGGTTTCTCTTTTGATGAGTGAAATTGTTGCCGACCATCTGAAGGACCGTAAGTCAATCGAGATATATGATAGTACAAGTGGGTCGGGCTCATTATTAATAAATATCGGGAAATCTGTTGCAAAATATATGAATGACCGGGACAATATAAAATATTATGCCCAGGAGCTCAAGCAAAATACTTACAACTTAACAAGGATGAATTTAATTATGAGAGGCATCTTGCCTTCAAATATCATAACCAGAAACGCCGACACACTTGAGGATGACTGGCCTTATTTTGATGAGAACGATCCTATTGGTACTTATGAGCCTCTCTACGTAGACGCAGTTGTATCAAATCCCCCTTATTCACAAAAGTGGAATCCTGACGGCAAGGACACAGACCCAAGGTATTCATCTTTTGGTTTAGCTCCAAAGGCCAAGGCTGATTATGCATTTTTACTTCATGACCTCTACCACTTAAAATCCGATGGCATTATGAATATAGTTTTGCCACACGGAGTTTTGTTCCGCGGTGGCGAAGAGGGCAAGATTAGGAAGAATTTAATTGAAAAAAATCACATAGACGCCATTATTGGTCTACCTGCAAATATATTTTTTGGTACGGGCATACCGACAATTATAATGGTTATAAAAAAAGTCCGGACCAACAACGACATTTTGATTATTGATGCATCCAAGGGCTTTGAAAAGGAAGGCAAAAACAACAAGCTCCGTGCATCTGATATCAAGAGAATTGCCGACACAGTAAAATACAGGAGGGACACTGAAAAATATTCACGCAAGGTTTCATTAGATGAAATTCGCGACAACGATTACAATTTAAATATCCCCAGGTACGTGGACTCATCCGAAAGCCCAGAGACCTATGACATCTACGCCTCAATGTTTGGAGGCATACCTAAAAACGAAATCGACGAATTGGATAAGTACTGGCAGGTCTTTCCAAATTTAAAAGCAGACCTATTTGAGGAGACAAGCCCCGGCCACTTTGAATTAAAGACCAAGGACTACAAAGAGCTTATAAAAAATCATGCTGATATTAAAAATTATATAGAGAACTACCAAGCAAGTTTCGCAGGCCTCCAAGAAAAAATGGAAGACAGGCTTATTTTTGATATGGAAAATGTAAATCCCCTCCAAGAGAAAAATGCCTTGACTGATGAAATTTTTTCCAGAATGGAAGATATAGCCTTGGTGGACGAATACATGGCTTATCAAATACTAGATGACAAGTGGAGCCAAGTAGCCCAAGACATGGAGATGATCAAGACCGAGGGCAGGGAAATTATTAGACAAGTTGGACCAAATTTTGTCATTAAAAAACGCAAGGACAAGGACGTGGAAGTCCAAGAAGGTTGGGTCGGTAAAATTATTCCCTTTGAATTGGTCGAGGCCAGTCTATTAAAAGATCAAAAAGAGCAACTCGACGCCAAAGAAAATCTGCTGGACCAAGTTATTAGCGACCAAGAGGAAATTTTTGAATCCTTTTCAGAAGAGGACAAGGAAGACTTGGGCGAAGATTTAAATAACGACAACACCGCCTTTACTGCTGGCGGATTGACCAGACTCGCCAAGGAATTTTTGGCTGATGGCGACCTGACGACCTATGACGAGGAAAGTCTGGAGTACAAAGTCATAAGGACCAAGGACCTCAGCGACCAAGAAAAAATTCTCAAAAAAGAAATCAAAGAGGATAAGGACAAACTCCATGCCTTGGCAAAGACTACAATAGAAAATTTAGACCAAGACCAAGTAAATGAACTCTTAAAAGACAAGTGGACCCAGCCGATTATGGAAGGGATCTTGGACTTGCCCAAGGATATGGTGAGTGGATTTGCTGATAAGGTGAAGGCCTTGGGTGAAAAATACGACACGACACTTATAGACTTGGAGAATCAAATCCAAGAGACAGAAAAAGAACTCATAGGCTACCTGGACCAACTCACAGGATCTGAAATGGATATGAAGGGCATAGAAGAATTGAAAAAATTATTGGGAGGATTCTAATGGCAAAAAATGAAAAAACCCCCTCAATAAGATTTTCAGGCTTTAATGACCCTTGGGAACAGCGTAAGTTGGGAGAAATTTCACAAAAAGTTACTGAAAAGAATTTTGCTTTAAAGTATATAGAAACATTTACAAATTCTGCAGAGTTTGGAATAATAAGTCAAAAAGATTTTTTCGACAAGAGTATATCAAATATGCAAAATCTAAATAGATATTACATTGTAAAAAATAATGATTTTGTATACAATCCAAGAATTTCAAACTACGCTCCAGTTGGACCAATAAATCGCAACAAACTTGGAAGAATAGGTGTAATGTCGCCACTCTATACAATTTTTTCAGCACAAAATATTGAAAATAAGTATTTGGAACAATTCTTTAAAACATATTATTGGCACATGTTTATGAAGTACAATGGTGATTCTGGTGCACGATCAGACAGGTTCTCAATAAAAAACAGTTTATTTTTTAGTATGCCAGTACCAACACCAAGCCTAGAAGAGCAAAAGAAAATTGGAGAATTTTTAATATTGTTTGATAAGTATATTACTCTTCATCAGCGTAAGTACGAATTGCTTAAAAAAATAAAAAAAGCCTTGCTCGAAAAAATGTTTCCGAAAAATGGAGAAAAATATCCAGAAATCAGATTTTCTGAATTTACTGACGCTTGGGAACAGCGTAAGTTGGGAGAAATTAATACTACTTTTACAGATGGAAATTATGGAGAAAAATATCCAAAACCTGAAGATATGACAACAGGTATATATGGCATACCTTTTTTAACTGGTGGGAATTTAAAAAAAGGAAAGATAGATATAAGCAATGCTAGTTTTATTAAGTATGAAAAACACAAGGAATTAAAATCAGGACACTTGTATAAAGATGATGTTGTAATTGCAGTAAGAGGCTCACTAGGATCATTAGGATATGTAGATGATTATAGTGTTGGTTGGAATATAAATTCTCAGTTAGCAATTATTCGCACAGATAAATCATTACTTTTAGGAAAGTTTTTATTACAGTATTTGCTATCTGAGAATGGTAATTCAAAATTAATTTCAATGCAGACAGGTTCAGCATTGAAACAACTTCCAATTGGATCACTTAAAAAAATAGGTGTTCCTATTGCATCTATATCAGAACAGAAGAAGATTGGAGAAATTTTCAAACGTCTTGATAATCTTATTACTCTTCATCAGCGTAAGTATGAAAAATTAAAGGAAGTAAAAAAATCACTGCTTGAAAAGATGTTTGTGTAAAAAAATTTCATTTTAAAAATGTTTTTTGAAAAATTTTTAGGTAAAAAAGTTTTTTGACAAGAAAATCTTAGAAAAATGATCAAAAATCAAGAAAAAAGTGCGGAAATCTCATGATTTTTAAAGAAAATTTGCCCTATAACTTGGGAACAGCGTAAGCTAGAAGAATTGTCAGCAATTATTACTAAAGGGACAACTCCAATAGAGAAAATAGATAATGGAGAAGTAAATTTTATTAAAATTGAAAATATAGATAGTAGTTCTGGCGAAATAAGAATATCACAGACAATTTCTTTAAGGGAACATGAAGGATATTTGAAACGCTCACAACTAAAGAAGGATGATTTGTTATTTTCTATTGCAGGTACTTTAGGGAGAGTTACGGCTGTTAAACCTTGTGTTTTACCTGCAAATACAAATCAAGCACTGGCAATAATTAGAATTAAATGTGCAGATATAAATTATGTAAAAACATACTTGAAGGGTAAAGTTGTTAAGGAATTTATAAAAGAAAATCCAACTGTAGGCGCTCAGCCTAACTTGTCGTTACTTCAAGTGAAAAGTATAGACATTAAATTACCTTCTCAGTCCGAACAAAAGAAGATTGGCGAGCTTTTTGAAAAGCTTGATGATCTTATTACTCTTCATCAGCGTTTGTATTTTCGCCTTAAATTTTGGTTTTTTAATTTTATTTTATAATTTTTTAGGAAAGGAGGATGGATTTTGGCTTTTACTAGTGAATTGGAATTTGAAAAAGCTTTGATTGAAGCCCTCAAAAGAAAGGGTTGGGAGGACCAGGTTTTGAACCAGCCGACCGAAGATGACCTTATCAAGAATTGGGCTAATATTTTATTTGAAAATAATCGGGGCATTGATAGGCTGAATGATGCGCCTTTGACTGAAGGCGAGATGGGCCAGATCTTAGACCAAATTACGGAGTTGCAGACGCCCATCAATTTGAATGCCTTTATAAATGGTAAGACGGTTTCTATTAAGCGTGACAATCCTCTGGATCCCGACCATTTAGGTAAGGAAGTTAGTTTAAAGATTTACGATAGACACGAGATTGCAGCTGGTCAAAGTCGTTATCAAATTGCCAGACAGCCGATTTTTAAAAGCAAGTCTGCAGTCCTTAGCGATAGGCGAGGAGATCTTATGCTCCTCATCAATGGGATGCCAGTTATCCATGTTGAATTAAAAAAATCTGGTGTTGCTTTGAGCCAGGCTTACAATCAAATAGAAAAATATTTCAAGGAGGGTCTTTTTAGGGGGATTTATTCTCTGATTCAAATTTTTGTTGCTATGAATCCCGAGGAGACTGTTTATTTTTCAAATCCTGGTCCCGATGGCAAGTTTAACAAGGATTTTTATTTTCACTGGGCTGACTTCAACAACGAGCTTTTGAATTCTTGGCAGGATATTGCTGCTAGGCTTTTGTCTATTCCTATGGCCCATCAGATGATTGGGTTTTATACTGTGGCTGATAGGTCGGACGGAGTCCTCAAGGTTATGAGGTCTTACCAATACTATGCTGCCAATGCAATCTCAGACAAGGTTGCAAAAAATGATTGGGAGAGCAAGAACCAACACGGCGGTTATATTTGGCACACGACTGGGTCGGGCAAGACAATGACTTCTTTTAAGTCAGCCCAGTTGATTGCAAACTCAAAGGACGCTGACAAGGTTGTGTTTTTGATGGACAGGGTTGAGCTTGGTACCCAATCGCTTTATGAGTACAGGGCCTTTGCCGATGAACGGGAAGAGGTTCAGGCAACTGAGAACACTCGCGAGTTGATTGCAAAATTAAAGAGCAAGGACGCTGGCAATACCTTGATAGTAACTTCTATTCAAAAGATGTCCCGCATACAAGTTGATGAAGATGGTCTCAACGCTCACGATATCAAGGAGATGAACAAGAAGCGAATTGTGTTTATTATTGACGAGGCGCACAGGTCGACCTTTGGCGATATGCTTTCGGATATCAAGAGGACTTTTCCATATGCAATCTTTTTTGGTTTTACTGGGACGCCTATTTATGAAAAAAATAAAAAGAAAAATTCCACAACGGCTATGATTTTTGGGGATGAACTCCACAGGTACACGATTGCTGATGGGATTAGAGATAAAAATGTTTTGGGCTTTGATCCATATAAGGTTTCTACTTACCGTGAAAAGGACCTGAGGTCATCAGTCGCTCTTAGAAAAGCAGGCGTGGTTTCCGAAGCGGACGTCTTTAAAGACGAAAGACGTAAGGATGTCTATTATAAGTACATGGATGAGGTTTCCATGACAGGTGAATACGATGAGGCTGGTAATTATAGGTCGGGTATTGAAGATTTTGTTGGATCTAGTCAGTACAATCGCGATGAGCACAGGGCCATGGTCGTTGAAGATATTGCAGACAATTGGATTACTCTTAGTCGCAACGGGAAATTTCACGCGATTTTTGCAACCTCGTCAATTCCTGAGGCTATAAAATATTATAAGCTTTTTAAAGAGAGACTTAAGAATATAAAGGCGACTGTTTTGGTAGATTCAACTATTGACAACAATGGCAATGAAGCTGACACGGGGGCGATTTTTAAAGAGGAAAATCTGGCGGAAATTTTAATTGATTACAATGAAAGCTATGGCATGGATTTTTCCATGAGGACCTATGATAAATTTAAAAAGGACGTGGCCTCAAGATTGGCCCACAAAAAACCTTATGAGCGGATTGAAAATGATCCTGAAAATCAGCTGGATATTTTAATTGTCGTTGATCAAATGTTAACGGGCTTTGACTCCAAATGGGTTAACACTTTGTACTTGGACAAGGTTTTGAAATATGAAAATATTATTCAGGCTTTTTCAAGGACCAACAGGCTCTTTGGACCAGATAAGCCTTTTGGAGTTATCAGATATTATCGTTATCCAAACACCATGGAGAGAAATATTGAAGAGGCAGTAAAATATTATTCTGGCGACAGGAAGGTTGATCTATTTGTTGAACACCTGCCTCACAATCTGCGAAAGATGAATGAAATTGCTACTGATATCAAAGATTTGTTTGCCCTTTATAATATCGAAAATTACGATAGGCTACCAGATGACCTGACTGCTAGGGGGCGTTTTGCGAAACTTTTTGCTCAGTTCAACTCTTATTTTGAAGCGGCTAAAGTCCAGGGTTTTGTTTGGGAAAAGAGCGAGTATATTTTTGATAGCGGAGAAATTATTAATATGCTAGTTGACGAGCAGACTTATTCAATTTGGCTTAACCGTTACAAGGAGCTCGATAGGAAGAAGCCAGGCGAAGAAGATTTGCCCTTTGAAATTGATGGTTATTTGACTCAAATTGATACGGATAAAATTGATAGCGATTACATGAACTCGCGTTTTCAAAAATATTTAAAAGACTTAGACCAGGAAAATATTTCTCCTGAAGAATTGCAAAAAAATTTAAACGAACTCCACAAGTCCTTTGCATCTCTGTCACAAGAGGATCAAAGGCTGGCTAATATATTCTTGCATGACTTTGAGAGGGGAAATGTAAAGCTGGTCGAGGGTAAGTCCTTTAGAGATTATATAACTGACTACAAGGTATCAGCCAAGAACAAACAAATCTCTGACCTTCACAAGATGATTGGTGTGGATGAAAAATTATTGGCTCAAGCTATCGAAGCTAAGCCCAGTGAGAAAAATTTGGACGAGTTTGGCAGATTTACCGAGCTGGTAGCAAGCGTTGACAGGGACCTAGCACAAAAATATTTGTCAGAAGTCAGCGGTAAAAAACTTCCTGCCTTTAAGGTCAGTCGTGACGTGTCAAAACTCCTCAGAGATTTTGTCTTGGCTGGTGGTTTTGATATCTTAGATGGAGAGGGCAATATAATCAAATATAAATAAAATTAAGAGTCGGCGGTGGCCGGCTCTTTTTGCTTGGGGTAAATAGGTGGAGAGGCTGGGGCAGTTAAAAAATTGCTTTGGCTAATTCACAAGGAGGTAGAGATGACTAGGTACAAGGACGAATTATTTTGCGATTATTACAAGAGGTGGATTGATGTTTACAAGAAGGGGGCGGTGAGGGAAGTGACTATGAACAAGTACAGGATGGCCCACACTTGGCTCATGAAGCTGGCTCCTGATTTAAAATTGGCAGAACTTGATAGGATTATTTATCAGCAGTTAATTAACGACTACGCACTGACCCATGAGAGGCAGACGACTATGGATTTTCACCATCATTTGAAGGGGGCAATTTTGGATGCTGTTGACGAAGGCATGCTGGACCGCGATCCAACCAGAAAGGCTATTATAAAAGGTAAGGCCCCAGCTGTTAAGAAGAAAAAATATTTAAATCAATTTGAATTGCAGACTTTATTGTCAAATTTAAAATTAGCAGATCAAGTCTCTTGGGATTATTTTATTTTGCTGGTGGCAAAAACAGGCATGAGATTTTCAGAAGCCTTGGCTTTGACACCAGAAGATTTTAATTTTAGAAATCAAAGTTTGTCTATAAATAAAACTTGGGACTACAAGGGCAATGGAGGATTCTTGCCAACAAAAAATCGGTCATCCAATCGCAAGGTCCAAATCGATTGGCAGACGGTTATGCAATTTGCAGAATTGATAAAGGACCTGCCTGCAGATGAGCCAATATTTATTATGAGTGACCAAAAGATTTATAATTCTACAATTAATGACAAGCTTGAGCGTCTGTGCAAGCAAAGCCAGGTGCCAATAATTTCAATTCACGGGCTTAGGCACACCCACGCCTCGCTTTTGTTATTTGCAGGTGTGTCAACAGCGAGTGTAGCAAGGCGGCTGGGCCACTCGAGCATAAACACAACTCAAAAAACTTACTTGCATATAATCCAAGAGCTGGAAAACAAGGACGTTGATTTGGTTATGAGGACGCTGGCGAGTTTGTAAAAAAATAAGAGTCGGTGTGTAAGCCGGCTCTTTTAATTTGCGTTTGTGATATTGTTTGTGCGAGATTGCGTTTGTGTAGTTTTATCCTTCTATCTGAAATGACTGCTTATGTAGTCTATGAGATAGGAGTCTTTTCTTATATAGATGTTTGCATTTTTAAAGTAGGCGATGAGGGAGAATTCTAAGATGTAGAGGGCAAATGGCCCCACTATTATGGGGTCGCTGATAGGAGCTTGTGCCATTAGTCGAAGGGGAGAGAAAATATATTGGCCCATATATATTGTAAAGGCTTGCAAGATGTAAGCATCTCTGCTTATAAAAGTCCTGTGGTATAAGAACATTGAGAGAAACATATCCAAGATACCTGGTAGGTAGAGGAGGAATTGGACCAAAAAAACATATTCTACGATGCCTTCATAGCCATCATAATGCTTTGTTATCTCTCTGTTATAGGGATTAAAGGTTAATTCAAACAAATAGCCCAGATAATAAAAGGTGTAGTGGTTTAAAAATATAAAGGTCAGTGACCTTACGAGATTTGCATTTTCACTTAACTTTTTCTTCAAATTTTTCATAATTTCTATCTCTCCTTAAAGATATTATAGCATCTGCCTTTAATTTTTCAAATAAGCTTGGCGACTAATATAAAAGTTAAAGACGGTTGCTAGTTTGTAAAGAAACAATTATGGCTTTAGCTTGAAAAAGAATTTTATAGGAGTATAATTAATATGTTAGGTAAAACAATTTAATCTTGACTTAGGAGGTTATTATGGCAAGATATGAATTTGTGGATGTCCCAGTAAAGGGTGGACTCAAGGCAGGAAAGACAGACACTTTTGAAGAATGCAAGGAAATTGTTGCAAAGAAAGCTGAAGAAGGATGGGAATTGGTGCAAATTCTCCCAGTTGGAAATGAAAAGTCGGGCGTGGGTTCATTAGTTCATTATACAATTATTTTTAAAGTCGAAAAATAATTTACTTAAAAATATAATCTTAATTTTAACCCCTCAAACTCGAGGGGCTTTTTATTGGAGTTTGCAAAGCTTTGGAAAAACAATGGCAAACAAAAAAAGCTGTTAGATTTTTTCTAACAGCTATTTTTCTTTTGTAGTTTTGTATTTTAATAATAATAATTATTATAAGTCAATTCCTTATTAATTCCTCTGTTCAAGAAAAATGATAGGATAGTAGCTACTGCGACGGAAATTAGTATATAGCCCATTATTCCCCAAATCGGTCTGCTTCCTATACCTAGCAAGGTGGCTACGCCTGCGATAATAAATAAAAAGGCGTTTAAGGTGAGGACTTTTTTCATATTTTTTGGATTGCCCAGACTAGATATTGAGTAGATTGATAGGGAAATTAATAGGGCAGAAAAGAGATAGGCAAGAAATCCTGCATATCTATATTCTTTGGAATCTATCAATATGTCTGCAATTTCTTGGGCACCTATGCCTAGGGATTTATCGATTAGGCCGGCTGCACTTTCTATAAGTTCATCATCAATTAGATTTAATTCAGGAGCTAATATAGAAGCGGCTCCTTTTATTTGACGAATGGATTCAGCTTGTTTGTTTATGTTAAAGCTCATCCTGCCAAGCTGTATGAAATATAGGCTGGCAATAATTAATAGGACGGAGAACACCCTATAAGCAAAAGCATAATTTCTTGCTTTTAGAAAGTTGCCTTGCCCTCTTTGCCTTTGGTATGTTGTTTGATTATATCCTTGATTATAGCTTTGGTTGTAGCTTTGATTATAGTTCTGATTGTAGCTTTGATTATATGCTTGGCTTTCTACACGACAGCCACATTTTACGCAGAAATTTTGTCCCTCCTGTAATTGGTTTCCACAATTTTTACAATACATAAGATACCTCCTATTTAATATGTTAATACAATTATAGCATATTTATGTATAAAATCAATGTAAATAATGCAAAAGATGTTAACAATAATTGGATATTTTTTACTTGTCTTTGTTTTGCCAAATTTTATTTTTTGCGGTATAATTGTTTTATAGAAAATATTTTAAAGAGGGATTTGTTATGCTTACAAAGATTAAGATGAAGATTGCAAAGAATAGGAATATGCTAAATATTACTATTTTTACTTTTATATCGTTTTTACTTTTGATTGTGTCGTATTTTATCGACTACCGGGGTTTTGAGTTTAGGGAGTTTGTGCCCGACCAGCTCATGCTATCCAAGGATGTGTCGACGACTTTTCTAACGACTTTGGCTGGTGTATTTTTGACGGTTACGACCTTTACTTTGACGACGATCTTGAGTATTTTAAATCAATACGCCAATTCCTTTACGCCCAGGGCCATGCAAAAGTTTATCGACAAGCCTTATGTGCTCAGCCTCTTTGGAATATTCATTGGAGGATTTTTCTATTCGATTTTTTCTCTTTTGATGATTCAAAATGTGCCGGACAAGGTCAAGGTTATATCAGGCAGCATTGGGATTTTGTACGCCATGGCGTCGATGATTTATTTTATTTTGTTTGTAAAGACGGTTTTAAAATCGATCAAGGCCAGGGATGTTATAGAGGATATTTATGACCGGGCTTTGAAGTGCGTTAAGGATGATGCGTCTTTGGATGAGACTGTTTCAACAGATTTTTCTCTGGAGGAATACGACCAGGACATTACGAGAATTTACGCCAAGAACTCTGGCTACTTGTATGCAATTGATGATGACAAGCTTGCCAAGATTTTAAAGGAAGGCCAGCTGTCGCTGATAATCAACTACAAGGTGGGGGATTATCTGGTCCGCGGTATGAATGTGGCCAATTTAAATATAGATATTAGAGAGGCCGAATACGACAAGGCGGACGATCTTGCAGAGAAGATTTCATCTTGCTTTATTTACAGCGAGTCGCCAAATGACACCGACGATTACAGGCACGAGGTTAAAAACCTAGTCGAAATTGCTCTGAGGGCTATTAGTCCTGGCATCAACGATCCCAACACTGCCATTATATGTATTAGAAAAATTTCCATGCTTTTGTCGGTTCTTTTTTCCCACAAGTCCAATTACAAGGTCAAGATGGTGGACGATTCGTCAAAGATTATCTACAAGGAATTCACCGTTCATGATGAGCTTTACTTTAATTTTTACCAGCTCATTCATTACGGCAAGGAGGACCCGAGCGTTGCTAGGAATATTTTAAATGGACTCAATCTGATCTTTATGCATTCAAGTCAAAATTCAGCCCAAGAGGTCAAGAAGTTTTACGATGAAGCCTATGAGATTTTTATGGACTCAATGGCGAGCGATATGGATAAAAATCACTTGAAATCTTTGAAGGAAAATTTTTACCAGCTGACTGATAATTTGGATTGATTTATATTTTGAAGGCTTCAGTTTTGTGAAGCCTTTTATTTTTGAGGAGGGTCTATGGAAATACGGATTGTGGATGAGGATATAAGGCTGATTCCATATTATAAGAATAATGACGTGGCAATAAGATGGTACCAGGACAAGGACGTCTGCAAGCAGGTGGACGACATTGATTTTGTCTATGACCTTGACCGATTAAATAAAATGTATGATTATTTATCCAGCCACGGGGACGTCTATTATATAGAATTCAGGTCGGCTTTGGTGGGCGATGTGTCCTTGAAAGATGACGGGGAGATTGCAATTGTAATCTCAAAGGAAAACCAGAACCAGGGTATAGGCAGGCGGGTTATTAAAAATATTTTGGACCTGGCCAAGGCCAAGGGCATGGGTGAGGTGCGGGCCTCTATTTATCCTTTTAACAAGCAAAGCCAGAGGGTTTTTACCCTTGTGGGCTTTGAAAAGATTGGCGAGGAAGATTATATTTATAAATTTGATTGAAGAAAAAAAGAAGCGTGAGATTTTTTCTCACGCTTTTGCTTTTGTATTTTATATTTGCAAATATTTTTGAAATTCTTCTTGCGTTTGATATTGCAAGAGCTTTTACAAATTTTATTGCAAACAATTTTATTTGTCGCTTGCAATGCAGCCGGATTTTTTGAGGGCGTATTTTGCGACGAGGGGTCCTGTGAGCTCGTAAATAATTGTTGCACCCAAAACTACTGTGCGGATTTGTGCTCCATGGGGGTCTGGAATTATTTGCGATGCAATCAGGCTAAGACCGATTGCAACACCTGCTTGTGGAGCAAGGGTGAGACCAAGGTATTTGGATACGTGGCCTGGGAAGCCTGTGGCCTTGGTTGAAAAATATGCACCTGAAATCTTACCAATAAGCCTTGCTATTACATAGGCAATTCCGAGCACACCAACTGTCTTGAGGTCGGCCAGATTTAAATCGGCGCCACTCAAAACGAAAAAGGCAACAAAGATTGGTGGGGTAACTGTGTTTATAAGTTCCAGATATTTTCTGTTGACCCTGCCAAAGTTTGAAATTATGATGCCCATGGTCATAAGTGTCAAAAGTGACGATAGATTTAGGGCAAAGGCCGCTGCTGTTATACCAAAGATCATGGCGAGAGTAAAGGTTAGATTTTCTTCATTGTTTCTAACTTTTTTGCTGAGGAGTATATAGACGATACCACCTGCAAGGCCGATTATAATTGCAAGGGCAATTTCCATTAGTGGTTTTAAGAGCATGGTATTCATGCTAAGGGCGCCACCTGATAGCATAGCTGTTGCGATTGATGATGCAACGCCAAAGGCCATGATGCAAACTGCGTCGTCAAGGGCTACAACCGGGATCAAAACATCTACCAAATCGCCTTTGGCTTGGTATTGTCTGATGACCATAAGTGTAGCTGCAGGTGCTGTTGCAGAAGCGATACTACCGAGGGTAATGGCAAAGGCCACATCTGTTTTAAAGATCAAGAGCATGGCTAGAGTTACAACAAGCATGCCGCCCAAGGCTTCACAAAAAGTGACCAAGATAATTTTTGATCCGATTTTTTTGATTTGTTTTAGATTCATTTCGCTGCCGACTGAAAAGGCAATGAAGCTAAGGGCGACTTGGCTGACGATTTCCATTTGTTTGACGCCATCTGCAGGAATGAGTCCGATAACAGATGGACCTATGAGTATGCCTGCGATTAAGTAACCAGTTACATCTGGGAATTTTAATTTGCCCAAAAGACGGGCGACAATTAATCCTGACAAGAGCAGGATTGATAAATAAAGTATTGGTTCCATCTATTTGCCACCTACTTAGTCAAGCCTTCAAAGGAGTCTACATCCACGGTAAACATGATGCCGACATTTTCCTTGCCTAGGTTGCCGACGACTTTTCTAACACAGTTCTTGGCGTCTTCAAGATGTTGTCCTTCTGCAATCAAAAAGATGGTCTTGTTGTATGGCCTGCCTTGGTTTAAAAAGAGCCTAAAATAATTCATGCCAAGCTCAGGTGCTTGTTCAGCTTGAGAGGCTGCAAGTCCTTCGCTTTCAAGGATGGTTCCTCCAGTTACGCCTGCCGAGGCAAATTCTTTTAAAAGTTCGTTAAAGTGTTCTTCGTGATTAATAACTATAAATAATGCTTTCACTGTTCATTTCCTCCTGGATAATAATATACTCCTATTGTTTGATTTTTGCAAGTTTTTTAGCCAAGGGAATTTGTTTTGGCCAGATTATATTTTTGTAAAATATTTAAAAATAAAAAATTGTGGTATATATGTATCAAGAGGTGAAAATTATGATTATTACAACTACAAATAATATTGAAGGCAGGGAAGTTGCCGAATACTTGGACATTGTTTTTGGAGAGGTTGTTAGCGGTGTTGATTTTATAAGAGATATCGGCGCGGGCTTAAGAGATTTTTTTGGCGGCAGGTCTGCAGGTTATGAAGATGAACTTTTAAAGGCAAGAGAAGAAGCTATAACTGAATTAAAAGTTAGGGCAAAAAATATGGGAGCCGATGCAGTTATCGGTTGCAAGATGGACTACGAAGTCTTGGGTGCAAACGGGTCTATGCTCATGGTCACAGTTTCCGGAACCGCAGTAAGATTAAGATAATCTTTAAAGATGAGGCGAGCGACGGCTCGCCTTTTTTTATGTAAAATTTCGCGTGAGATTTGTGGTTAATTTTGCGATATTCTCGTGAAAAAAACTTTAGTCCTCGATGTACACTTGAGTACACCTGCGTCCTAAAAAATTTATTTCACTTCGAAGCCCTAGCCCAAGAGACAAGTCCGCAAGGACGCTGTCGATTGGCTAGCAGGTCTCGTGTCAGAAATTCCTAAGAGAACGAGTGTAACGATGTTCGATTGGTGAATTTTACGGCCCTCATCGAAATTCCCTCACAAATCGTGCAATAAATTAAGTGACTGCAAACTTCTTTCTCCAATAAGGAAAAATCCAGCGAAGCGTGTAGGGTCCACTTGCAGCCCTGCCCAAGAGACAAGTCCGCGAGGACGCCGTCGATTGGTATGCAGTGACTCACGCAACCTCTTGTTCAATCGTTGGACCGAAGGGAAGAACGATTGAGGACAAGAGTCTGAGGAGAATGTGGACCGAATTTTTCCTTTATATAACAAACCAATGCACAAAAAAAGTGGCTGCTGGGCCACTTATTTTTTTAAATTACTATTTTTTTATAATTGTAATCTCAAATCGTCCCTGTAGACTTCGTCAATGACGGCGCTGCCTATACATACATCTCCGTCGTAGAGGACGGCTTGTTGGCCGGGGGTTACGCTCTTTACATGGTCGTAGGTGATTTCGATTTTATCATTATCGAGGAAATGCACATGGCAGGGGTTGTCCTTTTGACGGTAACGAAATTTTGCCACGCAGTCTCGGTCGACCTTATCAAAATCTTTGACTGGGCTTGAAAAACCAGATGCGATTAGTCGATTGGAAAATAAAAGTGGATTATCTTCGCCTTGGCAAATTATAAGTTCATTGGTCTTAATATTTTTGCCGCAGACAAACCATGGCTCGCCAGGTCCACCAATGCCCAGGCCCTTTCTTTGGCCTATGGTGTGAAACATAAGTCCTGAGTGCTGTCCCATAACTTTGCCTTCAGTCGTTACGATATTTCCTGGATTTGCTTTTAGAAATTGCGATAAGAATTCGTCGAAATTTCTTTCGCCTATAAAGCAAATGCCAGTTGAGTCCTTGCGGTCGGCGTTTGGCAAATCGTATTCGTGGGCAATGGAGCGCACTTCTTTTTTGGTCAGCTCGCCCACTGGAAAGAGGACATCTTTGATCTGGTCATTTGAAAGTGCAGATAAAAAATACGATTGGTCCTTATTTGTATCCACGCCACGTAAAAGGAGGGCGTTACCCTTTTCGTCCCTGCCAATCCGTGCGTAGTGGCCGGTTGCCACATAGTCTGCGCCGAGCTTTAAGGCGTAGTCTAAAAAGGCCTTGAATTTTATTTCCTTGTTGCACATGATGTCTGGATTTGGAGTGCGGCCCTTGGCATATTCGTCAAGAAAATACGAGAAGACTCTGTCCTTGTATTCTTTTTCAAAATTTACAGAATAATATGGGATGTCAATTTTTTCTGCAACTTTTACGGCGTCCTTGTAATCGATTTCGGCCGTGCAATTTTCGTCGTCGTCCTCCCAGTTTTTCATAAATATTCCGCTAACATCATAGCCTTGTTCTTTTAAAAGTAGGGCGGCTACCGCTGAGTCAACGCCTCCCGATAGGCCCACTATTACTTTTTTCATTTTATATCACCCAGTACTTTCATAAGTTTGTCTATGTCTTCAAAGGTATTTTTGTAGCCGAAGCTAAATCTGATGGAGTGTTCGGCCCGGTCTTCACTGTAGGTATTTGTGATCACATGCGATGGCAGGTGGGATCCTGACTTGCAGGCAGAACCTGATGAAACGCAAATGCCATGCATATCCAAATAAGTTAGTAAAAAATCCGTCTCAAAGTCTTTGAAGTATATATTTAAAATGTGATCTGTCTGCGAATTTAAATCTCCATTTACCTCATAGTTTATATTTGTTTTTGCAAGGGCCTGCAAAAAATATTCTTTGAGGGATTTTATATATTCCCTTTCTTTTGAGCTGGCTTCATAAGCCCTGGCGCAAGAGTAAGCCCCTATGGTGTTACCAGTGCCACCACGCAGACCATGCTCTTGGTCGCCGGCCTTTATCAGTGGAGCAAAAGCTCTCTTGGCATAAAGAATGCCGAAATTTTTGCTGGCCCCTAGCTTGTGGGCAGAAATCGACAGAGAAGTGCACTTGATCTTTTCCACATCAATATCAATATGACCGTAAGCTTGAACAGCGTCCACATGAAGCCAAATGTCAGGGCGGTTTTCAGAGAGCCATGCGCCCAATTCATCGACTGGCTGGATGGTTCCCAACTCGTTGTTTACATATTGGACTGAAATTAATTTTGTATTATCAGAAATTTTTTCAACAATATCTTCCAAGTTAAAGATGCCCGACTGGTCGACTTTTACAAGGGAAGTTTTTTCGCTAATATTATTTATAATTGACGAGTGCTCGATATTTGTGGTCAAAATTTCACTATTATAAAAGGATTTTAAAATTGTATTGTTGCCTTCGCTGGCACCAGAGTTAAAATAAATATAAGTCGGATCCGCATTTAAAGACCTTGCTATATCTGCACGAGCCTCCTCTAAAATTTTTCTAGACGACCGCCCATAGGCGTGGGTGGATTCGGTGTTGCCATCAAAATCGCCCAAGTGTTTAAAAATATATTCAAAAATTTCTTCTCTAAAGAGAGATGTAGCTGCATAATCAAAATAAATCATAGGTTAATTATAACATAAAATGCAAAAAACGTTAAGACTTGTAAGATTTGGGTAGCTATTATAATAGGTTGAAAAACTCATATATTTTGTGATATACTACTTATAATATTGAAAGGAGATAGCTATGAGTGTAAAAGTTATTGAAAAGAAAGATAATAAGGTAGTTTTTGAATGGCAACTACCATGGGATGAATTTAAACAATACGAACAAAAAGCATACTTAAAAGATAGAGGACACTTTAAAGTTGACGGCTTTAGAAAGGGCAAAGCACCTAAGCACATGATCGAAAACTATTATGGCAAGGGAATTTTTGCTGAAGAAGCTATCAACATGGCAATTAACGAAAATTATGAATCTGTTGTTAAAGAATTAGACATCAATGCAATTGGTTATCCAGACATTGACATTGAAAAATTAGAAGACGGACAAGCTGTTGTAATGAAAGTTGAAACAGAAGTCATGCCTGAAATTGAATTTGAAGAATTCAAAAAGCTTGAAATTCCACTAATCGAAGAAGAAGTCACAGACGAAACTGTTGACGCTTACCTAGAAGACGAAAGAAACAAAAACCAAAGAGAAATCATCGTTGACGACAGGGCAGCCAAAGAAGGCGACCAAGTTATCATCGACTTCAAGGGTTTCTTGGGCGACGAAGCTTTCGAAGGTGGCGAAGGCGAAGATACAGAACTCGTTTTGGGCAGCGGCCAATTTATTCCTGGCTTTGAAGACCAAATTGTTGGCAAGAAGATCGACGAAGAATTTGACGTCGTAGTAACTTTCCCTGAAAACTATCACGCAAGTGAACTCGCAGGCAAGGAAGCTACATTTAAGACCAAGCTAAAGGGCATTTCCGAATTTGAATTACCTGAACTAAACGACGACTTTGCAAGCGAAATTTCAGAATTCGACACACTTGATGAATTCAAGGCTGACATTAGAAAGAATCTGGAAGAACAACTCAAGGAAGCAATTGCAATTAGAGAAGAAAATGCAGCAGTAGACGCCTTGGTAGAAAAGGCTGACTTTGTTGTGCCAGAAGCTATAATTCACGACCAACAACACAAGGAACTTGACGAATACAAGTACAGGCTCCAACAACAAGGCCTTGATTTCAATATGTTCCTCCAATATACAGGACAAAAAGAAGAAGACATCTTCAACCAATTAAAAGAAGTTGCAGAAAGACGCGCAAGAGCTAACATGACTCTGGCTGCTTATGCAAAGAAATTGGGCTACGAAGTTACAGATGAAGATCGTGAAACAGCTATCAAGGAAGCAGCTTCAGGCTTTGGCATGGAACCAGATAAGTTCTACGAAATGGCCAAGTCACACGATATTACCTTTATGGACCAAGGAATTACCAACAAAAAAGTTGTTGAACACTTGATGACAATCGTTGACAGGGTCAAAGTTGAAGAAGAAAAGAAAGAAAAGAAAGCTCCTAAGAAAGCTACAAAAAAATCCGAAGATAAGGATGAAAAGAAAGAAGCCAAAAAGGCTCCAGCTAAGAAGGAAGCTAAAAAAGACAAAGAAGAAGCTGAAGATAAAAAAGTAAAGAAAGCTCCAGCAAAAAAAGAAGATAAAAAAGACGAAGATAAAAAAGCTAAGGCTAAAAAGGAAAGCAAAAAAGCTAAAGAAGAAGGAGACGATAAATAGATGGCTCTAGTTCCTATGGTTATAGAAAACACGGGCAGGGGCGAAAGGTCTTACGATATTTTTTCTAGACTTTTGAAGGAAAGAATTGTATTTGTAACTGGTGAAGTAAACGATACAATGGCTGACCTAGTAGTTGCTCAGCTCTTGTTTTTGGAAGCAGAAGATCCAAGCAAAGACATTCAATTATATATAAATTCACCTGGCGGACAGGTTACAAGTGGAATGGCGATTTTGGATACCATGCGCCATATCAAGCCAGATGTAAGCACAATTTGCATGGGCATGGCTGCAAGTATGGGAGCACTTTTACTCACCGCTGGCACCAAGGGCAAGAGATATGCCCTGCCAAATGCAGACGTGATGATCCACCAACCTCTTGGTGGCAGCCAAGGTCAAGCTGAAGACATTAGAATTCAAGCAGAAAAAATTCTCGAGACAAGGGAAAGAATTAACAATATCTTGGTTGAATGCACAGGTCAAGATTTGGAAACAATCCAACGTGACACTGATAGAGACAAGTATATGACTGCTGAAGAAGCTAAAGAATACGGACTTATAGACAAGGTTTTATATCCAGAGGTAAAAGGTGGCAAATAAAGAACACTGTTCATTTTGCGGCAGGACTCCAGATGAAGTAAATTTTTTCATAAATGGCATTGACGGATCTATTTGTGATGACTGCATAAGATACTGCCAAGATATGATCGATAGCGAAAGAAATTTCTATAAAGGGATAAAAAACGATCCAATTTTACTGACACCAAAGCAAATCAAAGAACGCTTGGATGAGTATGTAATTGGCCAAGAGGAAGCTAAAAAAGTTTTGTCAGTGGCCATGTACAATCACTACAAGCGCGTCTTTAGGCAAGTGGAATCAGATGTTGAACTGGACAAGAGCAATGTGCTTTTGCTGGGGCCAACGGGTTCTGGTAAGACTTTACTTGCCAAGGCCATTGCGACTATACTTGAAGTGCCATTTGCAATTGCGGATGCGACAACCTTAACTGAGGCTGGCTATGTTGGAGAGGATGTTGAGAATGTAATTTTAAAACTCCTCCAAGCGGCAGATTTTAATATAGAAGCTGCAGAGCGGGGGATAATTTACATCGATGAAATCGACAAGATTGCTCGTAAGAGTGAAAATGTAAGCATAACTCGTGACGTAAGTGGCGAGGGAGTCCAACAAGCTCTTTTAAAAATAGTTGAAGGCAATGTTTGCTCAGTCCCCATGCAAGGCGGCCGCAAGCATCCACAACAAGAGATGATTCAAGTGGATACAACAAATATCCTCTTTATAGTTGGCGGGGCCTTTGACGGATTGGAATCCATTATTGAAAAGCGTTTGGGCAAAAATGTGATCGGTTTTAACCAAGAACATGAGGCCAAAAAAGATAGGAAGACTGGCGAGCTCTTTGAACTCATGGAAGCCCATGACCTGGTTAAGTTTGGTTTGATACCAGAACTTGTCGGTAGGCTACCAGTTCACGTTTCTTTAAATGACTTGGACGAGGCGTCTTTAATTAGGATTTTAACTGAACCAAAGAACGCTCTTGTCAGCCAATACCAAGAGCTCTTTAGACTGGACGGCTGCGATTTGGAATTTACCGAACGTGCCCTGAAAGCCATTGCCAAAGAAGCCATTGCTCGCGAAACTGGAGCAAGGGGCCTGAGGTCTATTATGGAAAAGGTAATGCTGCCATATATGTACGACCTGCCAGATAAAGAAGATGTAAAGCATTTATTAATTGACTATAAGAATAAAAAATTCGTAGAATCCATAAACGATTCTACTGATACAGATGAAAAATAAAATTAAGCTCCGGGCTTTAACCTGGAGCTTTTTTCTTTGCAAAAGTTATGGGATTTTTTCTGCAAAAATATTTTTGATTTTATCTTTTAAATATTTACAAGAAAATTTTGGATTTTTAATTTAGCCTGCACTTGTTATTATTAATTCTAACAATAAGTACAATTTGATTTTTCCAATAAAAAATCCCAAGCCCGGATGACGATTGGCTTGGGATAAAATTTAAACTTCTTCTCTTGTTTCTTTTACTCTTGTAAAATCGATTTGTGTTTCCACAACTTTTTGTGTGTTCATATACAAGAATGCGTATAGAGGAACGTGCCACAATTGTCTGAGCGCTGCAGCTGATGCTGTAGCAACAAATGGATGAGCAAATAGCATTTGCCTAAAGAGTGGAACCAGTATAACTGATGTTATAAATTGTCCAATAGCAAAGGCCATTAATACGTACCAGAAATTGTGTTTTAACTTGCTATTTTCTCCAGGTAATACATGGATAATAAATGCTGGAATCGCACCTGTAAGTGCACTTGTTAGGATAAATAGTGGGTTAAAAGCATTTGCAGATGGTCTTACCAAAAAGGCGATTACGTCTGTGATGCCGCCAATGATAAATCCAGAAATAGGTCCTAGGGCCATACCTGAATAGATGATTGGGAAGCCACCAAAGCTTAGTGGGCCAACACGAAGTGAGTTAACTGCAACGCCAAGTGCGATAAACATTCCAAAATAGGTAATTTTTCTGGCACCTGTGTGAGAGTTTTCATGCTTGTAGTTGGCAAGTTTTAGGTAGATGTACCTGCCCAAGAATGCAAGTGCAATAGCTCCAAGTACATATAAAATCATATACTTGTTTAAGTTTGCCATGTGTGCATCAAACTCAGCTTGTTTTTGTGCAATTTTTTCTGGTGACCATTTCTTACCGATCTTTAGGGTAACATTTGCTGCCCTGTAAAGGATACCAGCAAGGATTGCTCCTCCAGAAACCACCCCTCCAACTGCTGCTCCGTTCAGGGCACCGTGGATTAGTGCCAGAAATAAGGCACCTACAATTCCCATGTAGAGGGGATTGGTTGTGTTTACAACTAAATAAAAACCTGCAATCGCAAATACTATTGCTGCGATTATGTTGGCAGGTTTTGTGTTGAACTTCAATAATTTTTTCATATAAAACCTCCTTAATAACAGAAAAGGAAGCTATTTAAATATAGCGAACGCGATGTATAAGCCGCGGACTATCCTTCGTTTTAGAGCTACGTCCCATCTCTAAACACTTTACGCTTTACACCTACTCTGTTATTACTTTTAGTATACTATTAATGAATATGAATGTCAAGGAGATCTGTTTTATTAAAGCTATCTTTGTGCTATAATTTACCTAGCAAAGATTTTTTTAAATTTGAATTATAGAATTTAATCGTGTATAATAACCTTTAGAATAGGAGAAGAATATGATTGTCTTAGAGAATATTACTAAAGAATACGAGAAGGGGATTGCTGCTTTAGACGATGTTAGTCTAAAAATAGACGATGGCGAATTCGTTTATCTAATGGGCCACTCGGGGGCAGGTAAATCCACTTTGACCAGATTACTTTTAAAAGAAATCGAACCAACAGAAGGCAAAATTCTTTTAAATGGTAAGGATATAACATATGTGTCTAGACGTCGAGTCCCTTATATCAGAAGATATATTGGTACTATATTTCAAGACTTTAGAATTTTGGAGCAAAAGACAGTTTATGAAAACGTGGCCTTTGCTCTGGAAATTTTGGGTGTAAAGAGAAAGGAAATCAGACGGAGGGTTCCTATTATTTTGAGCTTGGTTGGTCTTAGTGACAAGGCGAAAAATTTTCCAAACGAACTTTCTGGCGGTGAAAAACAAAGGGTTGCAATTGCAAGGGCCATTATAAATGAACCTCATATTTTGATTGCAGACGAACCTACCGGGAACTTGGACTTTGAAACCAGTCTTGAAATCATGCAAGTCTTAACAGATATCAATAATCGTGGGACGACAATTTTGATGGCAACCCACGCCAAAGATATTGTAAAGCTCTTGCCCCACAGGGTGGTTGTCTTAAAAGATGGAAAAGTCGTAACAGATACGGCAAACGAAGGCGAAGAGGTTAGCGACATCGACAAGCACGATGTGGATTACGGTAACCAAAAAATTTGCGAAATTGATGAGCTTACTGATGAAGACAAGGCTGATTTAAAAGAAGAAGTTTTTTCCAGGACCATAGAAGAAAACGCCGAATCAAAAGCTCCAGAAGAAGAGCTTGAAGAAGATATGGCCAAGGCTGAAGTGGAAATGATAGACGAGGTGGAAGATGAAATTTAGAGTTTTTGCAAATATGATCAAGCAAGGCTTCCAAGGTCTAAACCGCAACAGGTCTATGGGTATGGTAAGCATTGTATCAATCGCAATAGTCCTTGTAATACTTGGCTTAATGTTAATAATGGTTTTGTCAATTAATCAATTGGTAATGGATACCAACAAAAAGATGGACCAAATTGATATATTTATAGAAGATAAGTTTGATGTGCCCGATATAGAAGCTATGGCAGATCAGATATCAGCTATTGGTGGCATAAAAAAAATCAGGTTTAAGTCACCAGCAGAGGGCTTAAAAGAACTCAAGAGTTCCTGGGGCGAAAACGCTTGGCTCTTAGATGAGTACGAAGACGAAGAAAAAAATCCGATTCCAAAGTCTTTTGAGATCAGGGTCAACAATATCGAAGACGCTGAGGCAGTTGCAAAAAAACTGGGCAAGATGGACGGAGTTTGGAAGGTCAATTACTTTTCTAAGGAAATCGAGCAGATGCTTGCTATTTCAAAATACATTCAAATTGGAGGAATTTTTATGGTCGGCTTTTTAAGTTTGGTTTCAATCTTCTTGATGTCAAACACAATTAGGCTGGCAGTAAATTCCAGACGGACAGAAATTTCCATTATGAAATGGATTGGGGCAACAGATGCCTACATCAAGGGACCATTTTTTATAGAAGGTGTCCTTATGGGCTTTATTGGGTCCTTGATTGCATTTTTAATTGTGGCCTTTGGCTATAGGTATTTTTACCTGGAGGCCATCAACAATGTAACCGGTCTTTTGTCCTCGGCAATAGTACCGCCAAGCTTTTTCTATAGCGATATGGCAGTTATATTTGCCACCTTGGGCATTGGCATTGCAGCCCTTGGCTCACTCATTTCCTTGAAGAGATTTTTGAGGGTATAATGAAAAAGAAAATTTGTATATTTTTGGCAATCCTACTTGCATTTTCATCTGTAAATTTATACGCAGATGATGTTGATACTTTGAGAAAAAGAAATGCAGAGATCAAAGAAAAATTAAAGGCAAGCAAGGAAAAACAAAAAGAGAATAAAGAAGCAATAGCAAATGAAAGTGCAAATTTGGCCCAGCTAAATCGAAATGTTCAAATTCAAGAGGCTAAGCTAAATGAGCTTTATGCAAAAATTGAGGGGCTTTTGGGAAATATTAACAATACTAGCCAAGAAATCGTACAGATGGAAGCAAGTATTGAAGAAAAAAATCAAATGTTTGCCAAGAGAATCCGGGCCATGTATGTTATGGGAGATGTCAATTATCTGTCGGTCCTTTTGAACTCAAAGGACGTTCACGAGGCCTTAACCAACACATCAATGATGCAGATGCTTTTGGAATCAGACAAGAGGCTTATAAAAGAAATTTCTGATGCCAAACTCGAACTGGAAAGGAAAAAGAGCCAGCTAGAGGATGACAAGAGGGCTCTGGATGATGAGAAGGCCAAGGAAGAAAATATAAAGGCTCAAGCAGAGGCTGCAGTTGCACAAAAAAATGCTTATATAGCCCAGCTTAAAAATAACGACGCGGCCTTTGAAAGAGAACAAAAAGAATTAGAAAAGGACAGCCAAAGAGTGGCAGCTCTTATCCAAGCAGCTCAGCAGTATCAAGGCGGGTCTTATACGGGCGGCAGACTTGGTTGGCCCCTGCCTGGTTACACAAGGATCTCGAGTCCTTTTGGCTACAGGATGCTTTATGGACGCAAGAACTTTCACACGGGCACAGATATACCAGCTCCAACTGGGACAACTATTATTGCAGCTGAAGAAGGTCGAGTTACCCATGCAGGTTGGCTGGGTTCATATGGACAGCTAGTTGTAATTTCACACGGAAATGGAATTTCAACAGCATATGCCCACTGCTCAAGCATAAATGTGGGCGTAGGACAAGTTGTAAGCAAGGGACAGGCTATTGCTCGAGTAGGAAGCACGGGCAACTCCACAGGACCTCACTTGCACTTCGAAGTTAGGGTAAATGGTAAGGCTCAAAACGCAATGGGATGGGTGAGATAATGAAAAATGTAAAAAGAATTTTATTAATAGTAGGCATAGTCCTTGCAATGTTTGGCTCCTATATTTTTGGAGTAAACAGTGCAAGCGATTTATATGATTATCCAGCTAGCCAGGACAGCTCTAGTGATGGAGATATCGCCAAGCTAATGGACAAGAAAACAGAAAAAACCTTAAATGAAATAGTAAATACAATTCAAGAAAATTACTATAAAGATATTACCGATGATGAGTTAAACGAAGGAATCCTTCGTGGCGTTGTAGAAAGCTTGGGCGACCCATATTCGGTTTATATGAACCAAGAAGAATATAAAAAGTTTATGGAAAGCTCTGATGGAGAATACGTTGGCGTTGGCCTAGTTGTATCTCCTGGCAAGGATGGCTATATAACTGTTGTATCTCCTGTAAAGGGGAGCCCGGCGGAAAAGGCTGGCATCAAAACAGACGACAAGATTTTAAAAGTAAACGGCCAAGAGTATTCAGCCGATAAAATGTCCGACGCTGTTAGCGTTATGCGTGGCAAGGAAGGCGAAAAAGTAACTCTAACAATCGGCAGAAATGAGAAGAATGGTTTTGCCGAAAAAGATTACGATATAATTAGAAAGAAAATTAAATTAGAAACCGTATTTGGTGAAATGCTGGATGACAAGATCGGTTATATTGGCATAACTGAGTTTGATAAACCAACGTACACAGATTTTGTAGCCCAATATAAAAAGTTGAAAAAAGACGGAATGAAATCTTTGATTTTAGACTTGCGTGGCAACCCAGGCGGACTTTTGGACGTCTGTGCTGACCTAGCTGACTTTTTCCTTGACGAAGGAACTATAGTCTACACCAAGTATAAAGACGGAGAAAAAGATTATTATTATTCAGACGCTCAAAAAGAAGACATACCTATGGTCGTTCTTGTAAACGGCGGATCTGCAAGTGCCAGTGAAATCGTAAGTGGTGCCCTCCAAGACAGGGGACGCGCAAAAATTATCGGCACACAAACTTTTGGTAAGGGCATAGTTCAAAGAATTTTTGATCTTAATAGCGGCCAAGCTTTAAAGGTAACAGTTAGCGAATACTTTACACCAAACGACAAAAATATCCACGGCATCGGCATCGAACCAGATATTATTGTTGAACTTGATGAAGATGTAGAAGGAATTGGCACTGATTATTTGGACGAAGACCTACAATTGCAAAAGGCGATTGAAGTTTTAAAGAAAGGAAATAAATAATGGCAGAATTTAAATATGAAGTACTAAATGAACTCGGAGTTTTTGCTGAGGCAAAAAACGGTTGGACCAAGGAAATCAATATTATTTCTTGGAATGAAGGACCAGGGAAAATTGATATCAGAACCTGGAATCCTGACCACTCTAGAATGGGTAAGGGCATCTCCTTATCAAAAGAAGAATTCCTCGCCCTCAAAGGACTTATGAACGAAATCGACGAAAGCGATTTGGACTAGTCCTCACAAAAACAAAATATAAATTCAAGCGGTATGAAAACATATCGCTTTTTTATTTGGAAAAATTTATAAATGATAATTAATATGCTGATAAGGGTAAAAAAGAATATATACTAGGAAAAACTTGAAAGGTGAAAAGAAATAAATTTTATGAAGAGGAAAAATAATAGAGGAAAATTTTTTATAATTATTGGCTTGATTTTTATAATCGCTGGCATGTCTTTTATCGGTTACCAAAAGTATAGGCTGGCCCAGAGAAATAAGGCGGCCAAGGATTTGGAAGAGCGGATGCAGGCGAAGGCCAGTGAAAATAAAAAGCCAGATGTCCTTGATTTTAATAAAGATGATCCCAAGGAAGATGTAAAAGAAACTGAAGTTATTGATGAGGGCGACACGGACCTTTTGGACAAGGAGGATGCCCTGGCTGTTATTAGGATTGACAAGCTGGATATACTCCTGCCGATTTATCCGTCAACTAGAGAAAAATATCTGAGGGACGGGGTTGGTATAATCGAAACGACTGACAAGCCGGTGAGTGAAGCCGGGACGACTTGTGCCCTTGCTGGTCACCGGGGTGGTTACAATGAAGAGGATTCTTTTCTCCACATAGATAAGTTAGAGGAGGGAGACGAGATTAAAATTACAACCGCTGAAGAAGTTCTGACTTACAAGGTCTATGAAAAGGAAATTATAAAACCCGATGACTGGTCCAAGTTCAACCGCGAGGAAGATAAGACCAAGCTGGTTTTAATGACCTGCCATCCATATCCTTACGATTACGAGAGACTTCTAGTCAAGGCTTACTTGGTTGATAAGGAATAGAAAATAAAATTATAAAGTCCGTGGGCTTTTGCTCACGGATCTTTATTGCTAAAGAAAAAAATTTTTTTGGATTTTGCTCACGAATTTTTATTTTTGGGTATAATGTTTGCAGGAGGAAGGATTATATGGGATTATTTGGAGAGAGAAAAACAAAAGAAGAAAAAATACAGGACTTTGCTGATCGCTATCAGCTGCAAGACCTGGATAAAAAAGATATTGAAGCCTTGTATAAGTTGAGGCAGAGTAACTATTTGCAAGCAGTAATTGAGCAAAATTTTATCATAATAAGAGAGCTAAGAGAAATTAACAAAAATCTAGAAGATTTAAAAAATAAATAAGAATATGAAAACGGCTAAGGCACTTGAAAAATTTCAGGTGCTTTTTATTTTTTCTCTAATGGGTAATATTAAGATAAGTGAAGATATTATTTTTTAAAATACAAGGAGGCTTTATTATGAATGACATGATTAAAAAACAATTGGCCCACAGGACCATAAGGGCTTGGAAGGATAAAAAAGTTTCGGATGCAGACCTGGAAGTTTTTAAGGAAGTTATCCAAAGGACAGCGACCTCAACTGGCATGCAAACTTATTCTGTAATTCGAGTGGTGGATGCCGACAAGAAAAAGGCTATTTCAGATATTACGACCCAAGCCTACGTGGGGACTGCACCTGAATTATTTATTTTTATTGTGGACGCCTACAGGAATGCCCAGATTGCCAAAGAGCTGACTGGCGAGGACTATGCAAACGCTGGCGATATGGAGAGGTTTTTCCAAGGCTTCACTGATGCCTGCCTGGCTGCACAAAATTTGACCAACGCCATTGAATCTATGGACATGGGAGCAGTTTATTTGGGATCTATTTTAAATGACGTGCCAAAATTAATTGAGATTTTGGACTTACCTGAATATACTTTCCCAGTTTTGGGCCTCGCCTTTGGTTATCCTGATCAAGATCCAGCTATCAAGCCCCGCATGGATATGGACTTAAGATTTTTTGAAGACGGCTACAAGAAATTTGACAATATGCTTGCAGAAATAGCAGACTACGACAAGGAAATGCAAAGATATTATGACACAAGACAGGCTGACAAGCCCCTGGATTCTTTCTCTAAGCAAGTTGTAGCCAGACTTGAAAACACAAGTGAAAAAAGACAAAAAATGGTCCAATATATCAAGGACCAAGGTTTTGATTTAAAACTCGATTAAAATTTAGCCCTTTTAAGAGGGCTTTTTTCTTGAAATAAAATAGCAATATGCTATAATAAAGTTAATATAAAACTAAAGGAGGTTCTTGTGAATAGAAAATCATTTTTTAAATTTTTAGCAATTTTTTCACTTGTAGGTTTTTGTGCATTTGCCTTTGGTCCAGAGCTAAAGGCTTTTACTGACGTGGATTCGACCACAAAAAATGTGGATGCAATTATGGACTTGTACAATCGCGGAATTATAAATGGCTATGATGACGGCACTTTTAAGCCAGAAAATTCCATTACTCGTGGCGAAGTTGCCATCATGATCTCAAAGGCTTTTGCTTATGATGACACGACTGCTATTTTAAATTTTAGGGACGTGCCTGCCGATGCATGGCTTCATCCTTATGTAATGAGGGTTGCTAATGCCAGTGTAATGGGTAGTGTGGGCTCCGATAATTTTGGCCCTATGCAAAATATTACTTACGATGAGATTTTGAAAATTGCAATTTCGATTATGGGCAAGGATGACTTGGCCAAGCTAATGGGTGGTTGGCCAAATGGTTATTCGCACACTGCCCAGGCCATGGGACTTGCTGATTTAAAAATTTATGGCTCAAATATGGCTAGTCGTGCTGATGTGTGCCAAGTTATTAGTAATATTTTTAAATACGATTCCTATAAAGATATTAAAGTTGGTTCTGAAAAAATTGAAATTGGCATGGATACAAATCTTTTGCCTAGACCAGATGAAACGGCACCTTCAACTTGGAAGGGTACAGACTGGTGGTTTTATAATACCAGTAATTACGAAAATTTCTATGCCCTTTTGGTAAAGGACAATTATGTTTTTGGGCTGGCGGCTATTGGATCTGGTTTTGAATTTAATGGAAAAAGGGCCGGCGATTATGCAAATGACAACCATGGAGTGGTTCCCTTTGACGTTTTTTATGAAGACAAAAATGATGGGGACAGAGTCCATGGCATGTACACTTATTTTTTGCTGGTGGGTAGCGAAAAGCAATACCAAGATTTGTCTGGCCAAGACAGGGCCATTTACCATTTTACAAATGCCTTTAGGGTTTACCATGGCAAGGCTCCTTTAGAATGGGATGATAGGTTGGCAACAGCTGCCCGCCTTCACTGCGAGGACATGGGGAAAAACAATTATTTTAACCACACTAGTTTGGATGGCAGAAGTCCGAGCGACCGGGTTAAGGCTCAGGGTGTTTCCTATGGGGCCGGAGAAAATATTTCGGCTGGTTATGCGGGGGCTTTTGATGCCTACAATGGCTGGGTTAATTCTGAGGGCCACAGAAACAATATGTTAAATGATAGTTATCAGACCCTGGGAGTTGGATCAGCTTATTTTAATTCGGGTAGCTATAGGTCTTTCTTTACACAAAACTTTTCCTTCTCTGGTAGAAGAGGCTATTGGGATTAGAAAAAATTACCTGCAGGAAAATTCTTGCAGGTTTTTTTATTGCTTGGAAGAAAATTAAATTAATTTTAAAATTTTTCTGTAATTTTTTCAATAATTAGAGCCTGCAAGAAATTTTAAAAAGAAAATATAAATTGTTTAAAAGCATGAGGACTGGGTATAATAATTGTAGGTCAAGAAAGGTCAAAGACAAAAAAGGAAGTGAATTTATGGAGTATAAAGATTATTATAAAATTTTAGGCGTGGATAAGAATGCCACAGCCGATGAAATAAAATCCAGTTTTAGAAAGCTGGCAAAAAAATATCATCCGGATTTAAATCCGGACAATGCGGAAGCAGAACAAAAATTTAAGGAGATTAACGAGGCTTACGAAGTTTTAAGCGACGAAAAGAAGCGCAAGACTTACGATCGATTTGGCACTACAAATAATTTTACCGGCGGACAAAACTTTGATCCAAACGCTTATGGTTATAGTGGCTTTAGTGGAACGGGTAATGCAGACTTCAGCGATTTCTTTAATATGTTCTTTGGCGGCGGAGGTGGCTCAAGGACTTATACATCCTCTGGCTCTGGTTTTGGTTTTGAAGATTTATTTGGCGGCAGCAGGCGGTCAAGTCGGGGTCCACAAAATTATGAGATGGACCTGGACGTCACCCTTTATGAAGCCATGACTGGGACGACTAAGAGACTCAGCCTAGATGTTGGCGGTCAAGTTAAGAATATTGAGGTAAAAGTTCCGCGTGGCATCACAGATGGCAAAAAAATCCGTGTCCGCGGCAGCAAGTGGGGCATAGACAATGATATTTTATTTAAAGTTAAGGTAAATCCCTATCCTTACGAGCTAAAAGGCTTGGATATTTACAAGGATATTGAACTCTATCCTTGGGAAGCTTATTTTGGTGTAGAAAAAGAAATTGATATTTTGGGAACCAAGATTAAATTAAAGACCCCGCCTAATATGCAAACTGGCAAAAAAATTAAGATCAAAGGCAAGGGTTTTGTTGATTTAAAGAAAAATACGGGCGATTTTTACGCAGTTGTCAATATTGTAAATCCGACTAATCTTTCCAAAGAAAAGGAGGATTTGTTAAGAAAGTTGGGTGAATAAAATGAATATGAATGACAAGATGACTATTAAAACCATCGAGGCTATCAATAAATCCGTTGAATACCAAAAGGAATATAAAAATCCTGAGATTTCAAATTGGCATTTGCTTTTGGCAATGCTAAATGGCGACTCGGTGGTAAATTTGATTTTTAATAAACTAAATGTGGACACAAGGGCTTTGGAGGCAGATGTCAAGGCGGAAATCAATAAACTACCTCAGGCTTCGGAGGTAAACGCCTACATGTCCAAAGAAATGTCAGAAGTGCTGGCTCAGGCAGACAATATTAGGTCGGACTTTAGGGATTCCTATTTGAGTCTGGAACATATTTTGCTGGCGATGGTTGAAAAATCTCCAGACATAAAAAAGATTTTAAATAAGTATAATATAGATAAAAATAAGATTTTGGAGGTGCTTATGGATATTAGAGGAAATCAAAATATAAATACAGATAATCCCGAATCAACCATGGATGCCCTTCAAAGATTTGGCAGAGATCTGGTTGAAGAGGCAAAATCCGGTAAGATGGATCCTGTAATTGGCCGTGATGATGAGATTAGAGACGTTATTAGAATTCTTTCAAGAAGGACCAAGAACAATCCTGTTTTGATTGGCGAACCTGGTGTAGGTAAAACTGCAATTATCGAAGGCCTGGCCCAAAGGATTGTTAAAAACGACGTGCCAACAGGTTTAAGGGATAAGACAATTTATGAACTCGATATGGGGGCACTCATTGCAGGTGCCAAGTATCGGGGCGAATTTGAAGAAAGATTAAAGACCGTTTTAAATGAAGTTGAAAAATCAGACGGTCAAATTATTTTGTTTGTGGACGAAATCCACACTATAGTTGGCGCTGGCAAGACCGAAGGGTCCATGGATGCCGGCAATATGTTAAAGCCGCTCCTGGCTCGTGGTCAGCTCCACATGATTGGCGCCACGACTTTGGATGAGTACAGGCAATATATAGAAAAAGATCCAGCCCTTGAAAGGCGTTTTCAAAAAGTTTACGTTGGAGAGCCGACGGTTGAAGATACGATTTCAATCTTAAGGGGAATCAAGGAAAAATATGAAGTCCACCATGGTATTAGAATTTCAGACGGAGCAGTAATTGCTGCTGCCACTATGAGTAACCGCTATATTACGGACAGGTTTTTACCAGACAAGGCCATCGACCTGATGGACGAGGCCTGTGCTATGGTCAGGACGCAAATCGATTCGAGCCCGGTGGAAATCGATGAGCTGGAAAGAAAAATTTTGCAATTGGAAATCGAAGCTCAAGCTTTGAAAAAAGAAACAGACGACAAGAGCAAGAAGCGTCTTGAAATTTTGGAAGGTGAGTTGAAGGCTGACAAGGAAAAACACCAAGTCCTAAGAGACAAGTGGGAAGCAGAGAAGGCTGAGATTGAAAAGTCCAAAGAGCTTAAGGCCAAGATCGACCAAGTCAAAACTGAAATCGAACGCGAAGAAAGAAATTATAATCTAGAAAAGATTTCAGAGTTAAAATATGGTGAACTCCCAAGACTTGAACAAGAGTTAAAGGAATTAAATGAAAAAGAATCCGGTGACCTTATGCTCAATGTCGAAGTCACTGAAAACGAAATTGCAAAAGTTGTAAACGAATGGACAGGTATACCTGTTAGCAAGCTTTCGCAAACCGATAAGGATAAGCTTTTGAACTTGGGCGACGAACTCCACAAGAGGGTTATCGGCCAAGACAAGGCAGTAGATGCAATTGTCGATGCAATTTTAAGGTCGCGGGCAGGATTGCAAAATCAAAATCGTCCTGTGGGTTCTTTTATCTTCCTCGGTCCAACTGGTGTTGGTAAGACGGAACTCTCAAAGGCCCTTACAGAATATCTTTTTGATGATGAAAAGAATATGGTCCGTATCGATATGAGTGAGTATATGGAAAAGTTTTCAGTATCCCGTCTAATTGGTGCGCCTCCAGGATATGTTGGCTACGAAGAAGGCGGCCAACTCACAGAGGCTGTTCGCAGGAGACCATACTCAGTAGTTTTGTTTGACGAAATTGAAAAGGCCCATCCGGATGTTTTCAATCTGCTCTTGCAAGTTCTTGACGACGGCAGGTTAACTGATAACCGTGGCCGGGTGGTCGACTTTACCAATACGATTTTGATTATGACTTCAAATATTGGGTCCAGATATTTGCTAGACGGCATTGACGCAAACGGCGAAATTTCAAAAGAAGCCGAAGACCAAGTAAACGATGCTCTAAAAGCTTCCTTTAGGCCAGAGTTTTTAAACAGAATTGACGACATTGTAATGTTTAAGCCACTTACAAGAGACAATATGAAGGCCATCATTGACCTTGAGCTTGCAAATATCAATTTACGTCTAAAGGACAGGAACATTACACTTGAAATTACAGATGCGTGTGAAGATTTCATTATTGAATCTGCCTACGACCCAGCTTATGGGGCAAGGCCGATCAAGAGATTTATGAATCAAAATCTGGAATCCGCACTTGCTAAGGCCATTATCAAGGGCGACATCTTGGAAAACACCAAGGTTGTAATCGATGTAGAAAATGATGAATTAAAATTCATCAGCAAATAAAATTTAAAATTTTTAATTGATGAGAGGAGATTTTTATCTCCTCTTTTTTATTGGTAAAATCCATGGACTTTTGTCTAGCAAAACTTGAAAAAAATGCCTGATTTGTATATACTATAAGGAGATGTATTTACATGGAAGGAGAATACTATGAAGAGATTTTTTTCAGGATTAATGCTTGTATTTGCAGTAATTATTTTGACCACCAACGCCCATGCACGCAAGCTCACAATCCTAGTTAATGAACAAGATATATCAGATAAAAGCCAGAGCCTAATTGTAAACGACAGGGTAATGGTTCCAATTAGATTTGTTTCTGAAGCCTTGGGCAAAGAAGTAACTTATAACGAAGCTTTAAAAGAAGTTGTTATTTCAGAAGGTGAGAAAAAAGTAAAGCTTAGAATAAATAGCTCCCTCATTGAAAAATCAAATGGAGAATTTATTATTTCAGACGTCAAGGCTATTGCAAAAAACGATAGGACTTACGTGCCTGTACGTGCAGTTGCAGAGGCCTTTGACCTATTTGTTGGCTACGATTTTCAAACCAATACAGTTACCATAAAAAACGGCAGTCAAAACCCAGCCGATAAGTATTCTGTTAATGGCCTTACCGACCAAGTGACTGATGCGATCACATTAACTGCAGAGGCTGGATCAAATTTGGCTCCAAGAATTAAGACCACAAAATTATTTGTAATCGATCCAATCACTAGAAAGGGATTGGTTAATGACATTTCAAATACTATGACTGTAAAATATTTGCCATGGGAGACTTCGTCTTTTAAAATCTTAGCCCTTGTAAGCTATGATGCCAACGGAAATATTGTTGCGGGCAGGGGAAAGAAAGTCCAAACCAAAATTATGCCCCGTGTTAAAATTACAGGGCCAGGAGAAGGCAGCGACAACAACGACTATGTTGAAATCACTCCTAGCATAAACTTTGTGGCAAAGACAGTTTCATATACGGTGACTGATCTCGCTACAAATGTTGCTACAACCTATGACGATAGAGATCCTTATGCTTCATGGGCACTCACACTAAATGGTGGAGAGTCCAAGAGCGTTATGGTAACTATGAATGCTGTGGACATGGCTGGCAACAATTATTTATCAAATTCCATTTCCTTTAATCTGACCACACCTAAAAAACTTAGCTTAACTGGTATCAAGGCTGGTCAAAAGATTGACAGGACTTTTAATGTAAATGTAAACAGAAATTTTGATGTAAAATCTACCAGATATTATCTGGGCAATGGTGCAGGGGAAAGCCTATTGGAAGAAAAACCATATGGGGCCCATATATTTAATCCGGCAGCTGACCTAGGCGGATCTTATTATCTGCGTGCAGAAGTTGATTTGCCAGACGGCACAACTATGTCAACTGATAGGATAAATGTGAATATTATTCCTGGCTCCAGATTGCTTCTTCAAGGCCTTGGACCAAATGCTGTAATCTCAGAGCCAATCGAATTAAAATATGACAGCAACATCGACCACTCTGCAGTGAGATATGTATTTTATGGACCTGAAAATTTCGTTGTAGACGGAATTTTAAAGGGCAAAATTGACTTTAATCCTGCTGGCAAAAAAGATGGCCAGTACAAGGTCTACGCAGAGGTTGATACAGCAGGAGGCAAGGTTAAGAGCGAAGCTGTGAATGTTAAAATTCACAATGCAAAGACCTTTGGACCACGCCCAGTTGTTCAAAAAGACGAATTTATAAATGTCTTTTCAAAGATGGCTGTGGATACTTTTAACAAATACAATATGGCAGCCTCTATACAGATGGCCCAAGGAATCTTGGAGACAGGTTGGGGACAATATGTGCCAGTTGACAAATACACAGGTAAACTTTCCAGAAACCTCTTTGGTATCAAGGGCAAGTCCTCAAATGGGTCTGTTCTTTCAAACACATGGGAAGAATACAACGGTGTAAAATACAGGATTGATGATAACTTTAGGGCCTACAATACTCTGAATGAATCATGGAATGACCACAACGATTTACTTTTAAAGAAAGAACGCTATCAAATATTTAGAGATGTTATGTACGACCCAATCAGGGGTGCGTGGGCAATTAGGCGTGCAGGTTATGCAACCGACTCCAAGTACCCAGGCAAGTTAATTAACATCATTGAAAAGCAAAACTTGAGGAGATTTGACGAGGTAGATTTTTAAGATGTCTATTATTACAAATGACGAAGAGGGGATAAAAAAAGCTGGTAAGCTTTTGCGTGAGGGCAGACTTGTAGCCTTTCCAACCGAAACTGTTTACGGCCTGGGCGCCAACGGCTTAAATGAAGAAGCGGTAAAAAACATTTTTATAACTAAGGGCAGGCCTCAGGATAATCCGCTGATCTTGCACATAGCAGATAAATCTTGGCTGACTGATATAGCTGAAGAGATCCCCGAATATGTAAATGAATTGATGGATGCATTTTGGCCAGGGCCTATGAGTATAATCTTAAAGGCCAAGGCTGAAATTCCACGGACTACAACAGCTGGCCTGGATACAGTTGCAATTAGATTTCCAAATCACAAAATTGCCCAGGCAATAATTGCTGAAGCCGGGGTTCCGATTGCGGCTCCGTCAGCTAATTTATCTGGCAGGCCAAGTCCAACCAATTTTCGCGACTGCTACAATGACCTAAAGGATAAGGATGTCTATGTCTTTGAAGGTGGCGAGACGGATATTGGTATTGAAAGCACGGTTATACTTTGCACTTCGTATCCACCACAAATTTTACGACCAGGCAAGATTGATGCAGACGCTATCAAACGCGTGGTCGGTGATGTGATTGTGGGGGCGGTCGATAAGACTGTTGTAAGGAGCCCGGGGCAAAAGTATGGACATTATATGGCCAAGAAGCCGACCCTTTTACTGGATATGAAGCCAGAGGATGCAGACCAGCTTTTGGAAAAAATAAAACCCAATGCGATTTTTATATCAGCAGAGGAAAATAAATATCAAGCCAAAGAAAATATAGTAATTGGTTCATATTTTGATCCAGACCAGGCAGCCAAACATTATTTTAAATCACTGAGGGACGCCGACATTATGGATGGAGATATGATTGTTATACAAGGATTTTCGAAGGAAGGCATTGGCGAGGCTTTGTTCAACAGAATGAAAAAGTCAGCCTCAGGAAAAGTTATGGAGGACAAGGATGAAGATTGGATTTGCTAGCGATCACGGTGGATACGAGCTCAAAAAAGAAGTTATGAAAGCCGTGGCAGACATGGGATACGAATGCTTTGACTATGGGTCTTTTGAAGGCGAAAGGGTAGATTATCCTGATTATGCAAAAAAGGCCTGTGAGGCTATAGTGGCAGGAGATGTGGACCTGGGCATGTTATTTTGCGGAACAGGCATCGGCATTTCGATTGCAGCCAACAAAGTAAAGGGCATTAGGTGCGCACTTTTGACTGAGGGCTACTCAGCCAAGATGGCCAAGGAACACAACAACGCCAACTGCATAGCCATGGGTGGCAGGACCATTGGACCAAACCTAGCAATTGATATAGTAAAGAGTTTTTTACAAGCAGAATTCCAAGGAGACCGCCATCAAAAGCGTCTTGATAAAATTTCAAAAATGGAGGAAAGATAATGGGCAGAGTTATAGAATGCAATCATCCGCTAGTTCAACACAAGCTAGCTATACTTAGAAATGTAAACACTGGTGCCAAAGACTTTAGAGAATTGGTTACTGAAATCACCATGCTTATGGGTTATGAGGTCACCCGTGATTTGCCATTGGAAAAAAGAACAATCAAAACCCCAATGGGAGATGCTGAAGTCAATATGATTTCTGGCAAAAAAATTGGCATTGTTCCAATTTTAAGAGCTGGCCTTGGCATGGTAGATGGATTTTTAAATTTAATCCCAGCTGCAAAGGTTGGTCACATTGGAATGTACAGGGACCCAGAAACTTTTAAGCCTGTTACTTATTATTGCAAGATGCCAGAGGACGTAACCAAGAGACAAATTATTGTTATAGACCCAATGCTTGCAACAGGCGGCTCTGCAATTGATGCTATAAATGAGCTTAAAGAAATGGGTGTTAAGTCCATCAAGCTTGCAAATATTATTGCAGCTCCAGAGGGCATTGAAGCTGTACAAAAAGCTCACCCTGACGTAGATATTTTTGTAGCTTCAATTGACGAAAGATTAAATGACCACAAGTATATTATACCTGGACTTGGAGACGCAGGAGATAGGCTCTTCGGTACAAAATAATGAGTGATTTTTACATTTTATTAGTGGCGGCACTTACATCTTTTGTTTTACTGCCATTTAATATTTATGCCTCAAAAAAATTTGGCCTGGTGGATGTGCCCAAGGACAATCGTAGGATGCACAAGGATGCTGTACCAACAGTGGGTGGGATAAGTATCTTTATCTCCCTTATGGCAGTTACTTTGATCTTTGTGCCCATGTCTAGAAAACTTGCCTTTATGCTCGCGGGAGCGACTGTAATTGCTATAACAGGTCTTATAGACGATATAAAAAATATAAAACCCTTACACAAGATGTTGGGACAAATAATTGCCGCTGGTCTTGCTCTTTATGGGGGCATTAGCATTAACATGATTTCGAATCCCTTCCATGCAGGACAGATTATAAACATGGGAATTGTTGGTCCAATTCTTACAATGTTTTGGATAGTTGGAGTTACCAATGCCCTTAACTTTGTAGATGGGTTAGACGGTTTGTGCGCAGGTCTTTCTGCTATATCTGCCCTGACCTTTTACTTTGCATCGGAAAGCGTTTCCTTTGTTTCGCAAGTTGCCTTGGCTCTAGCTGGGGCTGCACTGGGATTTTTGCCCTATAATTTTAATCCAGCAAAAATTTTTATGGGAGACACAGGAGCCTTATTACTCGGTTACATGTTGGCATGCATATCGATAGAAGGCGTTGTCAAATCAGTAGCCGCCATGAGTATAATAATTCCAATATTTATCTTGGCCCTACCAGTTTTTGATACGCTTTTTGCAATTGTAAGGCGGATGGCAAACAATCAAAAAATAATGACAGCCGACAAGGGCCATCTTCACCATAGGTTGGTTCAAAAGGGTTTTTCCGTCAGGCAAACCGTTTTGATTTTATATGTGATTAGCATTTTGTTTTCAATCCTCGGCTTCGTTATATCTGAGGTTGAACCATCGATGGCAATTATAATTGCAGTTTTAGCCTTTGTAATTGTATTGCTATTTGGTTTCCTCTTTGGATTTTTTAAAGGGGACAAGGATAGGCACAAAGGAGAATAATTTGATAAAAGTTTTGATGATAATCGGCACAAGGCCGGAGATAATTAAATGCTTCCCAGTTATTAAAGCTCTCAGAGAAGACGAGGACTTTGATGTGCGCGTGGTCTTTACTGGTCAGCACAGGGAGCTTTTGGATATGATGATCGAAGATATTGGCATTGACGATTATATAAATTTAAGGATTTTTGAAGACGGGCAGAGCCTTTCAAAAATTACATCCCACGCTTTGGAAGCGCTTGATACTTTGGAGGAACGCGACTTTGACTACTGCTTAGTCCAAGGCGACACCACAACTGTATTTGCAGGAGCTCTGTGGGCCTTCTACAACAAGATCAAGGTGGGCCATATTGAAGCAGGCCTAAGGTCTGAAAATATTTACAGCCCTTATCCAGAAGAGGCAAATCGCAAGATGGTCAGCCAAATTGCCCACTTAAATTTCGCACCAACTGAAGCAGCCAGGGAAAATTTAATCCACGATGGCATAGATGAGAATTCTATATTTGTAACGGGTAATACTGTAATAGATGCCCTTAAGCTCAGCTATCGGGAAGATTATAAATTTAAAAATGAATTTTTAAATAATCTGCCAGCTGGCAAAAAAGTTTTGATGACAGCCCATCGCAGGGAAAATCAAGATAATTTAGAGGAAATTTTTACGGCGATTAGAGACGCTGCTGTAAAAAATGATGCCCATGTGATCTTTCCTATGCACTTGACACCAAGGATCAGGGAGGCTGCAGACAAATATTTGGCCCCGAGCGACAACTTTACTTTGATTGAACCAATCAGCTACTACGACATGGTTCACCTGATAAATCAAGTGGATATGGTTGTTACTGACTCAGGTGGTCTCCAAGAAGAGGCGCCGGGCTTTGGCAAACCGGTCCTGGTTATCAGGAGGGAAACAGAAAGGCCAGAGGGCATTGAAGCTGGCACTTGTAAGCTGGTGGGCAATGAATACAAGGCAATTTATGAAAATTTAGACGAGCTCCTGCAAATGGGTAGCGAGTACGAGAAGATGAGCCACGCAGTCAATCCATACGGAGACGGCAAGGCATCACTTAGAATTAGAGACATATTAAAAGGAGATAAAAGATAATGGACCCAGGATCGAGTACGGGGTATTTGATTTCACTATTTGTTATCCTAGTGCTTTCAATAATCACTAGGATGTTAAGAACAGCGGTTATGACTTCGGATTCTACTAAGTTAGATGAGAGACTTCAGTACCAAATTAAGAACAGAGAAAATGTAATCTCTAAACTTCAGCTCAATTACGAGCTTTTAAAGATAATTTTTGTTATGGTTTTTACAGCCCTAGTAATTAGAAATTTGGACAAGGCTGATTTTGATAGGGCAATTGATATTTCAATTTTTATTTGCTCAACCATAGCCGCCATGTTTATATATAATTTAATTACAATTGAATTTGCAGATAGGTATGGGGCTTATAGGCCAAACCAAAGCTTGAGAACCTTGCAATTTTTCTTGGTTATAAAGATGATTATTATGGAGCCAATTCACAAGCTCCATGTGACTTTGAGCAATTTCTTTGCCAAGATAATTGGCCTGCCTAAGGTTACTAGCAAGGTTACCATTGACCAGATAAAAGTTCTGGTTGAAATTGGTGAGAAGCAAGGAATTATAAATACTGCTGAGAAGGAAATGATAGAAGGGGTTATGGAATTTAACGAAACCGTAGCTGAAGAAATTATGACTCCGCGTACTGAAGTCTTTATGATCGATATTAATGCAGAGCCAGAAGAATACCTGGATGACTTGGTTAATCATAGGTATTCGAGGATTCCCGTTTATGATGAAGACATAGATAACATCGTGGGGGTTCTTTACTTGAAAGACTTTTTGGCCATGGCTTACAAAAAGGGTTTTGACAATATTGATTTAAAACGCCTGATTAAACCTGCCTATTTTATGCCAGAGAGAAAAAATATTCACATTTTATTCCAAGAAATGCAAAGGTCCAATAAACATATGGCGGTTTTGATGGATGAATATGGTGGATTTTCGGGTATACTTACAATGGAAGATTTAACCGAGGAAATTATGGGTGAGATTGATGACGAGTTTGACGATGACGAACCAGACTGGTACGAGCTCACGCAAAATACAGCGGTTATCCAAGGCACTACAAGTATCAAGGATGTAAACGATATGCTGGGGATAAATCTCCCGGACGATACGGACGACTACGACACAATTGCGGGCTTTATTATCAGCAGGCTTGGCTTTATACCTGAAGACAACAAGGTCGATATGATTGACTATGACGGAATAAGAATTAAAATTTTGGAAGTTGAAGACAGGCGGATAAAAAAGGTCAAGATTTTTATGACCAAGCCCAAGCAAGTTTTAGATGGAAAACAAGAGGAGGAAAAGGATGAGGCTTAGAAAAGAAGTTTATTTGGTATTGGCAGTAATTTTAATACTAGCCCTATTTATTATTTTTAGACCAAAGACAAAGTCAGATTTAGATTCTACTAACCTAGACGGAATTGAAATTAACACGGACACAGCTGACAGCTATATAAAGTTTGCTGATAATGACAGGGTTGGACTCTCTAATCCAGCTCCTATGTTTCTTATTGTAAATGGGTCTGTAATTAAAAATCCAGACATCAAAGCTATTGACGGTTCGGCTATGATACCTGCCGAAAAGTTTGCAGAAATCGTTGGTGCAAAACTTGTGGTTTCTGAAAAAAATGGCGACGAATTTAATTTAAAAGCTGACAAGAAAAAAGACCTACCAGGAGTGACCTTTAGGCTAAATGATGGAAGCTATGAAATCAATGCTAAATCAGAATTTATGGCTGGTAAACCTGTTCGTGATGGCAGAACCGTTTACCTTCCTGTAAAATCATTTTTTGAAGCCTATGGCTACACAGTAACTTATACAAATGGCAAGAAGGTTAAGGTTGATGAATTCCCAGTAATTCCACTTTACCAACAGTTAATGGTTTACAAGTATGACACAAATAAGAAAGCTCTTACAAAAGAAGAGGCCATCAAAAAAGTTCAAGATGAATTAAAAGTTGCCTACAAGGCCAACTTCAACAAAAAATACAAGGCTCCAGATGATAGCATCGATAGGATGAATCCAAGCCGTGAAGATGAATGGAGAATTAAAATCAACGAAGGCCTAGAAGTCAAAGCTGAAAATGATAGATATTATGTAATCCCTGTTGTCTATGATTTTTATGTAGACAAGTACACAGGAGAAATTTATTCTTTTTATCAAGGACAAACTTTTGTATACAAAAAGTTTGATCCAAAGGCACCAGGCTCACTCGCTTTTCCGGGATAAAATTTCATATAATTTAATCTAAGTGATTAAAGAAAATATATTTAGCACTTGCTCTTTTATAGATGCAGGTGCTTTTTCTTTTCAAAAAAATTTTTGCCGCTACTGTTAAAATTCCCTCAGATGTAGTATAATATAGTCGAGGTGAACATTATGGATAAGAAACAGCTAAGAGAATCTTTTTTGAAAAAAAGAGACCAACTTGATTCTGAATATAAGTTTGAAGCTGATGAGAAAATTTTAGACAAGTTACTCAGTTTAAAATCCTACATGCATGCAAATACAATTTGTTCATTTGTAAGCTTTAGGTCAGAAGTTGACACTCATGACTTTATAGAGGAGTCACTCAGACGGGGCAAGAGAGTTTTGGTGCCAGTTGTAGATAAAGCTACAAACACCTTGGTCCTTTGCGAAATAAGGAGTTTTTTGGAACTCAAAGAGGGCTACATGGGCATATTGGAACCAGAAGTTAAAGAGGAAAATATTGTTGGCCCAGAGGCAATTGATCTTTGCATTGTTCCTGGAGCTGTTTTTGATGATTTTGGTTATAGGATTGGCTATGGTGGAGGTTATTACGATAGGCTGCTTCCTGAGCTTAGGTCTGATGCTAAAACAGTTGGTATCTGTTATGATATTCAACGCACTGAGAAGTTAGCACCAGATGAATATGATCAAAAAGTGCAAACCATAGTTACCGAAACAAAGGTACTAGATATATAAGGAGGATATTATGTCAAGATTTGTTGGAACTGTCTCAAGAGGAATTAGGACTAAAATTATTAAACAAGGCGATGACCTGGTTAATATTGTATTAAACTCAGTAATGGATGCTGTTGCTGCTGATAATATCCCCTTGCACGATAGAGATATAGTAGGTGTAACCGAAGCAGTACTTGCTAGGAGCCAAGGCAACTATGCAACTACCGATCAAATTGGCAAGGATGTTAGAAATAAATTTGGCGGTGGCCACATTGGTCTTATCCATCCAATTTTAAGTAGAAATAGGTTTTCAGTTTGTTTGAAGGGCATAGCCAAGGGCGTGGACAAGATTACCCTCATGCTATCATATCCTGCAGACGAAGTTGGCAACCACTTGCTATCCTATGAGCAATTGGAAAAGGCTGGAATTTATGATTATAGTAAGCTCTTTACTGAAGAAGAGTACACCAAACTTTTTGGAAGAAGCAAGCACCCATTTACAAATGTCGACTACATTCAATTCTATCACGACTTAATTGAAGCTGAAGGTTGTGAATGTGAAATTATTTTCTCCAATAAACCAACCGATATTTTAAAATATACAAATAATGTTTTGACTGCAGATATCCATTCTAGAAAGAGGACCAAGAAAGCTCTAGAAGTTGAAGGAGCAAATGTATTATCAATTGCAGATATTTTAAATGAAAGCGTTGACGGCAGCGGTTATAATGAAGAATATGGTCTACTTGGTGCAAACATGGCCACAGAAGACAAGGTTAAACTCTTCCCACGCGAATCATTTAAATTTGCTAACGACTTGCAAGCAGCCTTCAAAGAAAGAACAGGTAAAAATATCGAATGCTTGATCTACGGTGACGGTGCTTTCAAGGACTCAGTTGGACAAATTTGGGAGCTAGCTGACCCAGTTGTAAGCCCTGGCTACACCAAGGGTTTGGAAGGCGTTCCTAATGAATTGAAATTAAAATACTTGGCCGACAATGATTTCAAAGATTTAAGGGGTGATGATTTAAGTCACGCAATCGTAGATGCAATCAAGCACAAGGAAGCCCAAGCCCTAGATGAAAACGCTAGACTTGGTACAACACCAAGAAAGCTTACGGACTTAATCGGCAGCCTTTGTGATCTAACAAGTGGATCTGGAGACAAGGGCACACCAATTATTTTAATCCAAGGATATTTCGACAGCTTAGCTGCTGAATAATTATAAAAATATTTTCCACAGGCAGACTTATATAATTTATAAGTCTTTCCTGTGGATTTTTATTTTGCAAATTATCTTGATATTATTATACGTATATGGTATATTGAAACTGAATTTAAATGTATCTCTTTAATAAGATGATTCATTTTAAAAGGATTTATAATAATGTATTCTTAAATTAAGGATTTACATTTGGAAAAATAAATTTTCGTAATTATAAAATATTTAAGGAGATTATTTATGCAGTTTAATTCAGTTTTATATATTGTTTTTTTCACAATTGTATGCTTGGTATATTTTTTGTTGGCGGACAAGTTTAAAAGGCCATTTTTATTAGCTGCGAGCTATTTCTTTTACTCTTGCTGGAATTTTAAATATTCACTCTTAATGCTTTTTAGCACGGTGGTGACTTTTTTTACTGGAAAATTTATGACAAGAGAAAATTCAATCAAGAGAAAAAAATTTCTTCTTGGTCTATGTTTTTTTATAAATCTTTCTATACTTTATATTTTTAAGTATTTTACATTTTCAGTAAATTTTTTAAATAAAATTCTTGGCCTATTAAATTTAAACTTAGATATTGGCCCGCTTAACTTGTTGCTTCCTGTAGGGATTTCTTTTTATACTTTTCAGGCGCTTGGATACATAATAGATATTTACAGGGGAGATATAGAGGTCGAGAAAAATTTTATTAATTATGCCCTCTTTGTCTCTTTTTTTCCACAATTAGTTGCTGGTCCAATTGAGAGGTCAAAAAATCTCTTGAGGCAAATAGACAGCCTTGGAAACAGAAGATACGAGAATTTATCCAAGGGATTTCTATATATCCTATGGGGATTTTTCTTAAAACTTGTTATCGCAGATAGGTCAGCAATTTTTGTAAACCAAATATATAGCGGATACCAAGCCTATTCCTATATTTATTTAATATTGGCTGCAGTTTTATTTTCCTTTCAAATTTACTGCGATTTTTACTCTTATTCAATTATCGCCAAGGGGTCGGCAAAAATTTTAGGCTATGATTTGATGGATAATTTTCAGGCTCCATATCTTTCAAAATCCATTACAGAATTTTGGAGACGATGGCATATTTCCCTTTCAACCTGGTTTAAAGATTACCTTTATATACCCTTGGGTGGCAATAGGAGAGGATCTTTGAGGAAGCATTTTAATGTTCTTGTAGTATTTTTGGTAAGTGGACTTTGGCATGGAGCAAATTGGACCTTTGTTTTATGGGGACTAATCCATGGTTTTTTCAATATTTTAGAAGACAGTTTGAAAACTTTTACAAAAAAATTTAGAAATAATTTTATCTACAGGAACCTTAGAAGGCTGATTACTTTTATTATAGCTATTATAAGTTTTGTTATATTTAGGAGCAATAATATTGGCCAAGCAGGGGAATTTCTTCTTGGAATTCTAAGGAGGCAGGGATCTACAATCGATATTGACAAAGCCCTCTATCTCAAAGATGCCGGAGTTTTGCTTTGTGCACTGGCAGTATTACTCTTTGTAGATATATTTACTTATAATAAAATCAAACTTGTAGATATAATAGAAAAACAGGCCTTGTATATAAGGTGGCTAATATATCTTGCTTTAATAGTAGTAACTGTAATTTTTGGCGTATATGGACCTGGATATAGTGAAATACAATTCATTTATTTTCAATTCTAGGCAGGTGAAGAGATGAAAAAAGGAAAAAGAATTTTAAAAGTAATAGGTTTTTTATTTATACTTGGCCTGATTTTTGCAAGGCTGAATCTAATATTTATCAGGAAAGCCAATGTCAAGCCCATGGATATGATGAATAAAATTGTAGGATATTTTAATGAAAAAGAGAAGCACGATGTCCTATTTTTTGGAACTTCTCAGGCCTATACTTCTTTTGACACGGAGTTTTTAGCCGAAAAGGGTCTATCATCATATGTGCTAGCTACTCAGCAGCAACCTATAGAGGCGAGTTATTATTATATAAGGGAGGCCATAAAAAGATCCAGTCCCAAGATTATTTATATAGATGTTTTGGATGTCCTTACCTTTAATCAGGTAGATGAGGGAATATCACATTCTTATACGGATTATTTTCCTATGTCTGTAAATAAACTCCTGATGATAAAACAAACTTTACCCAAAGATCAATGGGCAGAGCACCTAATGCCGCTTATTAAATATCATTCAAGATGGAAGGAACTTGATAGGACTGATATTTTTGCTAAGTGGAAAGATTATCATGACGATTTAAATGGATTTGTAAAATTGACAAATGATAAAAATGGAGTCAAAGATGATCCTGAGCTCAATGAAATTTTGGCTACTGCAGTTTCAAAAGCTGGGGACAATAATTTTAGACAAGAAAAATATGAAGTATTAAAGAAAATATATGATTATGGAAATAAAAAGGGAGTAAAAGTGGTTTTTCTAAAAACTCCTGTATACCTGGAGGATTTATATGACAAAAATATAGGCCCACTTGATGACTACCTACAAAGTATAGGATCAAAATTACTCGATCTCACAAAAGTTTCTAAAGAAATTGATTTTGAAGGAAAAGATTATTTTGATGTTTTGCATTTATCTGGCAGTGGGGCCAGAAAGTTCACAGAATACTTCTATGAAAACTATATAGTTAATGATTTATAATTTTTGCATTTAACCCTAGTAAAATTGGACAGATAATATTTCTCACAGGTAGATTTATATAAATTAAATTTTTACCTGTGATTTTTTATGTAAAGATAATTAAAGGTAAATTCTTAAAAAAAATATACAAAATAACTTTTTATTTGTTAAAAATTTGTTGATTTTTTTAAGCAAATGTGTTAAAGTAAAGTTGTAGATAAAAATACTGGGTCCATACACTTGGGCTTGGTAAAATTAAAGGGAGGGAAAGATATGACTATTGAAAGAATAGACGGCATTTTAAACTTTAATGCGGACATGACAATGACAGCGGCTATGGCAGCTCTGCTATTGGTTTTCGGCTATTTTGTAAGGGACAAGGTCAAATTCCTAAAAAAATATTGTATCCCAGCACCTGTTGTTGGCGGATTCATATTTATGTTTGTAACAATGATTGGTCACTTGACTAGTACATTTTACTTCAACTTTGACACAACCCTACAAAGCTTTTTTATGCTTGCATTCTTTACAACAGTTGGACTTGGAGCAAGTTTAGCTATCCTTAAGAAGGGCGGAATTTTATTAATCATTTATTGGTTGGTTGCAGGCGTAGTTTCCATTTTCCAAAACACAATTGGAATTGGAGTTGGTAAACTAATTGGACTTGAAGCTCCATATGCACTTTTAACTAGTGCTATACCACTTATCGGTGGACACGGAGCAGCCCTTAGCTATGGGAATACCTTTGCTGGCATGGGTTATGAAGCAGCCCCACTAGTTGGTGCAGCAGCAGCAACCTTTGGTTTAATTATAGCAGTTATGGTTGGTGGACCTACTGCTCGTAGACTGATTGTTAAAAACAATTTAAAACCAGACGAATCTGAAAACGCTGGCGATATTGATGAAAGTATCGCAAACATCAACGCCTCAACTGGACAAAAGTTATCAAGTCTTGACGTTACTAAAAACGTAACAGCTATCCTATTTTGTATGGCTCTAGGAACTGTAATTTCAAAGAAATTTGGACAACTTATCGACATGGACTTCCCAACATACGTTGGCGCTATGTTCGTTGCAGTTATCCTAAGAAACTTAAATGAAAAATTCAAATTCTATAAATTCGACTTCGGTTTAGTTGATGGAATCGGCGATGTAGCTTTAGGTTTATACCTATCCATGGCTATGATGTCCTTGATGTTATGGCAACTATTTGGCGTAGCAGGCAAGATGTTTGTAGTCCTATTTGCTCAAGTAATTTTCTTGGTACTATTTGCTTACTTTGTAGTATTCAGAATACTTGGCAAAAACTACGACGCAGCAGTTATGTGTGCAGGTCTACTTGGCCACGCACTTGGAGCTACTCCAACAGCTATTGTTAACCTAACAGCTGTTAATGAACAATATGGTATGAGTAGAAAAGCTATGATGATTGTACCAATCGTTGGTGCTTTCCTTGTAGATATTATTTACCAACCTCAAACAATTTGGTTTATCAAAACATTCGTGGAGAAAATAAACTAATATGAGAGAAATTAAAAAGACTGATTTTAAAGTGACAGAATGGTCGGGCGGCAAGACTACCCAACTATACATCTTGCCAGAGGGTGCTGATTTTTCAAAAAGAGATTTTGATTTTAGAATATCCTCTGCAAGTTTTACAGACACCAGCTCAAACTTTTCAGATTTTTCTGGTTATCAAAGGTATATACTTCCACTCCAAGGATTTATTGATGTCGAGTATGAGGGATTATATAACCGCCACTTAGAGCCCTTTGAAGTGGAATACTTCGACGGCAGGTGGAAAACTTATTCAGAAAATTCTCTAGACACTCTTGACTATAACTTCATAGTTAGAAATGGATCCAATGCGACCATGGAAATTGTGAGGGAAGCCAAGGAAGTAAAAGCTGATGGCTATAAGCTATATGTCTTCTCACCAGAAGATTACAAGGCTGAAGTAAATGGCGAAGTCAAAGATATGAATGCCTGGAGCCTGTATATTATTGAAGAAGATTTTAAAATAACAGACTTACAAAAGCCTATTATAATATGTAAATATAAGTAGGAAATTAGAAACTGCCTAGTCCTAAAGGGATGAGGCAGTTTTTTATTGGCTGAAAAATTGAAAATAAAAGACCTTGCAAGTTGATTTTGAATAATAAAAGGCAAAAATAAAAAAATTTTTAAAATATTTTTTATTTTTTAAAATAAATTTAAAAGCTTATAAATCTTGAAATAACTTGGTCTGAGCGAACAAAAACACAGCTTAACTTTATAAAATAATTAATTTATTTAAAAAATACTTTAATGTAGTGTTTAAAATAAAAATATGGGGGTATATAATAACCACAAGGAAGAAGATTTTATAGAAAAACTTATTATATCTAAAAAATGTAAAGAAAAATATAAAATCTACCTTGATAATATAGTTCGTAGCAACTAAAAGAAAAATTAAAATATTCCCTAAAGAATAAAATCAGGTGGAAGCGAAAAATTAAAAATTAAATGCCCACAAACTTAAAGAAGAGTTAAAGATTCAAAAGCAAATAAAAGGGAATAAAAGTAAGAACCTAGACAAATTAATAAAAGCAAAGGAAAAAATCAAAAATCAAAAGAATAGTCAAATCCAAAAGGAGTTGATGAGAATGATCAAAAGATTTAAAGTAAACAACAGAAGAATTAAGGAGGCCAGGAGATGAGTCCAAACAAAAACGACCGTTGCTACGAATAAAACCCCACTAAGTTTAGATATTTAGTGGGGTTTTTAAATGTCAAGAATTCTTTTGCGGCTGGAGAATTATGGTTCAAAAGCATACTCCTATTAAAAAAATCTGATAAATTACAGAAGAAAACTTATTGGATTATTTTATACGATTGATAAACAAAAACTATATTATTTTATATATAGAGATTGACAACAAACAAAAGAAATGCTTTTTAAAGTAAAGTTCTCCCGATACTTGCAATTCCAAGGTTAAGACTATTGCAAAAGTTTTGGGTAGATGATAAGCACTAGACGCTTTTATTAAAATCTAGATTGATATAGAGTAAGTTTTAATAAGCTATAGATAAAATATTTTTGAAAAAGTATTTACAAAATGATTTCAATGTGCTATAATGTATTTAGTTAGTTAAAGCAAGGCTTTTGTAGAAGGAAATCTAATATGGTTATTAGAGCGAACTCGATCAAAGGTTTATAAGTAAAGATTTATAAGAATCTAGTTTTAATTAAAGATTATTTTTAGCAGGTGGTTTCGATGAGATATTTATAAGAGATGATTTTCATCTTGCCTACTTAAAAATTACAGGTAAAAAATTATGGAGTTTATATGTTGCCATCAATTTGACAACTTATAATAAATAAAACAATTAGGAGGATATTATGAAAAAGTTATTAGCAATTTTATTAGCTATGGCTATGGTATTTTCATTAGCAGCTTGTGGCAAAAAGCCTGCTGGCGATGCACCTGCAACTGGAAATACTGAGAAAAAAGACGGTGAAGAAGCACCATTCCACATCGGAATCTGCACCGGTACAGTCTCTCAAACAGAAGACGAACAAAGGGGTGCTGAATCTATGTTAGCCAAATACGGCGATGCTAAAGATGGCGGATACATTACTCTTAAAAACTATCCAGACAACTACGCAGCTGAACAAGAAACAACAATTCAACAAATCGTTTCTTTTGCTGACGATCCAAAAATGAAGGTTATCGTAGTTAACCAAGGCCCTCCAGGAACAGCAGCTGCATTTAAGCAAATTAAGGAAAAAAGACCTGACATTTTATGTTTTGTAGGTAACTCTCAAGAAGAACCAAACTTAATCGAAGGTATCGCTGACCTAGTTGTTGACCCTGACAACGTAACAAGAGGATACTTGATTCCACTTGCTGCAAAGAAAATGGGCGCTAAGAAATTTATACACGTTACATTCCCAAGACACATGTCAATTGAACTTTTAAGTTTACGTAAAGACATCATGGAAGCAACATGTGATAAGATTGGTATCGAATTTGTAATGGAAACTGCACCAGACCCAATGAGTGACGTAGGTATTCCAGGAGCTCAAAACTTTATCCTTGAACAAATGCCAGCTTGGGTTAAACAATATGGACAAGACTCTGCATTCTTCGCTACAAACGACGCTCATACAGAACCAATGCTATTAAAGGTTGCTGAACTTGGCGCATACTTTGTAGAACAAGACTTACCATCACCAATTCTTGGATATCCAGGAGCACTCGGCATCGACGTTAAAGACGCTGCAGGTGACTGGCCAGAAATCCTAAAGAGAGTTGAAGATAAGGTTGTAGAAATGGGCGCTGCAGGCCACATGGGTCTATGGGCATTCTCATTTGGTTTCTCAACAACACAAACTCTTGCTGAACTAGGTAAGAGAACAGTTGAAGGAACAGCTGACTACAAAAAAATAGAAGATTACAAGAAAGTTATCGAAGAATTCACACCAGGAGCACAATGGGGCGTTTCAACTTACATTGACAGAGTTTCCGGTGAAGAAAAGAAAAATCACTATCTAACACTTCAAGACACATACGTACTTGGCAAGGGTTATCTAGGAATGACAAAAGAAGAAGTTCCAGATATCTACAAGATGTTAGACGAATATCAAAATAAAAAATAGAAATTAATTAGTGATTAGTCGAAAGAGATAATTATTAATTGGGACCCAAGGCTGACCTCACAAATAAAGTGCTGGGTCAGCCTTTATTATATTTAAGGTGATTATATGAAACAGGTTTTAGAGTTTAGACATGTTGGAAAAAGTTTCTCAGGTAATCACGTTTTAAAAGATGTTAACTTCACACTAAACGAAGGAGAAATCCTAGGCCTTGTAGGTGAAAACGGTGCTGGTAAGTCAACCATGATGAATATTTTGTTTGGTATGAGCTTTATCAAAGAAACCGGCGGCTACGAGGGAGAAGTTTTAATAGATGAAGAGGTTGTAAACTTTAAAGACCCATACGATGCTCTAAAGGCAGGATTGGGTATGGTTCACCAAGAATTTTCACTTATTCCTGGTTTTACAGCTACAGAAAATATTCTTTTAAATCGTGAAATTACAAAGCCAAACTTTTTTAGCAAATTGTTTGGTAAGAAATTGGAAACTTTAAAATATGATTCTATGAACGAAAGCGCCAAAAAGGCCATCGATATGCTTGGACTTGAAATTCCAGTTGAATCCAAGGTTATGGATATGCCTGTTGGCCACAAGCAATTTATAGAAATCGCAAGAGAACTTTCCAAAGACAATGTTAAGCTAATTATAATGGACGAACCAACCGCTGTTCTAACAGAAAGCGAAGCAGATATACTTATTAAGGCCATGAAAAATTTGGCTGCTAAGGGTATTGCTATTATATTTATTTCTCACAGACTTCGCGAAGTTGTAGACGTATGCGATAAGATCGTCGTACTCCGTGACGGTGAAATCGTCAAGGACACACCAAACCAAGATCTAAATATCGTAGACATTGCCAGCTGGATGGTTGGCCGCGATATGACTGGTAAAAAAGAAGAAAGAAGCTATCGAGAAATAGGTGATGAGGCAGCTATGACTGTTAAAAATCTTTATGTAGATATGCCTGGTGAAACCGTTCGCGATGTTAGCTTTGAAGTTAAAAAAGGTGAAATCCTAGGCTTCTGTGGTCTAGCTGGTCAAGGCAAGCTGGGTATTCCAAACGGCATTATGGGCCTGTATCCATCAGGTGGAGAAGTTATTTATAATGGCGAGCCACTGAATTTAAAAGATACTCGTTCAACTCTTAAAAAGCATATTGCTTTTGTAAGTGAAGATAGACGTGGTATGGGACTTCTTTTGGATGAAGGCATCGATTGGAATATTGGCTTTGATGCCATGCAAGTCCACGATAAGTTCACTAAGAAGGTTGGTCCAGTTGTATTTAGAGATGATAAGGCACTTACAGATGTTGCCAATCAATACATTGAAAATCTAGAAATCAGGACCCAAGGCCCACACGAAAAAGCTAGAAACCTAAGTGGTGGTAACCAACAAAAAGTCTGCTTGGCCAAGGCCTTTGCAGTTGAACCAGAATTTTTGTTCGTCAGTGAACCTACCAGGGGTATTGACGTTGGGGCAAAAAAATTAGTTTTGGATGCCCTGCGCGGTTACAATGAAGACTACGGCACTACAATTTGCATTGTAAGTAGTGAACTTGAAGAGCTCAGGAGCATAGCAGATAGGATCCTAGTAATATTTGAAGGCAAGGTCTTTGGTGAATTAAAACCAGACGATCCAGTAGAATATTTTGGACTTATGATGGCGGGAACAAATCCGAAGGAGGTTATAGATGCGTAATTTTTTTAGAGAATTCGGCCTTCCAAGATTTATAATTCTGCTATTTATAGTAGCATTATTTATAGTCGGGGGCTTTATAGGTGTAAATCTTACAGATGCATTTATAAATGTTATCAACAGATTTGGTATGAATGCCGTTATGGTTCTTGCCATGATCCCTATGATCCAATCGGGCTGCGGATTAAACTTTGGTTTACCTGTTGGCCTTATTGGCGGTATGTTAGGCGCTGCTATATCAGTACAATTCAACTTAAAAGGACTTCCAGGTGCTACAGTAGCTTTACTACTAGGTATGATTTTTGGAGCCATCTTTGGTTGGGGATATAGCTTTATTTTAAACAAAGTAAAAGGCGACGAAATGATAGTTGCAACTTATGTTGGCTTTTCATTTGTTGCTCTTATGAATATAATGTGGGTAATCCTTCCATTTTCAAATCCAGAAATGGTTATGGGTTTCAAGGGCGAAGGCTTGCGTACCACAATTGCTCTAAAAGCATATTGGGACAAGGCTATTTCAAGAATCCTAGGTTTTGAAGTCACATCAGATGCAGAGCTTGGAACTAAAACTCTTGTACCAATTGGAATGATTATAGTATTTGCTTTATTTGCTTACTTGGTTTACCTATATTTTAAAACCAAAAAAGGTTCAGCAATTACAGCTGTAGGTTCAAACCCAAAATACGCAAAAGCAGCTGGTATCGATGTAAACAAACATAGAACAATTTCCGTTATCCTCTCCTGTGCACTAGGTGCTGTAGGTATGGTTATCTATGAACAAGCATTTGGATTTATTCAAATGTACAACGCTCCACTTGCCTTTGCTTTCCCGAGCGTAGCTGCAATATTACTTGGTGGTGCCTCTATAAATAAAGCCACTGTTAAAAACGTAATTATCGGAACACTTTTGTTCCAAGCAATTTTAACAATGACACCAACCGTCATCAACCAAGCTATTAAAGTCGATATATCAGAAGTCCTAAGACTTATCATATCAAACGGACTTATTGTATACGCTCTAACAAGGAAGGAGGTTAAATAATGAAAGAAAAGAAAAAATTTAGCCTTATCAATGAATTTACAGTCCCTGTTATGTTTATAATAATCTGTGCGATCGCCATTTACTACAGTGGATTTACCGCACAGTTCTTGATCGGACAAGTACTAACCAGATTTGCCAGAAACGCATTTCTAGTTTTATCACTTCTCCTACCAATTATGGCTGGACTTGGTATTAACTTCGGTATGACCTTGGGGGCCATGGCAGGACAAATTGCAATCATCTTTATCCAAGACTGGGGCATGACTGGACTACCAGCAATCTTACTTGCTGCTGTAATCTCCACACCTATCGCTTGGATTCTAGGAATGTTTGCAGGGGCAGTTTTAAACAGAGCAAAAGATAGAGAAATGATTACATCTATGATGCTCGGGTTCTTTATGACAGGTGTTTACCAATTTATAGTTCTTTATATCTTTGGTGGCATAATTCCATTTAAAGATCCAAACATCATCCTATCTCGTGGATATGGTGTAAGAAACGCTATTGACCTTACATCACAAAAGGCCACAGACTATTTCTTTGATAGAATTTTGGGCACAGATATTTCTATTATGGGAATTCAAATCCCAATTCTAACTTTAATTATAATTGCTCTAGTATGTCTCTTTATAGTTTGGTTTAGAAAAACTAAACTAGGCCAAGACATGAAAGCCGTTGGCCAAGACATGAAAGTAGCAGAAGACGCAGGTATTAACGTAGATAAAATCAGAAAGAAAGCAGTCGTTATGTCAACAGTTATGGCAGCTTTTGGACAAATCATTTACCTACAAAATATCGGTAACTTAAACACCTATAACGGTGCTGACCAAGTTGCTCTATATTCAGCAGCAGCTCTATTAATCGGTGGTGCAAGTGTATCCAAGGCAACAATTACAAACGCCTTGACAGGTACAATCCTCTTCCACCTCATGTTTATAGTAATGCCTACTGCAGGAGCAAATATCACAGGAAACGCAATGATCGGTGAATATCTAAGAACATTCGTATCATACGCAGTTGTTACAATAACACTTATCTTGCACTCCATTAGAAGACAAAAAGAAAGAGACGCAGCTATGGAAACCCTAAGAACAGGTCCAGCTGTTGCTCCTCCAAAAGAAAAATAAAATATCAAAAAATACAGGAGCCTTAGGCTCCTGTATTTTTATAGGAAAATTTATAAGATTGTAAAAATAAAAAGGCTTGTAATTATGATAATGAAGTTAAAAAACATTGATGATATTGTTGTTAATTTTAAATTGGATGAGAGTTTGAGCTTATATTTACAAATATTTTCAAATTGTAAGTAATTATGAGGACTAAAAACGCGAAAAGAACTTTTGTATAAAAATTTGACAAACGCTTGTTCATGTTGTATTATATATTTGCACTAGGGGTGCCCGATTGGGCTGAGATTAAACCCTAAACCTGATCCAGGTAATGCTGGCGGAGGGAAGTTGTATTTTTATTGTACCTCTTAAGCATGTGTGAAGGAGGTATTTTTTTATGAATAGAAGTTGGAACACAAGAACACTAGTTGAAGCAGGTTTGTGCTTGGCACTTGCCTTTGTACTTGGCAGAATCAAATTATTTTCAATGCCACAAGGCGGCAGCGTTACAGCTGGACAAATGATTCCTTTAATTTTCTTTGCTATCCGTCACGGAGCAGGCAAGGGAATTATCGTGGGTATTGCTTACGGATTTTTGGATATGGCCATTGGCGGAAGCATTTATCATCCAGTTCAAGCTATCCTAGACTACCCAGCAGCCTTTGGTTTTTTGGGTCTAGCAGGATTATTTTCCAAGAAGTATTTTGAAAACAACGATGTAATGCCTGTAATTTATGGAACAGTTTTGGGTGTTTTTGCCAGATTTATTTGCCACACTTTAACAGGGGTAATTTTCTTTGGCTCATATGCACCAGAAGGTCAAAATGTTTGGGCATATTCAGCTGGCTACAATGGAACATTTTTAGCTGTTGAACTAGCTATCACAATCGTTTTAATTTTCTTGCTCAGAAATGTTTTAACAAAAGATTTAAAAAATATGTAGACTGACACCAGTCAAATAGTCATAATTCATTAGAAATCTCGCCTGTGTTGGCGGGATTTTTTAATTTTACATTTACATCCTATTGTTCCGTTAATTGCAAAATATTATTCCGATAACCTTGCTATTGTTCCGATAAAAATGTATAATTAAGAAAAGGAGGTTAGGTCAATGTATATTTCAGTTAAAGAAGCTGCAAAAAAATGGGGCATATCTGAAAGAAGAGTCAGAGTCTTGTGTGCAGAGGAAAAAATTTCTGGCGCTTATAAAGATGGCAGGGCTTGGAAAATTCCAGCCGATACAAATAAGCCGAGTGACGGCAGGTACAAAACTACAGAGTCTCTAATGCCAATACTAGAAGAAAAGCTTTTGGACCTAAAAGAAAAAAGACCCTTGACTGCAGGCGAGCTGCAAAGATTAAATGAAGATTTTTTAACTGAATACACCTACAACTCCAACGCCATTGAAGGGAACACTCTGACTTTGCGTGAAACGGATATGGTTCTAAGAGGACTGACAATAGATCAAAAATCTTTGCGTGAACACTTGGAGGTAATTGGTCACAAGGAAGCTTTTGAATATGTAAGTCAGCTTGTTAGTGAGAGGGCGGAAATGTCTGAAAAGATTATTAAAGATATTCACTACTTGGTTTTGGCAGACAAAAAAGAGGATAGGGGACTTTATCGTAGGGTGCCAGTTAAAATTATGGGAGCTGTCCATGAACCTGTCCAACCTTATTTAATAATTCCTCAGATGGAAAAACTTTTGGAAAATTATAAAACTAGTGACGAGGATTTTGTGACAAAACTTGCTCGCTTTCATTTAGAATTTGAAGGCATCCACCCTTTTATTGATGGAAATGGTAGAACTGGCAGGCTTCTTATAAACCTAGAGCTCATGAAGGCAGGCTATCCACCTATTGATATAAAATTCACCGATCGATTAAAATATTACCAAGCCTTTGATGAGTATTATGGGAAAAACAACATTTCTCCTATGGCAGACCTGCTCGCTCAATATATGAATGAGAGATTGGATTTGTATTTATCAATTTTAGATAATTAAATTAATCTCGCCATTTTTCTTTTATCTACGCCAAATACTTAAAAATGGCGAGAAAATTATAGGGAGAATAGTTTTTAAGTTAGGATTTTTGTAAAGATAGCTTAAATTTGAAAAATGTACCCAAAAGGGTATGTTTTTTTATACTTATGTTTTATACTATAGATATAGAAAGCGATTAGTTCGAACTTAGGAGTGGTATTTTGAAAAAGAAAAAGCTTTGTGGAAATATAAATATTATTGCAAAGACCGATAGGATGATAGATTTATTTTATGATTATATTTTGTCTGAGGCCAAGGCTTACGAGGCTGATATTTCAGATGACTTTGATATATTTTTGTACTCAAGAGACCTGATGACTGAGGATGAGATAAAGAAATTCTTTGCTTCCTACAAGGACAAGAAGATATTATTTGTCCTTAGCCTGGATTATGAGCCTAGATTAAATTTGCTCTGCAAATATTACAAGACCACAAAATACCTCTGGCTTTCAAAGGTGGCTGGCAATTTATTTGCTGGAATTAAGGATACTTTGGAGGAAGTACCTGATGATAGGAATGAGCCTTTGGTTAAGATTAACAAGGCCGAATACAAAATTATTATCAGGTATATACGCGGAGAGAGCTTGGAGAAAATAGCCGAGGACCTTGGTTATTCCAAGCATACTATTAAAAAATATATGGCAAAAATTTATGAAAAAATTGGTGTAAGCAATAACCGCCAGCTGATTCAATTCGCTATAAATCTTGGCCTTGTTGACTATATGTTTTACGAGGACGGTTGCAGCAATCAAATGCTATGTGATGCCTGCCATATAAAAAGGTGTCCAAAAAATGAGGAGGATCTATGAAATTAATAGTTAAGAATTTAAAAAAATCCTTTGGAGACAAGGAAGTACTTAAAGACATTGATTACACTTTTGACAAGGGATTTATATACAGTGTAATCGGCAGGAACGGGACGGGTAAGACAACTCTCTTTAACTGCATTAGCTTTCAAGAAAAAATTGATGGTGGGGAAATTTTGGTGGATGAAAATGGAAAGCTTCGACCGATTGCCCATGACGATGTATACCTGGTTTCGGCAGCTCCAGTCTTGCCAGAGTTTTTAACTGGCTATGAATTTATCAGGGCCTTTGTGGATTTTAATAAGGTAAAAGATTTTGATATAGACGAATTGTTCGTGAGATTTAACTTTGATCAGGCGGACAAGCACAGGCTGATCAAAGAATATTCCTTTGGTATGAAAAACAAGATTCAAATGATGTGTGCCTTTATCAAAAAGCCGCTTATTATCTTACTTGACGAACCGCTTAGCTCACTTGATATCATCGTTAGCCACGATATAAAAGAGATGATGATTGCCATGAAAAACGACCATATTATTATAATGTCGACTCATATTGTCCAGCTGGCAACTGATGTTAGCGACGAAGTGGCAATTTTAAAAGACGGCCTCTTAAACAAATGCAGGAATGATTTTGAGTCGCCGATTGAATTTGAAAAGTATTTAATGGAAGTGATCTAATGGCTATAAAATTTTCAAAATTAATGTCCATTATAAATTTCAATGCTTTTTTGTATATACTTTCCAGGATCCCTGGCCTCAAGCACCTGGGCTTTAAGAAGTTAATTGCCAAGGAAAATTTAAAATCAAAGATAAGTTTTTTGGGAGCGTTAATTCATTTTGCCTTCTCTCTCTTCTTAAGGATGATAATGCCCTATTATATAATAGTGGTTGGGATAAATAAATTTTTAGGCGTAAATGACATAAGTTTTATGTATGATCTGAGAGTCCTCATTTATCTGATAATCTTTTGCCTGACCCAGGCTTTTGCAAATCCATCCTTTTTGTCTGATGCGAAAAACGCTTATATGTTTATGGGGATAATGGGGGTAGATCCAAGGATTTTTTATAGGCAAAAGATCAGAGAAGGCATAGTAATGGAAAACCTGGTCCACCTTATAATCTCCTATTTGATTTTTAAAAATTACCTGGTCGCCATTAGCATTTTTATATTTATGACGGCCTGCTCTTATATTTCAAATCTAATAAATATATCCTATCTTTTAAAGCACGATAAATTGATAAAAAAGCTGATAAGGACGATTTATAAGCTTGGACTTTATGTGATAGCCTTCTTGCTGGTATATTTTAAACTGGAAATTAAGCTGACCAATAATTTTTATTACATTTTGTCTCTTGCATCTTTAATAATTTCACTTGCAGGGATAATTTACTTTTACAAATTTAAATCCTACAACCAAATAAAAACCCTGATAGGCTCGTCCAATATTTTTTCGGTTGGCTTTGTAATCACCAATAGTATGAGTGAAGACTACAGAGAGCTCGCTGGCATAAGTCCAGAGGATAATATTGAATTTTTAGAGGAAAATGTGGACCTGCCTTCACAAGCTTACATTGAAAAGGCCTTTGAGACAAGGTTTAAAGATATCTTAAAGAAACAATTTTTCTCCAAGACCAACGGCATGATTTTTACAGCCCTGGTTTATATCATACTTTTTAAACTGGGGATATCTGCTGGCAACAAGGGCTTTGCTGGCCTGCAAACTTTTGGCATTGTAATGGTCCTGTCTTCTGCCATGGCAGGGACCTATTTGCAGATGTGCTTTAGAAATATCGATATGCCGCTTATGTACCACAATCTTTACGATAGTGAGGCCATAAAAAAATCCATATCCAGACGGTTAAGATATATTGCCAAGATGGTTTTACCAAATTTCTTGCTGGCCATAGTCTTTGTTGGCTTGATTGGCTTGATAAATAAGGTCGATTTTGATTTCAAACAAATCCCATTAACCCTTGCTGTCTATGCGATGATTCTGTTAACTAGGGAGCTTACGGAGATAATTATTTATTATGTACTCTGCCCATATAGCTCGGATCTGTCAAATAAAAGCCCTGTTTACAAGGCAATTCAAGGTATTATGATGGCAATCATTGGTTTGTCCTTTATGTCTTCAATGAATATGGCCAAGGTCTTTTATGCAGTTGGGGGAATTTTTATTCTGACTCTCTTAACATTTATAATTTTAAGAAAAAATTTCCACAAGACTTTTAGGATTAGATACTAGCTCGATTTTAATCGGGCTTTTTTCTTGGCAAGTTTTTTTATCTATGGTATAATTAGGGCAGGAGGATTTTATGAAAAAGAGATTTATTATTCTAATCGCTTGCTTAATAATTTTTTCGGCTAATATTTTTGCTGAAAATGTGACGGGCGAGAGGACTTTTCAAAAGGTTTTGTTGAACGGCCAAGAGGTCAAGGTCGGTTCTTATATTATAAATGAAAGAAATTATGTTAAATTAAGGGACATGGCAGCCCTTTTAAACGGAACTGGTTCACAGTTTAATGTTGACTGGGACGAGGCTACGGGCAATGTAATTGTGATGACTGGCAGCCCTTATCAAAAACTCGCCGGAGATTTATCTCCCCTTACGGGAGGTAAGATCACTGGGCAAAAGGGAAATATTAATTTACTTTTAAATGGTCAAGCTAAGCAAATTGAAACTGTTCTGATAAATGAAAATAATTATTTGCAGCTCAGGCAATTGGGCAGTTTAATTGGCCTTGGTGTTGATTGGGACGAAGCTACTGGGGCAATTTTACTGGCAACTGGGTCAGGAGAAAATATTGACCTACTTGTAGATGATAACAAAGATCAAAAGCCTATTATAAATGACGGCAATGATAGCAAAGATAAAAATTATATATCCCTTGCTGGAGATTTAATTAGCCCTAGCGAAGGCTCATTCAATTTTGCCAGCAACTTTGCAATCGGTTCTACCATGCCAAAGTTTACTGTGGATATGATTGACGGGTCAGAAAATAATATAAGCCTTGGCAGACTTATCAAGGACAAGATTCAAATTTATAATTTTTTCCAAAGCTCATGCTCATATTGCGTAAGCGAAATGCCAGACTTGGCTGAGGCTAACAAGAGGGCAGACGTGGACGTGATTGCAGTTTCATTGGACCAAGATTTATCTGAGGTCAAGAGGCTATTCGACGCAAATGGCTGGAAGCTCCCAGTTTTTAAGGCGACTTCAGGCTATGATATAGTTGCGGCTTATAGTGTAAAGACCGTTCCTCATTCAGTTTTCACAAAAAATGGCCAGGCTCTTGGCGTTTTCAAGGGGGCTTTGACCAAGTCACAAATTGATTTTATTGTAAATGAATTATCTGCTGGGAAAAATTTCCCAAGTGATAATGAAATTCAAAATCATTAATAATTTTAGGCGGCTAAATTTTAGTCGTCTTTTTTATTTTAAAAGTCTTGCAAAGTCCTTGATTCATTGACTTTTAACGGCATATGTTGTACAATAAGCCTGATAAACGGGAGGAATTATGGTATTAAAAGTAGGAGACATTATTGAGGGTAAGGTAAACGGGGTTTCAAACTTCGGTTGCTTTGTAGATTTGGAGGGTGATGAAAGTGGCTTGGTTCACATATCTGAGCTGTCAAATGAATTTGTTGAAAACATAAACGACTTTGTCAAGGTTGGAGACCTGGTCAAGGCCAAGGTTATCAGCAATGAAGACGGCAAGATTGCACTTTCTATGAAGGCCTTGGAAGAACCACCGGCACCGAAATTTATTGAAAAGGGCCCCGAGGATTCTGCCTTTGAAAAACTAATGTCTAAGTTTGTCAAGGAATCAAATGAAAAAATTCAATCCATTAATCAAAGAACATCCAGACGAAGAGGTTCTGGTAAACCGAAAAAATAATATAGGAGAATATTTCACTTGCTTTTGTCAAGATGAGATCTTCAAAAATGAAAAGAAAGTCTTGGTTGCCCTGTCGGGTGGCCCTGACTCTATTTTTGTTTTAAAAGTCTTAAAGGCCTTGCAGGCTGATTTTCATTTTGAAATTCACGCCTATCATTTAAACCACCAGCTGCGTGAAAGTGCTGACCACGACGAAAACTTTGTCAAAGGCCTGTGTGCAGACAATGACATCATTCTTCATTTGGAGACTGCAGATATTGCCACAACTGCAAAAGAGAAAGGTCTTGGCACTGAAGAAGCTGGCCGGGTCAAAAGATATGGAGACCTAAAAAAACTGGCAGAGGAAATCGGCACGACAACAGTTATAACCGGCCACCATTTGGACGACGACATTGAAACCGTCCTTATGAACTTTGAAAGAGGAGCTGGTTTAAATGGTCTTGCAGGTATAAAAGTCCGAGATGGGATATTTTTTAGGCCACTTTTAAATATAAGCAAAGACGAAATTTTAAAATATTTGGATGACCATGAAATTCCTTACTGCATTGATGAGACTAATTTTATAGATGACGTCTCCAGAAATGACATGCGGATAAATAAAATTCCTCAGATAGAGAAAATTTTGCCCGATTTTAAGGACAGGGCAGAGCTTGCGATTTCAAATTTAAAAGCATCCAGGCTTTTGATAGAGGGTCTGGTTGAATATTTTTTGAAGGATGCGGATGTGAGCGATCATGCAATCAGCATTTCCATTTCAAAGATGGTCGAGCTTTTTCCATATACGCGGGCTGATCTTTACATGGCCATAATAAAAAAACTAAATCCAAACCAGCAGGACATCTACTCTTATCATTTAAGGGAGATTGACCAGATAATTTTTAGCGATGGCGAAAAGCGAACCAGTTTTTCTGGCATCTATATTATAAAATCCTATGATAATTTAATTTTCACTTTGAATGAAGACTATGATTGCGAATGCAAATTCGAGCTGACAAAAGATTTTGACGAAGATAATCTTGCCCTGGATGGAGATAAAGTCCAAGGACAAATTAAATTTAGAAAACGCTTGCCCGGAGATGTTTTTGAGACCAGGGGTGGGCGGACCAAAAAGCTCAAGGAAATATTAATTGATGAAAAAATCCCCAAATACAAGCGTGACTCCCTGGTCATTGCATGCGATGAGGCGGGGATTATATACGTTCAAGACCTGTGGCTATTAAAACGCGTGGCCACTGATGATCATACAAAAAACACAATTTACTTAAGGAGGTATTATGAACAAGGCGATTAAAGAAATGCTCTTTACTGAAGAAGAAATTTCAAAAAAAGTAAAAGAAATGGGATCAGAAATTACCCACGACTTTATGGATAAAGATTTAATGGTAATTGGCATTTTAAAAGGCTCTTTTATCTTTATGGCAGACCTAGTCAGACAAATTAATTTGCCAGTCTTGGTTGATTTTATGAGCTTATCAAGTTATGGGGCAAGTTCTAAGTCGACTGGTGAAGTTAGGATTTTAAAAGACCTGGACTTTTCAGTTGAAGGCAGGGATGTACTTGTAGTCGAAGACATTGTAGACACTGGATACACTTTAAAATACTTGCAAGACAATTTGTCCAGGCGTGGGGCAAACTCAGTTAAGTTTGCAACCTTTTTGGATAAAAAAGAAGCAAGAAAAACTGACGTCCAGCTGGATTATGTTGGCTTCATTGCGCCAAACGATTTCATAGTTGGCTATGGACTTGATTATGCGGAGAGCTATAGAAATCTCCCATATATAGCCAGCTTAAAGGAGGAGATTTATAAAATATGAGGAGATTAAGACTATCGCCATTTTTTATAATAATAATGACTGTGTTCATTCTCTCCAGCCTCTGGCCACTTTTAATGGGCAAAAACCAAGAGAAGATTGAGCTGACCAAGGCAGGCGAACTTTTGGACGCGGGCCAGGTCAAGATCGCAACTATAAGTGGTGATAAATTAACTTTGACTGACAAGGAAGACAAGGCCTATGGGGCGATTTTACCGGCAACCTTGCAGGCGGACTTTTACAATAAACATATAGGTCCACAAGTCGATGCAAAAAATACGGTCTTCGATGCCCACAGTGTTCAAGAATCTGGACTCCTGGCATCCATAGTTCCCTATGTTATAATGATGGTTGGATTTATATTTATCTTTAATCTAATCTTCAAACAGATTGGCAGTCAAAACAAAGACGCCCAGCAATTTGCAAAGTCAAGGGCCAAAAGATTTGAGCCAACTAATTCTAAACCAGTTACCTTTAAAGACGTGGCTGGTCTGGAAGAAGAAAAGACAGAGCTATATGAGATTGTGGATTATTTGCAAAATCCAGGAAAGTTTGCCAAGGTCGGAGCTAGGATTCCCAAGGGTGTTTTATTAGTCGGCCCACCGGGAACAGGTAAGACTTATATTTCAAGGGCTGTTGCAGGCGAAGCTGGAGTTCCATTTTTTACCATAAGTGGGTCGGAGTTTTTGGAAATGTTTGTCGGCGTAGGCGCCAGCCGTGTCCGCGACCTCTTTAATGAGGCCAAGGCCAATGCCCCTTGCATAATTTTTATTGACGAAATTGATGCAGTGGGCAGGAAGCGTGGGACAGGTCTTGGCGGTGGCCATGACGAACGCGAACAAACTTTGAACCAGCTCCTCGTAGAGATGGACGGTTTTGAAAAGAACGAAAGCATTATTATAATGGCAGCAACCAACCGGCCAGATATTTTGGACGACGCACTTCTAAGGCCGGGCAGATTTGACCGCAAGATTACAATCGGCTTGCCAGACCTAAGGGGTCGGGAGGAAATTTTAAAAATCCACTCCAAGGACAAGCCCATGGGCGAGGATGTTGATTTAAATAATATAGCCAGGAGGACTTCAGGTTTTTCACCTGCAGACTTGGAAAATCTTATAAATGAAGCGGCTCTTTTATCTGCCAGACTAGGGCGGACGACTATCAATAAAGATATGTTAGAAGAGGCCAGTGTAAAGGTACTAGCTGGACCAGAAAAGAAATCGGCTGTTGTGACTGAAGAAGAAAAGAAATTAGTTTCTTATCACGAAGCAGGTCACGCGATTATTGGCCGGACCTTAAAGCACACCGACCCTGTCCACATGGTTACAATTGTACCCCGTGGAGATGCAGGTGGCTTTACCTATACAGTGCCTGACGAAGAGACTAGCTTTTACACCAGGTCCAAGATGATTGACATGATGATCATGCTCCTGGGTGGACGGGCTGCAGAAGACTTGAAGCTAAACGACATTTCAACTGGCGCTTCAAACGATATAGAAAGAGTTACAAAAATCGCCCATGCCATGGTTGCAAAATACGGCATGAGCCAAAAGATTGGGACCCTCAATTATTCAGATGACGAAGGTCAATCCTTCATAGGAAACACTATTGGTCACACCAAGGCGTATTCCGAAGAAATTTTAAAAGACATCGACACTGAAATGCGGGCCATAGTTAATTATTGTTACGATAAGGCCAAGGAGATCTTGAGAGACCACGACGATGCACTCGAAAGACTTGCAGGGGCCCTTATCGACAAGGAAACAGTATACAAGAATGAATTCGAAGCAATTTACAGCGGGAACTATGATCCCAAGGACTTCGAAGACGAAAAATTAGAAGTATTTTAGGAGTTTAAATTATGAATAACACAAAAAAACTGGTTGTATCCGCAATCCTCTTAGCATGGATTTTGGTTCTCGGAATGACACAGTTAGGTTTTATACCATTTGGACCAATTAGAGCAACGACCCTACACATCCCAGTAATTATTGGGGCTATCCTTTACGGACCTTATGTTGGTACATTTTTAGGCCTGTCCTTTGGGCTTTATTCCCTCTGGACCAATTACACCAAGCCAACGGTTTTGAGCTTTGCTTTTCAAAATCCGCTCATAAGCGTCCTACCAAGGATAATTTTTCCACTGATCGCCTATTTTCTTTACAAGGCTTTGAAGGAAAAATCTCACAAGCAAATGATTAGGATCACCAGCATTATCAGTTCAGTTTTACTAATCGAAATTATCTATTCGCTTGTAAAGGCCTTTAAAGATGGGAAGACTTTGGGAATTGTAATTGGTTTAATCTCACTCGTGCTCATTGTCATGATTTGGATTATGACAATCAAAAAGGAAAATATAATTACACCGGGCTTCGTCTCGGCGGTCATCGCTACAATTTGCCACACGGCAATGGTCATGGGCTCAATCTATTTGATCTACGCAGATAAGATGATGGGCATCAAAAACATGGACCGCAAGGGGGTCTTGTACTATATACTTTCAGTGGTATTTTTAAATGGTATACCTGAGGCAATCATTGCCGGACTAATTACAGGGGGAATTTTAAGTAGAAAACAATCATGATTTTAACAATAGATATAGGTAACACAAATACAGTTTTAGGAATATACGAAGGCTACGACTTAAAGGTTAGCATCAGAATTTCATCTGACAGCAAAAAAACTGTGGATGAGATTGCACTTTTCATTGACCAGATCTTTACTCTTAGGGGCGTGGATGTGACGAAAATCCAAGGGGCGATCTTGTCTTCAGTTGTGCCCATGGTAACTGACAATATGATCGAGGCCGTTAAAATGCTAACAGGCCTTGAGCCGATTGTAGTTGGCCCAGGGACAAAAACTGGACTCAATGTCCTCTACGATGACCCAAAAGAAGTTGGGGCAGACAGGATTGTAAATGCAGTTGGTGGAATCGATAAATACGGGGCGCCGCTCATTATTATCGACTTCGGAACGGCGACCACCTATTGCGTGGTGGACGAAAAATCCAATTACCTGGGCGGCATTATAAGCCCGGGCATAGGCATAAGTGCGGAGGCGCTTTTTATGAAGGCTGCCAAGCTGCCAAAAGTTGACCTTACTGTACCGGAAAGTTTTTTAAATAGAAATACAGTTGACGCCATCAGGGCCGGCCTTATGTACGGGGCCATTGGCCAGGTTGATTATATAGTTAAGCACTTAAAGGCCGAGGAAAATATTGAGCCAAAAGTAATTGCAACTGGAGGACTGGCCAAGGTTATTGCCTCAAAGACTGAGGTAATAGATGTGGTCGACGACGAGCTGACCCTCTGGGGCCTAAGGAAGATCTATGACAAGAACGCTAAGCATAGGGGATAGGCTGCCAGTTTTTCTGGCGCCCATGGCCGGATATACTGACTTTCCCTTTAGGAAAATCGCTTTTGAACTCAGCCTCCCATACGCGGTAACGGAAATGGTAAGCGCCAAGGCCTTGTATTATGATAGCCAGAGGACCATTGAGATTTCAAAGTCAGTAGGCAGGACCGGCATCCAACTCTTTGGCCACGAGCCAGAGGCCTTTCAAATCGCAATCGAGAGATATTTAAACCCAAGGGAAGATTTTCTCTGGATTGATTTAAACTTCGGTTGCCCAGCGCCCAAGATTTTTAAAAATCAAGACGGGTCTGCATTATTAAATGACCTGGACACCTTGGTGGCCATAATTAAGACCTGTAAAAAATATTCCAACAAGCCAGTCTCTGCCAAGATGCGTTTGGGAGTCGCCGATTCATCTAAGGCAGTTGAAATTGCCCAGCGGATCGAAGATGCAGGAGCGGATTTTTTGACAGTCCACGGGCGGACTCGTGAAATGCACTATACTGGCCAGGCCGATTGGGAAAAGATATTTGAAATCAGGGACAAGCTCAATATTCCCGTAATTGGAAACGGTGACATTGATTCCTTTGACAGGGCGATCGAGCTTTTGGAGTCGGACGACATTGACGGCATTTCCATTGGCCGTTTTGCCATTGGAAATCCCTTTATATTTGCAGATATTCACAATTATTTTTCCCCAGACAAGATTAATTACGATAAATATGATATAATAAAGAAACATTTTAAATACATGACGGAAGAATTTTCCGAACGAGTTGCTTTGAACGATTTTAAAAAGCATTTGATAAAATATTTGAACAATCGACCAGAGGCAACCAAGATAAGAAAAAGTCTATCTGAGATTAACAGTATCGACAAGATGAACGAGACTATAGACAGACTTTTTAAAAATATAGAAAAAGAGGTTAGAACAAATGACTAAAAAAGAAGTATTTTTAACAAAAGATGGATTGACCAAGCTTGAAGAAGAGCTCGAAGAATTAAAAACAGTTGGCCGCAAGGAAGTTTCAGCCAGGATCAAAGTTGCACTTGGCTTTGGAGACCTAAGTGAAAACGCTGAATACGACCAAGCCAAAAACGAACAAGCCCAACTGGAAGAGCGTATAGTTAAGCTGGAAAATTTAATCAGAGAAGCTGTTGTAGTAGAAGACCATGAAATCACAACCGAAAAAGTAAATGTCGGTACAACGGTAACCATAATCGAAGAAGGCGAAGACGAAGAAGAAATCTACACCATTGTTGGTTCAGCAGAAAGCGATCCACTTAACGGTAAAATTTCAAACGAAAGTCCACTTGGAGCAGCCCTTCTTGGCAAGAGAAGAAAAGATATAGTAGAAGTTCACGCTCCAGACGGAATTATTAAATACACTATCAAAAGCATCAAAAAATCATAGGAGGTATCATGGAACAAGAATTAAACGAAATGCTTCAGATGAGGCGAGAAAAATTACAGAAACTAAAAGACATGGATAAAAATCCATACGAAATTACAAATTACGACAGGACCCACTTTGCCAAAGATATCTTAGATAATTTTGATGACTATGAAGGTAAATACGTATCAATCGCCGGCAGGGTAATGGGCAAGCGTGGTCACGGAAAAGTCACTTTCCTTGACATCCTAGATTCAACTGGGACAATCCAATCCTTTGTAAGCCAAAACAATTTGGGAGACGATTATGAAGAAGTAAAACTCCTTGACATCGGTGACATCATCGGCATCAAGGGCGAAGTTTTCAAGACCAAGATGGGAGAAATTTCCGTACGCTGCGAAGAATTTGTTATTTTGACAAAATCCTTGCAAATTCTACCGGAAAAATTCCACGGACTCAAGGACCCAGACCTCAGATACCGTCAAAGATATGTGGATTTGATTGTAAATCCAGAAATCAAAGAGACTTTTATCAAGAGAAATAAAATCTTAAAAGAAATTAGAAAATATTTGGACGATAGAGACTTCCTAGAAGTTGAAACTCCAACCCTAAATACAATCGCAGGCGGTGCTAATGCAAGGCCATTTATCACCCACCACAACACACTTGACATCGATATGTACCTGAGAATTGCCAACGAACTCTACCTAAAGAGATTGATCGTCGGTGGTTTTGACCGCGTATACGAAATGGGCAAGATGTTTAGAAACGAAGGTATGGACCAAACTCACAACCCAGAATACACAGCTATCGAACTCTATGCTGCCTATGCAGACTACAAGGACATGATGGACATCACAGAAAATATGGTCTCCACCATTGCACAAAATGTTTTGGGCACACAAATCCTTGAATTCGATGGACTAAAACTTGATGTAACTCCACCATGGAGGAGAATTACAATGGTTGAAGCCATCAAAGAATATGCTGGCGTTGACTTTGAAGAAATAAAAACAGACGAAGAAGCAATTGCAATTGCCAAGGAAAAAGGCCTAGAACTTGAACCATCCAAGATGGACAGGGGTAATATCATCAATGAATTCTTTGAAGAATTCTGCGAAGACCATATGATCCAACCAACCTTTGTCACCCACCACCCAGTAGAGGTAAGTCCGCTGGCTAAACGCGACCCAGCAGACCCACGTTACACACAAAGGTTTGAAGCATTTATGGCCACCAAGGAAATTGCAAACGCCTTTACAGAATTAAACGACCCAATCGACCAACGCGCCAGATTTACAGCACAAATGGAAGCCAAAAATCTGGGCGACGACGAAGCTCATCCAATGGATGAAGACTTCTTAAACGCAATCGAAGTTGGCCTTCCACCAACAGGCGGACTTGGTATCGGTGTCGATAGACTTATCATGTTCTTAACTGGCGAAGTTTCAATTAGGGACGTAATCTTGTTCCCAACAATGAAGCCAATAGGCTTAGAAAAGGCAGAAAATGGGGGTTTGTCAAAAGAAACTTACGAAACTTACGACAAACTTACGACAGAAGAAATT
>QWCK01000265.1_pt1 | contig 94139 bp, 104 predicted proteins | sample 1972571 | NCBI WGS metagenome assembly QWCK01 (sample SAMN09866710, study PRJNA288562) | Human gut metagenome isolate term2_stool, whole genome shotgun sequencing... | isolation source: gut | host: Homo sapiens | place: USA: California | reverse complement strand
TCCATTATTAGATAAACCTGATGTAATAACAGGCAATCCTTTATCATTGATATGATGTTGTTTAATGTCAGTATCTCCAGAAATTCCATTAAACAAATCTCCTACTCTAAATTCTTCATATCTATCAGCAGGTTTTACTGTTAAATCCTTATTCAAATCAGCATACGATAAACCAGTAACCCTCAAAGCCTTATCAATATTTTCATTATTATCCTTTTCAAGCCTATCTATATATTTAAGTTTAATTTCTTCAATATATTCTTCCATATAATCAAAATCAGGCTTATCGTTTTTTGCTGGAAGTGTTATTATTTCTTTTTTAACTTTGTTCCAACTAGCTTTATTAGTATAACTATACTTTGGCATTAAAAGTTTTTCTAAAACACAAGCCATAAAAAGATACACATTTTCTCTATCATCGTCTTTCAAATATATAACATAGGCATCTTGAGCTATTACAAAAGGCTGATTTTGAAAATATACTTTACCTGCATCACCATTAGATGTAACAGATAAACAACATCTATCAATAATATTATGTTCTTTCGGATTAGCGTAATAACCAAAGCTATTATTAATCACTGTGGAACTTAAAGCGGGAACGCTATAAGTTTCATCTTTATATGGTCTTTTACTTGCAGGATCTATTACAGCCGTTTTACCTATATGATTAAACAAATCACCAACCCTAAATTCTTTCCAATTTGTCGTATTTATCATAGTTATTTGTCCTTTTTATTGTCATCAATATTTTTTAAGGCACTTGTTCTTAAAAATGCAGATAAGCTAAGACCTTTCTTTTCGGCGGCTTTTTTGAGTTTGTCTTTTTCTTTTATTGATAAAGAGACGGACATGCTAATTCTTTTGTCTTCGTCTTTGATTTTTTCATTGTTTGTTTTATTTTTGTTCACAACAATTTTCCTTTCTTTTTTAATGTTATTTTTTTCTTAAGTATATTATAGCATATTTTGTCCAAATATTCAATAAAAATTGCATAATAACATTAAAAAAATAGCCCTAAAAATAGGGCTATTTTATTTGTTTTCATTTATATAATCAATGGTGTCATTAACGCTTTGCCATTCTTTCATAAGAATTTTGAAGTCGTCAAAAGATATAAATACGTCTTCTTCGTCATATTCTAGCCATAAGTCATAGCTTGCTGAACCCCAAACAGGCTCAACTATTTTGGGACAATAGTTATTAGTTATTATATCATCAACGCTAAGTTCTTCTAAATCCTCTATGTCTGAAAATAACGTAACATTAGTAGCTCTTTCTTGGATATAGATTCCATTGTCTAGTAAATCTTTAATAGTTAGCATATTTTTTTCTCCTTTGTAATTTTGTTTTTAATACCAACAATGGTAATAAATTTTCTCTTTGTCTGTATTAAGCGAATATTGTTTAATATTTTCAAAATTTTCTTTAATTTCTAAAATATTTAATAAATAATAGATTGTCATTCTATCATCACCGTAGGAAAAACCTGGTGTTATTGGAAGTTCTTCTTTTACTATTTGTTGACATCCTTTATTTTTCTTAATAATTTCTTTAAGTTTGTTATTAAGATTTGCGAAAAGCATAGCGTTAATTTTATGTGATGTATTCACATCATGTTTATTTAGACCGTCTAAATATTGTGATTGATATTTTTTAGCATATTTATATAAACTTAAGTCTCTGTGATCTTGGATTTCTTGAATAAAATCTTTTGAAAAATATTGTAAGAATTGATCACAAATGTAAATCAAATAATTCATATTTTTTTTTGAAACTTGAATAAAGTCTAAATTTTTAACATCATATTTTCTTTCGAAATATCCTTGTAATATATTGATATTTATGAAGTATGCTAATTCAGTACCATTAAGCAATTGTTCTCCGTCTTCGTTTGTATAATCCCATAAACGAAATTTTTTTGGAAAATCTTCTACATTTTTTATTTCATCAAATTTAATAGCAAGTAATTGTTGATTTAATCCCATAATTTTTTTCTCCTTTTTTTTAAATTTTTATTTTATTGGTTTTGTGAAAAACATAAATATTAACTTAAACCATATAAAGTTTAATAAAAACAAGCCAATGCTTATTATTAATAATATAAAACTTAATGATTTAGAATCTGATGATGTTAAATATGCACACGTTAATGCTTGTTTTGATGTAACATTTGTTGCAAATATTAAACATACTATCATCAAAAATAGTACGATATCTCCTAAACCAAAGTATAGTCGTCCTATATGAAATATCATTATTATTCTTCCTTTCTGTTTTATTTCTCTTTTTTTTCTTTCTTGCTCGGTTCAACTTCAGTTGGACTTTATTATTCAATTGTAGTATAATATAAGTATAATAAACAAGAATTAAGAGGTAATAACATGAAAAATATAAAACAATTAGTATCAGAAAACGCCAATATAATTTATTATAATATTAATCAAATTAATTTTAATTGTTTAGTTAAATTAAGAACAAATCTTGAAGGTATTAATTTAAAACTTAATTACAGAGACCTTGAAACGATTCGTGATAAAAATCAAAATTTACTTGAGGATAAAATCGCAGGTTTTATGTACCACGAATCAGGGGATGAAGCTTATTTAATAAATTACGACAATATTTTAGAAGTAAAATTTAACAAAGACGGTTTCAAATTGCTTGAAATTCGGAACGACCTTGACAACAAAATAAATCACATAATTAAAATTAATTTAGGTTTCTTTGATGAAGACAATAAACATGTCTTTGATGAACTTAGTGATTTAATTGAACAAAAGAAACAAGTATTGATTGCTCTTAAAATTGATTATGATAATAAACCTCAAGCTTAAGCTTGAGGTTTTTTCTTGCTATATTTTCTTGCCGTTTCGTAAATGTCTTTTATTGTGAAACACCAGTGACAGCTTTCTTCAATATCTCCAATATATTCATCAATGATTTCATCAATGATTTCTTCATCAGTCATTTCTTGAATTAATAATAAGATACATTCTCTAGTGAACGCATAGTCAATCTTTTTGTCAATTATTTCTAGCAAATTGTCAACATCTGAATATGTTGGGATGACGAATCCTAAATAATCATAAACAAATTTGATAAAAGCTTTTGTTTTAAAGTCTTTTTCAAATTTTGGAAAAGACATTGTAAATATTTTTAAGTTTGATTTATAAAGTATTTTTATAATTTTCTCAAAAACTTCACTATCTAAAATGTATTCGTTTATTTTTTCTCTGTAATCTTTTTTGTTAAAAGATCGGTTTTGATATTTTTGTGAAAATTCTTTATAATTTTGTGTTGAAAAGGGAACATTAATTAAAAATTCTTGTTCCATATTTTTTACAATTTTTCTTGTGTTTTGTATATTAACTTTCATATATTTTTTTTCTTATATTTTTTTTATATATTTTCTTGATATTCATTATTATACCATTCATCAAAACAAGCATATATATCACAATCAAATCCATATTCTTCGAAATCTTCAAATAGACTATATGGGTCTTCCTCTTGATACCAATAGGCGTCTTGAAAGTAATCAATCACATCATCTAAAGTGTACCCGTGATCGATTAGCCATTGTGTTTTATATTTTTTATATTCTTTGTTTACTTCTTCTGATATATTTTTCATGTTTGCTCCTTTTTTTTAAATTATTCTTGTTATATGTTTTATTTTAGTTTTTAAGCTCATATTTGGGCTTTTATGAGGCTTGAGTTTGCTTAGTGGTGTGATTATATCACTTGCACTATAAAAGCTTCGTAAAAGCTATCTGAGAGTGTTTAATCACAACAATCATCGAAGTCTGATGATCCTTTTCTTAAAGATTGTCGTTTTTCAAGTTCTTCTTTTGCTACATCTGATTCATTACTGAACCATGATTTATGTTTTTCTTTGCTTTTTAACTGATTAATGAGTATTTGCTCACTTGCTGGTGTTTGATCGTTCAAGTACATATTAACATCAGAAATTAAATCTTGAATATCATTTGTTTTATCTCTTTCAATTAATAAAATAGCAGTACACAACTTATCATAACGACTTCTCATTTTTGGGTAGGCGTTCATTAGTTGTTGTGTTTGCATTTGTTTTAGTTTTTGTGGAATGTTTTCTGTTGTGTCAATATAATTTTTATCAATTGTTTTTGAGTTTTGATTTAATTGGTTTTCTGATGTTATTAAATTATGTTCTTGAAAGTCCTTTAAATACGAATAGGCGACTGTTTTATCATATGCGACAATCATCATTATTAAAAACAATACAATAAAAAAACCTATTGTCCATTTAGTATCTTTTGTCATATCAATACCAGCATGAATAATAGAAACCTTCGCAATCAAGTAAATATTCTTTTTCTTGATTTAACGTTGTGAAAACTTTTTTAATTTCTACAATTGAATCATAATACCATAAGTTAAGTTCATAATTTCCATAAAAGAAACCTGTTGTTATTGGTAATATTTCATCAATAATTTCTTGACATTCTGGATTGTTTTCGATTACTTTTAGAAATTTTTCATTTAACTTGTTAAAATCGTCATTATATGAATAGATATAGTCATTTATTTGGTTTTTAAGTTTTCGGTCAAAATAACTTAAAAATTTATTGCAAACATCTAATAAATAGTCAATATCGTCTTCAACTATTCTGATATATTCGCAATTTTGAATTTCATATTTTCTTTCAAAATAGCCTTGTAATAAATTGTTTTTTCTGAGATCTTCTAAATCAGATAGCTTAGGGCATCTATCACTATGTTTGACATAGATGTTGTTTGGGAGTTCTTTAATATTTTCAACATCTTCTTCATCTTTTATCCAAAAACGATCTGGAAAGTCCTTAAAAGTTTCTACATTTTCAAAATTTGCTATATAAATATATTGATCTAGTCCCATAATTCATTCTCCTTTATAATTTTATTTATTCTTCATTTTCCAATAAATTAAAAACAACCTCATTGTCGAAGTCATCTGCACCTAGTACGATATCCGAATTGTAGTACATTCTTCCGACTTTGTCCATGGCTTCTTCTTCATTTTTTGCGTCTACTTCTACAACTCGTCTTAATGTTTCTAAAATTTCGATTTTATATTTCATTTTTCCCTCCTTTAATTTTCTACCTGAATGTTTTTTATAATAATGTGCAAAAAAAACTAAGTCTTTAGTTTAGCACAGTTTCGTATATTCCTTTTAAACCTTTGTTATCTATTTTATAAATTTCATTTGTTTTAGTATCAACAAACAATAATTTGTTATTTCTTATTTTAATTTTACAATCATAATTTTTTAATATTTTAAGAAAAATGTATATTGTATTAGCTATATCGTTTCTCACGAAATCGCCTCGCTTTCCTTAATTATTATTTTGTACTTATTATCACAAGAACAGTGGATGGGGACTATTCCTTGTGCAATAAATAATCTTTATAGTTGTCTATTGTTTTTACGTAGTTTATTGAATCTTCTTTGCAAAGTATTCTTCCATTTGTGGTAGTGTTTAGAAATGGATGCAAAAAATCTTCAGTCCAATGTTTGTCATAGTCGTTCCACAATTCAACTATCTCATGTTTATTTTTGAATGTTTTTTGTAGAATTAATGTTTGTTTAATATCATTTATTATATCTTTTTTCCAATAAATTAATGTATTTAATTCGTATGATGACAAATTATCTAGTTCTTTCATTGTTTTTTTGTATTCTTCTTCTAAACTTTTCATATCTGTGTTTTGGTTCATAATTTACTCTCCTTTAATTTTTATAATGTGTTTATAAATACATATTATTCGTTTTTTAATAAATAATCCTTGTAGTCGTCTAATGTTTTTATAATAATTATAAACGTGTTTCTATCAAATATTTTTTTGTTTGGAATTTTATTCCAAACTTTATCTTGAAAATATTTGATCTTACGTTTTTTAAAATCATTATACAACTTAACAACTTCAGATAAATCAGTGTCTGCTCTTTTAAAGGCTAATTCATATTCGATATCGTCTATTATTCTTTCTTTTTCTTGAATTAATTTCTTTAGCTCGTCTAATGATAAATCATCTAAGTTTTTTATTGTGCTTTTATAGGTTTTTTCTCGTCTTTTAATGCTCATAATATGTTTTTTCCTTTGTGATGGTTTTATTTTCTTTTTACGGATTTCTTTTTAACGCCATATACTACGTAATTTTTGTATTCGTCTAATAAATTTACGAAATCTTTATAATTTTCTTCATCAAAAAGTTCTTCGTTATCTAAATTTTCCCATAAGTTTTCTTTTAACCATTTTTGTTGAATTTTGGATAAATTTTCTGAAATTTTTTTAAGTGGATCTTTAATATCTTTGAGGGTTTGAAGTTCTTCTGTTTCTTTTTGAAATTGATTTGTGGCTTTTTCTATATCATTTTTTGCCCATTTTATTCTAAGTTTGTTTAAAAATGGATTTTCGCATTTATTTAACCAAAATTCATTAAATTTTTCATCTTTTTTGGGGAATTTTGATTTATCTTGATTAATTTCTTCCATTATTGCAAAATATTTGAATTTATTTGTTAGGTATTGTATGTCTTTTGCTAATTGTTTTAATTCTTCTAATTCTAAATTTTCAAAATCTACAAATATTTCTCTATATTCGTTTTCAAATTCTCGTCTTGCAACTATATCTTTTATCATGATTTGTTCCTTTCTTTAAAGTATGAATCCCCACTAAATTTTAGTGGGGAAGTGGTGTGTTATTTATAAAGTATTCGAATAATCAATTCCTAAATCATCCAAAATTTGTCTTTTTTGTTCAATTAATTCAAGAAGTTCATCATTTGGCACACAATAGTCTATTTCATGTTTTAACTTTTTATTTACATCATACAATTCTTTTGTTAGCATAAATTTTTCGTTATTAAATTTAATTCCTAAAATATTGTAATGTTTAATTAAATAAGTTTCTTCATTGTCTTTAAATGGAATGAAATCAGTGCTTATACTGTGTCCAACAGTTTGATTATCTCCACAAATTTGTTTAATTCCTTTGTAATTAATTTTTAGATAAATACCGTCAGGTTCTGTTTTTAATTTTACTAAACAGTCAAAATCAATTTGATCGGGATCGTAGGCGATTACATCAGTATTTGCTGATATTAATTCTTTTATTTCTTTGTTCATAAAATGTCTCCTATTTTTTTATTTTAAGTTGTTATCAAAATGGTATACAAATTGTTCAAAAAACCAATCAAATGAAAGCCATTTTTCGAACGCTTCTTTAAATTGTGGTTTATCTTTTAAAATATTGAATAAATTTATTCGATATTTGTCGTAATTTAATTTGCTTGAATCATATACAGCTTGGGCTTTCGCATCTTTTATTTCTTGCTTTGTTGCGAATTTTTCTAAGTAATCTGTATGCCACCATTCATCGAATTGTGAAAGTGCTCTTTCTTTATTTTCCCAAATACAAATTTGATTTTCATTAAATGCTATTGTGGATTTTGAGAATATTTTAATATCCATATTTTTAGTGTCTGCTACCATTTTCCATTGGTTATTTGAAAGTACGTCTTTTAACAAAAATTCTTTAAGTCCTTTTTTTAGTTCTTTACCTTCAAATGTGTAATTATTGTAGTTTTTGATTTGAGGGTCATTTGTACTTCCAAAACCACCAGCACCTCTTTCAGTTTCGCTTAGTTCATCTAATGTATCTACTTTTTGCAAATCAACTGAAGTATATGGTACTATAATCATTTGTGCGACATACTCACCGTCTTCGATAGTGATGCCATTATTTCCATAGTTGAAGAATTTAAGTTTGATTGATCCTCGATAATCAGAATCTATAATCCCTACAGTGTTTTGTAAAGCTAAGTGTTTTTTAGTTCCGATAGATGAACGGGGAACAACCATTCCGAAGCAACCTTGTGGTATCTCAACATGAATTTTTGTGTCGATATCTACATAGCTTTTACTAAACACTATGATTGTATTATCTAAACAAGCTGGAAGATCTATTCCTGCACTGTCCTTTGTTCCTACTTTTAAGTTATTTTTTTCTGTAAAATATTTCATAATTTATTCCTTTCTTTGTTTTTATACATTGTGGATATTATTTACATAAATAGTGAATTAAGATGGATAATATACATACTATGAGGTATATTATCTGTTTTTTATAGTCGTGTAAATTTCTTGTTTTCCTATATTTTATATTAGCAAAAATCATTAAAAATGAGAAGACTATTGTTGAAAGTGATGTTACTATTTTGATTATTTCAGTTGTTTTCATTATTTTTTTCCTATTATTTTTAATATGGTTTTTTTATATTTATGTTGTTTTATCTAATATTATATAATATCAACTTTCCATGTTTCTGGATAAGATATATCTATTCCCCTTATATAACTTCTATCTTTGCTTGTTAGAGATACGTTTAAGACTTTTGATATATAATCCAAAACTTCATCAAAATCACTATCGCCCTTAAAATCTTTCATTAAAGTTTTATAATCGATGCCCTTAGATTGAAATAAATTTTGTGGTGATTTGTCTTCATCACACTTTTTTACAAAATAATCCATAATTTCACCTATCTTTTCTTGATCCTTTAATTCAAAAAGCATGTTATTGTAAGGTTCCTGATAAATCGAATTCTCTTCTCTCTTTTTATCAGGACTCCACACAAATTCTACTACCAAAGGGTTCTTGTCAACTTTTAATCTAATTAATTTCATTAATTTTTTTGTTTTTGTCGTTTTCTTTATTAATATATTCTTTATCATTTTTTATTAGTTCAATTACTTTTTCTTGTGATATTCCGTTTAATGTTGTATTTACTTTTTTAAAATTATTATTTACTACAATAATAGTTGAATTTATATTTCTTTCCACATTTTCTGTGTAAAGTATTGTACCGATAGCCAATATAGGAATTATTATAATGGCTATAAATTTAACTATCATACTTTTTTCTTCATTCATAATTATTTTCCTTTCTTAATTTTATTTTTTTATGTTATTAAATTTCTCTTTTGAAACACATAAAGAGTAATTTAAACCATAGTATATTCGATAAAAGAAACACTATACCCGCTATTGCTGTTACAATATTTATTGATGTAGACGAAGATGGCGTAACAAACACACATTTAAATGCTGCGGCTACTCCCATATTTGATACTATCATTGAAACTATTGTTAAACCTAAAATTAGTCCATTCATTTTTATTTCCCTTTCTTATTTTTTTGTTTATTTTTGTTTTAAATTTTTATCTGACATTTCAAAAATATGTTCAAATATTTTGACAATATCGTCTATTTCATCTGTTGTACTATGATAACTCATAAAATGTTGTTCTAAACGATTGATACCTATTTGAATATAATTGTCATCATCTAAAGACAGTATTCTTGTTGCTACATTATTTTTTTCTATAAAATTTGTAACAAGTTTATCGTCTTTTTCAGAAAATGTGTTCATTAAACTTTCGACTATTTCGATTAGATTTGAAGTGTGTTCAGGGGTTATGCACATATCGCTATTTGAAGATAATTCTATTAATTCCATAATGTCAAATTCGTCACGATTGTTATAACCTTTGTTGTATTCTTTAAGATAAACATTATATTCAGGTAAATTACTATAGCCATTATAATCTGACATTATGTTTATGAAGTCAAAATAAGTTTTAAGTATATTTTTATCATAATTTTTTGAGTTTATAACAATCGGGAAAAATGATGTATCATCTAATGATTCATAATTCGTGAATCCTAAAATATATCCATTATAAGAGAAAATAGAAATATTTCCTATTTTTTCTATATCTAAGCTTGTTTTTTCTAATTTCATAAAATTTTCACCTTTCTTTTAATTTAAAATTTTTATTATTCCCAACTAATTGTAATCCATTGATTTTCTGCATTGTCGGTATCTTTTATTGCTTTTTGCGATATTTCAAAATTATTTTTTAAATCGTCTTGCAAAATTTTTATTAAGGTTTTTGCCTTAATAGGGTTATTTTTTAAGGATTTTTCAAACCTTTCTTTATTTTTCTTGTAATAATTGTCTTTTTCTAATTCTTTTAATTGTTCGGTTTGGATATCTAAAGTAACATACCCTTTATCATTTACAGGTATCAATAATATTTCATTTGAATCACTATGTTTTGTCGCAATGTCTATCATATTTTGCAAAAATTCTTGTTGAAAACTATTTATAGATTTTTTGTTTGGTTTTTCAAGTTTAAACGTTTGAATTTCTTGCGTGCTTCCTCCTATTTGATTTAATACTTCTGGATGTGAATTTTTCAAATATATACAGTAGCCTGTCAAAAGAGCCCACAACACCAAAATTAGTCCAAATATACTCCACGTCCTATACCAATCTATAGTAGATTTTATATATTCAAACAATTGTAATAATGTAATGCCTAAACTGATTATTATTACACAAATAAAAAGAATTATTGTTATAATATCCATTGTTTTTGCTATTCCTAATAGACATGTTACGAACATGATAATACTATCAATTAAAAGAATAGGATAAAATATATTTAGCCACGGCTGAATTGATTTTCTAGTTGACCAGTTTATATTATCTGTTAAATTCAAACATAATAACCATAATATGACAAAACACAAAATACTTATTAAATTTATTTTAATTATTGTTCCCATTACTTCTATCCTTTAATTTTTTTTATTAGTTTTTTTGATGGGCTTTATAGAAAATGTGTTTTTGTTCGGCATAGTCCAGATTCTTTCGATTTTCATTATTCAAACAATGCCTTCATCACTTCATCAGGAGTTTCTTTGACATGTACGATTCCATTTTGTGTTAAAATGCCTGAGAAAATTATTTTATTATCATATTTTTCTTTTTTTTGTTCAAAATTGTAATCATCTTTGTGAAGTGATTGGCTAGTTAGAGGTGTAATTATTAACACATCGTCTCTTTTTAGGTAAAGATTTTCTTTTGTATTTCTTTCGGTTAATTTTATAAAGTCTTGTTTGTTCATATGTTTTTCCTTTCTTTTTTTATGCTTTTAAAGCTAGTATAGATATTGCACTAATTACTGCAAAAGCTGTTGATATTGTTATAAATTTTTGAGTTCCTTCTTTTTCTTTTTTGATTGCAAAATGTGTGCTTAAAATTAAGCTGAAAATACAACCAATAAGTGCTAAGTTTCTAGTTATTTTTAATATTGGTGCCATTGATTTTAGCATATTTTCTTCTCCTTTTTTATTTAAAAATTGTTGGTATTAAAATTAGTGTTAATATTAGTGTTATGATATTTAGTATTACTAATATATAACCATGTTTACTTTTGTTTATTTCATCTATTCCGTGTTTTATGATATAAAGTGTCAATAACATCATTTCAACACATAAAACAAAAAATACAATTTTTATAAAAGTCATATTTGCTCCTTTTTTTTTGTTTAAATTTTTTACAATAATTTTAAAAGAACACTACAATATGCGATTGTTCCTATTATTGTTATTGGCGATAATATTGTATTCATTATTATTAGTATATAACCACTTTTTTCTTTATTTTTTACTTCTTTTATTCCGTATAATATAAAATATATCGCAAATATAATTGCTATTACATAGAATAACAAAAGTGAAATTATTTTTATTTTTTCCATAGTTTTTTCTTTTTAAATTAAAAAAGCGACACTATTGTGTCGCCATTTTTTGTAATATTTTATTGAGATAGTCGTAGCGACTTAATACGTTTAACATTCTTTCTTCTGAAGATTTTACATCGTTTTTGATAATTTCTTCAAAAAGTTCAGTTGAAAATCCTGAAATTAAAGATACATTATCATTATTTGATGCAGGTGTGCTTATTGTTTTACAATCAACATTCCAAAAGACTATATGAGGAAATTTGACGTTTTGTTCTTCAAATTTTCTTTTTGCATTTTCATAAGTTGATTCTTTTTCAGATGATTCAACGTAGTTAAATTGCATATCTGACACAATAACTATTGTATCGATTTGTTCTTCTTCAGGAATACCTATTGATGCTTTTAATATTGTGTTATAAACTTTTTCAATATCTGTTGTAGTATAATCATTAAATGATTGTAAGAATTGTATTTTATCAGTTAAGGTTTTTGCGTTTTTAGGAAACTCTACTAATTCAGGGCGACTTGAGAATGTTATAAACGAATCTTTAAATTGACCTTTTAAACATTCTGATGAATATATTGCAAGTGCTGATGCTGCAATGATTGGGTTTCCCCACATTGAAGCTGAACCGTCACGTATAACTATAATGTTTTTATCTGTATAATCCCTTTTTAAATCACGCCAATTTAGGTTTATAAAGTCTTTTTCTTCTTTTGTTAAGGATTCGTTTAATCTAAAGTTTTGTTCTATAGGCTGTCTTAGTGCTTGTTTTACAAGTTGAGGTGGGGTGATTGTTTGAGTTTTAGCCGTTATTTTGTTATTCTTTAAATCTTTTAAGTATTCTTTAAAGTGGTTTGAGTCTTTGTTTAAAAATAGTGATTTATTTTTAAGCATTGCTTGACTTGCTACTTTAGAATAATCTATTTTTTCAAAATTTTCTTCTACTATTTTTGTTTCTAGTAAGTTTAATTTCTTACGAATATCTTTGACCATTCTATGATAAACGTATTTATCAATGTTCATTTGTTTTACGATAATTTTTGCTTGAGTATTTGCTTTTTTACCAGCATCAACTGTAGGTAACCATTTTGCAAGTAGGGTAGGGGTTTTTGATTTAACGTCTTTTTGTAATTGTTTGTATAAAACTTTTGCAATATCTCTTTTTGCTTTTTTTTGTTGAGTTGCACAAAGAATTTGCACTAAATCATCCCAACGACCTATTTCTGCAATATATGGTATAATTTTCTTAAAAACTTTAGGGTCATTATTTGCTACATATGTTAAGGCAAATCTTCCTAAATCTCTTTCTTTATTACCATTTCTTACATCACGTAAGAAAAATATGTTTTTAATAGCTAAAATTTTATCTTCAGTATAAGCTCTATCAAGTAATTCTTTTAATTTTGGATAATCTTTATATTCTCCGTTTCTTAAACTTGAAGCTAATGCGAAGAAATCAAGATTATAATTTAAAGTTGATTTATACGCTAAATCATAATTTTGTGTGTAAGTTTGATTCAATTCGTTTCTAATGTTTTCTTTTAACATGATTTTTTTCTCCTTTGATTTTGTTATTTTAAAAGGGTCGGTACAATAAATAAAAATTGTAAATTTTGTAAATTTGCTGTTTGTGCCGATTATGTACTTGTAATTTCGCTTTAAATTTTAAAATCTAAAGCGATTTTGACTAAAAAAATAAAGACACCATAAGAGTTTAAGATATTTGATACTGTAAAAATTTAAACCAATTTAGTAAAATTTGTTTTGCTGTGTGTATCAATAATAGGGGCTTATAACTTCGTGATGTCTTTGATTTTTATAATTTAAAAGGGTTGGTGCTGTATATGTTTAAAACAATTCTTTAAATATATTTTTAAAACTTTATTTTGCTGTTTGCACCAATTTACTGGTTGCTTAACCCATGCGACTAGTCTTACAACATGGATATAAGACTTACTGCCAGTATACTGGTTGCTTATTCCATGAAGTCGACTTAATAACATAGACATAAGACTTATTTCCAGTATGTACACTAAAGCTTTTTACGGCTTTAGCTTTTTAATATGTTATACCATGTAATATGGTAAGTTAGTACAGTGGTTTATCTTCGCTTGCACAGTAAGATCTAATGAAATTATGTGTAGCTAGATATCGTATTTAGAGTGCACCCTGCAAGCACTTTTTTGGAGCTTTTCTCTGTTATGTCTACAGAGAGAAATATGAAATATGTGTTTCATAGTTTTACTCGCAAAGCAATTTTTTGCTTTGCTGATTATATGAAGAATATAGGATGATTTCCTATATCTATATTATACTATAATTAGCAAATTTTAGCAAGTGTTTTCTTAAATAATTTTATAATTTTCATACCAAACTTCTGAAGTAAATCCATATACAGAATCTAGGTCATAACCATAATTTACTGATTGACCACTAAAGTTATATTCTTCGAAGTATTCATCTTTTATTTGAAATCTGAACGGTTTTTCTAGTACAATATCAAACATACTTCCACCACCACAACATGGGTCAAAAAGACCAATATATGTGTCTTTATTTACTTCAATTTGTTTGTCAGTATTGTATATTTCAAAGAAATCGTCTAATGGCATTTTTAAAAGTATTGTTAGAACGCATCTTTCAGATGTTAGGTTCGAGATTTCATTTAAAAAGCTTGATAGAAATTCACTTTTTTCAACAAGTTGTGCATTTTTTAAATCCTCTAGCTTATAGCCTTGAGATTTGAAAAGTTCTTTTAAGATGGGGGATATAGGATATCCTGATTTTTCATCTTCGAAAATGTCGTTAATATTCATGAAAAGTTGATTTCCTTCGCTATTTAAATTATCTTGCTGAGATGGGAAGAAATAGGCTTTTAATTCGGTATTTTCAATTAAGTCTTCGATTTTAAAGTCTATATTGTCTCTTATTAGATACATAATATCATAAGAATCATAAAAATCTTCAGGTTCGTATTCTTTAAATTTGTCTAAAGTTAGAAGATATTGAATGTAATCGTCTATAATATACATATCAGTATTTGTTTCAAGTAGACTATCGGAGACTTTTTCTTCTAGTTCATCTTTTGAAAAATGTTTGAAATTATAATATTTTAAATTGATTTTGTCATTATATTCAATATAATTTTCTGGAATATTACCGTTTTTGATTTCTTCTTGGACTAGTTCATATAAGTTTAACATTATTTTTTCCTTTCTTTATTTTTTTATAATTCGATTATATCATTATACAAGACAGTAAATTCGATATTATTATATGTGATTTTATTGTTTATGTGATGATGACCAAAATACCATTTTGTGGCATTTGTGTTAAATTCTAACATTCTATTAAGCGTACTATTGACGTTGTTCTTTTTTATATTTTTTATTTGTTTCAATACATCAAATGGTGCGTCATGAGTCAATATTATGTCAGCTTTATCAAGTTTTTTAAAGGCTTTTTCCCATTCATGATAAGTTGGTTCTTCTTCTTTCCACCACGAAATATTTTCTTTTCTATATGCTCTATCTACAGATACAGCACCACCCATACATAGGAAATTTATGTTATTAATGTTGATAATTTCACCTCTTGTAATGTGATATATGCTATTTCTTAGTTTATGACATTTAGCACCTTTGAAATTAACTATAGGGTAATTTTCCAATGCGTTGAAATTTTCGTGGTTTCCGTCTAGTGCGATTGTTGTAAAGTTTTTATTATCGAACCAATCAAGCCAGTATTTATCTTCTTTATTTTCTGGATTATGCCATGGAAAACCAAAATCGCCTAGGATAATCACATAATCATTTTTTGTGAGTTCCTTTTGAATAGGGAAGTTACGATTATTGAATTTTCCAACATCTATTGTATTATGAACATCGCCTGTTATAAATATCCTAGACATAGTGTTTGCTCCTTTCTTTGAATTTACGCTTTATTTTGTAAATTATATTTGTCGGTAATATATTGTTCTAGTTGATCTAGTTCATCGTAGTTACAAACGCTCCAACATTTTTCGTCAATATCTTGATTTACTAAATACCTTATTGCTTCATTTGTAATTTGGTTGTTTTTTCTTTTTAAATTTGCTATTAAAGTGTGTTTGTAGAAACAATATTTAGCGATATTTTCAAGATTTGATAAATCACCGTTTATAGAAATTTCAGCATTATATGCAATTAGATTTCTTACAGCGTCTTTGAAAGTTTGCGATAAATAAGTTTCTTTATTTTCAGGATATCTTTTAAGTGCTTCCGTTAAATAGTTTTGATAAAATTCATCAGCAATAGTTTCTAAAGTATTATTAGTTAGCAGAAAATCTATAAGATATTCTTTATATTGTTTTTCTGTTAAATCCTTGTTGTATAATTTGCTGAAATTGTTTATATCTTTTTCATTAAATGGTATAACAAGGTTTGATTGGTTTTCTATTTCTTTTAATATGTTTTCTGTGTTTTCTTTATTAATTTGCATTTGTTTACCTCACTTTTTTATAATTATATATTTGAAAAAAAGCTAAGTTTCAACTTAGCTTTTTTTGTTTAAATTTCGTCAGATATTAAACGTTCTTTATATTCGTCTAACACTTTGATAAATTCTATAAGGGCTTGTTTATCAAAAATGTCTTTATCTGTTAGACAATCCCATAAACATTTATTCATCCATTGATTGTGAACTAGGTTAAAATTATCGTAAAAATTGTCAAGCAAATTTTCTACTTCATATATATCATTTGCGTTTTCTAAATCTTGTCGAAAACAGTTAATTTCAGCAAAAAAACCGTTTTGAGCTTTTTTAAGTCTTAATTCATCCCAGAATGGATCTTGAAAGTCTTCTAACCAACGTTCACCAAATTTTTTGTTTATATCAATAGCTTTAGACAAATTTCCATTAGCTTTTTGTATAGCTAATGCGTGATCTATACTATCGATTATATCTCGTTTTTCACGCACTAAATCTATTAGTTGAGCTACTGATATATTGTTTAGGTCTTTTACAGTTTCTAAATAATCTTTTTCTAATTCTTGCAATAATTCTTTTTTACTCATAATTTTTTTTCCTCCTTTTTTTTATTCAAATTCTTCTACAGTAATCATATCACAAATTTTTGCAATTTGGTATTTATTTTGAAGATAATTGCACTCAGATTCGTTGAATGTGTTTTTCAGCCCATAAAGATTTTTATTTCCGTCAAATAAAATGTATTCTGTGGTTGTTTGAAAATTTACAACACTTAAATAGCCATATTGGTTTAATTCTTCATTGTACAAGTAATAAGTATTGTGAATTTCTTTTGCTTCTTGGAATTGTTGTAATTTTGATAATTGACCTTGATTCCTTTGCCAAATATCAAGCATAGGTTCATAGTAATATAATACATTATTTGCGATTTTATATTTTTTTTCATTAACTTGGTATGCAGTGTTTTCTTTCCAACCTAGAATTTTACATAAATTACCAGTAGGTTTTTTGTTCAATTCTTCTGGCGATTTAGGGGTGATATTGATAGGTTGTGTTTCAGTTTTTTGAGTTGGTAAGTTTAATTCTTTTTCTAATCTGTTAATTTGATTTCTTATTGTTTTTAATTGTTTTGCAGTGTATTCGCAATTTATCATAGTATTTACTAACGAAACGAGTTGTGAAACTTTTTGTTCAGGCGTTTTTTTTGCTTTTTGCCATTGTTTTTTTTCTCCTTTTTTTTTAATATTTGATATATTTGCTTAGGTCTATTTGATATTTTTCAATTAATTGATAAGTCATGAGTAAGACACCATTAAAGTTTAAGTCTTTTAATTCGTTGTCTTTTGTTTTTATAAATGAATCGGCATTAAGTTCGAAGACTTTGATATAAAATTCGTCATCGTGATCTTCCATAAATAAATTATCAATTACGAATTCAATATTTCTGTTTTGTTTTATTGTGATAATTACTAGAATTTGAAACAAATTTATTAAATCATAAGTTATTTGTTCTTTATTTTTTGCTTTTAATGACTTACAAACTTCAAATAAGAAATAGGGAAGTGTTCTTATGTTTTGTTCTAAATTTAATTCGTTTAATGTATACGAATTATTTTGTAGAATTATTGGAATTAATTCTTTCAATTTCTTGTTCATAGTTTTTGTTGTTATACCTTTCTTTCAAGTTTTCATATAACATAGCTCTTAATCTACGTGTGGCTTTAGCTTCAATTTGTCTTATTCTTTCTCTTGTAACGTTGTAGTCATAGCCTACTTCATCTAATGATTTTCTGTCAGCATAACGTTGAATTATTATGTCTTTTTCTCTTTCATTTAGTCGATTTAGTGCTTCATTGATTAAATCTTTTTCTTTTTGAGTTAGTTCAACAATTTTGTATTCATCGATTTGTAAAACGGCTTTATATATTCTATCTTCAACTGTTTGATTTTGATACAATGCAAGATAATAGTCTTTTTCTTTTACAAAGTGTTTTCTTATGATAGTATCAAAATATTTTGGTTTATTTTTAAGCGTGTTTAATTTTTGTGGTGTAATTGATAAATTTCTTGCAGTGGCTGCAAGTGTTTGTTTTTCATCAATTACTTTTTGTAATTCTTCTCTCATGAAGTCTAAGTATTTTACAAAATTAATTAAGTTTTCTTTATTTTTCATTATTTTCCTTTCTTAATTCTTATCCTAAATTGCTCATAATATTTAATAATTCTGTATAGTTTATTTGGTTTAAATCATTTACCATTAAGAATTCATCAATATAAATTCTTAATTCTTCAATTATACTATCGGGGTCTGTTTGTTCTAAATAATTAGAATTTGTTGACTGAAATTCTGATTTTAGTTTATCTTCATTTACATTATTAAACAAAATGTTTACTAAATTACCAATAACGACTTGACTAAGTTTTATATCAGATTCTTTGATAGCTTTAATTAATACTTCTGTTACTAGTCTTAATGTTTTTAGTGCGTCTTTAGGATTATCGAATTTAAATTTTTTATTATCGATTTTATACATAGTTTCTAATCGTCTATAATTAAAGCCTTTGATATCAGTTAATACGTATTTTATGGGTCTGTTTTGTGCTTTAGCTATTTCTCTTATTAACTTGATTTTAACGTCTCGTAAGCAATCGTTGTCTATATTTATGTGTTCTATTTTTTTATAAAGTTCTATATCCCTTAATGACAATAAATCTAATTTTTCATTTGGATTCATTTTATTTTCCTTTCTGTTTTTTAATTTTTTCACAATTATGTGTTAAAAAAAGTGCTAAGTCTTTAGCTTAGCACAATTTTACTGATATTCGTTCATACAAATTTTTAATACAATACCTGCAATTGTAGCCATAGCCAATGCTGGGAATAATTCCAAATCAGCTTGTTCGATTCCACCGGCAACGCCTAGGATAAACATAAAGCTCATAAAAGCTATTATTGATTTTAATTTACTTTGTTTTTTCTTTTTGTCTAATTTTTGCATAATTTAACCCCGCTTTTTTTATATTATGGATGATGGGCACTATTGTCCTTTCACACATTCTTCATCTATTAGCTCGGTCAACTTGTTGACTTTTTTTTTCTTAATATCTTTTATTGGTATTTTAAAAATCTGTATTCTTTTTGGGTAAAACGGTGGATAGTTCGCACTTAGTTTCGATAGCTTTTAAAAGAGCGTTGAAATACTCATCTTGGCTACAGGTGTAATCATTTCTACAAGGAACATAGCCAAAAATGTCTCTATATTGGATATTGTATGGTCTACATTTCTTGCCAAATTCAATAGAATTCATTTTTTCTTCTCCTTATTTAGTATTTGAAGAATATAACTTTAATAGCTCAATAGCATTGTTTGGATTTTCTTGAAGTTGAATTAAAAATTGATATGCTTTAGTTTCAGGAAAATCTTGGTACATAATTGTTTCGTAAAATTTCATTTTAATATCTTTGTGTTTATCGAGTTTTCTGAGAACGCTTTTGATCGTAGATTCATTTAGACAACATTTATAAAATAAGTAATCTTTTAATCCTGAATCTACAAAGAAATCTTTTGTCCACTTAATCTGTTTCTTGTAAGTGTTTCTCACAGTCTTGATTTCCACATTTCCATAAATAATCTCCAATGCTTCTTTGTTTGTAATGTGAAGATCACAAGGATATTCTTCATACTGTCCACCTACAAAACGAATATAGTATTGACCATATTTTTTAATTAACTTTAAGTTTTTATTTTTTACGATGATTTTCATAAAAACACCCATTTATTAAAAGTTAGATTTTTCAATATATTCAGATAGGGAATTGTAGCTCAATTTTGGAGTTTCGTTTGGCGTTACGGTATATACTTTACCTGTTTCGTCTTGCAAAGCTATGATACCGTCTATTGCAATATTTTCGATAACATACATATTTGCAGGAATATTGGGATTTATGTTTCGTTCCTTTTTTGTTATAAATACTACGCTCAATCTTTTGTAATTTGTAACACCTGTCAATTCAATACCTTTTGCTGAAATTACACCATATTTTTTGACATATTTGATATAGTCATCTGCAAAATTAACACCTAATTCTTTTTCAGCTTCAATAATTTTTTCTATAGAAGCTGGTTTTATGAATCGCATATTTTCTAAATTGTTTATAGTTTGAATAATATCTTTCACTTTGTGTCACCTCGATTTTCTTTAAGTATTTTAGCGTTATTTTTTTAGAATTTCATTATTATATTTTATGTTGTCATTTACTTGTTTAATTTCATCTGTGATTTGATCAAGTTTATACTCATAAAAATCTTTGTTATCTTGACCAAATTCAGTATTTAATTCCTGTTCATATCTAGTTTTCAATGTTTCACAATCATCTAAATAATCTTCTTCTGCATATAAAGTGATTGATATTTTTGGTTCTAAATCTGCTCTTAACATTTTTCCGCAATTTGGACATTCAACTAATTCAGCTGTTTCATTTCCATTTATTTCTGACATTTCAAATACATCAGATACTTCTATTTCATGGTCACAATATGGACAAAAATCAAATTCCATCATAATTCTCCTTTTAATTTTTTTTCTTTATTCTATAATAATTATTTTATGATTATATTATATCATATATTTATTAATCTGTACATACTTTTTTTTCAAGATTATCTTCTTACCAATGATACATATCTTTGAGATTATTTGCATCACAAATAAGTAAGTTTCCTTTATGATCTTCACATAACCAATAATTAGTGAAACCACATTGTGTTTGTAATTGATCTATGAGAGTAACATCGATTTTATTTTGTGTGTCGTAAGCATTGACATCAATATCTGGTTTGTCAACATAATATTTTGTACTCATACTTAGTTCTCCTTTTTATTGAATTATTATTTATATTACTATTTCTCTACTAATTTCTTCTTTTTTCAATCTTTTATTCAAATTTATATCGAACATTAGCAATCTTCTTTTTTCAAATCCTCAACAATTTTTTCAAAAAATTTAATTAATGCCGCTTTTCTTTCTTCTCTATTAGCGATTGGAACAAAGGTATCGGTATTATCATCAAATTCCCTAAAGGTGTTATTTACAAATATATTTGTGAACCCATTAATTATACTTTTAGGTGTATCATATTCACATATAGGTGAACTACCCGCCACTTAAAGCTTAACAGCTTTTGAAGTGAGGGCTTCTTGCTTCACCCTCTACTGCGATGAATCTGATCGATAAATCAAAACAGATCAATCGTCTTACACAAAGTCCACAAGCGTAACTTCGGCTAGTTCCTAGCCTACGATATATTATTTTAGGCTACCATTTCTTTTAGTAGTCTTAGCCCTTCTTTTTTTATGTTTATTGCGGCGTTCAAGTCTCTATCAATAGTATTTCCGCACTCGCAAAAATATATTCTTTCATTTAATGTCATTTTCTTTTTAGCACCACAAACGCTACATATCTGACTTGACGGATACCACTTATCGACTTTGATAAGGTATTTACCTCTATCATTTAGCTTATATGCTAAGAAATTTAAGAACATACCATATCCATTATCTATAGTTGCTTTTCCATTTCTAAATCCTTTATTAGACATATTTCTCATGTTAAGATTTTCTACACATACAACATCATAACGATTGGCTATCTCATTAGACTTTTTGTGTAAATTATCTAGTCTTTGGTTTACGATATGTCTATGAATCTTATTGACCTTTTTAAGTTGTTTTAAGTAGTTATTTGATTTCTTTTCGTTTTTCTTAGAGCCTATTTTACGAGATAAACGTCTTTGTTCTTTCGCAAGTTTCTTGTGGCTTTCACGATAGAATTTATGATTATCTCCTACATTACCAAAGCTATCCATGTATAATCCATCAGATTTGTAATCTAGTCCTATACAATTATCAAAGTTAGTAGTCTTATCTATATTTTCTTCATACTCGAAGATAACAGATACAAAATAAAGACCATCAGTGGTTTGAAAAACTGTTGCTGATTTTAGTTTCCAATTAGATTTTGGTTGTCTATGAATCTTAGCTTTAACGAATCCTGCTTTTGGTAGTTTTATTGCATTATCTGTAATTGCTATAGTTCCATTTTGGTTATTCGTAGTGTACGATTTTCTTGATTTCTTTAATGACTTATACTTAGGATAACCACCCTTCTTATTGAAAAAGCTCTTATATGCAAGTTCTAAATCAAGATATACATTGGCAAGGGCTAAAGAATCAACCTCTTTAAGATAAGGGTGTTCAGATTTATATGAAGCAGGGGTATTTTTAACAGATTTACCAGTTTCTTTATATGATTTTTCTCTATCACAAAGCATCAAGTTCCAGATTTTCCTACAACATCCAAAGCACTTAGAAAAGTATATTTCTTGTTCAGTCGTTGGATATAATCTGTATTTTATGGCTTTGTTTTTTACACCTTTTTTCTTTCTCATCCTTTTCTCCTTGCTTATGCTATAAAATTGTCATAAAATCAATGGTTACGCATTGTGCATCGAAATTCATCCCCCACCTATAGAGGATAGGGGATTTCTTTCTCAATGCGTGTTAAATCTTCCCATTGACTTCCACATAGGCATTCATCATCTTTTATAATTAATTGATATAATTTTTCAATGTTTTTTTGATTTATCATTTTTTTCTCCTTAATATTTTTAATAGCTAAATAATTTATTATTTTTAGATTTTTATTTTTTTAGTAATTAATTAAAGTTATTTTATTCTTCGCACTCTATTAATTCCATTTCTAAATCATTTATAAATGTGTCTAATCTACTGTCGATTTTGTTTATGCGATAGTCTAAATCAGCTACGGTTGATATTTTTAAATCCCAGACATCTGATTGAATGTCTTGGATTTCTTTTAATAACATTTCTTTAGATTCTTCTGTCATTTCTATTGTCATCATTTTTTTAATTCCTCCGTTAAAATATTTTTTTCTAATTTTTATTTGAGTTTTTCAATTTCTTTGTCTATTGATTCAAAGATTTTAGTAAAATGATTTGCTGTAGTAGAAACTTTTGAATCTATATTGATTTCATACACGCCAGATGGTCTAATCTCAATTTCATGCTTATTTTTATATTTAAAAGCGATATATTTAAAATCAAGATATTTAATATTGTTACTGTTAGTTTCTACATTAATTTCTTTTGTATTTTCATTATTTGCTATTTCTTCAAATGTAATAGATTGATCAAAAATGAAATTCAATGTTTCTATTTCATTTGGTTCGATTACATACATCGATTGATTATCGCATGCACATATATTATATGGTACAGTTGCTATTTGTTTATTGTCTAATGTCACTATAATTCGATTATCTTTTTCTATCAATTCAATTTTAAATGAACTTAGAAAATCATTTTTAACAAATTCTCTTAATTCTGTTACACTGTCAAATAAATATTTCATGGATTTCTCCTTTATTTTTCTTTCATACATTTTTCGTCAATTAGATTAGTTAGTTCGTTTACTTTTTCTTTCTTATATTCGTTTTTCAATTCTTCTATAATTTCTTCTTTTCTTATTTTTATTTCATTTACAAAAGAATAAACTTCTGGATATTTTATAGCGAGGCTAACTAATTCTTCTGGTAAAACTATAGAATATACTGAGTCGAGTTTATCTAAAGAATGTATAACTACTGTATTTAAATGAAGCCATATTGTGCCTTTTTCGGATATAGTGATTTGATAAAGATGGTGTTCTATATCTGGATCTTTGAATTTAAGTAATATATTTTTTGATTTTTTTAATTTATTTACATTAATTTTAGTGAGCCATAAGGGTTTGTTTTTCATTACGGCGATTTCATAATATAATCGTTTAATTAACGACCCTTCTTTATAGTCTTTGGTTTCTTTTACTATATCTCTGAAGTCCGATTCTATTGGTGTTTGATTTTCTCCAACAATTCGTGGATAGGCAGTTACAAGGTTAAAGCCATATTTTGCTTTTTTAGATTTTATCAAAATTATGCTCACTTTTTTGGTTATATATTTTTGAATTTGTCCTTGAATATCTTGTAATAGGCAAATCATTTTTTCATCTGTATTTTCAGTAATTTTAAAACGTTCTTCATTTTTAATTATTTTCAATTTTTCTATTATATAATCAATATTTTTGTTTATTAATTCAAAAACAATTTTTTCATATTGTTCTTTATCTTTAAATGTTGATGCAATTAAATGCTCACTCATTAACCTTTCTAAAAGTTCTTTATCTGATAAATTAATATGTTTGTCTTCAATGTGTTTATTACCATTTTCTATATTTTTTAAGAAATTGTGATTTGAAAAATCGTTTTGTATTTGTGTTTTAAGTTCATCTGGATTCATTTTTTTTCAATCACCTCTTTTTTTAAAGTTCTAAGTTATCGTGTTCGATTTCTTTTTGTAATGTGTTATGTTGTAATTTTGATTGTTTTTTTTCGTATTCTAATCTTTTTAGTTCACAATTTCTTTTATTTACATTGTCAATAATTTTATATGATTTGTCATGACTTTTAAAGTAATCTATTGTATTTTGATCCCTGACTTGGATTCTACTTTTCATATAGTTTGTAGTTTTATCTAAAATTACTACATTATTTATAATTTTGTCATCAGTTCTTTTAATTTCAACACAAGGATATCTGTTAGGTTTTGATACTTTTATGAAGGAATTATTGTTTGTTAGTTTTTCTTCAAGTCCTGCTTTTACAAGGGTTTCAGAATCTTTGTAATAAGTTGTTGACTTTAATGTCGGTAATAAGTCCTTTTTTGTCGGTTTGATTGTCGCTTTATTGTTTTTAGCGTCTGGATAAAATGTTATAAGATTTATACCGTATGGGGAATAGTCGTTCTTTTCTAATATAAGTCTTGTTGCATTTGTCGTGACTTCTTTTATGTGTCCGTTTTTTTGTAACATTATTGCTTTGTTGTTTGTCTGAAAATCAACAGGGTCATCTCCTTGATATAATTCGTCATCAAATATTGTGTCTACAATGATTCGATCAAAATTTTTTACTTTAGGATTGTTAAAATGGTCGTTTATAATTTTTTCATTAGTTATTAATGATTCAATCAAACATTCTTCATAATCATGCTGATTTTCAAAAGAGGAAACAGTTAAATCATCTTTTAAAACCCTTTCTAGTTTTTCTTTATCAGATAAGTTAACGTGTCTTTCTTGGGCGTGATTTTCTTCTGATTTTAATTTACTAAATAATGTCTTATTTTTATAATCATTTAAAATTTTTTGTAAATTCATTTTTTAATCAACCTTTACATAAATTTGCCAATAGTTATTTGAATTATCTATTACATATCCTTTGGATTTCAAGTATTCTTCAATTTCTTGAAATTCAATTACATTACCTTTATTATAATGCATTTTGAATTGTTCAAAGTTGTTTTTAATTTGTTTAGGTAATTTCTTTGGATCTATTTCCGAATATAAATCGTTATCATATTTTTTAGTATTTTGTAAGATATTCTTTGTTATTTCTGTTACTTTTTTTTGTGATTCGCTAGTATATACTAAAACCAAACGACCTGAATTTTTAAAATCCTGATATTCGATATTAAAAAAATTGATTAATCGTTTGTTTTCATCATCGGAGTAATCAATTCGGTCTATATCTTCAATATTAATTTTTCTTTTAAGCTCTTTTAATGCGTTTGAGCTTGTTATTTTCCAATCTGTCATCGCTTTTCGCTCCTTTAATTTCTAAAAATCTTTTGGTGTAATGTGTTATTACGTGTTGAGGATGATTAGAGTATATGAATACTACATTTTTTGAATATTGATTATTTAGGGTGAAATATTTATTTATGTTAAATTGTCTTTTTATTTCATTCAAGACACGTTTGTCTGTTACTGACCAGTTTTTCATATACTCTATCTTTTCCTCTCTCTTATATTATATCATATTTTGCTTATTTTTTTATTTTTTTTAATGATTGAAGTGCAAAATTTTTAAATAACAATGCTTTCGCATCAACTTCTGGATTTTTTTTGGTGCTATCGTCTTTAGATCTTGTTTTAGTTTTGCTGACTTGTTTAAATAATTTATCTAATCCTTTTGAATTTAATTGTGTCATGGTTTTTTCCTTTCTTTAATATGTTGTATATGCAATGTTTTCTTTGGTGGAGAACATATCGATACATTCTGGTATGTTCTTGACGTAGACGCTGATTTTATGATCATACGATTCACTGGCGTCTAGGTCATAGATGATCTTCATTGCGTCTTGAAATGTGTGTATAACGTTACCTGTTTTTGTGTGCAAATAAGCGTAGTCGTATGTGCCATTTCCCGTTGATATACAGATTGCGTAGTTAGACCTGTAGATAAAGTAGTAATTATCTGATGGTGATTTTATGTACCACCTCTTGATAACGGTGCCATAGATACGTTCTGTTGCACTATGATATTCCCAGTTTTTCTTTAACATGGTGTTGTTTCTTCCTTTCTTTTTGACGGGGTGGGGTTATATGTTTATTTTTGTGTTTCGTTAAATACAGCATTTAGAATTTTCTTTAATGCTTGTTTTTCAAGATATTCTATAGCGATTAAATCTGGTTTGTATTTTCTTTCTTTTATGCTAAAAAATGCTGGAAGTTTTATTGTAATTTTATCTATATCTTTTAATTTAAATGTGTTTTTGTAGTTATATTTTTTCTTTGATAGTAATATTTCAGTCATTATTAACCCTTCAATGTAAAATAATACAGATTTGTTGAACATTTTGTTTTGCAAAATAATTACACCTTTATCTGCAAAAAAGTCATAATCTCTAACTGTGGTATTTCCAAATTTATTAATTGTAATAGCGTGACCTTTAAATAACTTATCATGTTCTTTTACATATCTTGCGATTCCGTCTTTTATGGACATTGATACTACAAGTGGGATGTTTCCTTCTTCTAAATTTTCAGTTTTTACAAACATTCCTTCTTCAATGACATCAAAAATTTTGTTTAATTTGAAATCGTGATATTTAATATCTTCAGGATGTCTGTTGTAGTGGTCTTCTGCTTGTAATTTAAATTTTTTGAAAGATTGTATTGCTTTTTTCCTTTCAATGTCTTTTTTAATGCTTTCTGAAATTTCTTTATTTATTTCGCTCATATTTTTTTCCTTTCTTTTGAATTTAGCGTTTTTATAGCCCTGAAGTTTTTTTCAGGGCTATTTTTGCTAAAACATTGTTTCTGGTTTATTGTTTTGTATGTTTTGTGTATTATCTGTTTTTTCTGTTTTTGGAATTTGTTTTTCTGATTCTTTAGGTTTTTCTTCTAACAGTTTAATAATGTCTTTTTTGTGTTCTTTCATTATTTTATTAAAATCGTTGTATGATTCGATTTGGTCAAAAGTTTTCAGAATATATGTTCCAATTTTCTTTTCTTCTTGTTCTTTCATTTCTAATGCTTGTTGCATTAAATCTTTATAAGTTCTTTTAGCCATATTTTTCAATCCTTTCTACGCTTTTTGTGTTGGTTGTTTTTCCAGTTCTCTAATTATTGTATCATAATCTGACTCTAATTTACTAGATGCTTTAGTAGTATAGTTTATAATATATTCTGATTTTTTAGCTCTAGTAAATGCTACATAATACATTCTTTTCTTTTCTTCTGAAAGTGATGTTGAGGATGTGTCTAAATAAACTACAATTGTGTTATCAAATTCAAGACCTTTTACGCCGTGAATTGTTGAAATTGCAATGTTGTAATCTTTATTTTCAGTTTTTCTTAATTCGTTTTGTTGTGAAATTAAAGATTGTCTGATTGAGTTTGTTTGAATTTCATATTTTAGCATATTTTCTTTAATTAAATCTAAATATTCTGTTGGTTTGATTCTTTGTGCTTTTAGTTGTGCTGTCCAAAGGTCTAATGTGTCTTTTTGAGATTCTTTCCATTTTTTGATTAGTTTTTGTGCTTCGTCTAAAGCTTCTGCATTGTTCTTTTTTGATAAGAATCCAATTTTTTGATAAATTTGTTGAGGAATTTGGCTTAAAACATCTTCAGGTTTTACGAATTTCATACTATCCCAAAATTTATTTATAAAGTTACTAAAGATTGTTTGTGATTTTGAGATATTTGAAATGTATGAATATATTTCTTCGTTCGGATACATTGATTCAAGGATTTCTTTCATTTTAAATGCTACTATTCTTGAGTGAGCAAGACAGCACACTTTTTCACCTTTTTTCAATTTTTCGTCAATGTATTCTTTTATACTTGTTTTAAAAGTTACTGGTAAATCAATTTCAACTTCTTTTTGTTTGTTTAACTGTCTTGTGTCCACTATCACACTCTTTTTAAAGTCTTTTGAAGTGATTGGTTCAAGACTATTTGCACGTAGTCTTAGATTTGCGAATTGATTACATTCAATATTTGATAATAAAGCATTTGCAAAATCTAAAATAGTTTGTTTAGATCTATAATTTGTTTGCAATTTATATGTTTTGAAAATGTCTGACATTTCTATTACATTTAATGCTTTTGGATTTGATGCTCTAAATTCATACAAAGTTTGTGAAGCGTCCTTTTTCTGACTATATCTTCTATCTTTCGATAGCCCGTCTTTTCAATTTAATTGTTTTACTTATACCTAATATCAGCATAATACAAACCATTTAGGCTTTACTCTACTTGCTTCGTGTAACGATTAAATTACCTTATTTTCGGCGTTGTGCCTAGCTTTCGATAGTCGATGAACCTTTTATCCTCGTCTTTACGTTAGAATAACTGGCTGCGTTTTAATGTGATTGTTGCAATTAATATTGTTTTTACAATCCAATAAGCCGTTAACTTATCTGCTACTTAATTAATTTCTTAATTAATGCTGTAAATATTAATTATCGCAATTTTCCCGCAATTAGTAGGGTTTAAAGTGAGCAACGCTACTTACCCACTATGAATAATGAATTTTTGTGTTTATTTACATATTTCAATGTATATATAAATTCAAATATTGAATTGTCTTGAACTTCATCAATTATTAAAAACTTAGATTGAATGTGTGAAGGTTCTACAAGTTGTTCTAGTTTTAAATAGCAGATGATAATTTCAAGTTCTAGTGATGTTTGTTTACAAGTGTCTAAAACTTCAATTACTTTATCAAAGTTTTCTTCTATAAAGTTTGTTGCTTTTGCCATTCTTTCGACTTTATTATTCTTTAAATCGTATAGGAAGGCTTTTAACTCTTGTGTAAAAAGTGACTCCTTACAATATATGCCTATAGTATTTATAAGCGTGTCTATGGTGCTCAGAATGTGTTGTGGATAGTTTTCAGAGTATGTGTCGTGTATCATTTTTGCAATAGTTAATGAACATACTCCTGCGTTTTTCTCTGCAATATTATTTGCAGCAGCATTTGTAAAAGATAAAACTGTAATATCTTTAGGGTTTATACCACAATCTGTGAGATATTTGATTCTTGCAAGTAATGTTGTAGATTTTCCAGAACCAGCAACAGATTGCACTAAGACTAGTGGGTCTTCTGTTTTTATTGCTGCTTGTTGTTCTACTGAAAACATAGGATCGATTGTTACGTTTGGATCTGGTGTAAAATTTTGTAATTTATTTTTATTTGTTTGTAATTCAGTCAGAGTTGATAGTAACAATAAGTTAATGTTATTTTTTGTGATTGAATTTAATTCAGGTTGTGGGATATATTTTTCAAGTAATTTGTGAATTTTCTTATATTCTTCAAGACCTAATTTGTAGAAATTCAATCTTTCGATTGTTTCTTGAATTATTCCTTCAGGATATATATTTTTAATTCTTTTATAATCTTTTAAAATTTCTTCAAAGAATATGTCAAGTTTTGTTTGCCAAATTTCGCTTAATTTTGAAAGCTCATCATGTAAATTATAATCCTGAACAAATTCATCATAAGCTTTGTGATCAATTGTGACTTTTTTGTTTTCTAGTTCATTTATTATTTCTTCAATTTCTTCTAATGGATTAAACGAAAGATTAAATGTTATGACGTTTTTATTTGTCGGATCGCTTTTTTGTTCAGCCATAATAATGTATTTATATGAAATATTTGTTATAGGTTCAACATTAGATTCTGTTTGAAGAATCATAAAATGAGGAATTATTGATAAATAAAAGTTATGTTTGTCATTTTCTCCGAATTTTACTGAGTTGGTATTTTCGACATATTTAAGAGTGATTATTTTTTCAAGTTCGTTTGGCATTACGTGAAATGGTAATAATCTTGTTTCTTGTTTACCATCTTTTATTTTCTTTTTCTCAAGACGGGCATCAGCGTTAATGAAAGATGTTCTATGTGTCGGATCTAACGAATAAAATAAATTTAGTTGATTGTTTAAGATACCTGTTTTTTGTCCTTTTCCAGTAAGTTTATCTGAAAAAAATTTTGGAGTATATAGGTTCTTTTGTTTTTTATTGTTTAAAATGATTGGCATATCTGATTTTTCCTTTCTTTAATTTTAAATAAATTGATTTTCAATATAGTCTTTTATAGCTTTTTTCGCAGGTCTTGCACCAAAATCTCTAATATAAGTTTCTTTTGCTATATTTTCTAGTTCGTCTTCTGTGAGTTTATCACTTAGTGTGATTTGTCTTTGCGAATTTTCTTTAATTCTTTTTATATCTTTCATATAGATGTTTTGTAAAATCTCTTTATAATCTTCTTTTTCAATTGGATTAAAAGTCAAAATCAAGTTAATACGGTTTAAAAGTTCTAAGTCAAACCAGTTTGATAGGGAAGATACGGTTTCTTCTTTTGTGGTTGTTTCTTGTGACTTATTAAAACCGATTGAATTTTGTTGTTTATTTGTTGTATGTGATGCGTTAGTAGTTGTGATTATTATTGATTTAGAGAAGTCAATAATTTTACCTTTTGCAGTTTTGATATAACCTTCATCAAATGCACTCATAAATAATCTTTGAATTGAACGATGTGCTTTTTCAAACTCATCTAATAAGATTACTTGATATGGGTTTGATTCTAATGAATCGAAAATCATTTCTTGATTTGAGTCATAACCTACATATCCTGCTGATGAACCTATGATTTTTGTTATACTCATATTATCTGAATATTCTGTCATATTAAGGGTTATAAGTTTCTCATTACTTAAATAATCAGCAAGTATTTTGGCTGTTTGTGTCTTGCCAACGCCACTTTTTCCTGCGAATAACATTGTTAAAGGTCTTGTTCTAGGGTAAAGCTTTAAATTGTCCCTTATGATTGTTTTTATTACCTCTTTTATAACATTATCTTGTCCTTTTATTTCTGATAATCTTTCTTCTAGCCCGTCTTTTGTTATTTCTATTTGTTTATTTGTTCCTGTTGCGATTTTCATTGCTGTTTTAAATAAATGGTTTTTAGAAATAGGGGTGAAGTTTGTTTGTTTTAAAATATTTACAATTGTTTGGTTATTTTGTTGAATTGCTTGATTAATTTTTGCATTTTTTTCGATTATCATATCAGAACAAGTTCTATCTAATAATGTTATTGCTGTGTCTGGTCTATGAGAACCCGCTTTTGAATATTCATCTGAAATATTCACGATATCAGTTAAAATTTTATCATCAATTGCAATTTGATTGTTGTAATGTGTTATATAATCTGTTTTTAATGATTTTAAAATTTCAACTGTTTGATCTTTATTAAATTCGTCAACAATAACTGTTGAAAAACGTCTATTTAGTGCAGGGTCTTTCATAAAGTTTTGGTATTCTTGTAAAGTTGTTGCACCTATGATTTTAATATCACCACGAGATAAGGCAGGTTTTAAAATTTGTGCAATTTCGTTATTTGCTGAACTGTTACTTACTATTTGGTGAATTTCATCTATAAATAAAATTGCTTTGTTATCTTCATTTTTTAGAAAGTCTATAAGCTTTTTAACTCTTTCTTCTAATTGACCACGATACATTGAATTTGCAGTCAAGTTTGAAATTGGTAGCTCATAAATTGTGCTATCTAATAGTTGTGTTGGAATTAGAGGGTCATCATTTGCGATTCGCATTGCGATATCTTCGATTATTTTTGTTTTACCAACACCTGCTGAACCTATTAGTAGAGGGTTTGGCTTATTTTTACCAATAAGAATTGATAATGTTTGTTGGATTACTTCGTCACGAAACATTATAGGTTTGGCATTTTTAAATTTTTCATTATAATCTGTTATAAGATCTAAGATTTCATCATCTTCATCTTGATTCAATATAACAGTGTTTTGTGGCACGTTGTTGCCTGTGAAGTTTAGTCCCATTTTTTAGTTCCTTTCTTTATATTTTTTTGATTTGTTATATTTTTTGAAGAAGAATACTAAAATAGTATTCTTCTTCTTAGGTTTGGTTCAATATGTGTTGCTGATTTTATTAGACCTTGTGCCATTTGTTTTATCATTTCAAATTCAGCTTGATTTTTAGCTGCAATTGGAATGTAATACAAATTATTTGGATGTTTCATATACGTGCTTGGTGCAATGTCTCCAAAATCAGTAATCATTATTGATAATTCTCTTTTTCTTTTGTTTGATTGCTCAATATACTTCCAAACTTGTTTAAAATCAGTACCACCTGATACTTTAGGTGCGTTTCTAAATTCTTTGTAAATTTGATTTAACGATTTATCTTTTGTGTGAAGTTTGGTACAAGGTGTCATTACGTGAGAAAAACTGTTAAAATACATATTTATATTAAGCTTTTTCGCCATTTTAATGCAATTATATACCGAATCTTTATAGTTTTGTTCACTTATTGAACCTGATGTATCTAGGTATATGTGCAAATTTGGTAAATATTTTTGAGATACAATTTTTCCTTGTTTGTTGAAATCGTCAGGATCTCTTCTATTTGGTTTTTGATAAGTCATTTTAATTGATTTAAATGAATTTTCTGAACGATTTACTGTGCTCATTTTATTCATTACTTTTTTAATTCTTTTAACCAAATCTACTTGTTTAGGCATTTCTTTTGAGAATTTGACTTTTCTCACTCTTACTATTTGTTGAATTTGTTGATTTTTTCCTATTGATTGTTGTATTCTGTTGATATTTCTTTGAACTGCTGTTAATTTGTTTAATTTTTTAGGATTTATTATTTTGACTTTATTTGCTACTGATTGGTTTATGGTGTTCCATTCGTTTTTGATTTGATTTGCAGATTTATGTGCGTGTTCATCAACATTAATAAAAACAATTGATTTAGGATTGAAAAATTCTTCTAAACCAAAAGGCATTATGTCAAAAGTATTTGATGATTTTTTTGCATAATTTATTACAAAATATATTAACATTCTTGCGAAACTATATTCTTCATTATTATCGCTATCATCATTTCTTAATATTAATGATTCAGTTAATTGATTTAATGTGATTTTATCAAATTCATTAAAAAGATTTATCGTATTTTGTGGAATGGCATTATTTATCAAGCTTAATTCTTGTTTTATATAGTTTTTAAAATCTTCAAAAGCTTGATTATTTACTACAGACACACCGAATATACTTGTTCTCGTATAAAAGCTTAAAGTTGTAAACCACTCATCAAAATCGATGTTACCAGCTAGGAAGTTTTTTGCTGCTGGTATAACATCAATCGCTGGAGTATATACTACTTGTTGGCTTGGTTCGGGTAAGTTTGTTTTTGCTTGAGATTGTATTACGAATAAATCATTCAATCGTAAGTTTGAATTTGTTTTGAAACTTAATAATGTTTTTTCGTAAATTTCTTTTATACTTTGTTCAACATTTATATTTTGATTTACTAAAGCGTCTATTAGTAATGTTGTTAAATCATCTTCGTTAACATCGTTGTTATCAATTTGAATTGATACGTCTTGATTTTTTGTAATAGGCTTAGAGTAAATCGGTTCAACTATTGATGATTTTATAAATGTCAGTGGGTCATAATCGCCACTTATTGTCATAGGATAAGTTCTAAATAGTTCTACGGGCGTTTGGTTTTTAACTGTTATCATTTATTTTACCCTTTCTTTTCTTATAAGCTCAAAATTATTGATAATTTATCTGACAGTGGTAATTTTGTTGAAGTGAAATCATCAACATTTTGTTGGTCTAATTCATGATACATTGCGAGATCTGTTAATGTTTTTAAAGCATTATTGTCGATATTTTCAATTTGTTTTGCAAGTTCTTCAATATATACTTTATTATCTTCTTTTTCATATAAAGCATAAACTAATGATTCAGAACGTTCTTTTTCTGTCATAGAGTTTATTATAAAATCTTGAAGTTCTTGAATTGATGCTTTTGATTTTAGTTCATCATAACAATTAGGCTTAACTGCTTTAGTTTTTTGTGCAGTATTTGTTTGATTTGTGTTTATACCGTTAATAATTTCCTCTAATAGTTTTTGAGTAAATTTAGTATATCCTACGAACCCTTCAATTATTTCTTGAAGTAATGTTGTGTCATTATTTGTTATTGATACTAACATTGCTTTTAAGTCATCATTGGATTTTTTGTTTAAATAACGACTAAGTGATGCAATTGTTCTTGGTGTAGTTAATTGTTTCATTTCGTTGTCAGCATCGAAAATGTCTTCTATAAAATCTTGATCTTCGTCATTTTCTTCATTGTTTTCAATATTTACTATCGTTTTACAAAAAATTGTGTCAGGATATTTTTGTAATACATTTTTTACATAAATATTTAGGTTTTCATCTAAATTTATAAATGTGTTACTATCTGGTTCAATATGAATTAGCATAAATCTTGAAATAGATGCTTCATCTAGTGATGTGATGTTTCCCTTATCATTTCCTGCTACAGCTACTCTTAGGTTTGATGGTAATTCTACTGAACCTATTTTTCTTGCAGTTGGAATTGAAAGAAGTGCTGATGTTACATCAGGTGTTGTTCTGTTAATTTCATCTAAGAATAGTAGAGGTGTTTCTCTAGGGTTTTCTTCAGCGTATTTTATTGCGTTCATTATTGTTTCATGAGGGAAGAAAACTTGTTTATATTTATTATCATCTGTTGGCACAAGTCTTACACTTGTTAAGTCAGCTTTATCTGCTAATTGGTTACAAGATAAAGAAAACACTTGTGTGTTTAATTCTTTTCCTAATGCCTCGAAGAATGAGGATTTTCCAATACCAACTTCTCCTAATAGCATTGGAATAGATTTTTCGTCTTCAATTAAGTCTAATACTAATTGTGTTAATGTTTGATCAAATTTCATTTTTTGTTCATTTTCCTTTCTAATTTTTTTTACAATATTACGATATTGTATATTGTGATATTGCATTGATTATTTTGTTTTTTTATGGTATACTTTAGTCATAATATAACAAGGAGATAAAATATGGTAGGTAAAAGTCATCTAATATGTGGCAGTTGTGTTTTAGCCGATTTGTATACAGCGACTTTATTACTTGAGAGACGTATGAGTGAAAATTCTTTTTTATACTCTGAAAAGTTTAATCCAACTACAATCAAAAATTACTTTTTATTAAATAATGAAGGTAAATTTGATATTGGTTTTATTCTCTTAGGTTTAGGTCTGTTTTTAATCGGTTCACTACTCCCAGATATAGACAGTAAAAACTCAATACTGGGTAAATATTTTCATCTTCCATTAAAACACAGAGGTTTTACGCACCAGATTTACCCAGTATTGCTAATATCTTTATCGGCTTTGTTTTTTAACAAAGCTTTTGCATATCTTGCACTAGGATGTTTTATTCATTTATTTTTAGATTCTTTTTCAACAGCTGGAATTTGCTGGTTTAAGGATAATTTTATAAGATATTCTTCAGGTGCTTTTGTGAAAAAAAATCACAAATTGAAATTATATCGTGCAGGGGATGTGTCAGAATATGTTGTAGTTGCTGTAATAGTTGTTTTGTCAGTTGTTTTTGTATTCTACAACAATTGGATTTTCAAAATTTAAAATTAAAAAAGTCACCTTATTTGAAGGTGATTTTTTTAATTTCGTATTATTGGTAGTCCTAATAATGCATAAGACCAAACACCTATAGCACATATTAAATATAGTATTACTATTGCTTTTTGAATTGTTTTTACTATTTTTAATGTTTTATTTATTTCAGTTTTTTCGTCATTTTCAACATTTCTGGAATAAATTTGCATAATAAGCTGAAGCAACATTAAAAGCAAAAACGTTAAAGCAACAGTAACAGTTGCTATTATGATGATTTTTTTATATGGCATCATTTATTTTTCCCTCCTGATTTCTTCGTTGTCTTTTTGTGTTCTTTCGTATTTGTTATTTAATTCTTGTTTTTGTCGTTCAAAACATCGTTTGGATTGATATAACAAATATGGCATACCTTTAATTTGGTGATTATGTTTGTCTCTATATTCTATTATATCACTTACAAAGTTAAAAAGTAACCATATTGATTCATTATCAGTATATTTATGTTTATTCTTTTTTATTGTTGGGTGTCTTAATGCTTGTTTTAGTAAATGTAAACTATGTCCAATAATTCCAAAGTCAAAATCTGATATATCGTCATCAAAGTCTTCTAATGTTTTATTATATGAATAGTGAGTTTTCATATAATATATTATCTTTTTTTCATCAATAATTTTAGGTTTATTTTTTTCTATGTTAATCGGTTTGGCTATAGTGTTTTTAGCATCTTTTGCTAAACTTTCAAACAATTTTTCAAATTCTTTATTTTTAGGATCAAAATTTTCTACAGGGTTTATTGTTTTACCTGTGAAAGTCACAGTGTGATACATTAAAATTTCGTACATATTTTTTTCACCCTTTAGACAATTTTTCTTTTTAGCATCTGGATATTTTTTAATTACATCTTTTGGCAATGGTAATATTAGATGGTAACCGTGACCTGACATTGAAACTTCGCCGTAAAGATAGGGAAGTTTTAGTAATTTTTCTTTTAATTCTTTTGTGCAAGTTGGTTCGATATCCATAACAACGTAATTGTCTTCAAGACAGTCCAGTACATATGTGAAGCGACCTTTTTTCATAATATTTCCTAATGTTTTTAAGTCGACACATTCAGTGTTTGCTGCTTGTTTTAAGGTCTTTTTGTGACCTAATCCTTGAAGTTTTTGGCTTGGATCTTTTAAAAAAGCTTTAAAGTTTATTGGTTTTTTACCTTCTGAAATAGTCCAATGATCTTTTTCACCTAATTCTTGAATTACTTTGTTATCATAAAATTCTTTGTAGTTATTGTATGAAGTGATATTTTCATATTTATTGTATAAATCCATTGTCATCGTCTTGTTCAGATATGTTGTCAAGTTCTTTTATTATCCCTAAAGATTTATCTAAAAAGTTTTTAAGTGAATTAAAGTCATTTTCAATCATACAAGCAGACCTCAATTCAAGTGCTGTTTGTCTTTGTACAGGGTCGACCATAGTATTTTTTATAATTTCATCTGGTATTAACATATATTCACCAGTAGGATAATAGCTTTTATCTTTTTCTTCAGAATATATAATAGGTGGTTGGTCTGGGGTTTCATAATTTTCAGAAACTTTTACAACCATTACATTATCTTTTAAGTATTTCATACAATGTTCACAAGGTGTGTAGTTAAGAAATACACCTTCACGGTCTTCATTTTCTTCTAAAATTTTATCTATTTCTTTTTTATCTTCTTCGCTTACTTCTACAGTTACGCCTGGTATTTCTTTTCCACACCAGAAACAAATAGGTTTTAAATGAACTTTACTCATGATATCTTCCTTTCTTGTTGTAAATTTAAACCTCAAGTTTGCGATATTAACTTGAGGTTTTATTTTGTTATTTGTAGTATTTATATTTTATTTTTTTTATTAGTTAGCTGATCAGCTAATTAATAGTTTCTTTCTTGTGGTGTATATCTTATGCCATTGTTTTGTACGTTTTGTCCATTATATGGATTTTCTGGCATAGGGAAGTTAGATTGTGATTGTGGAAAACTTGGTTGATTTGCTGGTGGGACTTCTTGTCCGAATGGACTGTCGTTAGTCATTGTAGCATTGTTCAAATCTTCGTCATTTTGCAATTTAACTTCTTGTTGTTGTTTTTCGACTTCATCTGGGTCTAAAATTGTTCCAAATTCAAAGCCGTATTTGCTTAATTCAACTGTTGCATCATAAGCTTGATAATATCTAAGTGGTTCGTTTATCAATACTGATGCTAATGTTACACCATTATTTGGTTGTGCTTCAAAGACTCTCATTACAAGTGTTACATCTAAGCCGTTAGCTAAATTATGCTTTAAAACTGTTTGGTTATATTTACCAGTTGTTGGGTCTAATTCATAAACATTTGGTAATCTGTTTCCTTTGTTTATTCCTTGGAACATATATTTACCTGAAGTTTTTTGTGTATAAATTGATTCAGTCATATAAATTTCTTCTAGTGATTTTTGAACACCTTGGCTTTTTGGTAATATTTGTGGGTCAGAAATTGTCGCTATAGTATACGGTCTATTAATTATTGGTATACTTCTCGTTTTTCTGCTTTTTTGGTCTTCGATTAATTTTTCTCCTGAAATTTGTCTATCAAGTCTTGAATATTCTAATTTACCTCTTACCAAAACTTCTGTGTTTGGTTTTAGTTGATTTGTTGTTACTGTTCTGTTTGTTGCCATTTTTTTAGTTGCTACTCAAAACATAGATAAATATTCTACATCGAGATAAGTTACTGTTTCTTCGTGTATGCTTTCACTTTAAAGCTACTAACAAGTTCTAGTACACTCCACAGTCGTAAATTCTCAGCTAGCCACTGGTATATATCTTAGTAAGCTTTTTTTATGCTAATACGTAAGCTAATACGTAAGATTTTTTTTGAGATGCTATGGTTTTCGAAGTTTGTCTATATTCTTACGAGTAGCTTCTCCTTTCTGTTTAATTTTGTTTTTTAGTATTTTGTTTATTTTTATATTGAACAAATAGCAAGACTATATCGCATTACTTGCTGTTTGTTACTAACATTAGTATCTGAACTTCCCACGACTGAAGTCATAGGGTTTTTGGGTAGTATGTGTGCTTGATATTTAAAATTAATTTTCAAATACTAGAGGCTACATAAATTAACCAAACTATCCCCGTTGTCCCAACTGTTGTTACATATATTATATCAGATTTAAGTGAAAAAATCAATATTTCTGATAAAGTTATTTTGATCTTAAAATTGTTTCAAATTTATCTTTTAAGTCCAATAATTCTTGGTATGATTCTGATGTTATGTCGTATTTGATGTTGTGCAAACATTCCTCAAATTGTTCGAAACTTTCTGATAAATCATCGTTAATATTTTCTTTAGTGATTATTTTAAAAGTTGTGAAAATATCGTCTTTTCGTTTCATTGATATTTTAGGGTAATGTTTATCTATTTCGTTTTCGAATTGTTCGTCAGTGATACATATCATTTTTGGATTACTTCCTTTCTTTTTTTAATTTTATTGTTTTTCTTTTTGATATTTTGCCATAATTGATTGAAGTAATTCGTTTTGTGTCATTTCTTTGTTTTCTAATTTTTTTAGTACTTTCATATCATTAGTGTGTTTTGTTACTATGTGATGTATTATTACAGGGTCTTTTTGTCCTTGTCTGTAGAATCTTCCATTTGTTTGAAGATAGTTTTCCAGATTCCATGTCAAAGTATACCATACAAGGGTTGATCCACCGTGTTGAATGTTAATTCCCGCACCTGCTGATTGAGGTTGCAATAACATCACGTCTATTTTTCTTTCGTTCCATTTTTTGGTCATTTCTGGAGAACCGTCAAATAATTCAACATTTATTTTAGCTTTTTGCAGTTCTTTTAATAATAATTCTTTTTCACTGTTGTAAATATACGCAACAGCTACTGGTGAGTTTGTATTTTCTATTATGTCTAAAAGCTTATTTATTTTTTGTTTATGAATTATTTCATATTCTTTTGTTTGATTTACGTATATAGTTCCTGAACTTAGTTGAATTAGTTTGTTTAATAATACTGCTTGATTAGCTGCTGTTACTGTGTTTAATTCTTCTTGTGTATTTTCAAATTCGAGTATTGCATTATGTTCTAATTCATCATAAATTGCTTGCTCTTTGTCTGTCAATGTGCAATAATCATTTGTTATTGTAAGTGGTGGTAATTTTATTCCGTGATTCTTTACAGAAATAACTATATCTTGGATTCTTCTGTAAATTTCTTTCTTGGCACCTTCTTTTGGTTGCATGTTTATTATTGTGTGACTAGCTGGAAGATAGGTTGTATTGAAGAATGTTTCTCTGTACCATGTAAAATTAGTTCCTAATCTTGCTCCCATATCTAAAAGGTAAACTAATGCCCATAAATCCTTAAGTCCATTGGGAACAGGTGTTCCTGTAAGCCCTATAATTTTTTTAATTTCAGGTCTTACTTTTTTCAATGCTTTAAATCTTTTTGATCTATAATTTTTGAAAGCTTGAAATTCATCTATTACTACAATTTCAAATGGAAATTTCATTTTTTTATTTTTGTAATATTCTACAATATCACATACAAGGTCTCTGTTTATCATATATATTGCAGGTGGGTTTGTCAATACTTCTTCGTATTTTTCATAGCGTTTTTGTTTAGTTAATTTTTTACCTTTTTCATTATTTATAAGTGATTTAATTCTTATTGGTAATTTCCAGTCATTGATTTCATCAAACCATGTTGTTCTTGCAACATTTTTTGGTGCTATAATTAAGACAGGACATGGTGGGTTTAATTTATACAACGCTGATAGGGTAATTAAAGTTTTACCTAAACCTACATCAAGAAATAATCCCGAACAGGCTCTATCTATGATAAAATCTCTTGCATATTTTTGATAGTCGTGCAGAATATTGTCAAAATCTATTGTGTCTTGCATTTTTTCTCATTCCTTTTTTGCGACAATTAAACAATCGCCGTAAATATGTTTTATTTTTATTTTTAAGTTTTTACTTAATATGTTTATTAGTTGTTCTTTATCTTTATTTTCTTTTGCTTTTATTATAACATCACCTTTTTCATACCATTCAAATACGTTAAATGGATTTTCTTTTTCATATTTTAAACCATATTTGGTGTCTAATTTTTTTGTAGTTCTTTGATGATATAACACCAAATCATTAAAATATATTTTACAGTTTATTGAGTCTATGTCTTTTAAAAAATAATTTAAAACACTCTCAGACTTTTTCGATATCACTTTGTGATATCTCAGATAAGTCGGGAGATTTTTCTTTTTTAAATTATCTAGTATAAAAGCAACTTTCTCTTTCATATCACAGCGAAGTACTATTGCTTTATGGTTTCGCATATTTTGTATTACAGAATTTTGTAGAGGTCTAGTTTCAGCTTTTGGTCTTTTAAGTTCTATAAATGCTGTAATACCGTCTACTATTATAATTCTATCAGGAACGCCTGCAAAAGATGGGGCAGTAAATTTAAAACAAATTATATTTTCTTTTTTGCATTGATTTTTTAAATATTTCTCAACATCATTTTCTATCATTTTTTTAACACATCCTTGACAAAATTTGTTTTATTGTTGTATAATATAAATGCAATGAGAATTGCTGAGTAATACTTTTTTTAAATTCATGATTGTCCATGAAAAAGGCTGTTATATATAACAGCCTTTTTACTTTTTATTGGCTTATTTTTTATCAGAATTTTCTTCAGAATTTTCGTCTAAATTTTGTTGAATAAATTCGTTATTTTTGAAATCAATTCTCTTTTTATCTTTTGTAGTATTGTGAAGTTTTATTGCTATATCTAAACCAACGTTTAGGTCTTTTTTCTCTTGTGGTGAAAATATTTCTAGTCTGATAAATTTTGGATATTTTGAATCGTCTTTTTCATATTCAAAGTGCCAAATTGTTATAATATTTCTTTTATTTCTTTTTTGATATTCTTTAACTTGTTTAATTAAAGGTTCTATTTGTTCTTGATACAAATAGTCGGTAAAATAAAATGAAAAGTTATCTGTTTTATACTCGTTCAGAGGTTTATTTTCAGAAGTTTTTGTAAAGTTTAATTCATCGAGTGGAATTATTGCTTTATCAATTTGTTTTTTATTATTTTCGTGAGTTGAAAATTTATATTTTCTTGTAATTAAAATCGGATCCATGCCATTAGGTCTTACGTAACGCAAATTGTTATCTTTTGATTTATACATGTTTGATGCGTTGAGTTTTTCCATTTTTTGCTTTGATGTTTTTTTATCTGATGGTTTTTTTTCAGTTGTGGGTTCAGAATTAGTTTTAGAATTTGTTTTATCTTCTTTTTTATGTTCGTTTGTTATTAACGGTTCAGGTTTATTGTTGAAGTTGTTTCTTATTGATGTAATTTTATCGTTTTTATCAATTTCAACTTCAATTCTGTCTTTTTGTGGTTTTACTTTAGTCGTAACAATTTCTGGTTTTAAAACAACTGTTGCATTTATTAAAAACAATATAACAGCTATTAAAGAAAATATCATTATTAAAATTTTTAAAGCTTTATTTTCTTTCATTGGTATCACCTGTGAATCCGTTATAAATCATTTTTATGTCTTTGTCTGTTTTTAACAAAAGTTGTGTTGGTTTTTCTTTATCTCTTTTATAAGTTATTTGGTTCATTTCGTTGTCTTTATAGACGAGACCGTTTATTATTGAATCGGCTTGTCCGTTTTTTGTTTTTTCAATTACCATATATTGTGTCTCTTTTGATGGGTCGTGTTTTATTGTTATGTCAATTGATGTATCATTTAAGGCTAAATCTTTTAAATTATTTACGTTTTTGTAAAAAGTTTTTATTAAAAATACGTTAATGGTTATAATGCACAATAATATGATTATTAAATACCTCTTTTTCATAAATTAAATCCTTTCGTTTAATTTTTTGTTAATTATTGTTGACTATTTTAACAATATGTTGTATAATATTATTGTAAAGTAGTTAATGACATAAGAACTCCTTTCATTTTTGTATTTTTTGTCGAATATGAATTTAAGTATTAATAACACCAGATACCTGGTGTTATTAATTTTTTTTGCTTAAATTAAGTTATAGTATTCTGGATGAAAATATTCTTTGTGCTTTACTTCATTTACTGTAAAATCTTCGTCAAGATCGTTTTTCCATTTAGTATTAAAAGCATATTCAACCATATCGACATATTTTTCAATGTCAAGATTATTTATTATGTCGTCTTTTTCTTCTTCAGTCAGATAAAATAAGTCACGGTTTTCTATACGCATAAACCATGTGTCTTCAATATTTGTGACTTTCATTATTGCAGGTTCTCTATCTGTTGGAATATCTGTTACGTTATTTAGTCTTAACATTCTTTCAGCGTTTTCGTCTATTTCGCAGTCGTCTCTTTGGTTGTTTCTTTCTGCATCCTCTTTACGTTTTTTAAGCATAGCATCTGTAACAACTCTTGCTGCGGCACATTTGATAAAATATGTGTTAGGTGTGTTATCTTTCATGATGAAAACTCTGTTGTAATGTTGCATAGGTTCTTGTTTTTTAGTTATAGGATCTTCTTTAAAAACATATCTTATAGAACTGTATGATGAGGCAGTAATTCTTTGACACATTCTTAAAGTTTTTTCTTTAGGGAATGTTTCTATTGCTGATTTTAAAATGTTTGTTATAAGATCTCTGTTCGCATTTGTTCTAAATGATACATTTTTATATTCATTATCTTTACCTGAATAGTTGTCCATTGCACACATCAAATATTCTCCTAATACATAGTCGATTATTGCTGGGTGGGTGATTGACGTTCTTGGTGTAACATCTTCATAACAACTTAAATCAGCCCCAGCCGTTGATGTAATTTTTGCTGGTTTGTTAGGGTCTATACTAAACTCAAGTCTATTGTTTGAGTCTTTTGCGATAAGCCCTAATAGTTCAGGTTCAATATCAACGTTAATGCTCTTTTGAATTTCGTCTAATGTTTTATTGTTTAAGTTTTCCTCAAATACAGTGTAAAGACCGTCAGTATTTGTTGATACAGGATTTGCACCTCTTAGTGTTTGATAGACACCCACAAGGAAAGTACAGAGCTGTCCGATTATTCGCATAGAAATTATTTTATTAGGCATTTTAATAGGGCTATCAAATTTAGCATCAGCTGCACCTGTTGCAGAGTTTAGTATTAGTTTTACGTTTTTTTGTTTTATCGCATAAATACTTCGTTGTTCTTTTGCTATATTTGGGTCGGATTTTAGTTTTCCATATTTTTCTTTTTCAAGATAAATTTCACCATATCTATCATAGCCTAATTGTTCATTATAAAAAGCGTCCATACGTCTTAAAAGGTTCGGATAGTATGATTTAAAGTCTTCGTGATTGACAATGTAATTTGATGAATACAAGTATTTATCAGATACTTTAGTTCTTTTAGTGTTTTCTCCTGCTTTAACAAAAAGTTCTGGTTTTTTGATTGTTTTATACACATCGTTTATTCTTTTTTCTTCAGGAAGTTTTTCTATTTTCTTTAAAGTATATTTTGATTTTTTAACATCATTAAATTTTATTATTTCGCCGTCTTCAGTTATTACTTCTTTCTTTTTTAGAGATAATACGTCTATTGGGTCAGGGTATACTTTTTTAAATTCATCAATTTTTCTCTTTTTTTCTAAATATTTTTCAAAGTCTTTTTCATATTTTGAAACATTGACTTCGATACCGTGAATACCACCGAAACTAAAACTTATAGTTGATGAAGTTGGCGTTCCGTCTTTTTTGTAATAAAATGTTGTATTTTCAATAGTTGGAATTTTATAAATGTCGTATGCACAATGATTTTTAGAATATTCGTAGGCTAATTTACTATTTTCACTGTCTGAAAGATTTTTATCATATTGATAGGAATATTTCAAATAATAGTTTTTACTTCCGTTAAAGTTTTTACCTTCAATACTTTTGTAATAATTGTAAACTTTCTCAAATTCGTCTATTACGTGTTTGTGATCTTTGTAATTATCTTTAATAAAATCATAAACTTGTTCTAATACGTTTTGTCTTTTAATTCCTAACGCTTTTGCTTGTTTTTCGGATGGGTAATCGAAACTAACATATTCGTAGTCGTCTAAGTGTCCGTAAGGGCAAAGAACTTTAGTGGCTATTTGAGAGGCTGTGGTGTTTAATGTCATTCTGTCTTGTCTTACAGTTTTAATGCCTATTACAGGTTTATATTCTTTATCATCTTTTTGATAAATTATTTCAGGGTAGTTTTCCATTAACATTAATTTGTTTTCAAAGTTTGATGTATAGATGTTATGGTCAAATAGTTTTTCAAGATTTACAACGTCTGAAACGTTATAAGCTATAAGATTTTTTAAGTCATCTTTAGAGTTTATTTTTTCTAATTGCAGTTCATATTCTAATATTTGATAACCTAAAGTTCCTAGTAATTTTTTAAGTGCACCGTATTTTTGTCCTTCGTTTAGTATTGTAACATCGAAATGTCTTCCTGATTTAATGAAGTTGTTTCTGATTCTGTTTCGTTGGTCAGCCCAATCTGTTGGTGCATCATTTATATCTTTAGTACAGCTATAATGGATAGGGTTTATCATTAAGGCTTTTGGCATGTTCGAACGGAACAAATCAAATAAGTTGTTATTAAATTTACGCATAAGGTGTGCTGATGTTTTGTGAAACTCTTGTGTTTCATTGTCTCTAAAGTACACTTCATTAAAATAGTGAGATAACATTGTTAAGTCGTAATTATGGGAGTTGTAGCCTGCCAAAAATGGATGAATTTCTGGATTGTACTCTGGATCCGTATCACAAATTACCTTATTTATGTTTTTGTTTACCATTTCTTCTTCATGCCTGTTTACCAATTCTTCAACAGATACACCAAAAATATTTGCCATTAAGTTATTGTTATCTTCTTTTTGTAAGTCGTAATAATTTATTTTTGTATTTTGAATATTTTTGTTGTGTTCAAAAATTCTTTTAGAAACTTCTTGTTTGTACGCATCATCCATTTGTAATTTGTCGTCATCTATGAGATAAAATATGTCTAAAGTGTTTGTTCTGGGATTCCAAATAGCATTTGTAAAGACATTTTCAAGTGATTCTATATCATAGAATTTTATATTATATTTAGTCATTTTTGTCCTTTCTGTTTGTTACATTTATTATTGTATTGTGAGTATAATTATGTTTGTTTACACAATTAAGACGTCCACATAATAAATAGTCCTATCGTCAATTACGAACGATAGGAGGTCTTCTATTCTTTGTTTTGTATTTTTTATTAAATTTTTTTTTGTATCAAATATTTTCAATTTTATATTGAAAGTTGTTTCAACAATTACTTCATCTTTGTTCTTTTTGATTATTTCAGATTCAAAATTTTCAGGATTGTTCAGAAATTGTGTAAAATACATTTTGTGCTTATTTTGGTGAAATTCTTCACTATATACTCTTGACACTCTATTAAATCCTGTTTTGATTTTTTCTGTTATTTTTACTTGCAATGTTTGTTCTATGTTTTCCATGATTTTTTTTTCCTTTATTGATTGTTTTTTTTTGTTTATCAATTCTTGTTAGTTATCCTTTGAATACCTCTGTAATTTTCTTTAATTTTGTCTTTACTTATTGTACTTCTGACGTTTACGTCTAAAGATTTTGCTGCAAGGTTCATCCAGTCAACCAAAGAATATTCTACAGAAAGTGGTTGAGGGTCTTGCATTTTATTTTTAGCATAAACTTTTGCGTTTTTGTCATCACAATACCAAATATCGTCTTTAGTTGTATGAAGAATTTGTACAAGGTCTGTTATAAATTTGTGTCTTCTTATTGCTTTTCCTTCTGGTATGTTTCTTTTCTTCCACGCAACATATAAGTCATATAAATAATTAAATGGGACTAAATCCCAATTCAAATCTTCTCTAATATCAAACCAAAATTCCCTTAAACTATCGTTATGTTCTTTGTAATCTTCAAGTGAATTGATACAAGAGTCTGGAATGTCTAATTCGTAGTAGTCCGTGTTTAATACTTTGTAAAGTGCGTATTCTAAAACTTCTTTTCGTTTGAGGTAGTCGTGTTTGATATATTTACGTTCAACGTCTTTAAAACTTTTTGTAAATGGTATAATGACAAGTCTTCTATACATAGAAGGGGAATTGTCTTTCATTTTTGGAAGTTCATTTACACATTGAACCATAAAGCCTCTAAATTTAAATGTTATTGCTGTTTTATACTTTCTATTAATCGAAATCGCATCTTGAGTTATAACAGCTTTTAAGTTTGCTGATTGATCTATATATGTTCCTACATCATTTTCATCTGTAATGATTGAGGAAACATTTACTAATTGTTCTAGTATAGAATCTTGGGAGAATCTGTTTAGTGGTATTGAAGCATAAGAACTTCCACCACAAATGTTTCTCATAAGTTCACATAAAGTACCTTTACCATTATTACCTTCTTCAGAATAAAACCATGCACATTTATCCCAGTTTACGTAAGGTCTTATTATAGCACCTAGTATTTGCCATAATAATTTTATTATTTCCTCATCGTCAGATAGTCCATTAAACCATGATTCTAAATCCCATACCTCATTGTCTGGCATTGTTATGTGGGGGTTTGTTGCGTTAGGGTTATAATCTACATGAGATTTTGAGAGTAAAACTATATTAGGGTCAAAAGGAAGAAGTTCTTTTTTCTTATAGTCAAAAATGCCATTATTAACGGCTATTAAGTCTTTGTTGGTGTTTTCTTCTTTAGTTTCTACAATGTCCATTAGGGCATTATAAACTTCTTTGAAACCTTTATCTGATAAAGAATAGTTATATTGTCTTGCGATTTGTCTAAAAGTTGATTCAAACGCTGTGTAAGTGCCTTCTAATTCTCCTTCTTTTTCATATATTGCTAAGTAATCAAGGTCAGGGTTTGCTGTGTTTACGTTCGATTTTAATCGTATAACATCGTAAACTTTGTTTATAATACTTGCAATTTGTGAAGGAGAGAGTTCTGTTGGTATTTGCCATGCGTCTTTTCTTCTTTTCATTTTCGGCTCACCGAATTTATCTAGGACAGGATCCCCGTTATCATCTAATATAGGAATCATATTTCTAAGGTCTATTCTTTCTGTTTGCTCCTTTATTATAATGCTTTCTATTTCTTCTGGAGTGGGGTAGTTACTTTTGTCAAATTCTTCCAAACAATCTTCAACAACTTGTTTCAAGAGTTGATTTTTTGTTTGTTCAAGTGCCAAATTGCTTTATACCTCCAATCTTTTTGTATTTTTTGTCACACTTATATTATAATACAAACCAGCAATTTTATCAATTCAATTTGATACATTTTAATTTGAATACGATTAAAATGGCTGAATTATCACGTTTTTAGTCGCAGCGAAATCATTTTTCGCTGTTTTTTAAGGCTAAAATACGGAACTTTATACATTTATTTTATGCGTTTATTCTCTACCAAAAATATTTTTCATTTTGGTAGAAATTTTTGGTAGAACAGCCTTTTAGCGTTGAAATTTCAATGTTTGTGAGGTTCTACCATTTCTACCAACTTTCTACCAAAAATACCAAAAATTTTTTTGATTATTTTATTATGTTAAAGAACTACGGTAGGGAAAATATCAAAAAAATTTATTAACAGTCACTGTAGGAAAATAAAAATCCTGTTAAAAAATGTTTTTATCTTAAAAACTTTTTAATTATTTTTTTCATTTTACTTTAGTGTAATACAGAAAATACCACTTTTCTACCAAAATACCAAAAATTTTTGGTATTTTTTGATGCAGTAAAATACAGGGTTTGAAGGATTTTCTACCAAAATGGATTTTTGGCTTGGTATTTTTTGATGCAGTAAAATACAGGGCTAGAACCTATTTCTACCAAAATACCATTTTTATGTACACTTTCTATATAGAATTTTTTTTATGATTCCTAACCCTGTTAGTGTTGTCTTAGGAAAATGATAATACTTATCACAGTATCTCTAAGGGAATTTTACCTCAAATAAAAAGTTTACAAAAAGTTTGGTATTTTTGGTAGTTTATTTTTTAACAAAGAAAATTATTCATTTCTTATACAAAAAATTAATTTTATAGTGATGCTGTATTAGTGAACTAGGTCTTTTATTAAAAAAATAAATTTCTTTTTTTTTATTTTCTTTTTGCTTGTTAAAATATCCCTAGGACTTCCTGAGACGCCTTTTATTTAACTTTTATGATGTTATTGGTATAATTTATCGTTTGACGTCTAAAAACGTCTTTAAACAACCTTTAAAGCGTTTATAAAAGAAAATGTTGAAAAATAAACGTTTCAATATTTTAACAGAATCAAGAGTAAAAAAATTTTTTTGTTATGTTGTTCGTTTAAATATGTTTTATTTTTTTTGTGATGGGTTTTATTTGTTTTATTTTATCGTTTTGGTATGATTCATCGGTTTTTAGTTAAAATGAGTTTAAAGACCCTTTAAAGGCTTTTTAAAGCATATTATTAAATTCCTTTGATATTTTCATTGCTTTTCGTTCTTTTTTGTGTTATAATGGTTTTAAAGAATATAAGAAAGGCGAAAAAAATATGTCAGATTTATTTAAACAATTTATTGCATCAAGAGGTTATACTGAAGAATTTTTTGATTCGATTGAAAATAGTGAACACAAAGATTTGCATAATATAGATGTTTTGTGTAAAAAACTTAATGATATACAAAAGTCCCACAAGAAACTTATAGTTTTACCTGATTTTGATATGGATGGCATTATGAGTGGGGTTGTAGGTTTTACAGGCTTTGCAGAATTAGGCTTTGAAGTAGAACTTTTTATACCGAAACCGGAGTTTGGTTACGGATTTAATAAAAAGACTATAGACGCTATGGAAAAAGAACACGAAAATTTTAGTGCTGTTATAACTTGTGATAATGGTATATCGGCTTTTGAAGGTGTTGATTATTTAAAATCAAAAGGTATTGAAGTATTTATTACCGACCACCATATGCCACAAGAAAATTATCCTAAAGCTGATGTAATAGTTGATCCTTTATGTCGTGAAGATTCTTACGAACATAAAGCAATATGTGGCGCTCACGTAATGTGGCAAGTTTTAGATTATTATGCCAGACATTATTGTGATGAAGAAAAGGTTAGAAATATTTCACTTTTAAGAGTTTTCGCAGGAATCGGTACTGTATCAGATGTAATGCCTGTTTTGTACGAAAATAGGGCATTATTAAAAGATGCTATTACTATCTGTAGATTAGTTTCTCAGTTACCTGAAGACGATGTGAATGTGGAACAATTAAAATGTAATATCGAACAAGATAAAAACTTTTTTAACACTCTAGGTTTTGATTCATTTCCTATGAGAAGTGTTTTTGAAGGATTAGGTAAGACTATCTGTAAATTTGTTTTTGAAGGTAAAATTTCTAAAGTTTCAGATATTGATGAAGAATTTTTTGGTTTTTATTTAGCACCTATGTTTAATTCATTAAAAAGGTTAGATGCAAATATTATAATTGCTTTTGGTGCGTTTTTTGACGAGCATCCTGAAATCTATATAGATAAGTTGTATGAACTAAATGAACAAAGAAAGCAATTAGTCAATGAGTATATGTTAGAAATTGAGGAACAAGACAATCCATATGCACCTTATATTTATATAACAAATGCTAATTCAGGAGTTTTAGGTCTTTTGGCTACAAAAATTATGTCAAAAACAAAATTACCATGCTTTGTAGTTTCTAAAAGCGAAGATTCTTACGGATATTCTGGAAGTGGAAGATCACCTGAATGGTTTTTAGCAAATTCTTTATTAACAAACGAAGGTTTTTATATAGCAGGACACGAACACGCTTTTGGTTGTGGCTTTACGGATGAAAAAGAAATTGAATCGTTGTTTGCTTACTTAGATAAGACAATTTCTCAAATGGATATCGACAAAACAGTTTATTATGATTACTTAATAGATACAGATAAACATGATTATAGTGATTGTTTTGATTTCATTGAAATATCACAATTTTTAAAACCTTTCGGCGTAGATTTTGCAAAACCTGAAGGATTAATTCATTTAAGTTTTAGTAAAAATATTTTGGCTTATAAAATAATGGGTAGTGAAGATCAACACTTAAAGCTTATTTTAAGCAATGAAATTACAGTGTTATTGTGGAATCAAGCATATTTAATTAACGATATTTTGGATATGGTCGATTTTGATGTTTTAGGTTATTTAGATGTTTCAGAATTTGCAGGAAGAACTCAAGTAAATTTTGTAGGAAACATAGTTGACTAATGTGAGGAGAAAAAATATTATGAAATTTGAAATTTTCGCACAATTAGATTTAGAAAAAGATGTTATCGAATTAGATGATGATTTAACCGAAGAAGAAATCGAAGAAGCTGTTTATGATTATGTTTCAGAATTTTTTGATTGGGGCTACAAAAGGGTGGAAGATTAGTGGATTTAAAAAATAAGTTTAAAATTGGAGAATTAAAAACAAAACAGCCGAGCATTAAAGTTTTTGTTATCTATTTTTTGTTTGGTTTTTTGTGCACTACTTTTATCAAAGATCGAATGCTCGCAACTCTTTTTTGGAATATTTGTGGTATAGGCTATTTGCTGAAATACGTTTCATTTAAGTCTGATTATCAAGGACTAAATAAAGAATTAATCAACAAATTTTCTGTTATATCTTTGTTTGTGCTTTGGTATTTTGGTCAAATGACAGCACTTGGTGTCATAAATTATTTCGGTGATGATGCTTTTAAGCGATATCAGGCAACTATGAGCGATAATGTGTTGTTAGCTGTTGTTGTTGCATTATTTTTAGCACCAATTATGGAAGAACTTTTATTTAGGGGTGTTGTTTACAACGTATTGAAAAAATATTTTAAACACATTTCTGTTGCAATAGTTCTTCAAGCTATAATCTTTAGTTGTATGCACGGAACTTTGGTTCACGGACTACCTACTTTTTTCTTAGGGGTTTTAAGTTGTTATGTATATGAACTTACTGGAAATATTAAACGAAGCATAGGGTTACATTTTTTGTTTAACTTTTTATCTGTAGTTATGGTTAAACTAATTCCTGAGTGGCTTGTCATACACTCACCAATACTTTTAATAATATTTACGGTAGCACTTTTAACAGTTATTGGAATATTTTTATCTAATATTGATTCTGTTAAAGAATTAATTAAAAAATAAAGTCGCAAGTATAAAACTTGCGACTATTTTTTTATAGGTCTTAAACCATAAAGTTTCAAATATCTGTTGATATTATCAACTGTTAGGTTTTCTATTTGCATTTCGTTTATAAAGTCCGTTAATGTTTGCATGAGTATTTCTTCTTTCTTATTTATTTATCGTTAAATTTTCTACCGATAGTAACAAGAATAAAGCTCATAATAAATCCTTTGATAAATGCCATATCTTTTACTTCCTTTCTTTTTAAAATTATTGATATTATTTTTTTCACTTTCCTAGTCGGCGTTGTGGAACAACGCACTCCTTAAGCTATTTTTTACTTGAAATTTGATTTTTTTTAAAGTAAAAAATATTCTTTATAAAACAAAAGAGAGGTTCTTTTGAACCTCTCTTAAATTTTTAGTTAAATTCATAGTATCCCATAGGATCAACTATTCCGTAGTCGTCACGTGTAAACCAGATACAAGCGTAGTCACCGTTAATAGCTACACCCATATTGGATAATGGTGTGAAACTTCGGTCAATTTCTTCTGGCGTAGGATCCCAACCGTTTTGAGATAAAATTGTGTCATTATGTCCTGGAGAGTTTTTCCATTTTTCTAATGCTCTTTGAGGTGTAATTAAAAAACCATTTACAGCTACTTCATAGCCTGTTTGATCATAGCCAGCGATTTCTTTAGGTTTAATTTTTGTTAATTTATCGTATTTGTGGTCTTTTGTATAGACTACTGGAGTCCAATTACCCTTATCAGACCATGAGTGCATGTTTCCTTTTATTCCTCTAGCGTCAACTGGAGGGTTATCCATATCGAAATTCATGTTTAGGTCGTTGATGTGAGTTCTAGCAACTTTCATCAATGATTTACTAACTTTTAGTCTTTTCTTACCATGTTGTTCTCTGTAATCATTTACAAGCTTGATTAACTCTTTTTCTTTTGCTGATAATTCTGGACTGTCAACGTCTAATAATTTGTTTGAATCTTCTTCTGGTTTTTCTTCAGGTTCTGAAGGTTGTTCTGGTTTTTGTGGTTTATCTTCAGGTTTTTCTTCAGGTTTTTCTTCAGGTTTTTGTTCAGTTGATGTTTTTGTGAATTTTTGTTCTTGATATTTTGTTACTGATTTTTCGCCACCGATAAGAGTTATATCTGAGATATTTTGACTATCAACGTATTCTTTTATTTTGTCGATAGCTGAATCGTTAGATAATAAGATACCAGTGTTTTTATTAACTGCGTAAGGTGCAGCTGCTAGTGCGTCTGGGTAATCTCTACCGTCAGCGATTACAGCACTTTGAGTTTTGTTCATGTGTTTTAAAACTTCAAGAGAAGTTTCGTAACGATCTTTACCTGAAATTCTTTGAGCTTTGTTTAAACCTTTGATGTTTACTGATTTTTCTCCACCAATGATTGTCTTGACATCTTGTGCTTTAATGTCTTTAGGTAAAGTTTTACCGTCAGTCAATACTAGAGTTTGTTTCTTTTGTACTGCGTAAGGTGCTGCTGATAATGCGTCAGCGAATTTTTCACCATTAGCTAAAACAACATTGTCTTTATTTTTAGCTTTTAGTTGTTTAGCAAGTTTAGTAGATGTTTCGTATCTGTTTCTTCCTGCGATTCTTATTACTTTAAAGTTTTTCTCTTTAAGTTTTTCTTCTGCAGATTTAGGTACAGATTTTTCACCACCTATGATTACTACTTCTCTCACATCTAATGAACGCATTGTGTTAATTGCTCTTTGCATCATATCTGTTTTTTCGAATAAAAAGATAGGTGCATGATCTGCAAGATTTCCTGCTGATAGTGCGTCAGCGAAGTTATTGCCACTTACTAAAACTGCTCTGTCAGATTTTGTGAAAGCAGATGCTGCAATACTTGCTGCTGTTTCATATCTATGCACACCTTGTATTCTTTTAACATTGTAATCATTAGACGCTAATGATACTTGTGGTACTACGTTTGCTAGCATTATTCCAGCTAACATTAATCCTAAAATTTTCTTGTTTTTCATATAAATTACTCCTTTGTTATTTAAAAATTTTGTTATGTAATAACCCGAGAGTGGGTTAAAGCACCCTCGGGTTTTACAAATGAGGAATTTCTTTGAAAATCATATAGATTTACCAATGAAATTTTGGGTTGATACAGATATTCAACCATACGACACAAATCTTTTTTGTGTCACCCCCTTTCTCGTGTGGTGCCGTGCACCACACTTTTTACGTGCTACTGAACTTGTTCAGTAGCTGTTTTAGGCTATTTCTTCTATTTTACATTGATATTTTTCACTTAATTCAATGACTTTATCTAAGTTATCTGTGTGTAACATATATAGTTTGTTTGATTGGGTTGTTTCGAATTCATAATATATTACTGTATATTTTCTTGGTTTGATGTTATTTATTTTAATTCCTGTTTCTGTGTTTCCGTTTTTTGCTTTACTGAAGATAACATAGAAATCATTTAGTGTTCCTTGTTTTTCAATTATTTTGTAATTATTATTTGTTGCAAATTTTATTAATTGTTCTATTTGGTTTAGTGTAACTTGTCTTTTATAATCTTTCATTGATTTTTTCTCCTATTATTATTTTTCCATTTATGATTTTTATATTTACGATTTTGTTTATTGAGTCGTCTTTTTTGTTTATAAGATATATGTTTATATTGCCACCATTTTCAGATCTGTGCTTACTTATACTTGTGACTAGTAAATGATCTTTTGATATCTCAATTGGGATAGATTCGGTTTCAAATCTTGAAGTTTTCATCGATTTTTTTTCTCCTTTGTTTTTTAATATAGTGGGGGAGAGGTGTATTACCTCTCTCTTATAAATTATTTTACTGAATGAAATCCCGCTGGATCATTTGTTTCATCAGCGAACCAAATATCTGCAAAGTTTCCATGAATAGATACACCCATAACTGATAATGTATCCCAACCATTATTTCCAACTATTACGTCATTATGACCAGGTGATCTTTTCCAACCATTCAATGAATCTTTTGGGATTGCATTTAAATTTGTTTTGAAATCAAGTTCATTATCTATATAATTATAATGTGCTATTTCATAGCCATTGACTTTAAAATTTGTGAGCTCTTTAGGTTTATTCCACATATATTCGTCATATTTATGATCTTCAGTGAAATTCATTGGTGTCCAATTTCCGTATTTTGACCAACTGTGTGAGTTAGCTTTGAGACCTCGTGAGTCTTTTAAATCAAGCCTAAAATGTTGGATTTGATCTTTGTTGTGAGTTCTTGCAACATAAGTTAGTGATTTTGATACAGGCATTGGTTTCAAACCTTTATACATTCTATATTCATTTACAAGTCTGGCTAATTCTTTTTCTTTCGCAGATAGTGGAGTATTAATGTTAAAATTAGTTAAATTGCTATCGTCATTTGATTGTGGTAGTAATCTGTCGTATCTGTAATTTTTAGATTTTTCGGATATCTTATCAGTTAATATGTTTATTGTTTCATTTGTTATTGATTTTTCGCCACCAATTGCAACTAATTCTTTGATTTTATTTTGTTGAATAAATTGTTTAATTTTATAGGCTGAATTTTTGTTTACTAACAAGATTCCAGTATTAAATTTCATAGCCATAGGGCTTGCTGATAATGCATCTGGATAGTTTTCGCCACTAACTAATAATGCGAAATCTTTTAAGTCTTTGTTTACTTTAAGTGAAGTTTCATAGCGATCTTTACCTGAGATTCTTTTTACATTATTTAATTCAGGGATATTCATTGATTTTTCTCCACCGATAATTTCTTTTATTCTGTTTGAATCAACATTTTTAGACAAAGTTTTTCCATTAGTTAAAATTAGTCTTTTATTATTTTGTAATATATAAGGTGTTGCAGTTAAACTGTCTGCAAAATTTAGTCCATTACATGCAACAAAATCTTTATTATCTTTAAAACTATTTGCTACAAGAATTGATGTTTCAAAACGGTCTTTACCTGAAATTCTTTTTACATTATTTTCTTTTCTTAACTGATCTTCAATATTTTTTGAAACAGATTTTTCACCACCAACGATAATAATATTTTTGGAATTTGATCTAGTGATTGTTTTCTTAATTACATCAGGAATTTTGTTTTTAGTTGTAAGTAAGATTGGTGCATCTTTACTGAAATTTGTCGCTGATAATGCGTCTGCAAAATTTTCACCACTCGCTAGGACTATATATTCAGGTCGTGAAAAGTTTCTTATACAAATATTTGCAGAAGTTTCGTATCTGTTTTCACCTGAAAGTCTTCTAATGTCTAATTGTTTTTCGGCAAATGTTGTGTGAGGTATAATGCTAGTTAAAAGTATACCTATAATTAAAGTTTTTGATAGTAATTTTTTTCTTAATCTGTGCATATTTTATTCTCCTTTATATTCTTTTATTTCAAATTTATGTGTATAATCTTCGTCATTTTCATCAGTCCAAACCAATACTTCTAATTTATTATTTTGGAATCTAATTGACGCTAAATCTTGCAACCATTCTTTTTCTATATTTGCAAGATAAATGTTCATATCGTTAAAGATTCCGTCATTAAATCTTTCAGCGATTAAGAGACGGTCTTTTGATATTTGAAGTGGCATGTAAGTACACGCTTGAACTTGAAAAATTTTTTCATTTTTTTCTCTCTCAAGTTCTTCAATTCTTTTTTCAATTTGTTTTTTCTTTTGTTTTAAAAAAGTAAGCTCATCGTAAGTTGGCATTATTTTTACTCCTCATTTTCGCTTTTTAAATATTCTTTTAATTTTTCTTTTTCATTATCTGTCAGATATGATGGGTTGCCATATTCTTTTGATAGTTTTTCTGCAATTTCAATTGCAAAATTTAAGTCGTTTTTTGTGAAATAATCATAGCAACATTCATCATTCATTATAATGTCATAAATTTCTTGTTGGTTATCGTTTAGTTTCATTTTTTCAATATTCCTTTTCATATTTTATTGCATACACAATTTCATTAAATTTGTTAAAATAGCATTTATTATTTTTAATCACGCTTGTTTCGTATTCATTCAAATGTGTTTCAATATATCTTCTAAAATCTTTTTCATATTTGAATGTCATAATTGCCACCTCTTTATGTTCAGTTGGTGAGAATAATTTTATCCAAATTTGATTTTTTTTGAGCGTTAAAATGTTAGAATTTTTGCATTTTGATATTTCAATTTCTTTATATAAGTTTGTTTCGTATTCTTCATATTTTGCGTAGTTTTCTTTTTGATTTATGATATATTGTGCTTGTTCTTGTAGAACGTAATTGAAAGCTTTTTTGGCGTCAGTTTTATCTTCAAAATATGTTATAAAATCAGTTCTTTTATTGTTTGATTTTTCGAAGTCATCTAGTTGAGATATTTTTAATTTAAACATTGTTTTTCCTTTTTAATTCTATGCTTAAATTATCTTCTAATAATTTTAACGATTTTTCTTTATCGCCATAAATATATTCTTCAATTACATCATCAATTAATATTAAATCTTTATCATCACAATCTATTAAATAATGAGAATCTAAGTAATTGAACTCATGATATATATAAAATTTGTTTTCAATATTTTCATATAAAAAATCAAAAAATTTTTCTTGAATTCGGTTCATCAAACACTCAATAATAATTTGTGGAATGTTTGGTTCTTCATTAGTTTCATGGAATGTACGACTAATAATATTTATGATTTCATCTGTTGGATATGCGACACCCAATTCTTCCATATCTGCTATTAATTCTTCTATAAATTGTTCATCTGCTGATTTGATTCCTAATAGTCTTCCTATGGTCATAATTTCCTCCTTTAAAATTTATAAAATGGTAAATAGGCGAACGGTATATCATACCATAATTCATGGTCAATTTCGTCTACAAAAGTTTCAACATTTTCTTTAAAATTATATTTTTGAATTAATTTTTTGCTAATCGAATTGACTCTTAAATATAAATCAGAATTATAGTGATCAATATCTTTTTCACTCATTTTCATAAGTGCTTGTTTGTAAATATTTTTCACATCAGTTTCTCTCCTTTTTTTAAAATATTTTCAACACTTTTTTCGACAAGCGAAAGCTTGTTTTTTTGTATATTATTGTAGATTAATCTTTCACATAATATACAAGGGTTTTGCTTTTTAAATCATTTTACAGGCAAGGTAGCTTTAGCTATCCCGAACGTAGTGAGTAAGGCTTTAAAAGTTTTCTCAAAAAACTTTTAAAGTACAGCCCCAAAGGCTGTAGGGTGTCTCAGCTTTGCTGAGTGTCTTTCGGATCGTAGCTTTAGCGAAGATTTCGAAATGACACCACACCCCCTTATGCCCTTTTAGACAAAACTCGTGCGAAACTTAGTGTAGCACAGTTTTGGGCAAATTGGTAGGCTTGCAAAGCCTTTTGCCAATTTGTTCATAATGTATTTACAACCCGTTTGGACAAACTCGACAAATTCTACAGCAAAAAACTCCAAAAAGCTATGAAATAGCCCCAAAACGGAATATGCCGAAAAACGGGGGTCGTGGCACACGGCAAATTGGGCGTTCCAACAAACTGGGTGGCACAAAACTGGTCTGAGAGTATTGAAAAACAGGTTAAAAATGAACGTAAAGCCACCCTAAAAAATAAGTTAAATTTGATTTTAAAAAACTATTTTTAAGCCCAATTTGTAAGGTGTTGCGTTAAGCATAAAATGCTTCGCAACTGAAAATAAAAACAAAAAAAATCTTTGTAAAAAACTTTGCAAACTCCTTAAAAATATGTTATGATTTTATTTGAAAAAAATGAAAAAAAACGAGACAGATTTTTGACACAAAAAAGAATAATTTTAAGCTTTTAATTTTGTATAAAATTGAGCTTGAAATTTACAAAAAATACGTTTTGTTAAAATTTAAACATTTACTAAAATAAACGAAAGGCGTGATGGAATTGATACAAAAATTTACTTCAAAATTAAATCAAAATAAACCAAAAGATATTATAAAAAATGTTAAAATTGAGAGCAAAAAAAATAGTAAAATTGTTGATTTGAACGAATACAAAAAAAGCAAAAAGTTAATGAAACTTTTCACGGCAGTTTTGCTTGCTTCAGCTTTAATATCTCCAACAAAATTGAGTGCTGACGGTGGTGAAACTTTTGTTGGAAGGGATCGTTACGAAACGAATTTCAAGACGGTTCAAAACATACAAAACCCCGAAGGAATAATCGTAGCAAGTGGCGAAGATTTTCCAGATAGTTTGTCTGCAATTTCTCTAGTAAGAGTTACAAATTATCCTTTAGTTTTAACAAGCAAAAATGGTCTTAATAGTGACCTTAGAAATTATGTGTCTCAGAGTAGTATAAAAAATATTATAGTAGTCGGAGGAAAAGCCAAATGTAATAAATTTGAAAATAAAAATTACATATATTTAAAAGGTCGTGACAGATATGAAACGAATAAAAAAGTTAAAGAATATGTAGGAAAACTTGACAGTGATAGTTTAGGTTTTCCAGTAGTAGTTGATGCTAAAAATTATGCTGATAGTTTATCTGCAAGTAATGCACTTTTGACACAAAAAGGCTACCTTGAATTTGACCCTTACAGTAGTGAAGTTGTCAATAGCTCTAACGTATATGTTATAGGTGGTAGAGTTAAAAACTTTTCGAATAAAAAACATACAACTTGGATTTATGGTCGTGATAGATATGATACAAATTCGAAAGTTTTTGATACTTTTAAATACACTTTTGAAAACCCTGAAAGGTGCGTTTTAGCAAGTGGTGAAAACTTTGCAGATAGTTTAAGTGCTTGTAATGTTTCTCTTATCAAAAAGTGTCCTATTAAACTTTCAAGAAGTGTTACTTTCAATAATTCTGAAGCTTATATTGTAGGTGGATTTGGTGGAAGATTTGGTGAAAGAAATGTAAACCATACAACACCTAAATTAAAAGATGAAACAGAATTAATAGTAACTAAAAACAAAAATGAAATTGAAATAAAACAAGTAATAAAACCTAAAGTTGAAATTGGAAAATATGGCGACCGTGGTAGGTTATATTTGCCTAGTATTAATGCATCAGTTGTACTTTACAACTGCACTGTTGATGAAAGCAATCAAGGCAAAGCACAACGAATAGTTGATGGCGAAGATTCAGCAGTTGTTATGGAAAAATGGATGGGTAATGGTACAGTAATTGGTGACCATAATAATCAAGCTTTTAGAAATTTAAAGAGACTTAGTATCGGCGATATTGCATACATTGATGATAAAGATGGTAAGCACACTTATAGATGCAAAGAAGTTGATAGAAACGGTTTAAATCTTGTTTCATCGTTGATAGATTCTAATGGCGACAGTGCTTGGGACAAGTATCCTCTTTCGCTTTATACTTGTAATGATGCTTTAGGAAAAAGTGTAACAATTGCAAGGTTTTTTTTAGAGAAAAATTAATTAAAAAAAGTGTTGACTTTTTTCACAAATGAGTGTATAATGTATTTAGAAAGACGAAGAAGAAAAATTTTAGGATCTACTATGAAATACCTAAATTTTTCATCGGAAGTTTTTTCTTTGGAACCAATAGATATAAGGGCAAAAAGGTGCGATTAGTTTCGCACTTTTTTGTTTTAAACCGTTGACTTTTCTTAAAAACGGTGATATAATATATATAGAAATTGAGGAATACAAAATGTTTTAAAATTTATTAATAACAACTAAGAACACTTGTGACTTTGAGTTGCGAGATGAATTAGGAAAAAGTAAAGTTGTAGATTTAAAAGTCTTATACTCTAGAGGCGAACTGGACACGCCTATAAGAATAAGGGTTACTTAGATAATCAAACTTCTTAAATAAAGTTTTAAACTTTTAAAATCCTGTGGTTTTAGTTATGGGAGGTTCAGGTGTGTTTCTGTATTTCTAGTTATTTTTCTCATTTTGAAAATTGGTGTAAAATCAAAACAAAAAGGTGCAATTAATTTTGCACTTTTTTTTGTTTTCAAAATAAAATGTGTTTGACTTTTTCATTAAATTGGTGTATACTATATTTAGAAGTTAAGGGGCACGAAATTTTTGTTTAATTTGTTCCGATAAAATTAGTGTTAGTTTGTTTTAGATTATTAATTCGTGCTTCTCAACTTTGGATTATCTCATTTGAAAATTATCTTATTAATTTGCAGATTATAAGAAGGTTTCTTGAAAACCTTCTTATTTTCTTGGTTAAAATAATTTTATTGACTTTTTGTATTTATCATAGTATAATGTAAATGTAATGAGAAATACAAAAATATTTCTTTTCCATCAAGTATTAGTGCTTGACATTATGTTTTCCTTTAAAATAATAAAAACAGATTTTAAGAAGATTTTTTTGTAAGAAATCTTCTTATTTTCTTGCCAAAATACAGAAAATGTTGTATAATATATTTGTAAGAAATGGTATATTCTTACTAAAATTTTCCATGCGTAATTTATACAAGAAAAAAGGTGCAATTTGTTTTGCATCTTTTTTTTATAAAATAATGTTGACTTTTTGCATTTCTCATAGTATAATATAAGTGTAACGAGAGTTACTAAAAAATATTTTTTGAAATATTCCATTGATTTCATTTATCTCTTTTTCTTCGGATAGAGATTATAAAAAATATTTTTGTTATAAAAATTGTGGTTAGCCCCTCTTTTTCGTTTGTGAGAGGCTCCACTCCTTTTTTTTAAAACGAACGTAAGGGGATTTTGTAAAGAAATCTCCTTATTTTCTTGACTAAATTTAGCTTATAAGGTATAATATAAGTGTAATTGGAACTTGTGTTTCAATTTCCTTTAATATTTTTTTTGTCCAATAGTTAATCACAAAAAAAGGCATCTTTTATAGATGTCTTTTTTGTTTGACAAAATAAAAAATGTTTTGTATAATATATTTGTAAGGGTCACTTCCTTAATTTATTATATTTTTTTGTATTTTCCATAAGAAGAAAGAGGGGATATTTTTATCCTCTTTTTTTCTTTTAAAAAATCATAATTTTGCTTGTATTTTCAAAACTTACGTGATATAATATAGGTATAAACAATAAAGCTTAATTTGTACGACATAGCCTTAGCTTTTAAGGCTACAGAACAAAAAAATTTTTAAAAATCAAAGGAGAAAAAATTTTATGAAAAACTCAAAATTACTTAAAGTATTATCAACATCAGCACTTGTTGCTACATTAATTATTCCACAAGCAACAACTTTTGCAGCTGATACAACAGAAACAAAACCTGCACCTACAATTACTTTAGAAGCTGATAACAATTCAGGAAAAGAAACTAAGCCTGAAGTTGATAAAGAAAAAGACAATAAAGAAACAAAACCTGAAACAGGTAAACAAGAAACAGGCAAACAAGAAACTGGTAAAAAAGATGAAGGTAAAAAAGAAGAAACTAAAGTAGTTTACAAAACTAGAGAAGACGCTGAAAAAGCTGCAAAAGCTGCGTTAAAGAACGATAAGATTAATAACGCTTATGATATTAATCAAGGCATTGATGGTAATTTCTACTATGTTTTGAAAATCAAAACTGATGTAAAAGATGGTGAAAAAGAAGAAAAACCTGATGTAACTACAAAAGTTGAGATTAGAGAAACAAAAGCACCTATTAAATATCAAGCATCTGATAAATTAAAATTAGGCGAAATTGGAAAAGAACCTATTAAAAAACCAGTTAATGGTAAAGTTAAAGTAACTATTACTACTAAGATTGTTGACGGTAAAGAAGTTAAAGAAGAAAAGAAAGAAGTTCTTGTTAAAGAAGAAGCTGTTATTTTCGAAGTAGGAAATAAAGAAGTTAAAGAAGAAATAACTAAATTCAAAACAATCGAAAAGAAAGATGATACTTTAGCAAAAGGTGTTAAAAAAGTTAAAGTTAAAGGTAAAGATGGAAAAGTTGTAAATACTATAACTTATACAGTTAATCCTGAAACTGGAGAACTTGAAAATCCTAAGACTGAAGTTGACGTAAAAGAAAAAGTTGTTGACGAAGTAGTTTTAGTTGGTACTAATGAAAAATTAGCTAAAGAACAAAAACACGAAAAAGCTAATAAAACTGGCGAAAAACAAGCTGAAAGTAAATCATCTAAATTGCCTAAAGCAGGTAGTGCAACTGAAATTATGACACTTGCAGCTGGTGCATTAGCTTCAATCGGTGGTATTGCATTAAATAGAAAACGCAGATAACAGATAGTAATTATTATTAATGAATGTTAGCATTAATATAATTAATTACTCTTACGTTTTCTGTTTATATATATATATCAGAGAGAGATTAGTTTATAAACTAATCTCTTTTTTTGTTGCTTTTTTTATAATATTGGGGTAAAATAAAGGTGTAAAAATATTTTTTCGTGCACGAAAGGATTGATATTAATGAAAAAAAGACAAATACTAAAAGTATTTTCTACTTCATTTTTGTTGGGAGCGTTATTTGTGACCTCTCCAACTTTTGCTGATACTCAAGCAAAATCTACGATTAAAAACGAAGTAGTTAAAAACGAAGTGAAAGAAAAGACTGAAGACAAAGCAATTATGAATAACTCTTACAAATCAAAACTTAAAATAATTGGTTTTGAAGGTTTCGGTTGGTCAGATTGGTTTGTTGAAAATTACGAGTTTGCAAAAGATTATAAAGATGATAATTCGTATGTTGAATTAGGTCTTGGTGAAACTTATCGTTATAGTTACGATAAAGATGCAAAGAACGAAGATGTAGTAACATTTAGAACTCAGTTAATCAAAGATGGTAAAGACAACAAACAAAAGACAAAAGCTAATGATTTAGTTAAAAAATACAACGAATTAGCTAAAACTAAAAAGGCTTACGATGTTAAAACGTCTTTTAAAGATTTAAAAGAAATTAATTTTATCATTTCCGAACAATTTAAAAAGCCTATAATTGACGGTTCTGACGTTTATTTAAACAAAGAACAATTTTTGAAAGATTTTTCTACTATTAGAGGTAACGTGTTGGACATTTACAATGAAAAACATAACTCTAAGTTTGATAAATTGGTTTCTGTTTATCCAGTAGAAGCTCATGATAAAAAGACTAAAATAACTTTGCCGGACAATATTCCAGAAGAATTTAGGTCAAAAAGCACTCAAGGTTTTGCAATGCAAAGTTTGTATTTATCTTCAAGCATTTTCAAAGAAAATGAAGATTTAAGAGCATATTCAATAACAAATGGATTATTTGGCTCTCACGACTTTATTTACAGACCTGAAAAGGCTGAAAGTTTAGATGATAGTTTTGTTGTATTTTCTAAAGATTATAACTACAAAGCAGACCCTAGCTTGAAATTTAAAGAAGTTAAAAAGGCTGATGCACGTCATATTGTAGGATATAGAGAATTTTTAGGAACTACTGATAAGACTGACTTGAAAGATTTTACTAAGAACTTTTCAAAAGTTTTTGGAATGGATGAAAAGGTTGGAGGTTACAACTTAATCGGCAATGTTGAAAAGAAAACCGAAAAAATTGAGTTTAAAACTGTAGAAGAGAAGGATGAAACTTTAGAAAAAGGTAAAACTAAAGTAAAAGTTGAAGGTGTTTTGGGTGAAGTTGAAAAAACTATAGTTTACGAAGTAAATCCTAAAACAGGAGAATTAATAAATCCTAAATCAGAAGAAAAGGTAATTAAGTCCCCTGTAGATAAAATTGTTTTAGTTGGCAGCAAAGAAGTTAAAGCTAATTCTAAACAAAACAGCAAAGACTCTGAAGTAGACTCTAATAAAGAACAAGACAAAAACACTAAAGAGGATACTAAAGAAAATACTGAGTCAGATGCTAAAACAAACAACGACAATAAAAAAGTTGAATTGGTCAGCGATTTTACAGTGACAGAAGAAACTAAAAAAGATCCTAAAACAAACAAAAACGGAGTCATAATCAACGAAGACGGTATTGTTGCTGAAGGATTGAGACATCAAAAACCTGAAAAAGAAAGCGTTAAATCAGGTTCTAAAACATCTTTTACTGCAAATGAAAAACAAATTGAACAAGCTAAAAAACCAGAACCTAAGAATTTACCTAAAGCTGGGACTAATGCTGAGCTAGGCATTTTGATTGCTGGAGGTTTAACAGTCGGAGCTGGTGCTTACGTTTTGAATAGAAAGAAGAAAGACGAAAAATAGGGGTTTAATCCTCTGTTTTTCTCAACAAGAAAGGAAGAATATAAATGAAAAATAAAAAAGCTTTAAGAATTTTCTCAACATCATTTCTGTTGGGAGCATTGCTTATAACTCAACCATCATTTGCTTAAATAGCAAATGATAGTAATGTTGTAAATTCTGGTTTAGAAATTAGCGATGAAAAAGAAAGATCTAATGTAAAGGCTATGTTGGCTGATAACGTTAGTGATAATTTTGAAATTAAGAATTTTAAAATGAATGTGTTAGATGATTTTGGCACAAGTCCAACTTCGAAAATTTCTTTTGACTTGATATCAAAGTCTAATAAACCATATAAAGCTGGTGATTATATTGAAATAATCGCTAAAGGTTTAGGCTATCTTGGTCATTCTCCAAATGTTGTACAAGATGGAAAACAAATAGCTACTATGATTTATAATGTAGAATCCCGACCTAAATCAAAGAAAGATTCTGCCTATAACACAAATGTTGGGGCTGATCGTATTATTAAGGTGATTTTTAATGAAAATATTGTTGGTAGAAATGACATTAAAATGCATTTGAATCTTGAAGCAAGACCTGGTTTACGTTATGCTATTGATGATGATGAAGAAAGAGGAAAGTCTGTTGATTATTTTTATACTTTTCATATAAAAGGTCAAAATGAAACTAAATCTGAAGTAAAATCACACGTATCTACTATTGTTTATCCTTTCGGTAATACTTATATTTATAATGATAAAAATTCTAATAGTAATTATAAGTCAGATCTTAAGTTTTTCTTATCGAACGGGGGTAAAAAAGGTGGAGTTAATAAAACCGATTTAAAAGGCGAAAGATTTACAGCTGAAATTGATAACGGCTTTGATATATCTTCTATTAAAAAAGGCGATATTATTAATTCAGATAATTCTACTATTTTTGATGAAGATTATACTTTAAATCGACCTTATAAGATTGAGTATAAAAAAGTTGATTCAACAGGTCAATTAAAGGTTGTTGATGTTATTCAAGGTAAAGGTAATGAACCTTCAAAAGTTGTTGTAGAGGTTTTAAATTCAATTCCTGTCGGTAAAGGTTATTCTTATGAAATTGATGGGTTATCTTATAAAAAACCTGTTAATTTTAATACTTCTGAGGGTGATGTTCCAAGAGGCAAATTGTTAGCAAATGATGATACTTTATGGGCTTATAAAAATACTTCTGTTTTAAATATTGTATCTAATAGAAAAGACAATTCAGCATCTTCAACCGAACAAACAGTTAAAAATGAAACCAAAACTGAACCAATTAAGTTTGAAAGAGAAACGAGAAATAATCCAAACCTTGCAAAAGGTGAAACTAAGGTAATTCAAAAAGGCGTTAATGGTGAAAAAGAAATTACTTATAAAGTAACTTATAAAGCAGGCAAAGAAGTTAAACGTGAAAAGGTATCTGAAAAGGTAACTAAACAACCAGTTAAAGAAATAGTTGAAGTTGGTACTTTAGAAACTACAACTAAAGAAGAAAAGAAAACTGAAACTATACCTTTTGAAAAAGAAACTAGGAACAATCCTCAACTTAAGAAAGGTGAAACTAAAGTAGTTCAAAAGGGTGTTAACGGCACTAAAGAAATTACCTATAAAGTATATCTTGAAAATGGTAAAGAAGTTAAACGTGAAAAGGTATCTGAAAAGGTAACTAAACAACCAGTTAAAGAAATTACTGAAGTAGGTACTTTGGTTTCTGAAGTTAAAGAAGAAAAGAAAACTGAAGATATTAAATTCAAGACTATTTTCAAAGAAAATCCTGAACTTAAAAAGGATGAAAAGAAAGTTGTAACTAAAGGTGAAAATGGTAAATTAACTGTTTTCTATAAAGTAACTTACGAAAATGGCAAAGAAGTTAAACGTGAAAAATATTATGAAGAAGTTTCTAAAGAAAAAGTTGATGAAGTTATTGAAGTAGGTACTTTAGTTGTTGAAACTAAAGATGAAGAAAAATCTGAAGTTGTAGCTTTTGAAAAAGAAACTAAAGAAAACCCTGAACTTAAAAAAGGTGAAACTAAAGTAATTCAAAAAGGTGAAGATGGTGAAAAGACTGTTAAATATAAGGTAACTTATAATAATGGTAAAGAAGTAAGCCGTGAAAAAATATCTGAAAAGATTACTAAAGAACCGGTTAAAGAAATTACTGAAGTGGGAACTAAGGTATTTGAAACTAAAGAAGTTAAAGAAGTTGAAGATATTAAGTTTGAGACTATAACAAGAGAAAATAAAAATGTACCTAAAGGCGAAGTTAAAGTAGTTCAAAAGGGTGCGAAAGGTAAAAAAGAAATTACTTATAAAGTAGTTTATGAAAACGGTAAAGAAGTTTCTCGTGAAAAAGTTTCTGAACAAGTAGTTCAAGATGTATTGAATGAAGTTATTGAAGTAGGTACTAAAGAACAAGTGAAAAAACAAGAACCTAAAAAAGAAACTAAACAAGAAAAACAAGCAGAAAAGATTGAACAAGCTAAAAAACCTGAACCTAAGAATCTTCCTAAAGCAGGTGTGGAAGCTGAAGCCCCACTACTTGCAGGATCATTGTTAAGCGTTATTTCAGGATTGTTTATATCTTTGAAAAAGAAGTTTAAATAAAAAAAAATTAAGTCGCAAGTTTTATACTTGCGACTTTTTTTAATCTTCAATATTTATAATTTTTGAGATTGGGGTTATGCTATTAATATCATATTCTTCATATGCTACACAAATCTCTCCATTTGTTTCGTGTGCTTTACTAATGAATTTAGAGAATATAAGCATATTTGCTCTGGTTTTTGATTCAGTTCCTTTATAATTTTTGTATGTGTAAACAAATTCTCCTTTTTCATAAAGTATTTTTCGTATTTCTTCTGCTGAATATTTACTTTTCATTTTGATACTCCTTTATTTTTAGTTTTCTTTAAAGATGTGAGCTGCACCAGTTTCGTCTTCTATAAATACTAAATAACCGTCTTTTAGTTTGTTTTTATACTTTGTTTTTATGATTTCAGGTATTTTAGTATATAAGCAATAGTTTTTTTCTAATATAGGCTCATCTTCTGTATAAAACTTTCCAGTTGGTTTAAATATTTTTACTGTATAAATCATTTTTTTAACCTTCTTTTATTTTAATATTTGGCGTTTGGGGTGGGACTTGAACCTACAACTTTTCGGTTAACAGCCGAATGTTCTACCTTTGAACTACCCAAACAAATAAGATTTAGTCAGGATTCGAGCCTGAAACTTCTTGACCACGAGTGCTTTACCAATTAAGCTAAAGTTTTTATCCTCTTGGGACTTGAACCCAAAACTTCTCGATCGCAAGTGCTTTACCATTAAGCTACTAAATCATAGTTGAGGGTAGTATATAAACCATCCTGATTCTTTTATTTTGTTTAAATTTTTTTTATTATAACATCATTTCTAATAATTGGTTAGTTAATTCTTGGTTTTTAATATCTTCATAGAATACATAACCTCTTGCTGAACAATTTTCATAGATTATTTCGTCATTTTCTTTGATTTGTAAGTCAATAACTGTTTCTAAAGTTCTTGAATCATCTGGAAATGTTACATAATCTTGATCTCTTTCAACTATTACTGTATATTTTTTTCCGTTTAATACTAATTTATCTTTTTCTAAATTTGTTTTATCTAATTTTAATGCTATTAAATTACTTAAATCTTTCATAATAATCCCCTATAAATTTCTTATAATCTTTATTTTTCACTTACTGTCTCGGACGTTCCTTGAACGTCCTTTTTTTTCACTTATTATCCTTCTTGTTGATATTCAATAAATTCATATAGTTTGTAACATATATAATCGATATTATAGAGTCTGTCTTTTTGAATATCTTGATGTTTTCCATTAGATTCATTATCATAGGCGATATAATATGCTTGATGGTTACCGATTTGACGGTCACTGATATAAGTTTTTACTGTTGTTTCGTATTTGTTGAAAAATTCTTTACCATCAAAATTTATTTCCTTTTTTATTAGGATATTTATTTTTCTTTTTATATTTTGGCTATCTTTATAAAAAATGTCATATTCTACATTATATTCAATATTAGGGTATTCTGGAATGAAGTTGACAAAATATTTGATACTGTCTATCACATTATCGTCTGCGATTTCATAGATTTTTTTTATATGTTTTATCATGTTTTTTTCCTTTTTTTTCTTATTTTGTTGTGGGATTAATTGTTATTCCCTGTATGTGTCGTATATTTCTATTCTTGGTTTACCGTATATAAAGGTTCTTCTCGTTACTACAACTTCGCCTGCTATATCTGAAAGTTCTAATAATTCTTCAATTGAGTTTATTTCTTTTGTGTAGTACCAATCACCACTTTCATCATATTCTTTCTTACAACCGTCAATGGGCATTTTTTCTGGGTTATAAGATTCACTTGTTGTGCAAATAATAAATTTCATTTTTTACCTCTATTTTATTGTTCTTTTACTATAACTTCTAGCATTTTGTTTATGTCTTGCAAAGTTTCTAATGTTCTTGTGTTTGTTAGGGCTGTAAAATCTATAGTATTCATTGTAACATCTATTGTTATTTGTTCATATATTTTGTTTTCACGATCGTTTATTATGATTAATCCTAGTTTACTTACTCTTGATCGATAGACATTAATTGTTAAATCAAATTGTTTGTTTTCATCATAACTTAAATTTTGTTCTGCTGAAAATATCAGCTTTTTATAGTTTACGTCAGGGTCTTTTTCAACAAATTTTTGATTTTTGATGATATCTCTGATTTCGACTAGTTTCTGAGTTATTTCTTCTTTAATGTTTTCTTCTTGTGCTTGTCTTATTTGTTCATTTGCGATTTTTTCTTTTATGATTTTTTCAATTAGTTTCATTTTTTACTCCTATAATTTTTAATATTTTGTTGATTTCTGTTTTTAAATCGTCTTTTTCTGTTAATACTAAATCGTAATTTTTAAATCTTCTAAATTCTGTTTCTGATTTATGATATTTTAACTCATACGGTATATCTTTTAGACCGTCACGTTTTTTGAGCCTAGCTTTTCTTGTTTTTTCATCAATGTCCAAACAAATAATAATAGCATCTAGTTCTTCAAGCATTTCAATTTCGTTTAAAAACCTAGCATCTGAGATAAGTATTGTTTTATCTTTATGTTGTTCTAATTTTTGTTTCATTTTTTCAACCCAATAGTTAGGGTTTTGTTTTCTCCTTATTTCAGTTCCTAGATATTGTAATGCTCGTCTTACTTCTTGATATCTTGAACGTGAGTTAAAATTTATAGATAATTTTAATAAAGGTTCAAATATGACACATAGGTTAGATGCTTCAATTAGTTTTAAGTTTTTTTCTTTTATTAATTCATAGAAATATAAGCTATTGTTTGTGTCATAGAACTTTTTTATGTTTACTATTATTTCATCCAGTTCGTCTTTTAAGCTATCAGCAAATGCTAATTTTGTTGTATTTGGAAGTTTTTTTGAGAGTTCATCACACAATGTATCCTTTCCAGAACACATTGCTCCACAAAATGTTATAATCATGGCTTTTTCCTTTCTTTTGTTTGAGATTATAGCTTTATTTTATCATATTTTGAAAAACAAATAAAGGCTTAGAGCGATGTGCTCTAAGCCTGAATTTCAAATCGAGTCTATACATAGGAGAGGTATAGGCTTTTGGAAGCGGAATCGGTCTTTTTCACCCGACAGCTAATTTTTTTAGTAAGTTTTAAGTTTAAGGTTAATATATGTTTTAGGAGGTTTTATTTTTTAGATTTCTTCGATTTCGTCTTCAACAAGTTCGCTGTTTTCGTCTTGTTGTTCAGTTCTTTTAGGTTGTCTTAAATCTACATCAGTGATGAAGCAAATTTGAGAATATACGTCTTGACCTGTCTTTTGATCTTTGTAGTTGTTACTTCTCATTTCGTAAGCAAATCCTACTAAATCACCTTTGTGCAAGTAATTGTATACTGATTTTTCTAATTGAATTTTTTCTGGAACAAATGCTTGTAATTGGATATATTGTACTCCACGTTTGCCTTTGTTTTCGCCTTTTGTATCTTTGTAGTTATTTTCAACTGCAACTGTTACAAATACTTTGTGAGAATTGTCTTTGTTTTTGAAAACTTCAATGTCTCTTGTTAATCTACCTTCTACAATACCGTGATTTCTAATGTTCATACTCTAATTTCTCCTTTATAATTTTATTTTTTCTTAATGCGAACATAAACAGCTCTGTCGTGGCTATTATTCTAATCTTTTTCCACCGTTATCATTTACATTCGATTATTTTATCATATTTTTTTTCGAGTAATCTTTGATTACTCTTTTTCTTGAATATTTCATATATTCATTATTTTTCTCGAACAATCTTTGATTGTTCTTTTTGATAATCTTTGATTATCATTTTTTTAAGATTTTTTAAATCTTTCACAATTCCTCTCGGACAAATTAGATAATTTGTCCTCAAATCAGATAAATAAATAACAAGCTGTTTTCCTAATAAATGTGAGAAATTAACTAGACTTTTTCTTATATATGGTATATAATTATGGTGTAATATCAATTAGAAGATGTATTATTTTTACAAATAACTTTACATATGTAAAGTTCATATATATAAAATTTTTGTACTAAAGAAAGGAGAAAGACTTTTAACAAAAAATTTACAAGAGTTTTTTCGTTTATCTTGGCGTTTATGATGTTGTTTCAATTTTCATTACCTGCTATCACATCATTTGCATATCATGAAGAAGAAAAAGAAACAGTTGAACAACTAAAAGATGAAAAACCAGATAATGAAAAAACTTCGGAAGTTTTAAACAAAGATCCACCGAAATTAGTTGAACCGATTAAATTAGATGAAACAAAGCTTGAATCTAGTTTTTCTGGTGAAGACGAGGTAGTCCCTGAAATATCTGAAGAATTTGATTTTAAGCCTGTAGGTGCAATTGAAGCTGATGGCTCTAAAATTGAAACACTTTCAGTTGATTGGGTTACAGAAGATGCTGTAGAGGATAACAATGATTCTCAGTTAAATGTAAAGTGGCATGATGATGCTTTAAAGAAAGTTCAATTAAGAATTAACTACGCTTTATCTGGAGGCTACGATTATCCAGCAGGATCTATTCAAATTTCTGTTCCTAAGAAAATTTTTAGAGACAGAGACGGTAATTTAATAGGTACTACAAAACTTGCTGTATTAGAAGCACCTGATAAATCAGGAGATTTTGCTTATGTTGAAAAAGAAGATTCTTATGTTTTTATAAACACTAAGAAATTATCAGCAGCAACTCAAGGCTATATGGAAATGAGTTTCGAAGACCTAAGACCTCATACTATTAAGGATAAGGTTACAGGTTATAAAACTGATGATTTCGGAGCTACTATTACAGTTCAAACTAAAAACTATCAAGAATTGTCTTTATCATCTAACAAGATAAATGCAGTAGTTGACACAAGATCGTGGGTTAGCGAAGCTAGTAAAAGAGCTTATGACAGCTAAAGGTAATCCTATAGTTTTAGGATACAAGAGAAATGACGGTAAAATTATCAAAGGAAATAATACCGATACATTGACAGATCCTAATAATTTTAATGGATTTACTACAGGTTATAACTTCTATGCAACGGTTTTCGTAGCATACCCTAATAAGGATATGGACTATGGTGTTGATTATAAGTTATCAAATAATATTGATTTTGTTTTGACATCAGTTGATGATAAAGAACAAACAAAATCTTCAGCAAGCGATTATAAGGAATATCGTAAGATACAATTCTTAGCACCTGAAGGTCATTTCTGGGTAGATAAAAGAGGTGGTCATCAATACAATTATGCTATAAATAAACTTCAAAAAGGTGAAGAAGTTGAATTAGAGTATTGGGTTAGACCTCGTGCTTTTGGTTATAAGTGGACTATTGAACAAGGAAAAGATCCTGATGATATTAATAATTATAAGAAAGTTCCTTATAGGGTTATAACAACAGATGAGAATGTAAGATATGATGGATATAACACAGATTTAGATAAAGATGATTTCGAATTTACTAAATTAACTTTCAAAAAGCCTGTTGTTTATGACTATCAAAAATATAAACAAGATGGTCGTGGGTTCTTTGAAAACAATAAGAACGTCATAGAATATGGTGAAATTTTACAAGGATATTATGGATATATTCAAGACAAGGATGATTCTAAAATTCCTGATTTGAATTTAAAAATATCTTATGATGGAAAAACTTTTGAAGATTATGCAACAGTTTCTTATAAAACTGGTAAATGTGTAATAACTAAAAAAGACGGCAAAGTTTTAAATAGCGAAACAATAGATTTTCCTAAAAATGTAGTTGATTTTAGAGTAGAATATGAAACTTTAAACCCAGCAGTAATATTTGAAATGAAGCCTTTTATAAAGTTAAAACCTTCAGAAAATATTAAAAAACATATAAACAAGCAATTTGAATCTACTGATACCCCTACAAATTATGTATGGAATAGAGCTAGAATGGATGTTGAATTATATAAACAAATGACTGGTATTAATACTGAAGCTCATTATGATAATATTTCAGCATTTTCTCATGGATCAATTTTAGATAAAAAGCTTGTTTATGATGGTAGTAAAGAACAAAATATTAGAGATAGATTCGTTGATTTAAAATATTCTATTACTATGACTAATCAAACAAATATTCAATCTAAAGAAGATTTGAATGAAGTTATAAAATCTGGTTTATATCCTGAACAAAAAGAAGCTATTTGGTATGATTTACTACCTAAAGGAGTAACACCTAATACAAGAAGTTTGAAGATTAATAATGGAACTATTCTTGATGTTCAATTAATTGAAAATTACAAGAATACTGATAGAACTTTAATGATAGTTAAAACTAAAGTTGAGCCTAAGTACAATTATAGTTCTAAAAATAATTTTACAGGTTATGAAGGTTATAATGTTAAACAAGTTTTAACTTATGATGCTAAATATACTTGGGAATCTTTAGGTGATTATGGTAAAAAGGTAGACAACGTAGTTGCTTTTGAATCTTTAAGTGAAAATGTAGGTAACATTAAAGGCTATAAAGGTGAACCTGATAATCCATTAGCAGGAAACAATAAAACAAGTAAAGATGGCGTATCTAATGTAGCTGATATTATGACTGATTTAAACAAAGATCATAATAATCCTGTTTTCTTGTATGCACATGATTACACTAATTTGATCGTCAATACAAACGCTCGTACATCACTTAGAAAAGATGTTGATGTTAATGAAGAAGGTCTTTTCGGTGATGGTCAAGTTGAAGAATTAGCTAAGAATGTTTTTGAAAACGGTCTTTATACTTATAGACTAAGAATTAAAAACACAGACACTGTTAAGGCGAAAGATATAGTTTTATATGATAATTTAGAAAAATATGTTCCTGATAAATCAAGTGATGATTACAAGGATACTCAATGGAAAGGTGAATTTATAAGCTTAGATTTATCACCATTGAAAGCGAAGGGTATTAAGCCGGTAGTTTATTACTCAACACGAGACGATTTAGATTTACAAAACGAGGCTGATAGAAAACACAATAATTTAAAAGATAGTAGTATATGGACTACTACAATGCCTAAAGATAAGTCTACTATTAAAGCTATTGCAATAGATGCTAGTAAAAAGGCTGATGGTAGCGACTATATATTAGGTGTTAACGAGTCTATCTCAGCATTTATTAAAATGAAGGCACCTGAAATTAAAGAAGCTAATAAGAATGAGTATTTTGACAAACAAAGAAAAGTTGGAGAAACTGAAGAAAGTTTGTCTGGTGGATCTCATGCTTATAATAACGTAGTTTCAATAATGACTGAAATTAATGCCAAAACTGGTGTTGAAGGTAAGAATAAGTTAATCAGATACGATTATACTAAAGTTGGTTTAAAACCATTCTCTATTAAAGTTAAAAAGAATTGGGATGATGATAATAATAGGGATGGTAAGAGAGTAAATGAAGTCACTTTAAGATTATATGCGAATGGCAAGAGAACAGATAATACAGTTAGATTAAATAAAGACAATAAATGGTCTGGTGAATTTAATGTAACTTATCTTGATGAAAATTCTAAACCTATTCAATACTCAATCAGTGAAGATGAAGTTGAAGGATATAATCTAAGAGTTAACAAAATTGATGAAACAAAAACTGGAATAAATTATGATGTAAGTAATGTTCATATTCCTGAAAAGATTAATTTCAAAGGTACTAAAAAATGGGTTGATGATAATGATAAAGTAAGACCTAAAGAAATTAAGATTAATTTGTACGCTAATGACAAACTTGTTAAAACTCAAAACATTAGAGGTACTGGTGATAATTGGGGATATGAATTTAAAGATTTATTTAAGTATGAAAATAGTAAGTTAATTGATTACAAAGTTAAAGAAGAAGTAACTGACAAAGCTTACTATTCAATAGTTAAAGATAATATAATAGAAAATCATTATTATCCTTATGGCGATGTTGAATTAGAAAAGAAAGTTCTTAATGGAACTAACGCAACAAAAGATAAGGAATATGAGTTTACAGTTTACTTTAAAGATAAAGACGGTAAAGAAGATGGTAATTCATATAAATATGAAATAATTAATGGTTCAATCCTTCCAAATGGTAAGGGTGAACTTAAAAATGGTTATACTTTTAAATTAAAAGAAAACCAAAAAAAACAAGAGATTATTAAAAATTTTAACAGTATCAACATTATCGCTTGCTATGTTGATACCTCAAGTGACTTTTGCTAATAATTTAGAAATTAGTAAACCTAATGTTAAACCTGCTGTAAGTGAACCAGGAAATGGTGTAAGAGATAGTTATTCTGGAACAACTTTTAAAATTCATAAGTTGATGTATAACAATAAGGATGTCAAAGAAGATTTCATTAAAAATACTGGTGACGAATTGACAATTAAAGATCCAGATATCAAAGCTTATGATAAGTCTAAGTATGGCGACGTAGGATTTACTTTATATTCAATTGATAAGACTAAAATTTCTAAAAAGACACCAGCTCAAGTAGCAAATGAAGTTGAACAGGCTGTACTAAATAAAACTGAGTTGCCTTATGGCGCTCAAAAATTCGGTGATGAAATGAAAGTTGACGAAAATGGTATCGCTTCAGCAAATATTGACATGTTTGGTCATGGAACAGATACTTTTGTATTAGTTGAAACTACTTCTTCAAAATTTGTTAAAACTAAAGCTAAACCAATTTTATTTCAATTCCCATTTATGGAAAATGGTGTTTTAAAGGACTCATCAAAGCCTGTTCACCTATACCCTAAGAACCAAATTGAAGAACTTAACTTAGAATTTTTCAAATATGCTCAAGACAATAAAGAAGATAAAGAAAAGCCATTAAATGGAGCTAAATTTAAACTTTATTATGGTAAAGCTAATGATATAGCAAATGCTAAAGCAATCAAAGATGGCGATAAAGACTTAATTTTAGAAGTTAAAGACGGAAAAATTAATCTTAATAATTTAATTAAAGGTGACTATTTCTTAGTTGAGTTAGGTGTAAAAGATTTAGTAGATGATATGCTAAAAGATGAAGGCTATGAAAAATATTTAGTTAGTGGTAATGCTTAATATGACAAAAACAATAAACTTTCATTTAGTGTTGACGATTCAGGAAATATTAACGCATCTAAAGATTTCATGCACTTTGTAAACTATGAAAGACCTCATTCAGATAAGAAAATTGTAAATGAAAACAAAGATAAAGACTTATCTAAAGTTAAAAAGAACAACTACGAAATTTTCGAAGATATCGAATTTAACGTAGATATTGAAATACCTAAAAACGTTCAAGATTATTCTAAATTAGGTTTCAAAGATAAACTAATGCTAGAAGATAAAACAACAAATGATCTTGAATATTTGGAAAATTCATTTGTTGTTAAATGTGGTGACGTAACACTTGAAAAAGATAAAGATTACACTATTAAGTTCAATGAAACTAAGAATGAGTTTGATTTTAGCTTGATTACTAACGGCAAAGCTATTGATAAACTTAAAGACAAAGTAACTGTAAGTTACAAAGCACAATTTAAGAACGTAACTACAATAGTTGCTAATGGTAATTATAAAAACCATGTAGATTTTGTATTCAACAACTCAAAATTTAATAACAATAAAGACAGATATGAAAAGAAAGAAACTAAATTTACAACTTACGGTTTTAAAGTTAAAAAAGTAAATGATACAATTTTTGAAATGAACGCTAAAGGTCTTAAAGGTGCAGAATTTATATTAATGAAAGATGGTAAAACTTTTACTGGTTTTAAAGATGGTAAAGCTATTTTTGATTATGATGCTAATAATGATAAAGCTCATAAATTTGTAACTGGTGAAGATGGTACTTTTACAGTTATTGGTCTTGAATCTGGAAAATATTATTTACAAGAAATTAAAGCACCAGAAGGATATAGATTAAATGATGACTATATACCTATTGAAGTTAAAGACGATTCGCATTTAGATGGTACTTTGGAAAATATCGTTAATACTAAAGACAACTTAGTTGTAACTGGTAAAGAAGACTTAATGCAAACAGTTGCTATTGCTGGTGGATCTTTAGCTTTAATAGCTGTAATTTATAAGAAGACTAAAAAAGATGAAGAAAAAGAACTTAGCAAATAGTTTTTTAAAGTGGTTTGTTAGACTTGGTTTAGTGATGGTAATAATATTTACCATCACTCCAGTCTATAAAATCAGAGTTTACAATGCTAACAAACATAAAATTGCCATTGAAAATTTTGAAAATAAATTTAAGCTTAATGATAGCAATAAATCCAATGATATAGCAAAAGGTCTTTTGGAAGTTAAGGGTGTATTGTATGTACCAGAAATTAACGTAAAATTACCTATCTATGATAATGTTAGCGAAAATGCATTGGTTAATGGTGTTGGAGAGATTGATGATTTCGGAAGAAATAAAGTTTTGACAAGTCACAATGGTTTAGCTGATAATGTATTATTAATGAATATTAAAGACCTTAAATTAAATGATAAATTCTATGTTAAAGATATCAAAAATCAAATTAAGGAATACAAGGTAATAACTAATCAAGCTGTTAGTCCAACTGACGAGATTGATTTTTTGAAAAAATTTAATGACAAAGATTATGTAACCTTGAGAACTTGTAGTATAGACGGTGCAAAAAGAATACAGGTTGTTGGTGAAAATGTTAAATTTAATGGTATAATGGAAAAAAGCAAGTTTAAAATTAGTTTGTATGAAATAATAATGATTTCAATTGCTATTATAGCTTTAATACTCTTAGTTTTGAGTTTTGTTAGTAAGAAAGGAAAAAACGATGAAAAAAATTAAAATATTTTTAATGTGTTTACTTATGATTTTAACCTTTAGTTCATTTAACAATCAAAAGGTTTCTTTTACTATTGAAAGTATAGATAGTGAAAGTAAACCTTTAGTTGGTTTTAAGTATGAATTATTGGGAGATAATTTCAAAGAAACAATAGATTTAACTAAAGAAAATACTAAAGTTGTTAAGTTATCTAAAGGTGATTATGTCTTAAAAGAAATTAAGACCTTAGATGGTTACGAGAAGTCTAAAGATTATAAGTTTAGTATTGATGAAAAATCAGATGGTGATATGAAGTATTTACCAAAGCATATTAAAATTGTATCTCATGAAAAAGGTAAAGGCAAAAAGACTAATAAATATGTTAAAACTAATGTAAGTTTTATAGGTTGTTTGGTATTATTTATTTTCGGTTTAGGTTTAATTATTTCACCATTTGCTTATAAAAGACTAAAAAAAGATGAAAAATAAGGCTTTTATTATTGCTGGTAGTATTTTAATAATTTTGTCTATTATCTTCTACTTTACTGGTGATTTTGTCCTTGAGAAATTTATAGTTAACAATGCAGTAAATGTTAATGTTGATGATGAGGTATCTAGACATTCTGATGGTTTAATACCAGATTATAATGAAGACAATGTTGAAAGCCTATCAGCAATGACTATTTTAAAATATAAAGATGACATGGATAAAACTATTGCAAAAGGTAGAATAGTTATCGATAGTATTGGAGTAAATCTTAAGATTTATGAAGGTTTAAACAATGCAAATTTGCTCAAAGGTGCTTGTGAACAACTACCTAGAAGTGAAATGAAAATGGGTGAAGTTGGCAATTATATTCTTGCGGCTCATTGTAGTAGGTATGACAAAAGTTTTATGTTCACATCTTTGCGATATTTAAAATTTGGCGATGAAATTAAAGTAAGTGATGATAAAAATGTTTACGTCTATAAGGTCAATTTCGTCAAAAAAGTCAACAGAAACGACACATCGCTTATAAATGAAAATACTAAAGAAAAACTAATTACATTGTATACTTGTGATGATGTGAATCATTTTTACCCTAGAAATAGGATTGTAGTTAGAGGGACTTTGGATAGAATTATCGAAAGATAATAATTTGTTATTGTCTTTTTTTCATTTTTTTGGTATAATGTTGTTATGATAAATTAATTAGAGGGGTGATCGATGATGATTGTTTCATAGAAATTTTTTGTAGTTTAAAGTAAGCATATGCTTATATCTAATTTTTTAAATTAAAAAAAGAAAGGAAAATAAAATTGAATAATTTAAAAGAAAAAGGTCGCTTTAGATTGTTAACGACTCGTATTGTTTCTTTTATGATGGCGTTCTTTATGGTTTTTACTACCATAATGTCTTCAATATCTTCAACAGCCTATGCAGCGTCTCAGTATGGAGATCCTGTAACTTTAACAATTAAAGATGCAGAACATGGAGAACTATCATTTGATGGAAGCAATAGCAAGAAGATAACAGTCCAAAGAGGCTCAAACGTTTCAGTTTTAGTTAAACCTGAAGTAGGTTATGAAGTTAAAACAATTAAAATGGATGGCGAAAATCCTATGGATCTTCCAGTTTTAAATGGTCAAGTCAATGTTCCTGCAATTAAGGACGCCGTATTGTCTGCATCATTTATTCAAACTGAACAAAGTAAAGTAGCCACTGTAAAAGAAGATAATAAAGAAAATAAAACTGAAAAAGTTAAGAAAAACGAAACTGGAGAGCAACTTTCAAAAGAAGAAAGAATCGAAGGTCTTCGTGAGAACTTAAAAGAAAATGCAAAGGAAGACAAAAAGATAGTTGACGAATTCAACCTTGAGTCTATGCAAAGAGATAAAGATGGCGTTAAGGTAATGTACACACCTATGAATGATAAAGCCATTGATGAAGTTGTTGAAAAAGTGGAACACATAACAAATGAGTCTATAAAGGAAATGGGTGACGAATTCAAACCTTATATCAACGATATGCCTGAGTATGTAGATGGTTTGTTATGGTTGAGAACTGATGACTTTTACAATAGATTGCAAAGATCAGTTAAATTTTTAGGTGATACTAACTTTTTAAACGAAGATGCTAAAAAGGCTATAGATGCTGGTAAGCAATTACCTTTATCAGTAACTATTGATAAAGAGTTATTGAAAAAATATAATTTAAGTGGAGCTTATGAAGCAACTCTTGCTATTAAGTTCATGAGTACTGCACATTATGCTATGCTTGATAAAAGGTCGAGAAATGAAGTTAATAAGCTTATAGACTTAAATTATAAAGATACTTTCCCAGTTTTAGACATGGACAAGTATACTAAGTATTTATCAGGTTTGAAATTTAATAGCAAAACTGGTAAGTATACTCATCATTTCTCAAATGGTATTTTTAGTGATTTGTTTGGTGGTATTTCAGCTTTAGATTTTTATAAATTTAGTAAGTATATAGGTAAAGAACCTGAAAACTTATTAGATGATGAATCTTTAGAATCTTTTAAAGAAGTACAAAATTCTGAAACAAATAAATCTGCAAGTAATGCTATGTCTTTTGGTAATTATGCTCTTTCAACTTATGTTCTTTCAAGTGGCAATTTCTATGGTGGCGATCCTACAAATGATGGTTGGATGAAATTAAACTTAGACGTTATTGAAGGAGAAAATAATTACGTTAAAGGTATAGGTTCAAGAGCAGGTACTTATCAAACTATTTATTTCTCACCAACTGGTAATATTGGTAGTGAAAGAATTGTAATGTATTGTGTCATGGGTAACACAGAACACTTAAAAGGTGGTAAAGGATATGCATATATTTATACAACACCTTATTTCTTACAATATGATGCACCAAAACAAGCTGAAATGTTTAAACAAGGTGGTCCGGATATGGACTGGATAACTGCTTCTTCGTTAGGAGATAACCCAGTACGTAGACTTGCTGTTATGAGTAGTTATCTTGAAATATTACAACGTGGTCTTGGATGGACTGTTGATAATATGTATGATGCATTAAACCTCCTTTTAACAACTGGTGGTACTGAAAATCCATTTGATAACCCAAAACGATCTTTTACTAAACCTAAAGATTCTTATCATTGGGGTTCTGGAGCAGATGAGAGTGCGAAAGCACAAGCATGGGTTGATGAACAAGCTAAAGCTCAAGGTGGAACAGCTATAAAACCAGGTTGGTCTGGAGCCGGAAGTAGTGGTTTCAGATGGTTAATTAAGAAAGGTACTGCACCTGTCGATTGGGGTAGTACAGAAAAATCTGCTATAAGACCTCTTTTTGAAGGTCGTAGTTGGCAAAGAACACCTTATATTATGGCTTACCAATACGGAACACGTGGTGGTATATCTGGTTATGGTGGACAATCTAAGATTTCTGGCGGTTTATGGCAAATCACATCTAAGGATACACCACCAGAAGAAAACGAAGATGCTAGATTGAGAGTTGTTAAAACTTCAGCCAATCCTGCTATAACAGAATATAATGACAATTATAATATGGCTGGTGCGACTTATGCATACAAAGGTGCAGGTGGTAGTGGTTATTTAACTATTAGATCAGATGGTAAGAGTGATTATGCAAAAGTAAAACCTGGAACTTATACAATAGTTGAAACATCTGCTCCACAAGGTTATGTTTTAAATACTACATCAAGAAGCGTAACGGTTGGAAAGAATGAAACTAAAACTGTCACAATGGATGGTTCGGCTGCTGAAAAGCCTATTTTTGATAGATTGTCTATTAAGATAGATAAAGTAGTTAATGGCAAAAAACCTAATAATTTTGATTTAAGTGGTTTTGAATTTACGTTATCTTATACTAAGAATGGTTTTGGTAGCGAATCTGCTACTTGGGAAACTGATTCTAACGGTAGAATAGATTTCGGTAGGGAACCTAATAGAGGTAGTTGGGCTTATAAAGATGGAGGAAGAAATGTATTTCCGTTGGGTCAATATACTATAAGAGAAACAAAAGCGATCCCTGGGGTTAGATTAACTAATCCATTAATGTCTTCGTTCTCAGTAGTAGATGCTGGTGGTACTGCCGTTAAGAGATTTAATAGTGGTCGACCTATTAATTCAGATAATTCAACTGTAGATAATGATTTACCTCAAATGGGAGTTAAAGTTACAAAACTTGATGATAACTTTAGAACTTCAACTGAACAAGGTGATGGCTCTTTAGTTGGTGTAACTTATCAAATTATTAATAGAAGTGGTAGACCTATTATTTCTAAGAATACTGGAATAGCAAATAATGCCGTTATAGCTACTATTAAAACTGTAAAACAAGGTGATAGTTTCGTAGCTACAAGTGATAATGATTTATTGCCTGTAGGTAGTTATGAAATTCGTGAAATTGATCCTTCAACTGGTTATTTGAACGGTAATTTCGTTCAACGTTTCAATATTTCAGAGTATAATATGAATAAAGGTGGCATAATGGATTTAAACGGTCCTGGTCGTGAAAATGCTATTATGAGAGGCTCTGTTGAAATCACAAAAGCTGATTTTGATTGGAAAAAGTCATCACCTGAAGGGGATGCTGATTTATCTAATGTTGAATACAACATTATAAATAAATCAAAACAACCAGTATTTGTAAATGGTAAGACTTATAATAATAATCAAGTTGTTACAACTATTAAGACTGTTTTAGATTCTAGTGGTAATTATGTAGCGAAAACTCCAGCTAGAACATTACCTTACGGAACTTATGATATAGTTGAAGTAAAAACATCTGAAGGTTATTTAAATGCTAATTGGAAAAAGACTTTTACTATAAGAAGTAATAATCAAGTAGTTAAGTTTTCATCATCATCTGAATGGAATGAAAATAAAGTAATGCGTGGTGGCGTTGAAGTTATAAAAGCTGACTTTGACTGGAAAAAGTCTAATCCTCAAGGGGATGCTGATTTATCAAACGTTCAATACAACATTATAAATAAATCAAAACATTCAGTTTATGTAAATGGTAAAACTTATAAAAACGGTGAAGTTATTACAACTATTAAAACAACTTTAGATAATGGTAAATATGTAGCAAAACTTGCTAATAACGTATTACCTTACGGAACATATCAAATAACTGAAGTTAAACCTTCTGTTGGTTATTTAAATGCTAATTGGTCTCAAACATTTAGTATTCGTAAAGATAAAGAAGTTAAAAAGTTTGATTCTTCATCTAATAGATGGAATGAAAACAAAGTAATGCGTGGTGGCTTAGAAGTAGTTAAAGCTGATTTCGACTGGAAAAAGTCTAGTCCTCAAGGGGATGCTGATTTATTAAACGTTGAATATAAAGTTATTAACAAGTCTAAACACCCAGTTTATGTAAACGGCAAAACTTATAAAAACGGTGAAACTATTACAACTATTAAGACATCTTTAGATAATGGTAGATATGTAGCAAAACTTGCTGATAATATATTACCTTACGGAACTTATGACGTTGTTGAAATTAAATCTTCTGTTGGTTATTTAAACGCTAATTGGAAACAAACATTTAGTATTAGATCTGACAAAGAAGTTAAAAAGTTCGATTCTACATCTAATAAGTGGAATGAAAACAAAGTAATGCGTGGTGGTTTGGAAGTAACTAAAGCAGATTTTGATTTACACAAATCAATTCCTCAAGGGGATGCTGATTTGGAAAATACAGAATACAAAATTACTAATAAATCTAAACAACCAGTATTTGTAAATGGTCAAACTTATGGCGTTAATGCTGAAATTATGAAAGTTAAAGCTCATAAACAATCTGATGGAACTTATAAAGTTGTATTAGCTAATAATACACTTCCTTATGGTTCTTATAATATTGAAGAAGTTTTACCTTCATCAACTTATAATAAAATAGCTTTCAGCAAAGATTTTAAGATAAGAAAAGACAAAGAAGTTATCAAGTTTAATACTCAAGATAACTGGTCTGAAAATAAAGTTCAACGTGGTGGCTTAGAAGTTACAAAAGCAGACCATGATTTACACAAATCAGTTGAACAAGGTGACGCTACTTTATTAAATACTGAATATACTGTAATTAATAGATCAAAACTTCCAGTATATGTTAATGGTAAAATTTATAAAGTTGGCGACACTATTATGAACATTAAAACTGAAAAGGTAAATGGCGTTTATAAAGCTATTATTCCTAATGAAACACTTCCTATCGGAACTTATCAAGTAAAAGAAGTTAATCCTCCAGTAGGATATAATCTACTTACTTTTGATAAAACATTTAAGATTATTAAAGATAAGCAAATGGTAACATTTAATGATGTTTCTAATTGGAGTGAAAACGCAGTTAAACGTGGTGGATTAGAAGTTACTAAATCAGATCATGATTGGCATAAATCTTCTGAACAAGGTGATGCTACTCTTGAAAATACTGAATATGAAGTAATTAATAAATCTAAGATGCCTGTATTTGTTAATGGTACAGTTTACAAACAAAATGAAAAGATTATGAACATTTTGTCTAAGAAACAAAAAGATGGAACTTATAAGGCTATTGTTCCTAACAATACACTTCCATACGGAACATATCAAGTTAGAGAAACTAAAGCACCTATAGGTTACAATTTATTACCATTTGATAAGACATTTACTATTAGAGCACAAGATGAAATCGCTAAGTTTAATGACGTTAAGACTTGGTCTGAAAACGCAGTTAAACGTGGTGGATTAGAAGTTACAAAAGCAGATCATGATTTACATCAATCAATTCCTCAAGGTGATGCTAATCTTGAAGATACTGAATATAAGATTACTAATAAATCTAAACAACCAGTATTTGTCAACGGCAAAACTTATGAAGTTGGTAAAGAAATCATGAGAATAAAAGTTAAGAAGCAAAAAGATGATACTTATAAGGCTATTATTCCAAATAATACACTTCCTTATGGAACTTATAATGTTTCAGAAACTACACCTTCTTCAACTTACAATAAAATTGCATTTAGTAAAGATTTCTCTATAAGAGAAGAAAAACAAGTTATTAAATATAATGATGTTAAAAACTGGAGTGAAAACAAAGTTAAACGTGGTGGATTTGAAGTAACAAAAGCAGATCATGACCTACATCAATCAGTTGAACAAGGTGATGCTACTCTTGAAAATACTGAATACACTATAATTAATAGATCAAAACTTCCAGTATATGTTAACGGTAAAGTCTACAAAGTAGGCGAAACTATTATGAACATCAAAACTGCAAAACAAAAAGATGGTATCTATAAAGCAATAATTAAGAATGAAACACTTCCTATTGGAACTTATCAAATTAAAGAAGTTGCACCACCAGTTGGTTATAACTTAATTACTTTCGATAAGATTTTCAAGATAACTGAAGATAAACAAATTATTGAATTTAATGATGCTAAAACTTGGAGTGAAAACGCAGTTAAACGTGGTGGATTAGAAATTACTAAAGCAGACTTTGATTTACACAAATCAATTCCTCAAGGGGATGCTGATTTAGAAGATACAGAATATGCTATAGTTAATAAATCTAAGATGCCTGTATTTGTTAACGGTGTTGTTTACAAAGTAGACGAAGAAATTATGAGAGTTAAAGCTCATAAACAAAAAGACGGAATTTATAAAGCTATAATTTCTGATAACACGCTTCCTTACGGAACTTATAACGTGTATGAAACTAAATCTTCTTTAACATATAATATGTTGGATAAACAACATAATTTCAATAAAACATTCTCTATAAGAGAAGAAAAACAAGTTGTTAAATTTAATGAACCTTCTAATTGGTCTGAAAACAAAGTTCAACGTGGTGGTTTAGAAATCACTAAAGCAGATAATGATTTGCATAAATCAGTTGAACAAGGTGATGCTACATTAGAAGATACAGAATACACTATTATTAATAGATCTAAACTTCCAGTATTTGTTAATGGTAAAGTTTATAAAGTAGGCGATACTATTATGAACTTTAAGTCTAAGAAACAAAAAGACGGAGTTTATAAGGCTATTATTCCTAATGAAACACTCCCTATCGGAACTTATCAAGTAAAAGAAGTTAATCCTCCAGTAGGATACAACTTAATACCTTTCGATAAGACATTCAAGATTGTTAAAGACAAACAAATGATGACTTACAATCAAGTTTCTGATTGGTCTGAAAATAAAGTTAAACGTGGTGGATTTGAAGTAACTAAAGCAGACTTTGATTTACACAAATCAATTCCTCAAGGGGACGCTGATTTAGAAAATACTGAATATGCTATCACTAACAAGTCTAAAATGCCTGTATTCGTTAATGGTAAACTTTACAAAGTTAATGAAGAAATTATGAGAATAAAAGCTCATAAACAAAAAGACGGTGTTTATAAGGCTATAATTGGTAATAATGTACTTCCTTACGGAACTTACAATATTACAGAAACAGCCTCTTCATCAACTTATAACAAGATTGCTTACAGCAAGACATTCTCTATAAGAGAAGAAAAACAAGTTATTAAGTTCAATGATGCTAAAACTTGGAGTGAAAACAAAGTTAAACGTGGTGGTTTGGAAATTACTAAAGCAGATAATGATTTACACAAGTCAGTAAATCAAGGAGATGCTACTTTAGAAAATACTGAATACACTTTGATTAACAAATCTAAGCTTCCAGTATTTGTTAACGGGCAACTTATCAAAGTTGGTGGAACTGTTATGAATATTCAAGCTAAAAAACAAAAAGACGGAACTTTCAAAGCTATTGTTCCTAATGAAACACTTCCTATTGGAACTTATCAAGTTAGAGAAGTTCAACCTTCTGAAGGTTATAATATGTTGATGTTTGATAAGACTTTCAGAATTACTGAAGATAAACAAATTATCAAGTATAATGATGTTAAAACTTGGTCTGAAAATAAGATTAAACGTGGTGGTTTGGAAGTAACTAAAGCAGATCATGATTTGCATAAATCAATTCCTCAAGGGGATGCTGATTTAGCAAATACTGAATACGCTATTACTAACAAATCTAAGATGCCAGTATTTGTTAATGGTAAAGTTCATAAAGTGAATGATGTTATCATGACAATTAAGACTGAAAAAGACAGTAAAGGTGTTTACAAAGCCGTTATAGCTAATGGAACACTTCCTTACGGAACTTATAACATTACAGAAACAAAAGCTTCTTCAACTTATAACAAGATTGATTTCAGTAAAGATTTCAAGATTAGAGAAGATAATCAAATGATTACTTTCAATGATGTTAAAACTTGGTCTGAAAACAAAGTTAAACGTGGTGGTTTGGAAATTACTAAAGCAGATTTTGACCTTAAAAAATCAATTGAACAAGGTGATGCTACTTTAGAAAATACTGAATACACTGTAATTAATAAGTCTAAATTACCAGTATTTGTCAATGGTAAAGTTTACAAAGTAAATGATACTATTATGACTATAAATACTAAGAAGCAAAAAGATGGCGTTTATAAGGCAATAATTCCAAACGAAACACTTCCTATCGGAACTTATCAAGTAAAAGAAACTAAAGCCCCTAAAGGCTATAACTTAGTAACTTTCGATAAGACATTTAAGATCACTGAAGATAAACAAATGATTAAGTATAACGATGTTAAAACTTGGTCTGAAAATAAAGTAATCCGTGGTGGATTTAAGTTTGAAAAGATAGATAGAGAAATCAAACAGCCTATTGGATTAGGTCAAGCAACTCTCGAAGGTGTTAAGTTTAAAGTCGTTAACCGTTCTAAGATGCCTGTTGTAGTAAATGGAAAACTTGTAAAAGTTGGAGAAACTGCATTAGACGTTGAAATGAAATTAGTTAAAGACAAAGACGGAAAACCTCATTATATCTATGAATCTGCTAAGAATACACTTCCTTATGGAACTTATGAAGCTATCGAAACAGCTACTGGTAACGGATATCTTTTAGATGAATCACAAAAATTCACATTCAAGATTGTTAAAGAGGGCGAAATTGTCGACTTGACAAGCAAACCTGTAACAAATCAAGTTATTCGTGAAGATTTCCACTTCATCAAGAAAGATGCTGAAACTATGGAAAGAATGGCTAATGTACCATTTGTTGTAACAAGTAAAACAACTGGTGAAAGTCATATTATAGTAACAGATGAAAATGGAGAATTTAATTCTTCAGCTTGGCAAACTAACGAAACTAAAGGTATCAAGCACTCTGAAAATACTAACATCAATGATAGAAACGGTGCTGTTGTTAAAGATAGCAAAGGTAACTACAAAGTAGTTAAACCTAACCTTTTGAAATCAAGAACTGGTGTATGGTTTACAGGTACTGATCCAGCTAAGACAAAATGGGCTAAAGACGGAAAATCTTACACATTTAACGGTGTTACTGTTAAAGTTGATGATGGATTGAGAGCTTTCCCTTATGACATTTATACAATTCAAGAATTACGTTCTGAAAGCAATAAAGGTCATAAATTGATTAAAGCTACTGTAGTATTACACGATTATGGTGATGTTAAATCAAGAGGAATCGACCTTGATTACGGAACTATAGATAATACTCCAGTATATCTAAAGAGTGAATTAACAAGTAAATTAACTGGTTCACATACTGTTGAAAACAGCGAATCAGCTACAATAGTTGATAAATTATTCTTCAATAATTTTGACACTAAAGAAGAATTAACAGTTAAGAGTGAATTAAGAGTTGTTGACAAAGACGGCAAAGATCATGGTTTAGCTGCTGAAAAGACTACTAAGTTTAAAGCAGATATGCCAAACAGCACATTCGATATAGTATTTGAAAATGTAAATACTAAGAAATATGCTGGAATGAATCTAGTTGCTATCCAAACAGTTCTTGATAAGCACGGAGTTTTAGTATCACACGCTGACTTAAAGGATAAAAAACAAACAGTTTCTATTCCTGAAATGAGAACAACAGCTAAAGGTGATATTGACAATGAAGCTAATGCTTATAATAAAACTGTTAAGATTAAAGACACAATAACTTATAAGAATCTTGAAGTTGGTAAAACTGTAAATATTCATACAGATTTACACTACAAGAATGTCGGAGAATTAGGTAAGATTACTGATGGTGGTATTGTTAAAGATAGAAACGGCAAGAACGTATCTGTTGATAAGAAATTTACACCTAAGAAATCTGATGGAACATTTGAAGTTGAGTTCGAATTTGAACCAGATGAAAAATTAGCAGGTCACGATACAGTAGTATTTGAATATGCTAAATACGGTGATGTAGAATTTATGTCACACGCTGATATTGAAGACGAACATCAAACAATTAAGTTCCCTAAACTTAAAACTAAGGCATCTGATCAAAAAGATGAAGATAAGTATGTTGGAACTTCTGAAAACGAAGTTGTAAGAGACGTTGTAACAGTTGAAAACTTAGTTAAAGGTAAAGAATATATTGTTAGTGGTTTTGCTCACATCAAGACTTACGACAAAGACGGTAAGGCTAAAGATGAAGGTATAGCTAAAGATAAAGACGGTAAAGATTCTTACGCTGAAACTACTTTCAAAGCAACTGATACTAAGATGCAAGTAGAATTGTTATTTAATGTTGATGCTAGAAAACTTCATGGTCGTGATTTAGTAATGTTTGAAGAATTATCAAGAGATAAGGTTAAACTTGCTATTGAAGCGAACATTGAAAACGAAGAACAAACAGTTCATATCGTAAAAGTTGGTACAACTTTAATTGACAAGAACACTAATAGTCATATGGTTTACAAAGAAGCTAAAGAAAAGAATTATAAAGTTACTTTAGTTGATACTATGAAGTATGAAAACTTGACACCAGGTCAAAAGATTAAAGTAACAGGACAATTATATACAAACGAAAATGGTAAAGCTGTTGAAGTTCGTGATGTAAACGGACAACTTGTTCAAAAGACAGTTGAAGTTGAAGTCAAAGAAAGAAACGGAATAGTTGAAATACCATTCGAATTTGAAATGAAGTCTGATAGTGATATTAAGAACTTTGTAGCTTTCGAAAGAGTTTATGACGCTAAGACTAACTTGTTAATAGGTTCTGAAGAAGATATTAACAATAAAGGTCAAACAGTTTATGTTATCAATATTAAAACTACTTTAACTGGAGCTGACGGTAAGTCTAAAGACGTTAAAGCAAGTAAGAATATTGACTTAATAGATACTGTTGAATACGGTGATGAATTAACTGTTGGCGAAGAATACACTATGATCGGTGAATTACATCTTGTCAAAGTTGATAAAGATGGAAAACTTATCGATGGTGGTAAGATTTCTGAAGCTAAGACTAAATTCAAAGCTAAGAAAGAAAAAGGAACTGTTGAAGTTATCTTTAAGGGTGTTGATACTGAAAAACTTGAAGATGGTACAAAACTTGTAGCATTTGAAAAGTTAGAATATAATGGCAAGATTATTGCACAACACGAAGACATTAATGACGAAGGTCAAACTGTCGTAGTTAAGAAAGAATCTAAGACGAAAGAAAAGACTCGTATTAGACTTAATACTGGAGCTGGTAAAGCTATAGGTATTGTTTCTGGATTAGTTGTTGTATTTGCAATAGGTGCAGGATACGTAGTATCTAAACGTAGAAAAGATGCTTAAAGTTTCTTAAAAAAAGTGGTTACTTGATGTGACCACTTTTTTCTGTTATAATATATGTAGCACAAGAAATTGTGCGATGTTGGCTTAAGGTATTATTTCCACAAAAAAGAGAAGTTTTTATAAATTTCTCTTTTTTTGTTGACTTTTTTAATTTGTTAATGTATAATATTGTTATAACCGAATGGTTATTAATTGTATGGTCATTATACTGTTAACTAGAATCTTATTTTGAAAAAACTCAAGAAATACCTTGGGTTTTTTTCTATTTTTGTGGTATAATTTAATATATAATTGAGAAAGGGTAAGAATATGATATTTTACAGATTATTAGCATTAACGGATTTATTATTTGTTGGCTTTATTTTAAGGGTTGTTCTTGGTGAATTGAAAATTTTAGACGAAGTGAGTTCTTCACTTTTTGTGATATTTCTTGGTTTAATATCGGTATTAACGCTTGTTGTTATTTTTATTAGTAAAAAAGAAAAAACTGTAACGTATAAAGGAAAACAAATTACAATAACTAATGATGATCGAATGTTTATTAAACTTATACGACAAAGCAATTATAAGGTAAATAAAAAGCTTGAAAAATTGGTAACAAATCAAGGTGGAAAGTTAGCAAAAATGACTTCATTATTGGTTACATTGGCTCTTTTCATAAGAATTGCATAAATTATAAACTTAAAAATAAGTTTAGCACAAAACGTAAAGCTTATTATATTAATGATCGTGATGAGCGTAATGTTTTTTATAGGTTTGTCTGTACTTTTTAGCACGAAGGTTATTCAATATAACATAATATTGCCTTATTATAAAAATTTAATGATTCTCGAAACGATACAAGAGTTAAATAAAGATAATAAAGCAAATTATATAACTTTTTTGAAAAAGTATCAAAACATAGGGTTTGATAAAGATTCTGTGGACGAATTAAGGAAAAAAATAAAAAATGGCAATGATAGGGTTTCATTACTGATTGACATAGATAAAAACACCGATTTTTTAAAATAATAAATAATTATTTGTTAAAAAACTCAAGGCTCGGCTTGAGTTTTTTGTTTTTTTATGTTATAATATGTTTATGAAAACGAAAAATAATTCGAAATTAAAACGTAGGATTTTCTATGATATTTTAATATTCATTTTTGTAGTTGGAATGATTTTATCAGCGTTTTATGTTTTCAAAGTAAAACACGAAGATGAAAAGGCTATAAAAGAATATGATAATTTGGTAGTAGAGTCTAAAGTTTCTAAAACTTCAAAAAAGAAAAAGAAAATAGTTAAAGATGAGGAGTTAAGTTTTTTAGATCCTTATCTTTTTAGAAATATTAATTATGATAGATTAAAGTCTATTAATTCAGATTTTGATTCTTGGCTTTATTTTCCGGGAACAAGCTTTGATTACCCAGTTGTTCGTGAAAGGTATGTTGGAAGTTATTTTTACAATATGAAAAGTTTTTACGGAAGATATAATGGCTGTGGGACACCTCTTATACCTAAATCTGATGATGGGAAAGATTTTAGAACATTAATTTTAGGTCATAGGATGATTAATTACTATGGTTCTAAAGATTATGTTTTTTCTAATTTACCTAAACGTTGGGGATATAAACAAGGGGGAATTAATAATCGATATTTCTACACTTACGAAAAGTATAGAACGATTAAGTGGAAGCTTTGGGCTGCGATAAGCACTACAGGTTCAGATATGATTTATCAAACACCTTACAAAGAGGGTAGTGAAGATTACGACAGATTACTTAAACATTGTGAAAATATCGCAAGATACACTATAGGTCAGAGACCCGACAGCTATACACCAACTTTAATGCTTTCGACTTGTTCGAGAAGAAGTGACGACATCAATGCTGGAAGATTTGCTTTAGTTCTTGTTCCTGATATGATTTATGATAATCAAAAAGTTGAAGTAATTTATTATGACGATGTTTGGAATGAGAATTTGTGGACAGAACAACAGAATGCATTATAAGACGTTTTACGAGGCTTTTTTACAATATTGGACTAATTGTACCTTTACTATATTAAAAGGCGTGTAAAATTTGTCTGAGGGCGTATAAAATAAATTTGGAAGGAAGTGTTTCATGGACATAAAAAATTGGAAAGAATTTAGGGTTGGTGATTTGTTTGATATAGAAACTTCTCCTGGTTTTGATATGGTGAATATTAATATATTGAACAAAATGAATGATGATTATAAATATGAATTTATAATAAGATCTAAAGAAAATAATGGCGTTAAAGGTTATGTAGAATATTTAGGTATAGAACCAAATGAAAAAAATAAAATTACTATATCACAAGTAGGCACTATAGTCGCTCAATACAGAACTAATGATTATTATACTAGCCAAAATGTATTTAACTTAAGTCCTAAATTTGATTTAACTGAAAATAAAGCTTTATTTTTTGTTAACAGTTTAAATTGTATGCTTAGAAAATATTTTGGTTATTCTGATTATCCAACATTAAAATCATTAAAAAATGAAATATTATTACTTCCAGCAAAAAACGATAAGCCTGATTTTGATTATATGGAAGAATATATCGAAGAAATTAAACTTAAATATGTAGATAGGCTTGAAAAAGACAATAATGGAAATATCGACAAAGCTTTAAAAATCACAGGACTATCCTATCAAGATTTAAACAAAGACTTAACAGTAAAACCTGCTGATAGATATGAAGAATTTAAGGTTGGTGATTTGTTTAATGGAATTTCTGGAGATACTGACATTAAACAACATCATATCAATGATAAAGGATTGCCTGTTATTACATCAGGTTTATCTAATAATGGA
>QWCK01000919.1_pt1 | contig 94299 bp, 74 predicted proteins | sample 1972571 | NCBI WGS metagenome assembly QWCK01 (sample SAMN09866710, study PRJNA288562) | Human gut metagenome isolate term2_stool, whole genome shotgun sequencing... | isolation source: gut | host: Homo sapiens | place: USA: California | reverse complement strand
GATGTTTCTATGCCAAAGTTACTCAACCAAGAGTACAATGCCGAAACTGAAATGTTAAATCTTGTAGCAAGGCTACTAATGTTCTCTCCTGTGTCTAGGTATTCACGTATCACCTTGACCTTAAAAGCATCATCATATGCTTCTCTCTTTTTACTCTTGCGATTCTTTTCTGCCATATTTTCGCATGGTTTGTGTGTCTACTATTTCAGGAGAGGACATAGTGTACCTCTGCATATTGCTGCCACTGACTAAGGCAAAGAATAAGAATCCATAAAGCCCTAGGTGATTGAGCATAAAACCCAACTCCCTCACTGAAAACTTAAAGGCTAAAAGTCGCCGAATGGTAACGGAACCAAGTACCAGTAGTAGGTAGATGTAGATGGTATTGAAAGGGTGCGAATGTACCATTGCACTCCAGCCCGCAGTGTGGAATAATCCGCCAAGACCATCCGCCATCCTAGGATCGATCTGTTTGGAGAAACCCATGATGGTCAAGAGCAAAAGAAATGCCACGAGTGAGGTGATGGTAGCAGCAGGAGAGACAATAAAGCGTACAAAGGCTAGCTTGCACCCCTTCTTCCTAGAAAGAATGCCGATGAGCAGAGTTGCAACAATGAGTGCACCGAGTACTACCGTACTAATGGGGTGAGTAAAACCGCCTGCGGGAATAGGTCCCATCACCCATTGCCATATATAGCTAATCAGTAGGAGCCCCCCTACTATTGCCCAGCCCTCGGGATAGCCCCATCGGCCACTCCAGATATTTCGCTTCTCTTTCTTCATCATCTAAGACTTGATTTAATATACTTTGAGACTGTTGCACGAATGCGATCTGTGGCGTTGCTTTCGGAATTCGGCCTCGGTCACGTACTTCAGTACGCTCCCTTCGCCCTCATCCTCAGCGCCTTACATCTCATCCTTCGTGCAAAGTCTCAGCACATTTTAGCAAATGTGCGAGAATGGCACTTCGTGCAACATCCTCACTTTGCAAACTTACAAAAAATAACTTTCGTCGGGCCATTAAAAATGGTGGATAAGCCACGGGGGCGTATCCACCATTCAGAATATATTGTCTGTTGGTTTAGGTTAGTGGGCTTTGGGCTTTTTGGAGGCTCCTGTCACGGCGTCAACACTGCTGGACATCGCTTTCGCTTTATCGCCCAGTAGGTAGCTAGCCACTTCGTTGTAAGAGCTAAGGGTAATGGCATTGTAGCCCTTGGTGCTGAGGAGGTCGGTGATCTTCTTCCCAAGAGTGATGATGGTCGCTTTGGGACTAATCACATTGATGCCTTTTACCTCGCAGAGCTTAAAGTAGGCCTCCACACTCTTGGTATTTGAAAAGACAATGTGGGAAAACTCTAGTTCCTTGAGCATCTCTAGGTAGTCGTTACTATACTTATCAGGGTCTTTGCTAGCAATGGTCGTCGCCACAGCTACGCCATCCTCTATCCTTGGTGTGAGCTCGCTCACCTTTCTATTGAGGGTGATTGAGAGTACCTTCATACCATTATCATCCTTAGAGGGTTGGTAGTTCTCCGTCACATTAACGACCTCTCCCACTAGGAGCAGACCAGGTGTGAGCTTCGTGTAGTCGGTATAATTCGGGGTGAAGTCTTTGAGCACCCCACGAAAAGCCTTCTGCTCGGGTAGAGTCCCTTTACTAATAATAGCGGCAGGGGTATTGGGCGACATTCCCGTTTTGATCAGTAGCTGGCAGATCTCGGGGATTACTCGTACCCCCATATAAAATGCGATGGTACCCCCTTGCTCCACAAGAGACTTCCACTTCACCGACTCAGCAAGGTTGCTATCTTTGGTGCTTGCGGTAACGAGGGTGAAGGACCTTGCTAGCGCACGGTGCGTCACAGGTATTCCTGCATAGGCTGGTGCTGCGATTGCTGCTGTCACTCCAGGGATCACCTCGGTATCAATGCCCTTATCAAGCAGAGCGAGTAGCTCTTCACCACCACGTCCGAATACAAAAGGGTCACCTCCCTTCAGCCTTACCACAGTATTTCCCTTCAGTGCCTCATTAATGAGTAGTTGATTGATCTCCTCTTGTTTTGGCGAAGGTTTGCCAGCTCGTTTCCCCACGGGGACCAATCTCACATTCCCCTTGCAGTGGAGTAGAATAGATGGATTGGCGAGTGCGTCATACAGTACCACATCAGCTTTGCCGAGCACTTTCGCCCCCTTCACGGTGACTAGGTCGGGGTCGCCCGGCCCAGCACCTACCAGATATACTTTTCCACTTTGGGCTAAGAGATTCGGGATAGTAAGCAAGAGCGCAAGGGTTAGTAATAATGTCTTTTTCATAAGGTATCAATGATTGATTGCACAAAAATTAGGGTGGATACTTAGCATATCCACCCTAAATCCTTAGTTAATAGTTATTTATTTGCCACCTTTTTTGGTGAAGAGGCGACCAATAAAGATGAGGATGCAGGCACCGATGATCGCTACCACTAGCCCTGCCCACCAGCTATCGCCTGCAGAGAGGTCGAGCAAGCTAAGTACCCAACCACCTACTACGCCACCGAGTAGTCCAAGAATGATGTCTACGATCCAAGAGTTGCCTCCACCTGGCATAAGCCATGCGGCTATACTACCAGCTATAAAACCTGTAAGAAGTGTTACTAGCATAATTCAATTACTTTTATATGTTATTAATATTATGTGCAAAGAATGAGAAGTGTACCGTCCCATATCTGCGCATCTCCACAAAATATTGCTCTTTGCTGAAGTCGTACTCCTTTGGATGCTCCACTACCAAACAGCCCTCTGGGGAAAGTAGCTGGCTACTCATTATCCGGCTAGGCAACTCTGCTAGTAGTGGCAGATCATAAGGAGGGTCAGCAAATATCAATTCAAAGGTACCAAAAGATTCGCTCTTTTCAATAAAAGCGAAGACATCTCTTGTCTGGACACTGTAATGATCATCCGAAAGTTGCTCCACAACAGAGTTGATAAACGAGGTATGCCGAGGGTTCTTTTCAATGGCCAGCACCTCCTTAGCCCCCCTTGAGAGTGCCTCTAGACCGATACTTCCACTGCCTGCAAAGAGATCGAGAAAGCGAGTCTCCTCCCAATCAATTCGATTCTGAAGGATATTGAATAGAGCCTCCTTTGCCACTTCTGTCGTGGGTCGACCTCTAAAGTTTTTGGGAAGTTCAAAGCGACGCTTCCCATATTTCCCGCTTATAATCCGCATAGTATGTGTAATCGCTCCAAGGGGTGTACTGTCACACTCTTATTTACTTCCTTACTACCGTCGGTGGAGTAGTCGTTGAGGACAATGTTTCCAAGACTTTCCTCAAGTAGCTGCTTGATACTTGGCTCGGGATTGTAGGTGAATAAGTATAGGGGCACCGCGTGAGGATCAAGCTTAAATTGTCGGTACAATGCCGTAATGTAGTATAGACAGTCTGCATCGGAGACCATCTTATAGAGATTTGCCAGTAGCAACTCCCCCGACTTTGCTACCGCCACTTGGATGAATCCTTTGCTGATGTAAGCGGTAACGACCTGAGGGTGCTCTCGGCGAGATTTGCGTAGGGTATAGGTGATTTGCGTGGAGATGTGATGCTCAAAAGTGGGGAGGGAAAAGGATCTTTGGCAAAAGTCAAATAGCTCTCTATTGACCGAATAAATAATGTAAAGGTGCTCCTCCTCAATCGCCTTCGTCAATACTTTTCGCCCCTCTAGCTCCGTGGTCAGAGATAGCCAATTCTCTGGTGAGGCACTATCCATTAGATCCTCAGGGACAATGGCAAAAGGCGACCCATCCTCCACCAGAATAGTAGAGCTCCTGAAGGGAAGAGATAAAAGTGGATGATCCCAAAATAGCTTTTGCATACCACCCTCTTCGGAGCTGGTCAAGGAAATACTCGTGGCCAAGATGGGCTTGTCGTTTTCTTGGGTCGTAGCCAAGACAAATATCATCTCGCTCCCTAGAGTAATGCGTGCATCAATGCTAAGAGCTTCATCTGCTGATAAGCTCTTATCTCCTTCACTTGCGTGGATCTCCTTTATCTCTCTCATAAGGGTTGCAAAAAAAGCACACTTCCTCAGCTATGTAGATAGAGAGGAGTGTGCTTTATGAATGAGTGGGGTATATAGCTTACTCCCAGTTACCTGCGTTGTTATTGATCTCTGTAAGCGAGCCTACCTTAAGCCCTGGGTACTTACCAATCTGATTCACACGATCCTTCAGATTGATTAGCTCTGTCTCGTTAAGGTCACCTAGATAGGTGTCGTAATCTACTTTGGCCTCGAAGATCCTAATAAAGATGTCGGAGCTAGTCTTTACACTAGCGGTATCCATCTCAAAGGTAGCACCATTGGAGAATGGGACAATACCCAGTTTGCTGGTATCATAGTCGGCACCGAAAATTGCCTCCTTAGCATTTACGTATGTGGTGTCACGAGTAAAGGACACACGCTCACCATTAACGATAGAGGATAGACCAGCCTCTTCAGCTTCCTTCCAATTGCCAGTGGCTCTTGCTTTCTTTACGATATCCCACGCCTTTTGCTCAGTCATACCATCTTGAAGCTGCTTCTCTGAGAGCTCCATCACCTTACGTACCGACCTTACATTGCCGTTCTCTAGCCAATTGCGAAGCTCCTCAAAGTTGGCAGCATGGACGTTATTCTCCTGCTTGTATGCCACCTGTGCTGTACGGATATCTATCAATTCCTTGATGACCTCCTTCTCCCTTTGGGTCTTTGTATTCTCAAAGTTAACAGGTACACGTATGCTGTTGTATACCGCCCAACCAAGTCCAATAATAGCTAGGACCAATAAAACTCTCGATAAAATTTTCATACCTTCAAATATATTTGTTATTTTGCATTCAACATTAAACGTACCAAGCTTCTTGAATATAGGTTACTTGTATGTAGTCTCTACAAAAGTAGCAACTTTTATTCAGACTGCCATACGAATCGGCGTTCAAATATAGCTATTTTCGGACAATATGAGTAATAATCGCCCTGAGATATTAGATTTTTTTGGTTTTACCCCCACTTCTAGCCAAAACGAAGTGATAAAGGAGCTACAAAACTTCTTTGCCCAAGCTCCCGAGCACTCCATCTTTTTATTGCGTGGGTACGCGGGAACGGGTAAAAGTAGTCTTGTAGGGGCTTTCTCTCACATGCTCCAAAGCTTCCTCTACCCGCAGATGTTACTTGCCCCTACCGGTCGTGCTGCTAAAGTGCTAGAGGGGTATTGTGGTTTGCCCGCGTATACGATTCACCGAACCATCTACCGGCAGAGGATTTCGGGCGATGGCGTCTCGTACGAGGTGGGGTACAATCAGCACCAACCCGGTACCATATATATAGTAGATGAGGCCTCGATGATCAATAATGCCAATGATGGGTACGGCTCCTTTGGAAGTAATCGTTTGCTCGACGACTTAGTGGACTTCTGCTTTAGCATCGAAGGGAGCAAGCTACTACTGATCGGCGACGATGCCCAGCTTCCGCCTGTCGGTACCGAGATGAGTCCTGCCCTAGTGCCGGAGTATCTTGTAGGCTTTTGCTCCACACTATACCAAGGTGTCCTCAAGGATATTGTCCGTCAGGAGGAGGGCGGGGAGATTGTCTACCTTAGTTACCTCCTGCGTGGTCGCATCCTCGACCTACAGAGTGGCGAGGATTGGCACGAGCCCCTGCTCCCTCTGCCCGAGGTGAAGGGCGAGGTAGAGATCATCTCGGGCTACGACCTACCTGAAATGATGGAGGACTCGTATCGGAGGGTGGGGCAGGAGGATACCTTGCTCATCACCCGCTCCAATAGAGATGCCGAGGAATATAATAAGTCGATTAGGTACCACACCCTTTACTACGACGAAGAGGTGGTGCCAGGAGAAAACCTCATGGTGGTGCGCAATAACTACCTTCACTTTCCCGTAGATGAAAAGGGGCAGGCGACAAGCACCTTCATTGCCAATGGGGAGATCCTAAAGGTGCTCAATAGCCGAAGGGAGCAGGAGCTCTATGGCTTTACCTTTAGAGATGCCGAGCTGCGTGATACCCATGGGAGCTTTGTCTCCGCCAAGGTGCTGCTTGATAGCTTGTTCACGCAGGCCCCCAGTCTTACTCCAGAGCAGCGGGAGCGATTGTATCAAGGGGTGTGCCAAGACTATCCCGATTGCACCACGCGGAGGATGCTCTATCAAAAGCTACGGCAAGACCCTTATCTCAATGCCCTACAAATAAAGTACTCTTACGCAATGACTTGCCACAAGGCACAAGGCGGACAGTGGCGGGAGGTCTACCTAAGCTTTGGTTATCTCACCCCCGAGATGATTGACCTCTCCTTTTGTCGTTGGCTCTATACCGCCATGACACGTGCTACCGAAAAGCTCTACATTATCCAACCACCGGCCTTTATTTTTGGCAATTTAGAACTCTGAAATAGCCCCTTCATAACTATTTGATTTTCACCTAGCTATCAACCCGAAAACTGAGTTGCAACTAAGCATTTGCTTAGTTGCCACTCGCCGATCGCTTAGTTGCATCTCAGCAAATGCTTAGTTGCAACTAAACTTTTGGCTACTTACACTGATGATTTTGACGGTATGTTGATCCCCTTTTTGGTTTTTCCGATCTAACCTTAATTGGCTAGGTTGTTCAACTATTTATTTGTCTTTACATTCCGCGTTTTTATTGCAGAAGGGTGTGTGGTACCTCTTTATACACAGGTCTTCGGCACTGCGTGCCTTGACCTGTGCCTATTTAGCACGGACCTCTGCCGAGGTCCTTACTCATAGATACCTCGCTAAAAACCATACGGCGTAAACTTCCTAATGCGTAACCCCTGAGTACAAGACCCCAATGGCTGTCTGGTTGGAAAATAATAAGTAAATTGCACTAGTAATTTGAGTCTACGATCACAAAAATATGAGTGGTTGCTGAGGTGAATTGTAGAATAATAGGTATCTTTGAGGGAACGAAAAATAATAGGTATTCATTACCACACATCTAACTATAAAATTAGTATTAATATTATGTACGGATCTATCAAAGCACACCTTCAGAAAGAGCTAAAAGAGACAAGAGAAGCTGGTCTCTACAAGGAGGAGCGCATCATTACAAGTGAGCAGTTTGCAGAAATTACTGTGGATCAAAATGGGGAGCATAAGAAAGTGCTCAACTTTTGTGCCAATAACTACCTAGGGCTCTCCAACAACAAGCGACTTCTTAAGGCCGCTAAGGAGACAATGGACAGACGTGGATTTGGACTATCATCAGTTCGCTTTATCTGCGGTACTATGGATATTCACAAAGAGCTTGAGGCTGCGATCAGTCGCTACTTCCACACTGAGGATACCATCCTTTATGCTGCTTGCTTTGATGCCAATGGTGGTGTATTTGAGCCACTTCTCACGGATGAGGATGCCATAATTAGTGATAGTCTTAATCACGCCTCTATTATTGATGGTGTAAGGCTATGTAAAGCAAAGCGCTACCGCTATGCCAATGGCGATATGAAGGAGCTGGAGGAGCGTCTGAAAGAGGCTCAAGCACAGCGTTTCCGTATCATCGTGACTGATGGTGTCTTCTCCATGGACGGTAATGTGGCTCCTATGGATAAGATCTGTGCTTTGGCTGAGAAGTACGATGCCCTTGTGATGGTGGACGAGTGCCACTCCGCTGGTGTGGTTGGTAAGACCGGTAGAGGTGTTTCGGAGAAGTTCGACCTTTACGGACACATTGATATCATCACTGGTACCCTTGGTAAGGCGTTTGGTGGTGCGGTAGGTGGATTTACTACTGGTCGTAAGGAGATTATTGAGCTCCTTCGCCAGAGAAGCCGTCCATATCTATTTAGTAACTCTCTACCTCCTGCAGTTGTGGGTGCTGGTATCGAGCTCTTCAAGATGCTAGAGGAGAGTGATGACCTCCACACTAAGCTAATGGGCAATGTGGAGCACTTCCGCACCAAGATGCTGGAGCTGGGCTTTGATATCAAGCCTACTCAGAGTGCCATCTGTGCTGTGATGCTTTACGATGCCCCACTGAGCCAGAAGTTTGCTGCTCGTATGCTAGAGGAGGGTATCTATGTGACTGGTTTCTACTATCCAGTGGTACCAAAGGGCGAGGCACGTATCCGTGTACAGCTCTCTGCTGCCCACGAGCCTGAGCATATTGATAGAGCGGTGGCTGCCTTTGAGAAGGTGGGTCGCGAACTTGGCGTTATTAAGTAAGCAGAATTTGAAAGGATAGACCATAATATTGGCCTATAATGTGATCATTAGGAGAAGTGGTGGGTGTGCAGTGGATGCATGCCTGCCACTTCTTTTTATATATGAAACGGAACTATTTGATACGTGAAACGAAACTGTTTGATACGTGAAACTGAACGGTTGGGTATAAGGATTAAAAAGGAATGATGCGGACTATTCGAATGACTAGGCTTGCCCTACTACTCCTTGCTCTTTCTATGTGGGGAGGAGAAGTGGGTGCCCAGCAGCTCCACAAGATTGCGGGCTTTGAATATGGGAATATGAAAAGCCCTACAGGGCGTGAGTGGGAGTCGCCTACTCAGCTGAGCTATAATAAGGAGCAGCCGAGGGCTTACTTTTTTAGCTTTAAGAGCCACGAGGGGGCTCGTGCCTACCTCCCTTCAGAGGAGAGTGCCTACTACAAGAGCCTTGATGGGATCTGGAAGTTTCACTGGGTGGGCAACCCTTCGGCGCGGCCCATGGAGTTTTACAAAACGACCTTTGATACTTCTACATGGGATGATATCGAGGTGCCGAGTGCGTGGAATGTGGAGGGGATCCAAAAGGATGGCTCCCTGAAGTATGGTACCCCGATCTATGTCAATCAGCCTTTTATCTTTCATCATACCGTAAAGGTAGGCGATTGGAAGGGTGGGGTGATGCGGGAGCCGGACCCTACTTGGACCACCTATAAGCATCGTAACGAGGTGGGCTCGTACGTGAGAAGCTTCACGCTACCCGAAGATTGGCAGGGGGAGCGGGTGATGCTCAATTTTGATGGGGTAAATAGTTTCTTTTACCTATGGATTAATGGGCAGTATGTAGGCTTTAGCAAAAACTCACGCAATCGTGCTGCCTTTGATATTACTCCCTATCTAGTGAAGGGGGAGAATAAGGTGGCGGTGGAGGTATATCGTAGCAGTGATGGATCGTTTCTCGAGGCACAAGATATGTTCCGCCTGCCTGGCATTTTCCGTTCGGTTTACCTCACAGCTCAGCCCGAGGCACATATTAGGGATTTGATCGCCATCCCTTCATTGAGCCATGATTACAAGGAGGGAGCACTGAAATTGACGGCGGAGCTTCGCAATCAGAGCAAGAGGAGCTTGAAGGGGTATCAACTCCGCTACACACTCTATCGGAATGATCTTTATTCACAGAGCAATCACCTTACCGGTGCCTCGCTTGCTATTGATGTGCCAAATGTTAAGGCCAATGAATACAAGGTGGTGACGGGGAAGTTGGAACTCAAGGAGCCAGCCCTTTGGAGTGCTGAGGCGCCTCATCTCTATACGCTTATTGTGGAGCTTTTGGATCGGCGTGGAAGGGTGACGCAGACCGCCTCTATCGTCACTGGATTTAGAGAGGTGGTGATCAAGGAGACACCCGCCGAGGAGGACGAATTTGGTCTTGCCGGAAGGTATTTCTATGTGAATGGTAAGACGGTGAAGCTGAAGGGAGTGAACCGACATGAGACGGACCCCGAGACGGGTCAGACGATTTCTAAGGAGCGGATGCTACAGGAGATCGCTTTGATGCAGAGGGGCAATATCAATCATGTGCGGCTTTCGCACTATCCCAATACGCCTATTTGGTATTACCTCTGCGATCTCTATGGGCTTTACCTAGAGAATGAAGCCAATGTGGAGAGCCATGGCTACTACTATGGAGATGCGTCGCTCTCGCACGTGCCTGAGTTTAGAGATGCGCATGTGGCAAGGGTGATGGAGATGGCGGCTGCTACGGTCAATTCGCCTTCCATCGTAATCTGGTCGCTGGGTAATGAGGGTGGTCCTGGCGATAACTTCAAGGCGGCTTACGAGGCTCTACACCAATTTGATCCTAGCCGACCCGTGCAATACGAGCGGAATAATAGCATCGTGGATATGGGCTCTAATCAATACCCCTCTATCGCATGGACGAGGGAGGCGGTAAAAGGTACCTACGATATCAAATACCCTTTCCATATCAGTGAGTATGCCCACAGTATGGGTAATGCTGGGGGTAACTTGGCCGACTATTGGGAGGCGATGGAGAGTACCAACTTCTTCTGCGGAGCAGCCATTTGGGATTGGGTGGATCAATCTATCTACACCTACGATACCCTTACTGGTGAGCGGTATATGGCGTATGGTGGGGACTTCGGAGACACGCCAAATGATGGTATGTTTTGTATGAATGGGGTGATCCTGCCCGACCTCACCCCGAAGCCTGAGTATCAGGAGGTGAAGAAGGTGTACCAGAATGTGGCTGTCGAGGAGGTGGACTTGGGGAAGGGGCTGATCTCTATCTTTAATAAGCGGTACTTCACGACGCTAGATGATTTGGAGCTGGTGGTGAAGTTGATGCGTGAGGGTGAGGCTGTAGCCGAAAAGGTGGTGCCGATGCCTACCATCCAGCCGCGGAGCAAGGCGACTATTGAATTGCCTTTAAACCGTCCACAAGTGATGGAGCAGCCGGAGGAGTTTTTCCTTAATTTCGAGCTTCGTCTGAAGCAGGATCGTCCGTGGGCAAAAGCGGGTTTTGTACAGATGGAGGAGCAACTCCTTCTGAAGGAGCGAGACCACTATCTACAGCTATCAGACCTATCTGCTGGGGCATCGCCTCTACAGCTCAAGGGAAGTACCCTCAAGGGGGATAAGTTTGAGCTCTCTTTTGATGACGCTACGGGGTCGATAGAGCAATACACTTATGATGGTGTGGCACTGATTACTGCTGGCAATGGACCTCGCCTTTCGGCCTTTAGAGCACCGGTGGATAATGATAACTGGGCTAGGGATGGCTGGATTGAAAATGGTCTGCACAACTTATCGCATAAGGCGATGAGTAAGGAGGTTCATCGCAATCAGGATGGCTCTATATCTATCCTCTATGTGGTGGAGAGTCAGGCGCCGAATCGTTATCAGCTGAAGGGCGGATATACTGGACATTTTGAGATTGATACAGTCGAGGGGGAGCAGGACTTTAAGTTTGTCACCACTCAGGTATGGACGGTCTATCCCGATGGTTCTATAGCACTCACCGCCAATATCACTTCTAATAAGAAGGGGGTGAATCTTGCTCGATTGGGCTATGAATTGGCTATGGCACCACAGTTTGACCAGCTCACTTATTATGGTCGTGGTCCGCTTAATAATTATAACGACCGAGATGCGGGTGCTCACGTAGGGCTATACAAGAGCCGTGTGGCGGAGCAGTTTATTCCTTTCCCTAAGCCTCAGAGTATGGGCAACCGTGAGGGGGTGAGATGGACGGAGGTGACCGATGCCAATGGCCATGGGCTCGCCTTTATCGCTGAGGGGACGATGTCGGCAAGTGTGCTCCCTTGGACACCGCTCGAGCTGATGTTGGCACCGCACCCTCATCAACTTCCTAAGAGCTCTGGCACTTATATCCATTTGGATCTAGGAGTTACCGGGCTAGGCGGTAATTCTTGTGGTCAAGGGGCACCATTGCCCGAGGATAGGATACTAGGCGACGGTAGTCGCTTCTCTCTGCTAATCCGTCCAGCCGGCACGGAGAAGCGCGTATCAATACCAGTGATTCATCCTTTTGGGGATGATATTTGGTAGTTACAAATAAATAGACTAGGTTTGTAAGTGGAAATAGTGAATTAGCTGGAGAGAGGACCAGCGAAGGGGTGCCACAACTACTTTGTGAGCTGAGATTATACCCGTAGAACCTGATGTAGATAATGCTACCGTAGGGAGAAAGAGGCCTGTTGGGGCTCTTGCAGTTAACGAGTAACAGCCATAGAGTTGTGTACCTCATTTCGAGGAGACAACTCTATGGCTGTTACTTTATTTTGTATGATGAATGTGAAGTATATACCAACGCTTACGATCGCGGGCTCCGATAGCTCGGGAGGGGCAGGCGTTCAGGCTGACCTCAAGACGATGTCGGCACTCGGGTGCTATGCTATGTCGGTAATTACCGCGGTGACTGCCCAGAATACGCAAGGGGTATTGGAGGTACAACCGGTATCGGCAGAGATGGTGGCTCTGCAGCTTCAAGCAGTTTTTGAGGATATTCCACCGCTTGCCATTAAGACGGGGATGCTATTTAATACCACTATTATTGAGACTGTTGCTACTGCCCTCAAGCAAGTAGATATCCCGCTAGTGGTGGATCCTGTAATGGTTGCTACTAGTGGTGATCGTCTCCTGAGTAAGGAGGCGGAGGAGGTGCTAAAGCAAAGGTTGCTCCCTTTGTCAACGCTCATCACTCCCAATCTGATGGAGGCTGAGGTGCTGTCTGGAGTGAAGATAGATTCTCAATCGGCTCTTTATGAGACGGGTCAATATCTCTTGGCATTGGGCACTAAAGCCGTCTTAATCAAGGGTGGGCATACTGCCGATACTGAAGCTACGGACTACCTATTTACCGATAAGGGGGTGACCACCTTTAGTAAGTCGAGAATTGACACGATGAATACGCATGGTACTGGTTGCACACTTTCTGCCGCTATTACTGCCTATATTGCTCGTGGGCTTTCGCTAGAAAAGGCCATTGAACAGGGCAAGGAGTATCTTTCCGAGGCCCTTAATTCTGGCAAGAGGGTCGCTATTGGCAAAGGCCATGGCCCAGTGGATCATTTTTTCCAACCTCAAAGTAGTATCAAGAGATGAAAGGTCTGCAATTTATTACGGCTGAAACGGAGCACTACTCTTACGTGGAGGGAGCGTATCTGGCACTCCAAGGAGGGTGTCGCTGGATTCAGTTGCGAATGAAGGAGGCTAGCCGTGAGGAGCTGCTTGCCGTAGGAAGGGTGGTAAGAGGTCTATGTACTAGGTATTCTGCTACTTTTATTATCGATGACCATGTAGATCTTGTGAAGGAGTTAGGGGCAGATGGTGTGCACCTTGGCCTCAAAGATATGCCTATCGTAGAGGCACGTAGGATACTAGGTCCGAAGGCGATTATTGGGGGTACCGCTAATACTTTTGAGGACGTTTTACTCCATTATAAGAGTGGTGCCAATTATATCGGCTGTGGACCCTATCGCTTTACCACAACGAAGAAAAACCTTGCCCCCACACTAGGACTAGAGGGATATCAAAAGCTTTTTGAGAAGATGAGAGAGGCTGATATTCATCTACCCGTCGTTGCAATCGGTGGCATAGAAAAGGAGGATATCCCTGCCCTAATGCGGGCGGGTGCTTCTGGTATTGCCATCAGTGGCACCATATTAAAAGCCGATAACCCTGAAGAGATGACAGAGGAATTAATCAATATAATACAAGCTCAATGAAACAGAATCTAAAGATTACCTATCCCAACTCCAGTAAAATATATGTCCCTGGTGAGCTATTCCCAGAGATACAAGTGGGGATGAGAGAGGTAACGCAGTTGCCCACAGTGGAGAAGGATGGTACGAAGCGTGAAAATCCAGCGGTCGTGCTCTATGATACCAGTGGGGCGTACAGTGATCCCGAAATAGCTATTGATCTAGAGAAGGGTCTGCCACGGCTTCGAGAGCTGTGGAGTATGAAGCGAGATAAGACGCAGCTCTATTATGCCAAGAATAATATCATCACTCCCGAGATGGAGTATGTGGCGATTCGGGAGAATATGAAGTGCCAAGAGGTGGGCGTTGAGAGCCATATCACGCCCGAATTTGTTCGCTCTGAGGTAGCAAGTGGACGGGCGGTGATCCCCGCTAATCACAAGCACCCCGAGGCGGAGCCAATGATTATTGGTACCAACTTTCTCGTTAAGATCAATGCCAATATCGGTAACTCTCCTATGGCTTCAGATATGGAGAAGGAGGTGGAGAAGGCAATATGGGCTTGTAAGTGGGGTGCCGATACCATTATGGATCTATCTACCGGTAAGAATATCACAGAGACACGTGAATGGATCCTAAGGAATAGCCCAGTTCCTGTCGGCACGGTACCTATGTACCAGGCTTTTGAGAAGGTGAATGGAAAGGCGGAAGACCTCTCTTGGGAGGTGTTCAAGGAGACTTTGATAGAGCAGTGTGAGCAAGGGGTTGATTACTTCACCATCCATTGCGGTATCAGACTTAAGAATATCAATCTTGCGGATACTCGACTTACAGGCATCGTTAGTCGTGGTGGTAGTATTATCTCTAAGTGGTGCAAAGTGCATCAAGAGGAGAGCTTCCTTTACAGTCACTTTGATGATATTTGTGATATCTGCCGCCAATACGATGTGGCGCTTTCCCTCGGTGACGGGTTGCGACCTGGTTCTACCTACGATGCCAATGATGCAGCACAATTTGCAGAGTTGGATACCATGGGCGAACTGGTAGAGAGAGCTTGGGCAAAGGATGTGCAGGTGTTTATCGAAGGTCCTGGTCATGTGCCTATGCACAAGATTGAGGAGAATATGACTCGGCAGATTGAAAAGTGCCACGGAGCGCCATTCTATACACTCGGCCCATTAGTCACCGACATTGCACCTGCTTACGACCATATCACCAGTGCTATTGGAGCAGCGATGATAGGTTGGCATGGCACCGCAATGCTCTGCTACGTTACCCCGATGGAGCACCTCGGTCTGCCCGATAAGGATGATGTTCGCACAGGTGTGGTCACCTATAAGATTGCTGCCCATGCGGCCGACCTCGCCAAGAGGCATCCTGCAGCTCCCATACGTGATAATGCACTGAGCCTTGCTCGCTATGAGTTTAGATGGAAGGACCAATTCAACCTTTCGCTAGACCCTGAGCGTGCCGAGGAGTATTATAGAAAGAGCAATCCTACGGACAAGAACTTCTGCACTATGTGCGGCCCAAATTTCTGTGCTATGAGGATCAGCCAAACACTTGATGAAGCGTGTAACCAAAATAAATAACAAACAAAAATGGAGAAACTAGTATCTCAAGGGATTATCACCCGTTATTTCGAGAAGTTAAATGATTGTTTGGACCTTGATGTTGCCATTGTTGGCGGAGGTCCATCTGGCATTGTCGCTGCTTACTATCTGGCAAAGGCTGGGCTTAAGGTAGCACAATTTGACCGCAAGCTCTCCCCCGGTGGTGGTATGTGGGGTGGGGCAATGATGTTCAATGAAATTGTGATCCAAGAGGAAGCCCTTGAGATCATTAAGGAGATGGGCATCAATTATGAGCCATATCAAGATAAACTCTATACCATGGACTCTGTAGAGAGCACTGCGGCACTTCTGTACAATGCAGTACATGCCGGTGCACGCATATTCAATTGCTATAGTGTGGAGGATGTGGTGTATAAGGAGAATAGGGTCAGTGGCGTTGTGGTTAATTGGACCCCCGTACTTCGTGAAGGGATGCACGTTGACCCCCTCAATATTATGGCCAAGTATGTGATCGATGGCACTGGCCATGATAGCGAGATCTGTCGGGTAGTGGCTAAGAAGAACGGAGCTACTCTCAATACCAGCACTGGTGGTGTGGTAGGTGAGCAATCACTTGACGTGATAACTGGCGAGAAGATGGTAGTCGAAGGGACTAAGGAGATCTACCCAGGCCTCTATGTCTGTGGTATGGCCTCTTCTGCTGTTTATGGTACCCCACGTATGGGCCCTATCTTTGGCGGTATGCTGATGAGCGGTAAGAAGGTAGCCAATCTAATCATTGACCAATTGAAGTAATCACTCTTTTCTATGAGGTGTGCTAGCCATTTGAGAATGTTGCACGAAGTGCCATTCTCGCACATTTGATTCAAATGTGCTGAGACTTTGCACGAAGGATGAGATGCAAGGCGCTGAGGGTGAGGGTGCTGGGAGCGTACTCACGTACGTGACCGAGCCCGAATCCCGAAAGCAACGCAGCAGATCGCCTTCGTGCAACAGTCTCCATTTAGGTCTGGCACACCTCTTTTATTGACTATGAAAGTGATCCTCATTACCCCAGAAGAGTCCAATGAAAACGAGGTGGAAGTCATCTCAGAAGCCCTTGAAGTGGGACTTTATCGTTGTCATCTCAGGAGACCCCATTGGTCGATAGAGGAGACCAGAGCCTTTTTGGATTGTTTTTCTTCCGAAGCCTTATCTAAAATAGTATTGCATGATCACCATCAGCTCGCTAGTGAATATCCAGTGGCGGGGTTACACTTCAACCGACGACACCCATTCTCTAAACGACCAATCGGACTCTCTGCCTCCATCTCTTGCCACTCACTAGAGGAGGTGGAGCGGTACCACAAGCAGATGGACTATCTCTTTCTAAGCCCTATATTCAATAGTATTTCCAAGCCCAATTATCCTGCCCAATTCTCGCTTGAGTTACGTACATCCACCATAATTGATGATAAGGTGATAGCCCTTGGTGGTATCTCACTAGAGAGGTTGCCACTACTCCACGGCATCCCCTTCGGAGGTGTCGCCCTACTTGGTGACTTCTGGAATCGCCTCCCATCTGCCAATCCCATTGACCACCTCAAAACCTATCTTACCTTGGAGTATTAGTACAAAAAAATAGGACCTCGTTAGAGATCCTATTAAAAGAGTTCTTAGTCAATGGATGTATCCAATTGATGTATTCTTGTAGCCCATAGGGGAATCGAACCCCTCTTTCCAGAATGAAAATCTGATGTCCTAGCCGATAGACGAATGGGCCAAACCTAAAAATATTTTGCTACTTATAGTCAGCCCTCAATCCTTTACTCTACTGCGTTTAGACAGCTAGGGTATTAACATGCTGTGCAAGAGAGCTCTTGAGGTTCGCTGCTTTGTTCTTGTGAATTCTACCCTTTGATGCTAGACGATCAATAATCGAATTCAGCTCTGGCAACTTGCTCTGTGCCTCACTAGCATCGGTAAGTGCGCGGAAGTCACGAACAGCATTACGCATTGTCTTGCCGTAATAACGGTTTCTAACACGCCTAGTACTGCTTTGTCTTACTCTTTTAAGCGCAGACTTATGATTTGCCATATCTCTTAGTTACTTACTTCAAAATTATAAAACTTGTAGCCCATAGGAGAATCGAACTCCTCTTTCCAGAATGAGAATCTGGCGTCCTAGCCGATAGACGAATGGGCCAGCTAAAAGCAAAATCCGCTTTAGTCTCTACAAAGACACTTCGTTAACTTTGCGTTGGCAAAGATACCAATAATTTCTCAATCCACAAAACTATGGGCGAAATTACTGCCGAAATATCTTGTGTCGCTACTATTAACGGCGGATGCCTAGCTCCTTAATGATAGCACGATACCTCTCAATGTCCTTCTCCATTAGGTAGTCGAGTAAGCGACGACGCTTACCAACCAACATCTTGAGTGCACGGGAGGTGTTATGATCCTTTTTATTTGACTTCATGTGATCAGTCAAATGCGAGATACGGTATGAGAACAATGCTATCTGGCTCTCAGCGGATCCAGTATCAGTGTTGGACTTCCCGTACTTCTCGAAGATCTCTTGCTTCTTTTCCGAATTCAAGTACATAACTCTACTCAATATATAATAGTTAAACACTTGCAACGCTCTAGCACTCGGCTAGGCCTTCGCTAAGGCAGTTGCGACTGCAAAGGTACCAAAAAATATAAATACTGGGAAATATTTCTCCTGTTTTGTCTGTAGCGTGGATTCTAGCCATGGTATGCACTTCTGCCAAAGCCACATTAATCGTCTTCGTAGCTACTGTGTGATTTGGTTTCGTACTTCCGGCTCAGTGAATGGATGAAGTCATTCATAGGGACAAGGATGATATTGACTGCCAAGATGGCAAGGGTGCCTAATAGAGTTTCGTAAAAGAAGCCACCTGCAGCTAGCGCACCTATAGCGGAGCTACACCATACGGTAGCCGCCGTAGTGAGTCCACGTACACTCACCCCTTCCTTAAAAATGATACCGCCACCGAGGAAGCCGATACCTGTGACTACCTGCCCGATAATTCGTGATACGTCGCCTCCTTTGGCATCTGTAATCATGATGGAGAGAAGCACATAGAGAGATGCACCGATGGTTACCAAGGTGATGGTTCGTAATCCCGCTGACTTGCTCCTCCATTCACGTTCAAAACCGATGATAAAGCCCGCTCCGATGGCAGCTAATAGGCGCAATGCGAAGTCAAGTGTACTCATATATTGATTTGATTATAGTTTTCTAGTTATTGGATTTCACATTTCTGTAAATATAACAACTTATTGCCACATTCCGTAATAACTACGATTAGGCTACGGATTTTACGCCTCAGAGGAGCCTATCGTAGGTCTCTTCTTTTCGAGGATTATCCAGTATCGAATCCTTTTTAACCACCCAAGGTACACTCCCATTTTGGGGTTTCTAGCTGCGAAAATAAGGTGGAAAAATAGGCTAAAATAGGGTTAAAGAGGCCTGTTTTATAACTAATTGAAATTCAGTGTTATATAAAAGCGTTTGCCGAGATGCAACTAAGCGTTTGCTTTGTTGCATCTCGGCAATTGCTTAGTTGCAACTCACCGATTGCTTAGTTGCATCTCAACTTTTGCCCTACTAGTATAGAGGTTTTTTTGGGTGCCTAGAGATAGCTTTTTCTTGTCCTAGATAAGCTGCCCGAACCACAAAGAGGGCGAATCGTGATTATAAGAGCACATGGAGCTTCTAGTTGTCCTGAACTAACTTCCCTCTGACTGATTGTCTCGACAAATTAGTTAGTTTTACAGAATATATCGCAACCCTGAGTGGCCACTAATCATTTAGATTATGGTACCTTTGCAGTGGTCATAATAAAAAAGCTCCTCTTGGTAGCTTAGCGATACCAAGTGGAGCAAAGAAAGTAGCCCCGACGGGAATCGAACCCATATCTAAAGTTTAGGAAACTTTTGTTCTATCCGTTGAACTACGAGGCCATTTATGCACGAAGATGCACGGTGCAAAATTACCATTATTATTCTTGATATGCAAGAAAAGATATCTATAAGTGTGATAACCGTCTGCTATAATGCGGCAGGAGAGATAGGGTATACACTCCAATCGGTAGCAAGCCAGACCTATCCTCATATTCAATATATAGTGGTGGATGGAGCCTCTACTGATGGTACCGTGGCGCTGATTGAGCAGTACCGAAGTCATATCGATCGCTTTATAAGTGAGCCAGATAGGGGGATCTACGATGCTATGAATAAGGGGATTAAGGCAGCTACAGGCGATTATCTCTGTTTTATGAATGCTGGTGATACCTTTCATTCTCCAACTACCCTCTCAGAGGTCTTTGCTCAGATCAAAAGCCCTTTGCCTGATGTGATCTATGGAGAAACAAATATCGTCGATGAAAATAGACAGTTCCTCAGACCCCGACGCCTGAGTACCCCAGAGCAGCTTACCTATCGCAGTTTCTTAAAGGGGATGGTGGTTTGCCACCAATCCTTCTATCCACGTAGAGACTTAGTGCCATGCTATAATCTTGGCTACCGCTTTTCTAGCGACTTTGATTGGTGTCTTAATATCTTGTCAAATGCTCAGCACACTTATAATAGTCGGTTGATCCTGACAGATTACCTTTCGGAAGGAGCTACCACTCGAAATCACCGTGCCTCTCTCAAGGAGCGGTTCGAGATAATGGGTCGCCACTATGGGTGGGTAAAGACGCTTTTTGCCCATCTCTTCTTTGCATTTCGGTGGTTAGTGAAATAGCATCAAGTAGTGGATCCAAAGGTGTGTTGCATCATCTCATAAATTGGCGGTGCAAAAAGAGTGGGGTAATAGGCTGCTTAAGTCAAATATATTCTATACATTTGTGGAAAAGAGATAGTTACAAATAATTCAATAACAAAAAACGAAAGTATTATTACTATGGCAAATTACAAGATTGAAGCGATAGAGGGCATTGGCTCAGCTTTTGGTCAGAAGCTTAGAGAGGCAGGTATCAAAACGACTGACGAGTTGCTGAAAGCAACCAAAACCAAGAAGCAGAGAAAAGAATTGGCTAGTGCGACTGGCATTAATGAGGATAAGATACTTATATGGGCCAATCATGTGGATCTCTTCCGTATCCAAGGCGTTGGAGCTCAGTATGCCGAGCTACTAGAGGCTGCTGGCGTTGATACTGTTAAGGAGCTAGCCAATAGAAATGCCGAGAACCTTGTACAGAAGATGGCGGAGGTCAATAACTCTAAAAAGCTAGTGAGTCGTATCCCACCTCTTAAGTCGGTTCAAAAGTGGATCGAAACTGCTAAGGCTCTTCCAAGAGGTTTAGAGTATTGATTTAGCAACGTTGCTCATATAGCATACAGGTGAGGCTGGCAGAGCCAATCGCCTGTAGGAGACGAGCAAATTGATTTAGCTACCCTAGTGGTCGCACTGTGATTATTGTGCGACTAGTGGGGTAGCTCTATATTTTGCAGATGATCTTATGGCCTCTTTGTCTAGGGCGAATTGGTCATAGCTATATTATCTCATTAAAATTGTGTACTTTTGTTAAGGTATGGAATACAAGACCTATAATAGATAAGTATGCAGTCAGAGCAGGATTATGGAGTAGTGGTGCAATCAGCTTTTGATCAATTGCTGGCTGATTACCTCAATTCAAACCATCGGAAGCGCACCGATGTTATTTGCAAGGCCTTTAATCTGGCACGTGCAGCACACGAGGGGGCAAAGCGCAAGAGTGGAGAGCCCTACATCCTACACCCTATCGCAGTTGCAAGCATTTGCTGTAATGAGATAGGACTGGGCTCCACGAGCATCGCTTCGGCGCTCTTGCACGATGTAGTGGAGGATACCGAATATACAGTGCAGGATATCCGTGATATGTTTGGCCCTACCATTGCTCGTATTGTGGATGGACTCACCAAGCTCTCCGGTGAGATCTTGGCGGAGATGATGATGGGTAAGGAGAATGCTTCGGCCCAGCTCGAAAATATCCGTCACCTCCTTCTGACGGCCAATAATGATATGCGGATTGTTATTATCAAGATTGCTGACCGTCTGCATAACATGCGTACTCTAGGAAGTATGCCATTGGCAAAGCAAGCAAAGATCGCCTCCGAGACACGCCTATTCTATGCTCCACTCGCAGAGCGACTGGGTATGTACGATATTATGAGTGAGCTCAATGACCTTTCACTTAAGTACGACCATCCTCAGCAATACATCGAGATACAGGAGGAGATAGAGCGCAGCGGTGCCAAGCGCTCCAAGCTCTTTCAGCTATTCTATGCCGAAGTGCGCGAAGACCTCGAAGCTACTGGGTTAGTTTACGAAATTCAGCATCGGATGAAGGGCATCTATTCCATCTGGAAAAAGATGACGACCAAGCAATTATCCTTTGATGAGATTTATGACCTATTTGCCATCCGGATTGTGTTCGAGCCGACTCGTAATGATACCGAATACGATGATTGCTTTAGGATCTATCGAGCCATAAGCCGGCATTTTAGGATTAAGGACGACCGCACTCGAGATTGGCTCACCAAGCCTAAGGAAAATGGCTATCAAGCCCTCCATATCACTGTTATGGGACCCCTCGGAGAGTGGGTAGAGGTGCAGATCCGTTCAAAGCGAATGCATGAAATGGCGGAGCGAGGACTGGCAGCACATTGGAGATACAAGCAGCACCCGGGAGAGATCGACGAAATAGAGCAAAATATTCTCAATAACGTGAGGGTACTCCTCAGCAATCCTGGACCTAGTGCATCTGACGACTACGAGACAATGATGTACAAGTTTACCACGGAGGAGATGCTGATATTCACCAAGATGGGAGACCAATTGAGAGTACCTCAAGGGTACACTGTGCTCGACTTTGCTTATGAGCTAGGTAGAGAGTATGGCGATCATTGCCTTGGTGCCAAGGTCAATCATGTGATGGTTAATATCGACTATCCCCTTCATAGTGGTGACCAGATAGAAGTGCTCACTGCCTCTAAGGTACAGCCGAGAGAGGAGTGGCTGGAGTATGTTACTAGTCCACAAGCCAAGCGTTATATTCGTAATTACCTGAGTAATGTTCGTACCAAGCAGATCCAAAGAGGTCGAAACCTTCTCGAAGCCCATCTCCACAGAGAGGGGTATGCGTTGGGAGATTTGGTCCCTAATTTTGGGCATGTGCTGAGCTACCCTACACCCGAGCATCTATTCCTCGCAGTACAGTCGGGCGAGGTCTCGCTAGACGATGACTTGACCAAGCAATTAATAGAGGATCGGCACAAGGGGAATCGTATGAGCGAAGACCGCCAGTTGTGGCTCGATTCGGATGAGACCCAGGTACCTAGCATCGCTCCAGAGGACCGCAAAAAACTCTATACCCTAGAGGCGAGAGATGGGCGTAGAAATTATATCCGTTCTCTCTGCTGTAAACCAATCTGTGGGGAGGAGGTAGATGGGATACTGAATCAGAAAGACCAAGTGGAAGTACATAAAAAGAGCTGCTCAATTGCTATGCAGCTCAAAGCCACTTATGGTGACCGAATCGTGGCAGTGGCATGGGGTCCTCATATCCACTCCAACTTTGGAGTTACTCTAGAGGTGGAGGGAGTTAATCAGGATGGTTTTGTCCACAATGTCCTCGGTACCATTAGAGATTTGAGAGTTCCTTTGATAGAGATTCATTTCTCTAGCTCCATTGATCGGGCTATCGGTACTTTACGCATACGTATTCCTAATATTACAGAGCTGAATTATCTCATTCGTCGATTAAAAGACGAAAATGATATCCTTCACATACAAATACTGACCAATAAACCAATACTTTAAGACATGGCAAGAATCATTGCACCCTCCGTGCTATCGGCGGACTTTCTAAACCTCGGGCGTGATATAGAGATGCTCAATCAGAGCAAAGCAGAGTGGATACACTTGGATATTATGGACGGGCTATTTGTGCCCAATATCTCCTTTGGGCTACCTGTAGTCCAAGCTATCCGCAAAGCTACGACTAAGACCCTTGACGTCCATTTAATGATAGAGCAACCAGAACGTTATATCACCGCTTTTGCGGATGCTGGAGCGGATGTCCTCACGCTGCACTACGAGGCGTCGCGCCACTTGCATAGAGCGATGCAACAGATACGTGATGCTGGCATGAAGGCTGGCGTGGTCCTGAACCCCCACACCTCTGTAGAGCTACTCCAAGACCTACTCCCTTATCTCGATCTAGTACTCTTGATGTCGGTTAACCCTGGCTTTGGAGGACAGAAATTTATCCCTCAAATACTTGATAAGACGGTAAGGCTTAAAAAGATGATTGAGAAGCGGGGACTAGAGGTGCTGATTGAGGTAGATGGTGGAGTGAATGAGGAGACAGCAGCGCAGCTCTTTGATGCCGGAGCAGATGCCTTGGTGGCGGGAAGCTACGTATTTGGCTCCGAGGATCCTCAGAAAACTATCGAAAGACTTTTAGAGGTATAGAGGAGAGGCGTGCCACACCATAGAGCTACCTCTCCATGTCATCACTGCTAGTCCCTAGGATTGAGTATACCCATCGTCCAGCTTTCAGATTGGTGATAGGGGTCTTATTGGGTGCTTTGATTGCCCAGTCGGACCAGCTCTTTGCGATAAGCATCACCCTGGTTGTTGTGATCGGGGTGTTACTTTTCTATCCTTTCAAAAAGATCAAGGCTGATCTGCTGATTTGGACCCTCCTCATCGCCATCGCCTTCGGTCTGTATACCCATCTTAGGGGTGCTAGATATGAGCAAATTCTTCAGCCTTGCAGCGTAACTCATACTAGAGTAAAACTTCTTTATCCCCTCATCACTAGTGCCGAGAGTGAAATTCGGTATCGGGCAAAGGTAGAGCTACCCAATGGTCAATGGATCAATGTGCAGCTTAAAGTGCCTGTCTCCAGCACCATCAATGAGGCGAATAGCTACGGAGCCGAAGGGGTGGCAGCACTTGATCTCTCACCACTCAGTGCTCTTAAGAATAAAGGCTATCGAAAGTATCTCATCAGTGAGGGAATTCATGCTACGGCCACCATTCAGAGCATTGAGACATTAGCTCCGATGTCCAATAAACCTCTGACAAGTATCCTTCAGCACTGGCGCTATCTCCTTCGGCATCAATTTGAGATGCTCGCTTCTGACTACATCCCGTGGGAGGGTAGGGGACTTATCTATGCTATCTCTCTTGGTGACCGCTCACTGCTCCCCTCTAGTCTGAAACGGCAATTTACCGATTCGGGCGTGGCTCACTTATTGGCACTTAGTGGTTATCACCTAGGTGTGGTGATGTGGATGGCTAGCCTACTTATTGGATGGGCACTTTGGCGATATGAGTGGCGGTACCTCCGTTACCTCCTCCTTTTTATAGTGCTTCTCGCTTACACCCTATTCTCTGGAGCCTCTACCGCCACCATTAGAGCCTTCCTATTGAGCACCTTTCTTATTGGTGGAAAAGTGCTTTCCAGACCTACTGACCCCATTCAGCTCCTCTCTCTAGTCTTCTTGGTATTTATAGTCATCAATCCTTTTGCTTACTATAGTATCGGATTACTCTTAAGTCTTTCCGCCGTTTGGGGCATCTATAGTTTCTTCCCCCTCTTCAAAAGATTACTCAACCCTACCAATAGACTGCTCCAGTGGCTTAGAGACCTCATCTGCCTTGCTGTGGCGGCACAGATTGGAGTGTTCCCACTCCTATTTCATTACTTTGGTGCCGCTCCACTAGTCTTTATTTGGAGTAATATCCCCCTCGTATTTATCAGCAGTCTACTGATTCCCTTGGCACTGGTCGCCTTCTTGCTTACTGCTGTTTTTGACTGGGTGCCTAGTTCCCTACTAGAGATACTTCGGCTCCTGACAGGGTGGATGCACTCGGTCACCTCACTCTTTAGTCACGACCCAATGAGCCTCTCCCTCCAGTTTGATGGCATTGCCCTCGCCCTCTATTACCTCATAGCTTACCTCGCATACCGCCTATTGCATAGCTACACCTGCCGAGTAGAGATTGCAAGAATTACTCACCCATCTCACGAGGAGCTTTAATCCAAGTCGTTACGGTTGTTAAAAGAGAACGCCCTATGTCTTTACCGACATAGGGCGTTCTCTTTTCAGTGATCTCAGATTATGTTATTCGTTAACGCTCAACGCATACTCTATGCGTCGAATCGATTCTTCAATGCCTAGAATATGGATGATTTCATGGATCTTAGCGCCACGGCCTTCGCCTACCAGGGCCATACGGATCCCATTCATCACCCGGCCCATAGGTAGCTCATCTCCCTTTATCTTGTCGTAAAGTGCCTGCTCAATAGTCTCCTGAGATGCCCCCTTATCTAGCCCCTTGAGTAGGTCAATGATCATCCGCAGGTATTCAGGTGTCTCCGCCTTCCAATGCTTCTTCATTCCCTTCTCTTCAAAAGTGGTAGGCGCTACAAATAGATACTTCACCTCCCGTACAAAGTCGGGGAGCAATTGTACTTTCTCCTGTGCGGTGGCAATCGCCTCCTTGAGCTTCTCATCGCTAGCTTTTATTCCCTCTGCTTCGAGCATTGGGCGCACAATGGGGAGTAATTGGTCTAGCGACATCATCTGGATATAGTGGTGGTTGAACCACTTAGCCTTCTCAAAGTCAAAGCGGGCACCGCTCTTGCTACACCTCTCTAGAGAAAAGGCATCTTTCAGCTGCTCCATAGAGAAAATCTCTTGCTCTGTGCCAGGGTTCCAGCCAAGGAGGGCCAAGAAGTTGATCACAGCTTCGGGAAGATACCCTTGTTCGCGATATCCTGTGGAAATAGTGCCATCCTTTGGGTCGACGAACTCAAGTGGAAATACAGGAAAACCGAGTTTGTCGCCATCTCGTTTGCTGAGCTTACCATTACCCGTAGGTTTGAGGATTAAGGAGAGGTGTGCAAACCTAGGCATACTCTCCTGCCATCCAAACGCCTCATAAAGTAGTACGTGGAGTGGGGCGCTAGGCAACCACTCCTCACCCCTGATCACCTCAGTAATCTTCATCAAGTGGTCATCTACAATATTGGCAAGGTGATAGGTGGGTAAGCTATCACTACTCTTGTAGAGTACCTTATCATCAAGGATGGATGAATTGATCACTACTTTGCCACGGATTAGGTCATTGACCTCTACATCTCTATTGGGCTCTACTAAAAAGCGCACTACATATTCGGCACCACTATTAATGAGCTGGTCGACCTCCTCTTTGGGGAGCGAAAGGCTATTCCTCATCTGCTCACGTGTGGTGGCGTCGTAGCTGAAATTGGGGTACTCCTTTCGTGCAGCCTCCAGCTCCTCTACAGTATCAAAAGCATAATAAGCCTTGCCAGCATCCAGCAACTGCTGCACATACTTTTGGTAGATTTCCTTTCGCTCACTTTGACGGTAAGGGCCGTAGGGCTGATGGTCGGTACCAATGCCCTCATCAATCTCAATGCCAAGCCACTGCAAGGCCTCAATGATATACTCTTCCGCTCCTGGTACAAAGCGTTTGCTATCTGTATCCTCAATGCGAAGCACCATCGTGCCACCGTGGTGGCGAGCATAGAGATAATTAAAAAGTGCTGTACGCACACCGCCAATATGAAGTGCACCTGTAGGACTTGGTGCAAACCTTACTCTCACCATATTATATATGTGTATCAAATCTGTTATTTACAACAAAGGTACAAAATCACTGCCACATTCAAAAACGCCACCCCCTCCCATGAGAGATTGTGCGGAATAAGAACCAGACATAAAATCCACCTAAAATAGGGTCACATAGCCATCTTGTAATTGATTGGAAAACAGTGTTATACAAAAGCGTTTGTCGAGATGCAACTAAGCAATCAGCGAGATGCAACTAAGCAATTGCCGAGATGCAACTCGCCGATCGCTTAGTTGCATCTCAACTTTTGCCCTCTTAGCCCATGGGTTTATTGAGGTCGAAAATTGTTGTACGAAGGTGAGCCAAACTGTCTAGGTTTGCGAAAGGAGGCCATGGTATCAAAAATGTCGCTGTGAGTATTTGACCTCAGTTACGAACGGGACTACGCATTCGTTACTCTCAAATTGCTCAGATTTTGGCTATTCTTATGAATTATGTGTACATTTGTAAGGTAATAAGCGGAGGGTTTGTTTTTACAAGATATAAATTTATGAGTAAGGTAGATGTACTACTTGGTCTCCAATGGGGAGACGAAGGAAAAGGGAAGGTGGTAGATGTGCTCACACCACGGTATGACATGGTGGCTCGTTTCCAAGGAGGGCCAAATGCAGGACACACTCTAGAATTTGACCATAAGAAGTTCGTGCTTAGATCCATCCCCTCTGGAGTTTTTCAGGGCGGTAAAACTAACTTAATAGGTAATGGAGTAGTGCTAGACCCTGTGCTATTCAGAGATGAAGCACAGTCGCTAGAGGAGAGTGGTGTGGATCTCAAGCATCGCCTTTTGATCTCCAAGAAGGCACACTTGATACTCCCTACCCACCGACTGCTTGATGCTGCCAATGAATTGGCAAAAGGCGATAAGAAGGTTGGCACCACTGGCAAAGGAATTGGCCCAACCTATACCGACAAGGTGAGCCGTAACGGCCTAAGAGTGGGTGATATCCTAAGTCCCGACTTCCCTGCAAAGTTTGAGACAATCAAGAAGCGTCACTTTGCTCAGTTGAAAGGCCTCAATTACTCCATTGAGACACAAGTACCTGATTATGCCGAGAAAGAGCAGGAGTGGCTAGAGTCCTTGGAGTATCTCAAGGAGTACCAATTGGTTAATGGCGAGGCGAAGGTGAATGATGCACTTTCTCACGATAAGCTTGTATTAGCAGAGGGAGCGCAAGGCTCACTACTGGATATTGACTACGGCTCTTACCCCTTTGTTACCTCTTCCAATACCGTTGCTGCTGGTGCTTGCATCGGCCTAGGTGTAGCCCCTCGTAATATCGGACGTGTTTTTGGTATCTTCAAAGCCTACTGCACGAGAGTGGGTGCCGGTCCTTTCCCTACCGAGCTCTTTGATGCCACGGGCGACAAGATTTGCGAGGTAGGTCGGGAGTTTGGCTCTGTTACAGGTCGTAAGCGTCGCTGTGGTTGGGTAGACCTTGTGGCACTTAAGTATACCTCTATGCTCAATGGCGTTACCGACCTTATCATGATGAAGAGCGACGTGCTTGATGGATTTGAAGAGATCAAGGTGTGCGTTGCGTATGAAGTAGATGGCAAGGAGACCACTGAGATGCCTTTTGAACTGTCGGATGAGGTGAAGCCTGTCTACAAGGGCTTTAAGGGGTGGCAACAAGATATGACCTCCTGCACTAGTGAGGCAGAGTTTAGCACTGAATTCAAGGAGTACCTCAAGTTTATTGAAGAGTACCTAGGGATACCTATTTATATAGTATCGGTAGGGCCAGATAGGGCTCAAACCATTATTCGTAAATAATAATACAGCAGATTACAGAGTATGCCTACAGCTTATATATTGATGTTTGGGGTGATGATTCTGGGCATGTTGGTCCAGTGGAACCTCCAAAGTGTATTCAAAAAGTATTCTCAGGTGCGCCTAGATAGCGGCCTCACAGGTCGTGAGGTGGCGGAGAGAATGCTTATGGAGAATGGTCTGACGGATGTCCGAGTGTTATCAACTCGTGGAAAGCTTACAGACCACTATAATCCCTTGGATAAGACCATCAACCTAAGCGAGTCAGTATACAATAGCAATAGTGTGATGGCAGCAGCGGTGGCAGCTCATGAGACAGGGCATGCCCTCCAACATGCAATGGGATATGCACCACTGAAGATGCGCTCGGCCTTAGTGCCTGTGGTGCAATTTTCATCTAGCATTGTCAATATTGTACTGATTGCTGGCATCCTTTTGCTAAATGTGTTTCCCAAGCTTCTACTCGCTGGGATTATCCTATTTGGTGTCACTACGCTATTTAGTATCATTACCCTTCCAGTGGAGGTAGATGCCAGTAGAAGGGCTTTGGCATGGCTAGAGCGAAGCCGTGTAACCAGCTACGAGCAACAGCCAAAAGCTAGTAAAGCACTCCGAGCAGCTGCCTACACCTACTTTGCTGCTGCTATTGGCTCCATAGCTACTTTGCTCTACTACTTGACTATTTATAGCAGTCGTAGATAAAAATTATCCTCAATTTACTTGTGGGTATCAATAAAATGTGTACATTTGTAGAGAGGAATGTGAAAAAGCTCTATAACACGTGTTGCGAGCTTCCAAATTATCCTCTGGTGGCTTTGAATAATTGATTACAATATACTAAGACCGAATAACTTATGAGACAAAAAAAGACGGACAGAGCAAATCTGGAAAATGGCAAGGGGCTATACTTCCTGATGGGTTTGGTCGTTGCCTTGGCTGCAGTCTTCGTTGCTTTCGAATGGGGCAATAAAGATGTAGTGGTGGCTGAGGATGATAGAAACTTCGTCATTGAGGAAGTGGAGGATATCCAAATCACTCCACAAGAGGAAGAACCACTTCCTCCAGAGCCTGAGGTGGAAACTCCTGTAGTCGTTGAGAATCTACAGATCGTGGAGGACGACGTAAAGGTGGCCGATGTGACCATCGCTTCTGTGGATGATGCTGCAAACAAGCTACAACAAACCTTTACTCCTCCAGCACCTACACAAAGGGCGAGAGAAGAGGTGGCCGAGGATCATATCTTTGAGTACCTTGAGGAGATGCCTGAGTTCCCAGGTGGTCAAGCTGCGATGATGAAGTGGCTATCAAAGAACATCAACTATCCACCAATCGCGGCAGAGAATAATATCCAAGGTCGTGTGATGGTCTCTTTCGTGGTAGAGCCTAATGGATCTATCTCCAACGTTAAGATCGTGAGAGGTGTAGACCCTAACCTTGATAAGGAGGCAATGCGTGTGGTAGGCAAGATGCCTAAGTGGAAGCCAGGTATGCAAACCGGTAAGCCAGTGCGTGCACGTTTTACACTGCCAGTACAGTTTAGGCTACAGTAATAATAACAACGACTAAGTCGTAAGTAATACGTGGGTCGTGTGAGGCATTGTCTCGCACGACCCACGCTTTATATAGAGATCGTCTTCCCCAGGCAATCTGCTATGATGCCTTTGAGAGCAGCCTTGCGAGTGCTCCCTTGGGGGTGCCTTATCGGACAGGTCGGACGAGTCGGACGAGTCGGACGAGTCGAACAAGACAATCGGATCTCAGTAGAGCACCTTCACATTTACTCAAACCTTGGTAGAGGTTTTCGTCCGACTTGTCTGACCTGTCTGACTTGTCCGATAAGGCACCCAAGAGAAAAGGACCTCCGAAGGGAGATCCTTTTACGTTGTGGTATTTAAGGTAAAGGGGCTTACTCTGTTGGTTCCTCTTTTGATTCCTCTTTAGGGGCCTCTTCTTGGGTGATTTCGGTTGACTCCGAGGCTGCTAGAGCCTCCTTCTCTTGATTCGGAGGGGTCTCGGCTTCCTCTTTTTTGTCTTTAGCTGCACCTCCTGGTTTGGGGGTTTCTCTAAAGATATCTAGGAAGCTGGTGGGGCGCCCTTCGGGGAACCAGACGAAGTCGGGATAGTAGAGCTGACTTTCGTCGATCAGCAGTACTGGACTTACGGTGCCAACTTGCCGTCCCATCAGCTTCACCTTGCTTAGCTCCTTCTCCTCAAACTGCATAAGTATCTCACTGCACTGTGCCTTGACATGCTCTGTAGCGATGCTATCGGGATTAAGACTATAGTATATCACCTCAGCATTGCCACGGGTCCAGACCGAGTCCATCTGCTGGTCGGAAAAGTAAGCCAGTACCTCCCTCCCCCGCATCTGATTGAAGTGCTTCTCCTCATCCACCTTACTAGAAAGGTAGGCATTTTCCCTAATGTGAGCATAATCTAGTTCACCATTATGGATAAATAGCGACACCGTATCTCCCGTCACTTGCGACTCTCCACTCCAGATAAATGGCTTCCCGTAGCTCACCATCACCGAGTCCCGAGTATTGTAGATAATAGAATCGGCTACCGCTTGTGCATTGGAGCGGTAGAGGCGGGCATTGCCTATCCCCTTAAAGAGGTTACTCACCGAGTCGGCCTTGATCATCTCCATCAGTTTGGCATGCATATAGAGGGTATCTTCACTGGAGTACTCCACGATATAGGCACTATCTTGTGCAAAACCATAGCCAATGTCTTCATGATAGACTGCGAAATTGCCAAATAGAGCCACCTGCTGTGCAGTATCTTTCATCTGGATATGGCGGTACATCTCTGCTCGCATTGCTGCACGGTCGTAAAATAGCGAGTCACCCGTCATCCATCGAGTTCCAGAGACCATTACTGGCCGATTCATCAGATAGGCGAGGTCATTTTCAGTATCATAAGTTCCCCTAGAGGTATAGATGATTCCGCTATCCCCCACGATACGAGAGGGGCTCACAATGTCTGCGAGTTTGGTCTCTGTATCATAATTCAATTGTTCGGTGTAGAGCTTAAAATTGGGGTTATCCAACACCACATCTTCCTCAAATACCACCTTTTTACTCTTGGTATCGTATGTGCCGTAGGTAGAACTGAGCACATTAAGCGTATCGGCAACCGATCCGGTATCAAAGTAATAGCCAAGACCGGTCTTGCGGTCGTAGTCAAGGCTATCGGTATAGAGGTGGTTATCTCCATGATTCATCACCACCGACTCTCGCAGTCGGGCTAGGAGGTTCATCCCATTGTAATCGATATAATTACAAGTGATCTCGAGTGAATCGCCTTGCTCAATACGCACTGAGCCGAAGCCTTCAAATCTATTCTGCTCCTGATAGAGCTTGGCGCTATCGCAGTACATGGTCGCATCCTTGTGGCGAAGTACCACATTGCCCACTAGCAGCTGTGCGAAAGTATCTACATCACGATCGTATTTCCAGAGGTCGACATTCTCAATAAAAATACGCTCTTTGCCAGCCTGGGGACTACCAACCGTGTCGCGATACAAAGAAGTCACGGCTGTAGTAGCCCTCAATGATAGGCTACTACCCCGTGACGAAATGATAAAAAGTAGCAGGAGGGCTACTGCTCCAGCCACCCTGGATATTGAAACTCGCATTGGCGATACTCTGGACTAATTCGTACGTAGGTCTTCTTCTGCTTCTCCCTGATCCATTCATGGAGAGTCTCATCTTGCTTCTTTTGTAGCACAATGCCCTTTACCACCTGATAGTCATCAACCACATTGGCTCGGTGACCAGGGACACGCTTCTTGAGCTTCACAATCGCCACCACAGTATTATTGTTTTTATCAAGCATTGTAAATGGAGCAGAAATCTCTCCCTCCTGGAGCTTTGCCACCTGGGCAGAAACCTCCTGAGGTAGATCCTCCATCACAAAGCGAGAGGTGCCGTAGTACTGACTTTGGTGATTGGCATTGACCATCTGACCATTAGAGAGACGGCTATCCTCGTCATACGAATAGTACTTGGCCGCTACCTCAATGGGCAAGCTATCTACACGGATTAGGTGGGCGATAGAGTCCATGCGGTTGGTCGTTGCAGTTAGCTCGTCACCATCTACATGTGGGCGGAGCAAGATATGTCGCACATTGATTTGGTCTCCACGCTTCTCAATCAGCTGCATGATGTGGTAGCCACGAGCAGTCTTTACGATTCGAGATACCTTGTCATTATCGGGCAGACCAAAGGCAACGTTGGCAAACTCTGGCTCTAGCTCTGCCCTTCCTACGAAGCCCATCTCGCCACCCTTGAGTGCGGTATTGCCATCCTCTGAGTAGATACGAGCGACGGTCTCAAAGCTCATCTCGCCTTTACTGATCTTATCGCTATACTCAATCAGCTTCTGCTTCACTCGGTCCACCTCACTCACCTGTACCTTTGGCTCCTGGGTCACAATCTGTACCTCTACCGTAAGAGGCATAAAGGGGAGGCTATCCCGATTGACTGTATCATAAAAGCGATTGACCTCCGATGGAGTGACTTGGATATCGCCCACCAGCTTCTGCTGCATCTGCATCATCACATACTCCTCGCTCACCACCTTGCGACGCTCGGCACGGATTTGGGCGAAGTTGCGACCAAAGTACTCCTCTACCTTTTCACGGCTGCCCACCTCATTGACCACTGCATCAAGCCACTGATTAACTGCTGCTGTGACCATCTGCTCATTGGGGTAGACACTATCTATTTGTGCCTGATTAAGGAATAGCTTTTGTATCGCCATCTGCTCAGGAATGATACAGCGGGCATTGCCCTCCATACGTTGACCCGTAGACTCGTAGTAGAGACGCTGACGCTCAATATCGGAGAGAAGGATGGTCTCGTCGCCGATCACCCACGCCACTTCATCCACTACATTGGCTCTACTTTGGGCATAGACCTTTGGTGCAAAAGCTCCCAAGAGTGAGAGAAAGGCAACCACAGAGATCACCGAGGTTATAACACTTTTATTCATAACTACTTATTTCTTACTTGCATTTTTCTTTGCCCACGCATCACGCAGACCAACTGTTTGATTGAATACCAACTTATCTGGAGTGCTATCCTTATCAACTGTAAAGTAGCCCTTGCGGACAAATTGGAAGTGTTGCTCAGGCTGCACATCACGAAGCCAATCCTCGGCATAAGCCACAGGGATAATCTGCTCGCTATCTGGATTGATCAGCTCGGCAAGGTCTTCAGCATCGGCCGATGCAGGGTCCTCCACCATAAAGAGGCGGTCGTACATCCTTAGCTCTACAGGAAGAGCGTGAGCGGTGCTTACCCAGTGGATGGTTCCCTTTACCTTACGATTGGCATTGGGCATTCCCGATTTGCTCTCGGGATCGTAGGTAGCATAAACCTCCACTACACGGCCTTCCTCATCCTTTTTGCAGCCAGTACACTCAATGATATAGGCACCTCTCAGTCGCACCTCCTGGCCAGGGGTGAGCCGGAAGTACTTCTTTGGAGCATCCTCCATAAAGTCCTCACGCTCGATCCATAGCTCACGGCCAAAGGTGATCTCGTGATACTCAGGTGTCTCTGCCTCAGGATTATTGAGCACTCTCATCTGCTCCTCTTGCCCTTCGGGGTAATTGGTAATCACTAGCTTGATAGGATCCATCACCACGGCAGCTCTATCGGCCACCTTATTTAGATCCTCACGCACAGCGCTCTCTAGCATCGCCATATCGACGGTGCCATCGTACTTGGTGTACCCTATCATATCAATAAAGTTGCGGATGCTCCTAGGGGTATAGCCTCTCCGACGTAGCCCCACAAGGGTAGGCATACGTGGGTCGTCCCAACCGTGTACCAGACCTCTTGTCACTAGCTCCATCAACTTACGCTTGCTCATCATCGTGTAGGTAAGATTGAGGCGATTAAACTCGTACTGATGTGGTCGGTACTCATCTGTCTTGAGTAGCTCCACTAGGTAATCGTAGAGAGGGCGGTGCACCACAAACTCGAGCGTACAGATAGAATGCGTTACGCCCTCGAAGTAGTCGCTCTGCCCGTGGGCAAAGTCGTACATAGGATAGGCACTCCACTCCTTACCTGTGCGGTGGTGTGGGTGGTGAATCACACGGTAAATAACAGGGTCACGGAAGTGCATGTTAGGGTTGGCCATATCGATTTTGGCACGTAGCACCATCGCCCCCTCGGGGATCTCTCCGTGTCGCATCTTCTCAAATAGCTCCAAGCTCTCCTCTGCAGGCCGATCACGATAGGGACTGTGGGTGCCTGGCTGGGTAGGGGTTCCCTTTTGAGCTGCTATCTGCTCGGAAGTCTGCTCATCCACATAGGCGTGCCCCTCCTTAATCAAGCGGATAGCAAAGTCGTATAGGTCCTGGAAGTAGTCCGAAGCATAGTAGATATTGCCCCACTCAAATCCGAGCCAATGGATATCCTCTTTGATTGCCTCAATATACTCCGTCTCCTCCTTCACAGGATTGGTATCATCGAACCTCAGGTTACAAACACCATTGTACTTCTCCGCAATCCCAAAGTCAATGCATACCGCCTTGGCATGTCCTATATGGAGGTAACCATTGGGCTCGGGTGGAAACCTCGTCTGGATACGACCTCCATTGAGTCCATTCCGAATATCCTCCTCCACGATTTGCTCAATAAAGTTGAGTGACTTCTCAGTCGCACTCTTTTCTGCCCCAGTAGGCTTCACATCCTTATTCATAATCTATATTCTCTACAACTTACTGATGAAGACGAAGTTTTTGAGCACCTCGTCGTCTGATTTTTCAATGTCCTTTCCTTTCCCCTCCCACCATATATTTCCGTCATGCACAAATAGCACATGGTCTCCGATATTTGCCACCGAATTCATATCATGGGTATTGACAATGGTGGTCATCTGATCCTCTAGTGTTATCTCCCGCAACAATATGTCTATCATCTTGGAGGTTTCTGGGTCCAGACCACTCGTTGGCTCATCGCAAAATAGGTAGCTTGGCCTTAGTGCAATGGCACGAGCGATCGCCACCCGCTTTTTCATTCCTCCACTGATCTCCCCTGGATACTTGTAGCGAGCATCATAGAGCTGCACACGCTCCAAGCACTCTTTAGCCCTTGCTCGCCTACTTGCTCCCTTTTCATCCGAAAACATATCTAGCGGATAGAGCACATTCTCCATCACATTCATGCTATCAAAGAGAGCAGAGTTTTGAAAGAGCATCCCCACCTTCTGACGCAATAGGCGCGTCTCCTCTGGAGATAGGGTCTGTAGCTCAATGTCGTCATAGAGCACCCGCCCCTTAGTCGGCTCCAGTAGTCCAATGACGCACTTCATCAATACCGTCTTGCCTACTCCCGACTTGCCAATGATCAAGGAGCACTCACCAGGATTGAAGGTAGCATTCACCCCCTTCAGCACCTCTTTATGCCCAAAGCTCATATGTAGATCACGCACCTCTATCATACCGCTCTACATCAGCATTAATTGGGTGAGGGCGAGGTCACAAATCAGTATTGCCACATTGCTCATCACCACAGCCTTGGTACTGGCACGTCCCACCTCCAACGCTCCTCCACGCACATTATACCCAAAGTAGGAAGCGATAGAGGCAATAAAGAAGACATAAAAGAGACTCTTCACCACCGAGTAAAAGATATTATAGGGCTTAAAGAAAAGCTGAAGCCCAGACTCAAACTGACTTATGGGGATATTGGACGAAAGCAGACAAGCCAAGTAACCACCCCCCAAGCCGACAAGCATACTAATCATGACCAATACTGGCACAAAGATCATCATGCCAATGATCTTGGGGAGAATCACATAGTTGGCCGAATTTACTCCCATGATATCCATCGCATCCAGCTGCTCGGTAATCCGCATTGTGCCAATTTCGCTCGCAATGCTACTGCCACACTTGCCAGCTAAGATCATACACATAATGGTGCTCGAAAACTCCAAGAGTACAATCTCGCGAGTGGCATACCCGATTGTGAACTTTGGGATCAATGGGTGGCTCATATTGATCCCCAATTGCATCGTCAGTACAGCTCCTAGAAAGAAAGAGACCAATACCACGATCCAAATGGAGCCAACGCCCTGCACATACACTTCGCGAATCAGCTCGCGAAGAAACATACGATGGCGCTGGGGACGCTTAAAAACCTCCCTCAGTAATTGTACGTAACTACCTATGCGTTCAAGAGCTATACCCATCTGATATCAAGTCAATACCTATCACTAATCATCAAAAACTTAATACCCACAAAGATACCAATTTAGAGACAACTGACAAGTACCACCTGCGAATCAAAGCAGGGGTTACTTTGATTATATCGCTACTTTGAGAACTCGTATATCTGCTGCTACAGGCGAGAACGGCACTTTGTGCAACATTCCCTTCCATAATGTATATGGTAATGAGGAGAGCCGCTATTCCGCCTTTTTCTTCTCCGCCTCTTTCAGTGCCTCTTTCTGCGCTTCCTCGTAGCGCCGACGCTCATTGATATGTATCTGCTCGTAGTCCTTGTCGGAGTCTACAACCACCAGCACGCCATTCTCAATCACCAAGTGATAGACCATCGGGACAGGCTCACTCATCCATCCGTACGGCTGATAAGAACCTCGATAGACTAAAATCTCACGCACACCCTCGTCCAGTGCCTCCTTATTGACAAAGTCGGGCCCATACCGCATGACCTTCAGCACCTCTGACTTTGTCATTCCCAACTCTAGAGAAGTGACGCTCTTGTGGACTCTTTTCCCCTTATTGTAATACTCATCCAGAGAGCTACAGCCAGATACCGTCAGCCAAAGGAGGAGGAACAGGGGAATAATCTTGATAATACGACCAGTCATAAACAGACTCTATCAATAGGGATAGATACAACAAAGATACGAAAAAACCATACATTCCTATCCTAGAACCAGCTCTAACGTCAGGGTTACTCATTAGAATAGTCTTGTAAGTGGTATTTATCGGGGTATTTATGAATAAGGAGACTGTTACTCTGTGTTCATAATTAACATCCACGGATAAATCGATACCACAAATAAGGGGGCTGATGGTCTTCGTACAACTGCCTAAAAAAGCAACAGCAAAGTGGTCAAAAGTTTAGTTGCAACTAAGCAATTGCTTTGTTGCAACTCAGCATTTGCTTAGTTGCAACTCGCCGATCGCTTAGTTGCAACTCAGTTTTCGATTTTATATGGTGTTGAATATCAGTTTGTTATAAATTGGCTTTTTGGGCTACTACTTTCCCCTATATTAGAGACTGTTGCACGAAGGCGATCTGCTGCGTTGCTTTCGGAATTCGGGCCTCGGTCACCTACATAAGTACGCTCCCTTCGTCCTCATCCTCAGCGTCTTGCATCTCATCCTTCGTGCAAAGTCTCAGCACATTTGAAGCAAATGTGCGAGAATGGCACTTTGTGCAACATTCTCAATAGGGTCATTAACTTCAAATGCGTAGCCCTGCGAATCAGGATTATGAGACAAAAAATAGCAATCTCTCCTTAATACCCCTCCCAATTGCTCGGAATTGACTAATTTTGTATCGTATTCTGTTTGATAATGATATGAATAAAGATAGTATTCGGACCGTCCAACTGGTCCTCACCCCGCTTCTACTCCTCATAGGGATGCTCTATGGGTGTGCCAATCGTGTGGCTCCCGATGGAGGCCCTTACGATGTTACGCCCCCCAAACTAGTCGGTGCGAAGCCCGAGGATAAGGCACTCAATGTGACTAAAAAGAAGGTGGTGCTTACCTTTGACGAGTACGTACAGATAAAAGATGTCTCTAGCAAGGTAATCATTTCCCCACCACAGCTCCAGCAACCAAAGATTATGGCGGTTGGAAAGCGGGTCACCGTTGCCTTGGAAGACGATTTAATACCCAATACCACCTATACCATCGACTTTACTGATGCTATTGTGGATAATAACGAGGGAAACCCTCTTGAAAACTTTTCTTACGCCTTTAGTACGGGCAATGAAATTGATACCATGGAGATCTCGGGTAAGGTGCTCAATATCCGTAACCACGAGCCGATGCAAGGGATGCTCGTGGGGATACAACCCGATAGTGCAGGTTGGAATGCCTTTACAGATACTACCCTTCTCCGCATGAGCCGCACGGGCGATAGGGCACAGTTTGTGATGCGAAATATCAAAGAGGGCAAGTATCGGGTCTACGCACTCAAGGAGAGCGACGGCAACTACCGACACGATATGCCTACGGAGGGGATTGCTTTCCTTGATAGCCTCATCACCACTACCAGTATGGCAAGCACACGGCAAGATACTCTTTGGGTGGATAGCCTCACGATTGATACCATTAAGACCGTACCCTACACCCGCTATCTGCCCGATGACTTGGTGCTCATGTACTACGAGCCACAGACACCACGGCGATATATCAGCAAGCGTGAGTGTCCCGATTCAATGCAGATAAAGCTCACTTTTAACCTGCTTCCAAAGGAGGGGATTGAGGTCAAGGCCTTGGAGCTAAGAGATTCCCTACTCAGGGAGGTAGAGGGCACTCCACCTATTTACGATCTCAATCAGGAGAAGCACGAGGCCACTGCCTTCTTCACCGACCCACACTGGAAAGGAATTAATCAGTTTGTAGTTAGTTACCAATCGGTAGATAGTCTCAACTTGCCTACTCAGGTGAGCGATACCCTAAAACTGAATCTCCCTAAACCGCAAAAAAAAGAGACTAAAGAGGAAAAGGAGGAGACGAAAGAAAAGGACAAAAAGTCTAAGCTGACCATCAGGATAGAACACAAGGGCGATGGAGGGGTCAACGACTCCATACTCTTCCACACCTCACTGCCTATTGATACTACTGCCTTTAAGGCCTTTGAGCTATTCAATGCCAATGACAGTATCCTTAAGCCTCTGCCTATAGACTCTATCTGGATGCTTCCCGATCGTGCCACTAGTGGTATGATTAAGGCTCGCTTGCAATACAATACCTCGTACGAACTCTACGTGGATAGTGCTACGTTTGTTGATGTCTATGGGCATCACCTTGCCGAGACTGCCGTTGATGCATTCAAGACACAGCCCAAGGAGGAGTTTGCACAGCTCACTATTGATATTTCGGGCGTTGAGGGTCCCTTTATTGGCGAGCTATTAAGCACAGATGATAAGCCTATTCGCACCATTGTCACCGACCAGTCGAAGATACTATTTGCCGACCTAAAGCCGCAGAAGTATGCCTTCCGACTGATCATTGATAGCAATGGTAATGGACAGTGGGATCCAGGTAGCTACCGCGATAGCATTCAGCCTGAACAGGTCTACTATATGCCTAAGATACTGGAGGTGATGAAGAATTGGAAGGTCACTGAAACCTTTACTCCACTCACTACACCTATAGACCAGCAAAAGCCAAAGGAGATGATCAAAAATAAACCGAAGGCAACGGAGCGGAAAGACCGCAACAAAGAGCGTGAAGAAGAGCTGAAAAAGCGGAGAAGTGGCGCAGGCGATCAAGGTGGCATGAACACCGGCATGGGTGGCATGGGCGGACTAGGTGGGCTAGGCGGCATGATGCCAGCTGGTAGTCAGTACTAGCCACATGTCGTGCAACCTTTATAAAAGAGGCGGAAGTGCACCTAGGTGTTCTCCCGCCTCTTCACGTATGTGACCTAGCCCGAATTCCGAAAGCAACGTAGCAGATTGCCTTCGTGCAACAGTCTCAGTTATAGACGCTCCACGCTCTTGACCCCGCTCACCTCTCGCACTGTTTTGAGGAGAGTATTCACCTGAGAAGGATTATGGAGGTGCAGATTAAGCAGAGCTTGAAAGAGTCCATCGGCCGACTTAATGCTGTAGTCTCGGAGAGTCACTCCCTCTACCGTTGCTACTTGATTGACCACCGAATGCACAATGCTCAGGTTGTCGTGCCCTACCACTCTCAGCACAATCTCCACTCCCTGTCTAGCATCTCCCTTCCAGCGCGCCTTGAGGATTCGATATCCGAAGCGATTAAATAGATCTAGGGCATTGGGGCAATCCATGCGATGAATCTTTATCCCCGATCGAGAGACAAAGGCAAAGATCCGGTCACCATAAATCGGGTTACAGCACTTGGATAGCTGGTAATCGACGCCCGAGATGCCATTATCAATGGTCAGAATATTGTCATCCTCTTCCACTATCTTCTCAGCCTCTGTACGGGCAATGTATTTATCAGCTGATAAGGGACCCTCATCACTCCCTTGCGAAGGTGCCTCCTGAGCCTGCTTGTACTCATCAAGGAAAACATTGAGGTCTATCCGCCCTTCATTTACCTCGTGAAAGAATTCACTCGTCACCTTAAACCCCTTTTTCTTCAAAAGGCGGACGAATAGTGCCTCATCATACTCCAGCTTGCGATTGCGCATGCGTCGATGCATCTCCTCTTTGGTGATCGCGATGGCTCGCTCCGACTCCACTCGTAGAGCTTGGCGGATCTTGGAGCGTGCTTTACTGGTCACCACAAATCGGAGCCAATCGGCACTCGGTGTTTGGTTGGAGGAGGTATTGACCGAGACGGTATCGCCATTATTGAGGGGTTGCCGAATACTTACATTCCGCCCATTGACCTGGGCAGAGACCGTCTTCGCCCCCAACCCGCTATGGATAGCATAGGCAAAGTCGAGCACGGTTGCCCCCTTAGGGAGCTTCACCAAGTCTCCCTTAGGTGTAAAGACATAGATCTCCTCATCGTAGAGGTTCATCCTAAAGTTTTGGATCAGCTCCTCGGGGCTTGCCGACTTATTTTCCATCGCTTGCCGCACACTGGTCATAAAGTCATCTAGCCCCGTTTCACTCTTCACCCCCTTGTACCGCCAGTGAGCTGCCAGCCCCTTCTCAGCGATTTCATCCATACGCTCGGTGCGGATCTGCACCTCTACCCACTTCTGCTCTGGACCCATCACGGTGATATGGAGGCTCTCATACCCATTGCTCTTGGGTATGGAGAGCCAATCCTTTAGTCGCTTAGGATTGGGCTGAAACATATCGGTGATAATAGAGTAAGCTTTCCAGCATTGACTCCGCTCTTCCTCAAGAGGAGCGTCGAGTATCACCCGGATGGCAAAGAGGTCGTAGATCGCTTCAAACTCTATCTTTTGCTTCACCAGTTTATTGCGGATCGATGAGATGGACTTTGTTCGTCCCTTAATAGAAAACTTCAAGCCCACCGCCTTCAGAGCCTTCTCTACAGGCTCTATAAACTTAGCGATATAGGCATCACGCGACCGCTTGGTCTCTGCTAGTTTATCTTTGATAAAGTTGTAGGTGCTTCTATCGGTGTACTTCAAGCACATATCCTCCATCTCACTCTTGATACTGTAAAGCCCCAGTCGGTGAGCCAAAGGTGCGAATAAAAAGGAGACCTCGATGCTGAGGTCGGCTTGTCCCTCGGCATCCAAATGCTTATCGGCGAGTCTCAATTGCACCAAACGATCGGCAATAAGGATCAAAATGATCCTCACATCCTCGGCGAAAGAGAGGAGAAAGTGACTAAAGTTGTCACTCGTTATCACTGTGCTCTTGGAGTAAAGGTCACCCACCTTCTGCAGAAGCTCAACAAGGTGTAGCACATCCTCTCCAAAAAGTTCTCGCACTCGTGATTCTTTCACAGCACCTCTCTGCACTGGTAGCTGTAGAAGTAATGCAATGATGCTGGCACCACCAACACCAACCTCCTCGGCAAGTGCTATGGAGGTCAGTAGCTTTTGCGAGAGCAGTGGTAAGCCAAAGCGATCCATCTCCCCTCTTGTCTCTAGCTCGAACGATTGCAGGATAGGGACTAAATCCTGAAGCTCCTTATCCGAAAGGTCGTGAGGTAGCTCTGCTAGCCTCTCTAATAGTAAGTCCAATGAGACCAACTTATCCAATTCCTTATACCTCTTCATCTCTCCTGAATTTACCAGCGTCACTAACTAATTGTATGCTAAGGTACAAATTATACTTCAATTTGCCACAATTAAAGGGGGTAATGCCCAGGGGTTACGTACTAGAATAGTCCTGTGAGTGGTATTTATCGGAGCATCTATGAGTAAGGACCTCGGCAGAGGTCCGTGCTAAATAGGCACAGGTCAAGGCACGCAGTGCCGAAGACCTGTGTACAGATAGGTGTAAAATACCCTTGCGACCCCGGTCGAGGGGTCGGACAATCCTATCTCTAGGTCTGACCCCTCAGCCGGGGTCAAGGTGGTGGTGAATATGCTCTTACTTACACACTGGTCGTTCGGGGCTAACGCCCCTCCGACCTGTGCCTATTTAAGAGGGACCTCTGCCGAGGTCCTTACTCCATTATCCTCAACAGTCTCTGTATATGATCATTCGTACTGTTACACGGAGTGCATAATTAACATCTACGGACAAATCCATACCACAAATAAGGGGGCAGATGATCTTCGTACAACAGCCTAAAAAAAAGCAACAGCTAAGTGGTCAAAAGTTTAGTTGCAACTAAGCAATTGCTTTGTTGCAACTCGGCATTTGCTTAGTTGCAACTCGCCGATCGCTTAGTTGCAACTCAGTTTTCGATTTTATATGGCATTGACTATCAGTTTGTTATAAATGGGCTTTTTGAGCTACTACTTTCTCCTATTTTATAGGGTCATTAAGTTATGAATACACTGCTAATGTGTAACCCTGGGAAAGGAGCATCTCATTTCTATTTTCACTCATTAATATATAAGAAAAGAAAAGGAGAACTCTACCTTTGGATCAGTGGTTACGCATTAGAAGGGTCATACCACGAGACATTCATCAGAGAGCCAATAGTTAAGGACCTCCGCAGGAGGTCCGATTTGTTGTAGCCCCCATTCGAGGCTCGCAGAGCCGATGAATGGGGGTATGTAAGGCGACCAAAATTTACGACCCCTTGTGGGTCGGACAACCTATTCTAGGATTGACATTGATATCCTAGCTCATATTGTCCGACCCGCAAGGGGTCGAATGTATACGTGTGCCATTAGATACCCCCTGTCGTTCGGGGCTAGCGCCCCTCCGACAGGGGGCTACAACAAATCGGACCCCCGAGGGGGTCCTTACCCATAGGCAATTCAATATAGACCTTTCTAATGCGTAACCCCTGACCTTTGGATTAAACCAACCACTATATATATGAGTCATAAGAACAGAAAAAGACCCTTAAGAATACATAAAAGCGGTCAAAGTGTTTATAGGATTACAAAATAATGGTATCTTGCGTGTAGCAATTGACATTAATAAGCAAGTTTAGAACAGATTTACAATAGGAGGAAATATTATGAAGAGGTTTGACTTATTAGCAAGAGGGCTCTTACTGCTCTTTATCGCTTCGCCTATGGTTTCGATTGGTGCCAGCGCACAAGACGATGCCTACCTTACCCCTTCGAGAGCTAGGGAGTTGCGGAAAAAGGAGGCAGCCGAAAAAGCAGCCCTTCAGAAGAGAATGGAGGAGAAACGTGCCGCCGAAATGGCTAGAAGAGAAAAGGCACGTGCCGAATATCAAGAAGATGTCAAGGATTGGTATAATCGGAGAGATATGAAGGTAACCATCGAGGAGATGGAGGAAAATCTAGACCAACTTGATGGCACTACCGACGCCCAAGCAAGAAAGGGCGGTAAGTACAGCAATCGGATACGCCGTTTCGACCGTCCGAATGAGGATAGGATAGTCCTCCAAAATGTACAGCAAGTCTATGTGCTAGATAGCTACGACTACTACGACCCTTGGACCAATAGCTACTACGGTAGAGATTGGAATAGTGGGGTCAATATCATCATCAACCAAGGGGCTCCATGGAGATCCACTTGGGATTACTACGGCTATGGACGCTGGGGTGCCCCTTACTACTATGGCTACTACAGTTGGTATGACCCATGGAGTAGCTATTGGTACGACCCTTGGTACTATGGTGGCTCTAGATACTACTGGGGCTACAGACGTCCTTGGGGTGGCTTCTACGCCGGCTGGGGTGGCTACTATGGCGACTACTACGGAGGTTACTATGGAGGCTATGCCAATAGCTATTGGAATGGCTACAACGATGGCCGATACGATGGTCGTCGGGATAGATACTACAGCACTCCTCGCTCTAGCTATGGCAGAAGCACCGGTAGGTACTATGATAGAACCTCCCACAATGCTATCTACGGACGTGCCCTTGGCAACTCAAGCCGCACAGTAGAGGGCTCGGGCTACTACGACCGCAGTACTCGCAGCTTCAGCAATTACGAAAACGCTAACCGCAATAACAATAGGTACAACAGCAACAACCGAACGAGTCGCTGGGATAGGAATGCAGCTAATCGCAATTCAAGCTACGACAGAAATAGCACCTACTCTGCACCTACCCGCAGCAGTGGCTCCTACAGCTCACCATCGAGAAGCACTAGTAGCAGCAGTAGCTCATCAAGCAGTGGTACCACTCGCACTACTACAAGTCGTCGCAGATAAGATAATTTTTATTCTTGCGTCAATTAACTATAGAATATAGGACAGATGAAAACGATATATAAATATACATTTCTAGTAACAGTAGCCCTAATGGGTGTTACCTCCTCTTGGGCACAAGCGCCATCTGATGCTTATCGTAATATCCAAGAAGGCATCACGGGTACAGCTCGCACCAAAGCGATGGGAGGAGCCGTGGGAGCTATTGGTGCTGATGCAGGGGCAGCGTATGTCAATCCTGCAGGCGCAGCACTCTTTTCTCGCACAACTATTGGTATTGGACTAGACGTAGGAAAAGGTAGCATCACTATAGGAGATATTAGGCGAGAGCTAACGCTTGGTGGACTGAATAATGTTTCTTACTTTGGTCGCTCTATAGGAATTCCAGTATCTAGCAACAACTCCTTGAGATTTAACTTTGGGTTTAATGTGGGACAGGAGTATAATTATAAGCGTGACTCTGAGATGGAGATGACCCAACCAAAGTTTAGCATCACAGATCTTATCTCTGCGAAAGCAGCTCTTGAAGGGTTGTCATCTGATAGGTACAAACCTACAAAGACTTATGACCCATTTATGAGTGGTGTCAATCCTATGGTGGCACTTGCATTAAATGGCGATATCATTGAGGAGATTGAAGAAACAAATAATGCCACAGGTGAAACTAATCGTTATTATACCTCTGCATTTTATACTGAAAACCCTGATAAGACACTTACTCTATGGCCAATTAGAGGTAACCGACTGAACGTTAGCGAGCACGGCTCTAGGTATTACACCGACTTTAACTTTGCAATGAGCCTCAATGATAGCTATTTCTTTGGTGCTTCGCTACGTATCGGATCAATGAACTATGGCAGGGCTTCGATGCTACGTGAGGACTATAGTGATACTAAGGATAATAATAATAGTTTCCTTGAGTATGGAACTAGCTTAGATGTTACTGGTGCGAGCCTCGGGCTCAATCTCGGCTTCTTGATGGCATTGGGTGACTATGGACGTATTGGTATTTCCTACCTTACTCCACAGTATGCACAATACAAGGAGTTATACTCTGGCTCAGTCAGAAGTCGACTAAATACTCCAAACCCTACGAAGGATCCTTACTTTACCTTTGAAACTGATGAGTATAGAAGTGAGTATGGCATGATCACTCCAGGAAAGCTAACCATAAGTGCTATGGCGTTCCTCTCCAAGTATGGAATGGTCTCTTACGACTTCCAATACCGCAATCTTGGTCACTCCAAGATACTGCTTAGCGGTGCTGGAGTGAGTGGTGCTTCAGACTATATCAAGGAGGATTATGGGGCAGAGCTAACCCATCGAGTTGGGCTAGAGGTAAGACCCATCAATTGGCTCTCTCTACGCACTGGCTACGCTTATACTGGCAATCCACTTAAGTCTGAACCTCTTAAGAAGGAGGCTGAGGGTGGACTAGACTACGAGTACCCTGCTAGCGGTATGATTGCCGACTTTATCCTGCCACGTAGCTACCAAGCCATCACCGGCGGTATTGGCTTTAATATAGGAAGAAGTACTACACTCGACCTCGCCTATGTGCACGAGATTCGCAAGGAGAAAGCTTACCCCTTTACTGGTTGGACCGATCCTAAAGACCCAGAGAAATCCTTTATTGCAGTTAAGGGCGGTGACCTCAAAGAGACCAGAGGTAGCTTCGTTGCCAACCTCACCTTTAGATTCTAAGGCTACCAAAGTCTAAATAAAAAGGACCTCCCACCGAGGTCCTTTTTATTTGCCACAAAACTTCGTCCAACATTATCTTGTTAAGTCTGTAGTTTGCTGGTTTTTGTGTACCTTTGGAGATGAGTGAATTAACTTTTTAGCACAATGATTTTATGAATGATATATCTAAGGTGACCGCTCGGCACCTCTTGAGATTGGAGGCGGTGAAGCTAAGTCCTAAAGCTCCATTTACGTGGGCATCAGGCTGGAAAAGTCCTATATATTGCGATAACCGTGTGACGCTCTCTGACCCTGAAGCACGCACCTATATCAAGAAGGCATTGGCGGAGACGATCCGCACCCATTTCCCTGAGGTGACAGCTATTAGCGGTGTGGCGACTGGTGCCATTGCTCAAGGGGCTTTGGTGGCCGATGTGATGGAATTACCTTTTAGCTATATTCGCTCAAAGGCGAAGGACCATGGTATGGGCAATCAGATTGAGGGTCGTATTCTGCCCACTGATAAGGTGGTAGTGGTTGAGGACTTAGTGAGCACTGGTGGCAGTAGCCTTAAGGCAGTGGAGGCTCTCCGCGAGTTTGGTTGCGAGGTGCTGGGCATGGTGGCGATCTATACGCATGGTCTGCAGAAGGCCGAAGATGCTTTTGAGGAGGCGGGTGTGACGCTACGAACCCTCAGTTGTTACGACGCAGTGATTGAGGAGGCAGTGGCGAGCCACTATATCTCGCACGATGATTTGGAGATGCTACGAGAGTGGCGTAAGGATCCTGCCAATTGGGGTAAGTAATTAAGCAATAGTATTATAGTATGAATGTATATACCAGTAGACCGATTGAGATAAAAAAAGATATCCAGACCCTCTATGGTTTGGTCTCTAAGCCAACTAACCTACAGCCCATTATTGATAAGGCTGGGGACAAGGTGGCTGAGTATAAGATTGAGATCAGTGATGAGCAGGTCACTTTCTTTGCCCCTGCACTGGGTCAGATAGGCCTTAAGAAGATAGAAGAGGTAGCACCCAATCTAGTGAAGTATGAATCCTTTAAGTCTCCAGTGCCACTTGCTCTACAACTTAATCTCTCTGAAGAGGGTGCGGATAAGACCTTGGCACAGATACAAGTAGAAGTGTCTATTCCTCCATTCCTCGGTGGTATGGTGAAGGGTAAGATCACTAAGGGACTTGAAAAGGTGGCAGATCTCTTGGAGATGGTGGACTTCTCTAAGATTGGTCTTTAATCACTACTGAAGCAGTGGGGAGGTTGGTGATGCGAAGATGGGTGTCGCTCTTCGTATTGCTCTTTGCCCTTTTCTCGTGTGGGGAGCAGGGGGTGGAGCTAGAGGTGGAGCATCCGCTTCGTCGTCTGCCTATTGCCCTGAGGGTGTCGCTTGACCATGAAGGGCGAGCCCTGCTAGAGCCTTATAGCTATATGCTCTATGAGCGACCTCTCTATCGTGGAGAGCGACTAGGCTATATGGGAGTAGTGGTGGTGCATGGGGTGGGGGAGCAGTATGCTGCCTATGACCTTGCTTGCCCTTATTGCTGGCCAACGGAGGTGTCTGTAGTACCATCGCTGAATAGTGCAAAGGGGGTGGTGATAGCGGAGTGTGCGGAGTGCCATACGGTCTATGACTTGGCATTGGGATTGGCACACCCTGTTGCTGGCCCTGGGAGTTATCCGCTCCTGGAGTATCGTGTCTATCGTAGGGGTTCGCAATTGTGGATTGAATGATTGCTCGCATGGTGCCTAATCGGACAAAAGCACCCTGTCGGATGCTTTCTTTGTGAATGGGTGCCTAATAGGACAATTCGGACGGGTCGGACAAGTTGGACAAGTCGGGCGGGGGAAGCGATGCTTCTATAAATAAAAAGAGAGCTAGACAGACGATTGCCTGTCTAGCTCTCTTTGGTTGTATTTGGGTTTCAGCTTACATCATGCCACCCATGTCGGGGGTTGGCATTGCTGGGGCGTTCTTCTCAGGGAGGTCGGTGATGACGCACTCTGTAGTTAAGAACATACCTGCGATGCTAGCTGCATTCTCAAGGGCTACACGAGCCACCTTGGTTGGGTCGATGACACCAGTCTCGGTGAGGTGCTCGTACTTGTCGGTGCGAGCATTGTATCCAAAGTCGCCTTCGCCATCCTTGAGCTTCTGTACCACTACGGCGCCCTCTTTGCCAGCGTTGGCTAGGATCTGACGAAGTGGCTCCTCGATAGCACGACGGATGATATCAATACCGGTCTGCTCATCATCGGTCTCGCCCTTCAGCCCCTCAAGAGCCTTGGTAGCACGGATATAAGCAACGCCACCACCAGGTACGGTACCCTCTTCGATAGCTGCACGGGTAGCACTGAGAGCATCCTCTACGCGGTCCTTCTTCTCCTTCATCTCTACCTCGCTAGGTGCACCTACATAGAGGACAGCTACACCGCCGGCTAGCTTAGCCAGACGCTCCTGTAGCTTTTCCTTGTCGTAGTCGGAGGTAGAAGCCTCGATTTGGTTCTTGATCACCTGTACACGTGCCTCGATATTCTCCTTGGCACCACCGCCATTCACGATGGTAGTATGATCCTTATCAATGGTTACCTTCTCAGCCGAACCAAGCATCTCCATGGTAGCAGCCTCTAGGCTGAGGCCAGTCTCCTCGGAGATAACGGTACCGCCAGTAAGGATAGCAATATCCTCGAGCATCGCTTTACGACGGTCGCCAAAGCCAGGAGCCTTGACAGCAGCTACCTTGAGTGAACCACGTAGGCGGTTAACTACTAGCGTAGCGAGTGCCTCGCTCTCAATATCCTCTGCGATGAGTAGTAGGCCACGACCAGTCTGCACTACCTCCTCTAGGATATGTAGAATCTCCTTGAGGGTGCTGATCTTCTTATCGTAAATAAGGATGTAGGGGTTCTCAAACTCCACGAGCATCTTCTCGGTATTGGTGGCGAAGTAAGGTGAGATGTAGCCCTTATCGAACTGCATACCCTCAACTACCTCTACAGTAGTCTCCATACCCTTTGCCTCCTCTACGGTGATAACGCCCTCTTTCTTTACCTTTTCCATCGCCTCGGCAATCAGCTTGCCGATGGTCTCATCGCCATTGGCTGAGATCTTAGCTACGTGCTCGATCTTGGCTAGGTCATCACCTATCTCCTTGCTCTGCTCACGGAGTGAAGCGACTACGGTAGCAACTGCTTTGTCGATACCACGCTTTAGCTCCATTGGGCTAGCACCGGCAGCGAGGTTCTTGATCCCTACATTTACGATGCTCTGTGCCAATACGGTGGCTGTGGTGGTACCATCACCGGCATCGTCATTGGTCTTGCTGGCCACTTCCTTTACCAGCTGGGCACCCATATTCTCAAATGGATCTTCGAGCTCTATCTCACGAGCTACAGAAACTCCATCCTTGGTGATATGAGGGGCACCGAACTTCTTGTCGATGATCACGTTACGACCCTTTGGGCCAAGGGTTACTTTTACTGCATTTGCTAGCTGGTCAACACCGCTCTTGAGCAGGTCTCTAGCTTCGGTCTCAAACTTTATTTGCTTAGCCATATATCTTTCTGTTGTTTTATAGATTCATTGAAATTACTTCTCTATCACTGCAAGTACGTCGCTCTGGCGCATCATAATGTACTTAGTACCCTCTAGCTCTAGCTCAGTGCCGGCATACTTGCCGTAGAGTACGCGGTCGCCCTCCTTGAGGAGCATCTTCTCATCCTTCGTCCCCTCGCCGGTTGCCTTTACGACACCCTGTAGAGGTTTCTCCTTCGCTGTATCGGGGATGATAATCCCACTTGCTGTCTTCTCTTCTGCCTCAGCAGGTACCACAAGTACCCTATCTGCCAATGGTTTGATAGTCATATCTACTACTTAAGTTTATAAGTTATACATTCAATTGTCTTCATTCAGTATAAGGTATTATGAAATAAGCGTGCCAATGTCATTCTGCTGCCACTGGGTGACAAATTCGGTAGTGGTCTGTCAGTAGTTGGCTTAGGGTAAAAAGAAAGAGGTGACAAAGTGTCGCTGCACTTCGTCACCTCTCTTGCTCTTCCACTTGGACTTGAACCAAGGACCCTCTGATTAACAGTCAGATGCTCTAACCAACTGAGCTATGGAAGAATCAAAAAACGCTCTTTCTCACCCCTTTCTTTCTAATAAAAGATGCTCTTCCACTTGGACTTGAACCAAGGACCCTCTGATTAACAGTCAGATGCTCTAACCAACTGAGCTATGGAAGAATTTCACGCCCGAACTACCCTTCGTTAGTTTCGTGTGGCAAAGATACCACAAAATTTGAAACCTACAAACCCTTTGCTTGAAAAAATCTATGAGGAGAGATTAATTCGGCAGATATGGGGTTAGGGTAGTGCTGGTGGCGTTACTCCTTTTTTTAGATCTCTATCTTGAGACCTGTGTAGATGGACCTTGGAAGGGTAGGGCCATAAATATAGGCACTATCGCGATTGCCTCCTAGGTCGAAGTCGCTTTGGAAGGCATTCAGAATGTTGTTCATCCCTACATAGACCTCAATGCAAGAGGTGTTGAAGATAGGGAAGTCGTAGCTGATCTTTGTGCCAAGGTCGAAGAAGCGTGGGGTATGCTCTAGGCGATCCCATCGTGGTGCCTGCTTTAGCTTTGAGGTGTCGGGGCGCTTGCCGGCGGCTACCAGCTCGCGGTCGATAATAGCTGCTTTTTGTCCTACCGTGACAACGTGCGGAGTGTACATCTGCCCAGTATAATTGAGGGTGCAGGAGATATTAAGATTGGAGATGGGGCTGTAGGTAGCTGTGAAGTAGCCGTAGATATTGGGCGTGCGTAGCATCTCCTTGCTATTGAGTCCTATCTTGTCTCCATTCGGATTGAATCCAGTAAGGGCACTTGGTCCATGATCCTCTAAAGTGTTGATCTCTTTGGCAGTCTCCGCTGTCTCACCGAGTAGGGCGGTGCGGATGCCCCATTCCTGAGCTTCGTCCCACTGGCTCTTTGCTAGTGTGATGCCAGCTTGTAGGCTGAGCTTTTTCCACTTGATTTTTCCCTCAAGGTTGGTGCCGTATACCTGAGCATCCGAACCATTGATGCGCTCGTACATCTTGAACCCATCTTTGGATTGGTCCGATCGCTCTTCAGTGGTAAAAGCACCTAGTAGGCGGGTGTAGAAACCCTCTACGAGTAGGTTGGCTTGGGCTGAGCCAAGGCTAAAATAGGTGTCGGCACTCAGGCTAAGACTATGGCTGTACTCTGGGTTGAGGTCGGGGTTATTAAATACCCTTTGCGACTCTCCACCCACGATGCTTACATGCAGATCTTCATCGAAGAGCTGAGGGGCACGGAATCCTTGGGCGTAGCTCAGTCGAAGATTGACTTGATCGGAAGGATTGTAGCGAAGGGTGGCACGTGGGCTGAGGATCGGCTTGATCGCTCCCTTGCTATTGCGTACGGCAGAGTGCTCATCTAGTCTGGCACCTAGCAGCACGCTCCACGCCTCATTGCCCCACTCCAGCTGTGCTATTTGGCTCCAGTTGTGGATCTTTTGCTCTACAGTTGGGTAGAGAGAGGCATTGCCTGTGTTATCAAGCTCCCAGGAGCGAATCGGCATCGTATCCTTGAGGTGGTCATAGGCGTATTCTGCACCGAGTAGGATTTTAGCGGGGGCGATGGGGAAGTGGTCCCAATCGTAATTGTATTGTAGCCCGGCTAAATAGGTATCTCCATGGGTGTTCCCGAAGTTGACGCCAAATTCTTCTTTGGGAATGAAGCCAAGCTTCCCTACATTCTCTTCACCGATACCACCGTAGTAGCTCTGGCGTCTTACGACCTGACCCGACACGAATAGCTGAAGGTGGTGACGGAGGTCAAACGATTGATGACTGTACTTGAGCTGTCCGCTGTAGATGGTATGATCGGTCTGCTCAGTTACTGCAGCAGCGTGAACGGGGAGGTCCATTCGGTCGCCACCCCTACGGTATTCCTGTAGCGCATGGATCTCGGCACTCATCTTATCAAACTCTGAGAACCGAATATGTCCGACGGTGCCGAGGGAGCGTGAGCGAAGTTTGCCTAACTCACTAAAGCCATCTCCATCTTTATCCCACGGCTTGCGGTCTCTAGCTTGTCCGAAGACCACTGCACCGATACGTCCGTCGGCACCTACAATAGAGGCGTTGAAGCCTAGAGTGTGGTCGGGATCTTTCATCCCTGTGAGGGTGAGATTATTGAAGAAGCTATAGCTATTGGCTACAGGTGCCTGAGTGATGATATTGATCACTCCTGCGATGGCGCTCGAGCCGTATAGTGCGGAGCCACCACCTCTGACTACCTCTACGCGCTCTATCATATTCATTGGTAATTGCTCCAGTCCGTAGACTCCAGCGAGTGCACTGAAGACTGGGCGGCTATCAATCAGTATCTGGGAGAAGCGTCCGTCAAGACCATTGATGCGCACTTGGCTGAAGCCACAATTCTGACAATTGTTCTCCACCCTAATGCCTGGTTGGAAGGTGAGTCCTTGTGATAGGCTCACCGCATTCGCCACTTTGAAGACTTTGTCATCAATCACGCTGACCAGTGTGGGGGCGTAGCGGCGAAGGGTCTGCTGACGATTGGAGGTGACGACTACCTCGTTGAGGTCAAAGACATCTTCCTCTAGCTCAAAGTTTACCTCGAGTGTCTTTCCGGGAGCTACCTTCACTGTCCGTTGCTCGCTCTTATACCCAACGCCTGATACCTCTATAGTGTAGGTGTTGGGCTTGAGGTTGCGAAGGAAGTAGTGCCCCGACGCATCGGTGGTGGCACCATAAGGGCTATGCTTTATTTTGATGATGATGCCGATGAGGTGCTCGCGACTCTTTTTATCGAGTACGTGGCCTATGATATTGGCATCGGTGGATTGCTGGTTGCTCTCTGGTTCAGCTGCAATGGCAGGGGATATTAGCAGTAGGGTGGCGATCATAGAGAGCCACCATACTGGACTAATAAGCTTTACTTTTCTCATCTGGTTTTAAGTATCATTAGTTATGGTGCATCGGCTAGCTAACTTCCGACGCACAAAAAAAATTAATGCTACAAATCTACTAGATAACTCTAAGATTTGAGCCACTACTTTTAGGTATTTATCAGGGGTTACGCATTAGGAGTATATTCATAAGTTAATGACCCTATAAAATAGGAGAAAGTAATGGCTAAAAAGACTATTTATAATAAGCTGATATTCAGAGCGATATGGAAGCGAAAACTGAGTTGCAACTAAGCGATCGACGAGTTGCAACTAAGCAAATGCCGAGTTGCAACTAAGCAATTGCTTTGTTGCAACTAAACTTTTGACCACTTTGAGGCTGTTGCACGAATGATGATATCCCCTCAGCCGGGGTCAAGCAGGTGGTGAATATGCTCTTGCACACAGGTCGTTCGGGGCTAACGCCCCTCCGACCTGTGCCTATTTAAGAGGGACCTCTACCGAGGTCCTTACTCCATTATCCTCTACAACTTGTAAATGATCATTCGTGCAACTGACGCTTCTAAGTCTCTTTCTAATACGTAACCCTGAGGTATTTATTGTTCTGTGAAAGGCAATTACTATTAATTTTGTATATTTGCTATACGTAATTGAGAATGACTTATATATAGGTAAATAATAATTATGGGCAAGATAAATGTAGCAAAACTACTAGGCGTAGGAGCGGGTGTCGCTCTAGGGACCTACTTGGCCCGACAGTATCTCCGTAAATACCAAGCTTTGAAGGGCAATTACTCCCCTCTTATTGATCAGGTACTTGTGATTACTGACGGGATGAAGTCGGAGCGGTGGCTCTTTGACTGGGATGATGAGGAACGATGCAAAATAGCTACTCAACAGTCACTAGATAAGTATGGAGCTATCTTTTCGGAGAATCACCTAACTTTTGAATTCTTGGAGGATTATGTGGAGGTCTGTCGCTATCTCAATGATAATGAGTATCCAGAGGAGATCGTCTCGATCTTCCTTAATAGCTATGATGTGGTAACCTCTATAGTACGACGCTCTAAGAATGGTAAGGAGGAGCGATGGGATGCTACTATCAATGGAGCTGAGCTGTCGCAGCTTACCTCGGGAGATGCTGCTACTAAGATGTATTGGAGTGAGGGCAACCTTGATGGGATCTCCTATGGTGGGGAAACACGTGAAAAGATGACCTATTATAGAGATAAGGAGAACTACCTATTCCCTGATATCAACCTCTTTGTGAAGGGGTTTGGTGAGGAGATGATGTGTAACTATGTAATGGGAACTAGAAGCCGACACTTCCTCCGTACAATGTCGGTATCTGGGCCAAACTATCATAGGCAGTCACATATCTCCTATCTGCTGGATAGCTTTGACCGGCCTATCCAAATGCTGATAGAGGATACTATTTTGAAAGATGATATTACTACCAATAGCAGTAGAGAATTTGAAATAAGATATAAGAAGTTATGACCGAAACAACTGAAACGATGCTGACGCACCCAGAAACAATTGATGAGGCGATAGTAGAGAAACTATATCCGATGAATGATGTGCGGGTGCTACTAGATAAGATTGTGAATGCCATTAATCCAGGGTTGGAGGATGGTACCTTTATGCACGACCTCCTAAGCCTAGGGATTGTCCTTGGTTTTGTAGTCCTGCTGTGGTTCTTACTTCGTTTGCTTTTTGTTCGTACCCTTCCCAGATTGATGGAGCGCGTTTCTTTCCTCAAAGGGGAGCGCACTATTAATACCAAGATTATTCAGAAGCTGATATCGATTGTCTCCATCTCTATCCTTTCTAGCTTGCTAGTAGTGGTGTGGCAGGAGCCTTCTGTATGGTACAATATTCTGAAGGCTCTCTGTAGTGTAGCAGTGACTTGGATGGTGGCTCAGCTGATAGCCCAGCTTTTGGACGCTGGTCGTCGCAGCATGATTCAGTCACCAAAGTATGGCAATAGTCCCTTTATTAACCTCTTTCAGGTCTTTAAGGGCATCGTCTACTTTATCGCTATATTGCTGATCATCTCAGTGCTCTTTAAGATTGATATGACGGCGATTGGTGCCGGTCTTACTGCTCTTTCTGCTGTACTGATGTTGGTCTTCAAGGATACTATTCTAGGCTTTGTGGCAAGTATTCAGCTCTCTAGCAATGATATGATTCGTGTGGGAGATTGGATCACGGTGCCTAAGTTTGGGGTAGATGGCGATGTAATAGACATTTCACTAGCTACGATCAAGGTGCGAAACTTTGATATGACGGTCTCCACCGTACCACCCTATAGTATGCTTACTGAGGCAGTGCAAAATTGGCGACCTATGCAGGAGGCTGGCGGTAGGCGTGTGAAGCGCTCTATCTATGTAGATATGCAGAGCATCAAGTATGCGAGTGACCGACTTATAGAAAAGCTACGTACTTCACCACTGCTTAACGACTATATTGAAACGGCGTTGGCTGAGATTACAGCAGATAATAAAGCTAAGGGACTTGAAAACTCGTATGATCGTCGTTCGCTTACTAATGTGGGTCTTTACCGTAGATACATTGAGCTTTATCTGAAGAATCATGCCAAGGTGCATAAGACGTTTACCTGTATGGTGCGTCAGCAGCAACCTACGGCCCAAGGATTGCCTTTGGAGCTTTACTTCTTTACCAACACTACTGCGTGGGTAGAGTATGAGGGTATCCAAAGTGATATCTTTGACCACCTTCTAGCGGTGATTAATGTCTTTGAACTCTCGGTATTCCAGGAGATCAATGGACGCAATGTCTCTGCATTGCTTGAGAATACTACGGGTACTCCTAAGGAGATGACTAAGGGGTAACTAATCACTCCTTATATAATATGAGTGCAGTCCACCTAGCAATTGCTGGCGGACTGCACTCATATTAACTTAACTATTGCGTTGCTGACCTGTTGATATGTGTATGGAGGGTGGGGTGAATGGCTATATTTACCCTTCGATCTCAGAGAGTTCAAGCCATCGCAGTTCGGCAGAGTCGAGGGTCTCTTTAGTGGTGCTGTATTGCTCGGCCAGCTCTACTAACTCTTGTGGAGTGGCGGTGCCGCTATTCATAGTAGTCTCGATCTCTTGAAGTTGCTTTTCGAGTAGCGGGAGTTGCTCAGTCAGCTGCTCCAGCTCTCGTTGCTCCTTGTAGGAGAGCTTCGCCTTTTTCTCTCTCGGTGGTCGCTTAGTGGCCGGCTCCTTTTCTTGCTTTGTGGAGCTTTCTACCTTGGGGCTTTCCTTTTTCTGAAGGCGATAATCGGTGTAATTGCCAGGGAAGTCCCTAACCGTGCCATCGCCCTCTAGTACAAAGAGGTGCTCCGTGATACGATCCATAAAGTAGCGGTCGTGGGAGACTACGAGTAGGCAACCATCAAACTGAACTAGGTACTCTTCCAGCACTTGTAGAGTGGGGATATCAAGGTCGTTAGTTGGCTCATCGAGGACTAGAAAGTTGGGATGCTGCATCAGCACGGTGCAGAGTTGAAGCCTTCGCCGTTCGCCTCCACTAAGGAGCGAGACATAGTCTTGCTGTCGCTTTGGTGGAAATAAGAAGCGATTCAAGAGTTGCATAGCGGTATGCTCGGCTCCGCTTCTACCCACTACGTGCTCCGCAATATCAGTGACTACCTCTATCACCTTCTTGCCTTCGGGAAAGGTGGGAGGAATCTGAGAGAAATAGCCAAAGCGAACCGTTTCACCTACCTCTATAGTGCCTGAGGTCGGTTCAATCTCTTGCATAATCAGTCGTATCAAGGTGGTCTTGCCTGCCCCATTTGGACCGATAACACCTACACGATCACGGCGGGCGAAGTTGTAGGAGAAGTCCTTGATAATAGGACGCTCACCGTAGCTTTTGCTGATGTGCTCTGCCTCAAATATCTTCTTTCCAATATAGACCGATTGGTTATCGAGCTGAGGCCCTTGGTGGTGCTGAATATGGGTGAGTTGCCCTTTGAGTTCGTGGAAAGCATCTTTGCGATACTTTGCCTTTGTCCCTCGGGCTTGAGGCATTCGTCGCATCCACTCTAGCTCGGTACGGTAGCGATTGCGTAGAGTGGCTTGTTCGCTCTCTAGTTGCTCTAGTCGCTCTGCTCGCTTCTGTAGGTAGAGGGTGTAGTTTCCTTCGTAGCTATAGATTTGCCCGCCATCCATCTCTATGATGGTGTCGCATACCTGATCGAGGAAGTAGCGGTCGTGTGTCACCATCAAGAGTGCTGCATTGGAGGTGGCTAGGTACTGCTCCAGCCACTCCACGGTGCTAGGGTCAAGGTGGTTGGTTGGCTCATCAAGGATGAAAATATCGGGTTGCCTTAGGAGGACGGAGGCGAGAGCAATCCGCTTGCTTTCCCCTCCCGATAGCCCTTGGGTACTACGGTGTGGACTGCCTAGATTGAGCTGGGAGAGGAGGGCCTGTAGCTCCTGCTCTATACTCCAGCCATCTAGCTGATCCATCCGTGCTATCGCCCGATTGATTTGGTCGGTATCACCGCCTTCGACCGCTGCTTCGTACTCCACGATCACCTCCCGTAGCTCTGGAGCAATGCCACTCAGGCTGGCGGTGAGGATATCGGGGTAGGTGGTGAAGTCACTTCGCTGTGGAAGGTAGGCAATCTTGAGGTCTCTCTGAGTGATCACTTCGCCCGAGTCGGAAGGTTCTAGTCCCACCAATATGCGGAGAAGGGTAGTCTTACCCGCACCATTTGGTGCGATAAGACCCACCTTCTGTCCCTTTTCAATTGAGAAGTTGAGCCCTTCAAATAGCTTCAGTACGCCGAAGCTTTTGGAGAGATTGTCTACTTGTAGTATGGCCATTAGAATAGTATGGTCACGCGACCTTGGAACACCATAAAGTCTAGCCCCTTAAAGCTATTCGGGTCGCTAATGGTATAGTTGCTCTTAAAGTCCTTATGATGGTCAATATAATTGGCGAGTAGCGAAAAGCAGAGATGAGAGGTGGTCCAATAATTGGCAAAGGCACCGACACTGTAGCCTGCTAAAGCCTCAATCCCCTCATGATCATTGTAGTAAATTCCCGAGCTGCGTAGCCCTATCTCAAGTGCCTGCTTGCCATTGTATGGCGAACCAGAGAAGTCGGCCATAGAGGCATTGTATCTGCGAGGATTGCCGAGAACGGTATAGCTCGCACGTACGTTCCACCCTGCATATTGTGGCGTAGAGAGGTCGGAGCTTCTGAAGAAGTTGGTTCCGAGCCCTTCAGCGGTCAATAGGAAATTGCGGTTTTGATAAGCTAGCTCTAGCCCATAATTGAGTTGGCTAGTGGCATTGGAGTGGTAATACCTGATGAAGCGAGCAGTGGAGGCTAGCGTCTCAATGCCTATGGCACCCGACTGATTGAATTCACCATTCAGCATCCGCATCCAATAGATATTGGTGCCAAGTAGAAGCTTTTGATGGCGATTATTGAGTACATTGTAGGTAAAGCGCCCTGCCACACCTACTTCAGGTCGTTTGGGTAGAGAGCTACCAGCATACTCATTGAGGTTGATGGAGTAAGCTCCTATAGCGGAGTAGAGGCGACCTGTATTGTAAAATAGCCCCAAACCCAAGCGGCGAGCCGAAGCCATTGAGAGCCCCATTGGAGTAGCTACATTCATAGCGGTACCCGTTCCGTAGTTTTGGCTCATTGGCCCTGGCACCTTCATCTGCCCCATGCGCAACTTCAGGTTGTCATTAAAGCGATAGTCGAGGAGCATATTGAGGAGGTTGATCTTGTTTTGAGCATAATTGATATGAAACTCAAAGCCCCACCGCTTAGAGAAGTCGCCTGACAGGTTGGTTTGGAGGTTAGTAAAGGCAATATTTGGCTTTATCTCAAATGGTTGATTGTCCAAAGTTGCTTGGGAAGCATCAAATGTTGGTGCAAAGGCGACTCCATCCAGAGTGTAGGTGTTGGACACCTTGAGCTTAAATCCTTTCGTCCCCTTGATTGTGAGCCCTCGTCCGTGATAGGCTACTTTCGTCTTACTTTGAGCCGAAACCCCCATGCTGAAGGCAAGGAGTGCAATGATGAGTAGTGAAATCCTTTTCATAACGTTTTATAAATACTTATTTTTGATATATCCGAGTGAGCGTGAGGAGGAGATCAAAGAGGGCCATCGTCACGTTGCCATTTTGTAGTATCTCTAGCTTAGCGTCAGTCAGTTCGTCCATTACTCTGGTGTATTTCTCCAATGGTAGAGCCATCGAAACCACTTTTGCCTCATCCACTATTTTACTTGGAAGGAAGACCACATCGTCCGAGCCATATTGAAGTGCCAATAACTCTCGTAGTAACTTGGGCAGAGAATCAAGTAGTGCAATCACTTCAGGGCGATCCTTCTTGGCATACTCTTGGGCAGCAGCCAAAAGTGGTTTGGGGTGCCTTTGAAGTGGTAGTTGTAGAAACTGCAATGCCTCCAACTGACCTTTGAATAGCCCATTCCCCTCTTTTAGCTGTAAGGCTTTGTAGAGGTTGCCTTGTGCCAAATGAGCGAGCTCAGTAGCTTCCTCCTCTGTGGCAGACTCTTTCTGCACAAGGTACTCAATGAGGATAGGGTCGGGTATCTTGTGTACTGCTACCTTTTGCAACCGGCTGATGATGGTCGGTAGAAGTCGGTGAGGACTATGCGAAACCATAATGAATACCACTCCCTTTGGTGGTTCTTCGAGGAGCTTCAGTAGCTTATTGACCGTCTCGGTACGCATCGTCTCGGGTTGCCAAATAAGGATTACTTGATACTGACTCTTAAAGGAGCGGAGCGAGGTATTGTGGATTAACCGCTCAGCCTCGGCTACCATTATCTGAGGCTGCTTATTGCCAGCATCTAGTTGCTCTCGCCATTCAAGCGTAGTGAACCTGCGGTACTTTCCGATCAACTCCCTAAATGGCTCCAGCATCATCTCCGAGGTAAACTCCTTCCCTTCCTGAGCCTTAATCACCGGGAAAACCAGTGTGATGTCAGGGTGCTGTAGCTCCGCCATCTGCCGGCAGGAGTGACACTTGCCACAAGGATGGCCTTCGGGGGTGAGCTCCTCACAAAGTATTTGCTGTGCCAATACCAAGGAGAGCGGAAAGGCCTCTCCTCCCTCTTCCCCCGTCAGAAGTATCGCATGTGGCAATTCACCAGCCTCTAATTGGCTAGCAAAGTGTGCTACAAGATGCTCCTGCCCGAGTAAGTCAGAGGGCTTTGGCACGATTGGCATAGGGAGTACTCGATCTTATAGTTGTGAGTAGTTTGGTCGCCCTAGGTCGGTTATTTGGGTAGGGTTGGCATCCTCGCTCGCGTAGTAGCGCATAAATTGGCTTCTCTGGTACATCGTAGCGTGGTCCACACGAGTGGCTGCTAGCTTGCCCTTAAACTCATTGATATGGTGGTACTGCTTACGATCCATCCAGTCGGAAAGGAATTGATTTGCCTCACGGATCACCTCTGCTCCACCCTTATAAAGTGCCGAAGCAAATTGCACCCCGTCAGCTCCTGCAAGGAGTCCCTTCACGAGATCCTCGCCATTGCGTGGCCCATTGGAGAGAGCGATCGAAAGCTCAGGCACTGCCCCACGCACCAATGCTGCATAGCGAAGCGTATCGGAATAAGAGCCCTCATGGCTCAGCACCGAACCCACCGTGATCTTCTCCTTCTCAATATCAATATCGGGCATGAAGGTGCGATTGAAGAGCACCACCCCATCGGCCCCTGCCAGTTTAAGGTCACGACAAAGGCGAATGATATTCGTATAGTACTTACTTAGCTTGATGATGATAGGGGTATCCTCCATTTGCTTACGCAGAGAGCGTACCATTTGAATCAGGTCCTCCTCCGAAGCGCCCCAAGGCTGAGCCACCTTGCTCTCAATCCTCATCACATTGCACTCCAGAGCATTGGCACCAGCCTCGATCAGCTCCTGTGCATACTCCACCCAGCTATCCGACTTGTAGGCATTGACACTAGCAATTATCGGCGCTGTAATGCATCGTTTTGCCTCCTTAATAAGGTCGATATGCGTCTTCAGTGCGTGCCCCTTCACATAGTGCTGAAGGTAGTCCATTGCCGTAGAGTCGTGATAACCACCGACACTCTCATCGGTCATCTTAGTTATCTCCTGCTCTATCTGCTCCTCAAAGATTGACTTGAGCACAATGGCTCCTGCCCCAGCCTTTTCCAACTGTTGTATCTGTCGGATATCCTTAGTAAGTCCCGAGCTAGCTACGATAAAAGGGCTCTTTAGCCTCAGTTTCTGTGCGTATAGTGTGGATAGATCTGCCATAATATTTATTAGTTTTGGTCTTTGGTTTTCTTTCTCTCACAAAGGTAACTATTTTTAGTGATATTCCCGAGAAAAACTAGATGGTGAAGCCTGTATTTGGAGCATCACTAGCTAGAGGGTCTTGTTCCTGGGTCATTGAAGTAGAGGGGTGGTTCATCTTGCTATCAAAAGTAGTGCCATTCTGTGCAAAGTGCATCCCTTGGCTACTTGCAAACTTGATGATAGTATCAATAAAGCGCAGTAAGACGGTATCCACCCGACCATTACGGTGCTTTGCGATGATAAACTCCGCCATCCCCTTCATACTCCGCCCTTCCTCATCCTCCATAATGCCGTAGTACTCGGGGCGGTGAAGAAAGCAGACCATATCGGCATCCTGCTCTATCGCTCCCGACTCACGGAGGTCGGAGAGCTGAGGGCGCTTTCCCTCCTTAGGCCTATTCTCCACTCCACGATTAAGCTGCGAGAGGGCAATCACCGTGATATTGAGCTCCTTAGCTAATTGCTTCAGCGAGCGCGATACGGTACTCACCTCCTGCTCACGATTGGCATTGCTTTTGATGCCACTAGCCGTCATCAGCTGGAGGTAGTCAATAATCACCACCTTCACGCCATTCTGACGAACCAATCGGCGTGCTTTGCTTCGGAGGTCAAATACCGATAGCCCCGCCGTATCATCAATGTACAGAGGTGCCTGCTCGAGGGTGCCAATTCTCTGCTCTAGAGTGGCCATTTGCTGAGGAGTAAGGTTGCCCCTCTTGATATCATCATTGGGAATCTCCGTATGATTCACCACCAGTCGGTTCGCCAACTGATCCTCGCTCATCTCTAGGCTAAATATTGCCACAGGAGTTTTGTGCTCCACCGCGATATTGCGTGCCATGGAGAGCACAAAGGCGGTCTTACCCATCGCTGGTCGTGCCGCAATAATCACCAAGTCCGAAGGGTGCCAGCCAAAGGTAATCTCATCGATCTCTGGGAAGCCTGAGGGGACCCCGTGTGCATCGGCAGTTCCCGAGGCTAGGTCATTCATCTTTTGTATAATCTTTGGCACAATATCTCCGATAGGCACCACCTCATTGCTATCAGTCCCTTGGGTGATTTCAAAGAGCTGTTGCTCGGCATCTTGCATGGTGTCGGTGATCGGAATCGTCTCGTCAAAGGCATTGCCGATCACATCATTACCAAAGGAGATGAGGTCGCGCTGTATCTTTTTATCAAATAGCAGGCGAGCGTGAAACTCTAGGTGAGCCGTGCTATTCACTAGCGAAGCCAGCTCCGCTACATAGACCAAGCCATTCGTCACCGATAACTTATCCATTAGCTTTAGCTGCTCCACCACGGTCTGTGCATCGATCGGCTTCTCTTCTAGGGCAAGCTGACGTATTGCCTCAAACACATAGCGGTTCTTTGTGTCATAAAAGCAGTCGGGCGTCAAGATCTCCCCCACCAGTGGGAAGGCATCTCGCTCCAGGATAAGTGCCCCTAGTACCAGTTGCTCCACCTCAATATTATTGGGGGGTACCCCCTTACCCAGCTCCTTGGCAATCCCCTTCGTCTTCAGGATCTTGCCCCCCTCCAGATCGCCGTAGTCATATGCGGCAGTTGTATATTGCTCCACACTCATAGGCACCTCCTTTAGTCTAGTTTCAATACTGCCAAGAAGGCCTTTTGTGGCACCTCCACATTACCTACCTGCTTCATTCGCTTCTTACCCTCCTTCTGCTTCTCCAGTAGCTTTCGCTTACGCGAAATATCACCACCGTAGCACTTCGCTGTCACATCCTTACGCACCGCCTTTATCGTCTCACGGGCAATGATCTTTGCCCCGATAGCTGCTTGCACAGCGATGTCAAACTGCTGCCGTGGTATCAGCTCCTTCAGCTTTTCACACATCCGCCTACCCATTCCTTGGGCATTATCCACGTGCGTGAGTATCGAGAGGGCATCCACCGACTCCCCATTGAGTAGGATATCCACCTTCACCAATTTAGATTGCTGAAATCCATTCACGTGGTAGTCAAAGGAGGCATACCCACGTGAGACACTCTTCAGACGGTCATAGAAGTCGATCACAATTTCGCCCAAAGGGAGGTCGTAGATCAGCTCCACCCGATTGCCAAAGAGATAATCCTGTCGCACCAGCGTGCCACGCTTGCCTAGGCAAAGGGTCATTATCGGACCAATATAGTCGGTCGTGGTGATCACCGAAGCACGTATCACAGGTTCCTCAATATAGTCAATCTCAGCAATATCTGGCAGACCCGAAGGGTTGTGCACCTCAATATTCTGCCCCTTCTTGGTATGTACGTGATAAGAGACATTGGGCACCGTCGTGATCACACTCATATCATACTCCCTCTCCAGTCGCTCCTGCACAATCTCCATGTGCAACAGCCCTAGGAAACCACAGCGAAAGCCAAAGCCAAGGGCGGCAGAGCTCTCTGGCTGAAAGGTGAGCGAAGCATCATTCAGCTGCAACTTCTCCAGCGATGTGCGGAGGTTTTCAAATTCATCTGTCTCAATCGGATAAACTCCTGCAAAGACCATCGGTTTCACCTCCTCAAAGCCCGCAATCCCCTCCTTAGCTCCTCCCTCCACATGGGTAATGGTATCTCCCACCTTCACCTCGCGAGAGGTCTTAATCCCCGAGATGATATAGCCTACATCGCCCGTCTTGATCTCCTTTCTAGGCACCATATCCAGTCGGAGGATCCCCACCTCATCGGCATCGTACTCCTTGCCGGTAGCTACAAACTTCACATGGTCGCCCGTCTTGATCGAGCCATTCACCACCTTGTAATAGGCAATGATGCCACGGTAAGGGTTAAAGACAGAGTCAAAGATCAAGCATTGCAGAGGCGCCTTTGGATCACCCTTAGGTGGGTCAATACGTTCGATAATCGCTGCCAAAATCTCCTCCACCCCTTCACCCGTCTTGCCACTCGCACGGATAATCTCCTCCTCGTCACACCCCAGTAGATTGACCAGCTCCTCCGTCATCTCCTCAGGCATAGCACTCGGGAGGTCTATCTTATTCAGCACCGGGATAATCGTCAGGTCGTGCTCCATAGCCATATAGAGGTTGGAGATCGTCTGCGCCTGTACCCCTTGCGAAGCATCCACGATCAGCAGAGCCCCCTCGCAGGCAGCAATCGAACGGCTCACCTCATACGAGAAGTCCACGTGCCCCGGAGTATCAATAAGGTTCAGTGTATATTGTTCCCCTTTATAATTATAGTCCATCTGTATCGCATGGCTCTTGATTGTAATACCACGCTCCCGCTCCAAGTCCATGCTGTCCAGCAATTGATCTTGTGCATCCTTAGCCCCCACTGTATTGGTATACTCCAGAAGGCGGTCCGCCAAAGTGCTCTTGCCGTGGTCAATATGCGCTATGATACAGAAATTTCGAATATGATTCATATAAATCCTCTTACTAGTATTTACCTACAAAGATAATAAAAAAGAGACGAATCACACTCCACTGTCCCACTGCTACTCAGGGGTTACGCATTAGAAAGGTCTTACCGTATGGTTTTTAGTGGGGTGTCTATGAGTAAGGACCTCGGCAGAGGTCCGTGCTAAATAGGTACAGGTCAAGGCGCGCAGTGCCGAAGACCTGTGTATAGATAGGTGTCAAATACCCTTGCGACCCCGGCCGAAGGGTCGGACAGCTCTATCTCTAGGTCTGACCCCTCAGCCGGGGTCAAGGGGGTGGTGAATATGCTCTTGCACACAGGCCGTTCGGGGCTCTGCCCCTCCGACCTGTGCCTATTTAGCACGGACCTCTGCCGAGGTTCTTACTCCATTATCCTCAACAGCTTGTATATGATCATTCGTACAACATCTCTTCTAATGCGTCACCCATGCACTGCGACCCAACCATTGCAAGGTATTTCACGAGTAACGTATCGCTTCAATCCGTCGCAATGGAAGTAGCAACTCATACTGTGATGGACAGACCGATGGACCCGAGTACTCACCATCGCACTAGGAGGCAGCTCTATGAATCTCTATGTGAGTGGGAAAAACTTGAGATGCAACTAAGCATTTGCTTTGTTGCATCTCAGCAATTGCTTAGTTGCAACTCGCCGATTGCTTAGTTGCATCTCGGCAAACGATTTTGTATGGCTTTGAATTTCAGCCGGTTGTAAAGGGCCCTTTCTGACCCTATTGTAGCTGGCTTTTTTCACTCGTCTTCTTCTAACGCGTAACCCCTGGATATGGTGGTACTACGATGATGGATATCGATTATTCTGTTTATATTTGTTGATAGTTAACCAGTTACATTGCACTATTATGAGATGGACATTATTTTTTACTTTGACGCTTTGGGCTATGACGTGTCATGCCCAAGTGGTCGGTAGTTGGCACGGTGATTTGCGGGTGTCGCCCACTTATGCATTGCCTTTGGTGCTACATGTCTCCGAAACAGCTGAGGGGTATCGGGCGTCATTGGATAGTCCCGACCAAAATGCCGAGGGGATAGTGGTGGATGAGTTTGTTTTTCAGCCCGATTCTCTAATGGTGCGATGGCAGAGTGAGTCGATAGGGGCTAGGTTTCAAGGAACTTTGCAAGGGGATACGATCAAGGGACTTTTTGCTCAAAGAGGATTATTCGCACCACTCAATCTCGTGCGAGGGGAGTATAAAAAGGTAGAGGAGCAGCTCCCTTACCAAGTGACCGAGGTAAAGATTCCTTCGGCCGATGTGGTCCTCTCGGGCACTCTTACAGAACCATTGGAGGGCAAAGCCACCACAGCGATTCTATTAGTAGCTGGTAGTGGACCGAATGACAGAGATAGTAAGATCGGACCTCATAAACCGCTCTTTGACATAGCCGACTACCTTACTCGTGAGGGATATGCCGTACTGAGGTACGATAAGCGTGGAGTGGGACACTCTACTTGCACTTTTTACGCCTCAATGCTCTCCGATTTTGAAGCAGATGTGGAGGCCGCTCTCACCTATCTTCATTCGCAAGGTAAGTATCAAAAGGTGGGGGTGATAGGACATAGCGAAGGAGGCCTGCTAGCACAGATGGTGGCTGCTGATTCACCTTCACTCGTTGACTTTATAGTGCTTTTGGCGGCTCCTGGGGTGAATGGTATAGAGACGATTGTCTTTCAGAATCAGGTGATGATGGCGGATCTGATTGAGCCTGATAAATGGGATGCTTTTGGGGAGGTGACGGAGGAGCTATTTGGTAAGATAGCTTACCACTCTACTAGCAGAGCGAGTGATTCACTGCTGATTGCTGAGTACTTTGATAGGGTGTTGCCACTAGTGAAGGAGGAGCGACGAATAGAGACTGAGCGAGTGGTCCAAAGTGAGGAGTACCGACGAAATATGATTGGAGCTATCTCGTCACCATTCTATAAAGGATTTTTGAGGACTGATCCCTCAATCTATCTCCCGCGAATTACCTGTCCAATCCTAGCCCTCAATGGAAGTAAGGATATGCAGGTGGAAGCGAAACGAAACTTGTCACAGATAAAGAGCCTTGCGACCTCCTCCCCAACTGTCACCGTGAAAGAGCTTGAGGGGCTCAATCACCTCTTTATCCCCGCCAATAGTGGGCACCCCAGCGAGTACCTTTTCCTGCCCCCAGGCTTCTCCTTAGAAGCCCTCTCCACCCTCCTCAATTGGCTCCACCAGCAGCACCTCTAACCTCAGTGATAGCTCATTGACAATGGTAGCTGACTGCCCCTCCACCCACCTTCGCAAAATCATTGGAACGGGTCGATCGTTGATAAGCAAGTACCTCTAATATGCGTTATCGTTACACATCTGGTGACTGTTGCATATTTGGAGAATGGCTCTTCGTGCAATATTCTTCAATAATACCCGACTAAAGCAATAAAAACTCAGCCTGCGGAATTGAGGTGAAATCTGATCTTTTAGCTTGTTTGTTACATTCCAGTACTTTGTTGCGATATAGCCTTATTTACCAGATTTTCTTCTAGTTGTTTTTTAATGCTATTTATTGTTATGGTATCTGTTGTAGAAATACGATATAAAGGAAGATCGTACTTGTAGAGAATACTATCTTTAAGTTTGTCTCGCACTTCTTGAACAGAACTTTCCTTGTGAAAGTGCCACCCATCTACCTCAATCACCATCTGTGGCCGCTTGGTGATATTATTATAGATTAGAAAGTCGACATGAGCAAAGGGGCTTTTTGCAAAGGTTTGTTCTTCTTCATTTAGAACTGACCAACTTGAGATTAGTTTTGAAAGAGGATAGTGACATACAACAGATAAATTATGTAACTCTAGCTCTTTCAAGGCTTGTGTTAAAATATTGTACACGAGGTTCTCTGAAAGATATTCTGACACTTTCGGATGGTCTGCCTCATAGGCTAGTCTCTCAGCTGTATATTGTTGGTAGAGAATGTCAAACACCGAATGTAGTTTGCTATCAACTACCTCAAAATTATTGTACTGAATGTAATCAATAAGTTGATGTAAATTCGTATCTTCTGGTATATTGTTACCTGTGCAAACAATACAGAGATGTGTTTTAGCTCGTGAGATGGCCACATTCAGTATATTAGGGTCATCGGAGAATACTGATGGGGCATTATCTACCATACTTATTATAATAGTGTCGCATTCCCGTCCTTGGTACTTATGCACTGTGCTTGCAATATCCTGTCCCAATGCCGAGTTGATGGCATTAGCTTGATCTCGATATGGAGTAATAATCCCCACACTCCCCTTATCTGTATATTTTGGTAACACCTCTTGTATTATGACATCAACTTCTCTTTGATTGAATCGTCCACGTGCATGATTACCTTTTACAGTCCGTACCACCTTTAATACTTCACTTTCATTGGAATCATTAGTCATAGTAATAAGTTCACCATCGTAAAAACGCTGGTTGCAGAACTCAATAATCTTCGGATGACAACGATAATGCTCTCGCAGCAATGTCGTGGGTGCATCCTTGAATATTTCTGTGCAAGATTGTAAGAAGCTATGTGTCACTGCATTGTAGCAATCAGGCACATTATAACAACTCTGTATTGCATTAAAAGCAAGTGCCTCTACTTGACTCACAACATTGGGTAGCTGCTTGTCATCGCCAACGATTACCGCATTTGTTGCACTAGATAAGGCTAAAGCTCCAGTCTTAATATCCACCTGAGAAGCTTCGTCCATTATTACATAGTCAAACACATAGTCTGGGCTAATGTTGGAGTTTGACTTATATGTACTGCTCAGTACAATAGGGTACTCTTTTAAGAATGCTTCTGTCCTGCACTTGAAATCTTTATAGGAAAACAACTGTCGATCACCCCCTTTGTAGCGTTGAGCCATTTCATTTTTGAGCAACTGTAGTGATGAGTTAGTCAGTGTTTTCACGCTATTGTGGAGATCTATAGAAGCCAACCTATTGGAGATTTGACTAAGTTCATTTTGGATCTCCGCTTTTCGACTGCTGTAATATACCTTTTGCAAGCTTTCAGTCACTTGGGATATATCGTTCTTCAAGAAAGAGAACATCCGCACACCAAGGACAAATGACCATTTCATTCTAAACCAAAGGTTAGGTTTCCTTGATTGCTCTTCCATTAACTGGATAAGCGTGAGTAATTTCATCAGCTTTTTAGAAGGCTTACGATATAACCACTCCGTATTCAATGAGTGAATACCATTTTGCGAATCACTATAGTATTTCTCTGTCATCAAAGCTTGATACTCCGCCTTGAGTTTTGCCTGATTTGTCTGGTCATCAAAGCCCTGTGATACTGTCTTAAGAGACTCCTTAGCTACCTTCTTCATCGTGGATAAATCATTTATCAGCCATCCCTCCATATTAGGATAAAATGGAACTTGTTGGTCAATAAAGGATTTTTTATTTTCTGCATTACCCAACTGGGCAACGATAAAGCCTAGCCCTTCTTTTTCCAGTTTCTCTGCTACATTAGCAACTGCGGAGTTGTTGTTGGAAACGACCAATACACTCTTATCCGCTAAAAGCAAATTAGCAATGATATTAAGAATAGTCTGTGTTTTCCCTGTACCCGGAGGTCCTTGGATAATACTGACTTGATTAGTCAAAGCAGCCTCTACCGCACTCTTTTGGCTTGCATTACATCCGAAAGGGTAATAGACTTGCTTTGGTAATGAATAAGTTGCCAACTTTTTCTTATTCCCAAGGTATTGAGCAAGAGAAACATTGTCTCGCTTTAAGTCTATCAAGCTATACCCTTTTGATAGAACGTTATTTCCTTCCTCATCACAAAGACCGGTCTCTTCTGCAAGCTTATTGAGATAATCCCATGTCGATCCGCCACACTCATTTATAGGTGTACGGGTAATATATACATTCTTGTCCTCAAGGCTTTCGGCATAACCATTGGTATAGGTTATACGATAAAAGCTGAGATTATGATCTGAGAATCGAAGTAATTCAGCGATACCAGTAATACGCTTATTATTTATATACAGTCCTTTATTATCTATGTCTACTACCTCTGGTTGTGTTAAGCAGAGTAAGCGAGCTGGATTGTATTGAAAAACACGTGGAGAAGTTATAAATCTAACTGCCCAATAACCATTTTCATTCCTCTTTATAGATGCAACTTGTTCGGTGATAAACTTTTGCCTATCACCCTTTCTTTCCAAATCTACAATCATACACTGCCTTGCATCCATAATAGAAGAATATTGGTCAAATTAAAGAACAAAAAAACTATTGACAACAAAACAATCAATATTAGGTATTCGCTTAAAACTTGGTCAGTTGTACCTAATAATTTTGTTTCTAACTATAGATTATCTTACTTATCTCAGGTTGAACTATAGTGTTCCCCATTTTTAGACAATGGGGTGGCGTTATTACTTCCGCTGTTACAAACGTACTCATTTTCTTTTTCTTTACATAGCCCTAGTTTGACCTCTGAAGTATATTTGGGGTGGTTCTTGGACTTTATGAGGAGTGAAATACTGATTTCATCAGGGTAATTGTTTTTTCAAATTGAAACGATCTCACCAACTTCTATTTTGAGGAAAGTAAGCCGAGTGGTTAAATGGCTAAGTTCGGACGAACCGAAGAGAAAAGAAAAGGAGCGATTGCGAGCTCTTTGTGTTAATACAGATGGATTTATTCGTTACTACTTGTCTATTGGGTGGTCAATAACATACGAGTACAACTGAAAGCTAAAGGAATCCCATCTACCCATTTAGAAAAATCAAAATTTGTTGTACACAGTAACCCTTGAAAAAATGACAACCATACTAATATCAATTACTTGCACTCAAATAGGGGTCAAACTTAGGTTAAGAGAGGGAATAATAGATAATTCGTTACTGGACGAACAGAATCCTAATGCTAAGGCGTATCAAGCGGACAAGCAGTCAAACGGCAGTGAAGGATACTGTCCCTAAAAAGTGTGTAAGCCCCAATAATGCTATCTTTGTAAAATAAGAATTAATAAGTTAGCGTTTCTAGGAAAAGGCGGAGATGTTTCTTAGAGTTGAAGTTCACATAGGCCGTTACATCATTAGAGAATGTTGCATGAAGTGCCATTCTCGTACATTTGAAGCAATTGTGCTGAGACTTTGCACGAAGGATGAGATGCCAGACGCTGAGGGCAAGGTGCACGTAGGGCACCAGGCACACACAAAAAGATGAGACCAAAGGGAGCGTACTCACATACGTGGCCTAGGCCGATTTCCGAAAGCAACGCCGCAGATCGCCTTCGTGCAACAGTCTCCATTAGTAAATTGACTCTTGATATTCAAGATTATTTCTTTGTCTCTTCCTCATCCGTGACTTGGTTACGGTGGAGCTCTGTGAGGAGATATGAATTGAAGTAGTAGAAGAAGGCTACTTTCATCGTGTTGGATAATCCTCGTTTGCCACTCAAGATAAGCGATAAGCTGGATTTGTCAATCGCTAGCTGACGGATGATATCATACCTCTTAATACCCAATTCTTTCATCTGCTCTTTTATCCACTCTACGGTTATCTGTTCTAGATCTAATTGATATACCTCCGCACGTATTTTGAATTTTCTCTCGGGGTATACGGTTCGTCCAAAGACCTTTAACTCCTCTTGATTAAGTAGCCAACCATTGAGAAGTCGCTTCTCGGTTACCGTTACTACATTGTTTTCATCTGGTGTCGATACATCAATGCCTAAGAACATTCCGATACTCTTGCGTATCTGGAAACGCTGCTCTTCTGTTCTTGTTTTAGTCTTATTCTCCATCTTTATTAGTTCATTTACTGAATCTATAATTTTTGTTCTCTCTGTATACTTTGGTATTGCAAATATACGTAAATGTTTGTTTTAAGCAAACTGATTGATTGCGATGGAAGAAGCCGGTGGAATCGATGCCTAAAAAAACATCGCCCCTACGTGGTGTAGGGGCGATGTCGCCTATCATGTGTTGGCAGGATAAAGTGGGTAACTATTATTCGTTACTCTTTATCGCACTGTAGAATATCTTCAGTGCATCTGCCTCTCTTAGTCTCTGCTTAACGTCAGTTACAAGACCCATCTTAGTATCTTTGTCAATCTTAAGGATGGTAGTCATGTAAGGGGCATCTGCCTCTGACATAGACGACTTCTCCTGTGCGATATAGTCAAAGATTTCTGCTGTAGTCGCGAACTTATCGTTAAGTTGAATTGTAGCCTCAGTACCGTACTTATCTTGGTACATCTGAAGTGGCTGACCCATATAGATATAAGTAGCTAGTGACTTCTTCTCCATCTTCGTTAGTTCCGTAGCATGGGGAAGTGAAACCTGTACCATCATAGTCACTTCACGCATTGAGGTTACCATCATAATGAAGAATAGGAAAGCGAAAATCAAGTCGGGAAGCGACATGGTATTCAGCTCTGGTACTTCACGGGTGCCACCTTTCGTAAATCTGCTCATAATGTGTACTCGTTACTTATTTTTCTTACCGTACTCTTTTGGGTTAGCCTCAGATATCTTCTGAGGGTACATATCTACCATTACTTCTTGTTGTGCTGTTGAAGCATCCTCCAGTGATACACCAAAGAACTTCTTACACATCATATCTCTTACTTCCATATAAGCTTTGGTAAGCTCATTTTGTACTAAGATATAGTCACTATACTTAGTGTCCACATCATTAGTCAGTGAGATAACGTGGTTCTTAGTTACTTTCTGTGCACCAACCAAGGCAAATGTCTCCACTGTACGCTCCGCGAGGTCGGCACGATCATTCTCATTGAGAACGAACTCCTTAACCTTCTCGCGTAGTCCGTCAAGATCCACCACCTCGCCATTGGCAAGGATTTGTCCACGTGTATTAACCAATACACGGAGCATATTTCGGCGGTTAACGTCAATGGCCACATCTTGTTGATCTGGTGGTACAGATGGTGGTAATTGTCTTGCCAAACCACTATCTGATCCCATAGATGTAGTTAGTAGGAAGAAGAGTAGCATGATAAAAGAGATATCGGCGGTTGAAGACCCATTGATGCCGGGTACTTTTTTCTTTCCACGTGCCATTTTAAATCCTTTCTTTTAAGTGTTACTTCTTACTTCTTTGAGCGTAGAGCCCCTTTAATAGCAAATACTATAAGTGCAAGGATATTGATGCCCAGCACCACGTAGATGCTGTATAGCCACATATCTGCAAACTTAAGATAAAAGTCTGTATTGTATTTTTGGAAATCTAAACTCAGTGATACTGGATCCGTAGAGCCAATGGCGTACGTAATCACGAGTAGCACAATAATTGCTATGAATGATACAAGACCAGTGAGTGACGCACGGCGTCTCTTGGGGTCTTTGAGGTTGCTAGCAAATCCCACAATGGCAAATCCTATCATCGCTAGGAGCGTAACGCCCAGTGCGCAGTACATTAGATAGAATATTGCATTAGTAAACTTTGGCTCTGGCTTTGCAGCATTAGGGTCAATGTACCCTCCTGCGAAGAAAGCGATGGTTACTATTATAGTAAGGATGGCTAGAGCAAGTAGTGAATAGCTTGAAATCTTTCTGATTTTACTTACTGCCATAATATTTCCTTTCTTTTGTGATTATTTGCGAGCAAACTTCTCCTGGTGAGCTACGATAGTGTCTACAAGAGTGATAGAGCTATCCTCCATCTTGTTGAGTACACCCTCGTACTTAGATAGGATATAGTTGTAGAAGATCTGAAGGATCATAGCTACGATCAGACCGAAGATAGTAGTGATAAGAGCTACCTTCATACCTCCTGCTACTACTGTAGGAGAGATGTCACCTACTTGCTCGATCTTATCAAAAGCGGTCACCATACCGATCACGGTACCCAAGAACCCTAGTGATGGAGCAGTAGCGATAAATAGAGTGATCCAAGACATGTTCTTCTCAAGAAGACCAGCCTGTACACCACCATAAGCAGTGATAGAACGCTCAACTGCCTCGATGCCTTGATCGATACGGCTGATAGCCTGGAAGGTTACAGAAGCTACAGGACCTCTAGTGTCGCGTGCTAGCTCTAGTGCACCGTTGATATCATTAGCTTGAAGCCTTGCATCAATTTCGTCTAGGAACTTCTCGTTATTTACATCTGCTAGGTTGAGGTAGATAATTCTCTCAAGGCAGAATGCTAGACCTAGGATAAGTACGATAGCGATAGCAGCCATAAACTCTGCACCACCCTCGATAAACTTAGTCTTAAGTGCTTGGTGGAAACCACCCTCATTTGCTACAGTGATATCCTCAGCAGCCATTTCCTCAACAGGAGCTGCTACCTCAGCAGGAGCTGCTACCTCTTCAGTAGTCACCTCAGAGTCGGGAGCTTGTGCCTCGTCTTGTGCAAAGACTGCGTTTGCTGTGCCTAGTGACAGCAATCCAAACAGTGCGATACTTGCTAGAAATTTTTTCATTGTAAGTTCTCTTTTTAAGTTTAGTGATAAATTACTTTCTTATTCATATTATATTAATGCGGAGAGAGAGGGATTCGAACCCTCGATACGCTTTAGGCGTATACACGCTTTCCAGGCGTGCCTCTTCAACCACTCGAGCATCTCTCCAGTTGATTCTTGGACGGTTCATTGTCCAATTACTCTACAAATCTAATCTATTTCTTTGTATCTACCCACTTTTGGGGCGGTTTTTTGTTGTTTATTTGTTTTTATTCTCTCTTAATGTCTTGTTTTTTGTGCCGTAACTCATTGATTGTATTTGAATTATTGAGCTATAGCACTTATATGTGCAGGTTACATATTTTTTTTGAATTGTCAAATAAATGTTGCCTCACCGCCACCTCCGGGAGTGCATATACCTCTTGTAGCTTTTCGACTATCTTCGTGAGGTAGGCGGGTTCATTTCGCTTGCCTCTGTAGGGTACTGGTGCTAAAAAGGGGGCATCGGTCTCTACCACCACCCGATCAATAGGGTAGCAAGAGAGATAGGAGGCGAGTGGGTTATTCTTAAAGGTGAGTGTCCCATTAACGCCGACCATAAAGTTGGGTAGCTCATCTCTTACCCGCTCTAGTTGCCGCTTGTCCCCACCAAAGGAGTGGACGATGCCTTGCAGGCCTCGCGCCTGATAGGTAGCTAGTAGGTCAATGGTTTCCTCTTCGGCATCTCGGCTGTGAATACTCACCGGTAGGTGGTATTGTACTGCCCAATCCAATTGGCGTCTAAAGACCTCTTGCATCTCCTTTTGATACTCCATGCTCCAATGGTAGTCGAGCCCTATCTCACCAATTGCAATAAATGATTCACTTGATGAGGCCAACTTCTCTTCCACAAAACGTAGCTCACTCTCCCACCGAGCATCCACATTGGTGGGGTGTAGCCCAATCATCGGACGGCAATAGTCGGGGTAACGCTTAGCGAGTGCCATCATCAGTGGATAGCTCTCGCTGTCGATGTTGGGCAAAAGTGCATAGGTGACACCTGCCGCTTTACTCCGTGCTATCACCTCGTCCAAATCCTTGGAAAAGTCAAGCCGAGGCGACTCGTCCTGATAGTAAAGGTGGCAATGTGTATCGATGATAGGGATCATCACACCTCTCTTCTTACTAGGGTAAGGAATAGTTGGCGAAGTGGCTCAATATTCTCCTCAGCTACTGATAGCTGATCCAGTATCTTTGTTGCCTCCTTGCTTTGTCGCTCCACCTCCTCAAGGGCTGCATCGCGAATGCCTAGGTCGCTGTATAGCTGAGTCATTCTAGCAATCTTTTGATCATCCTCCTTCAGGTCAAGGGCTGCAAGTACCTCCTTGCTATCCTTAGCATAAGCAGAGAGGAGCAACCAAGTCCGCTTCCCTTCAAGGATATCCCCACCTTGCACCTTTCCAAAGCCTGGCTTGCTATAGATATCTAGGTAGTCATCTTTGATCTGGAAGGCTAGCCCCATCTTTTCAATTGCCTCCCAAAGCAACTTCCGGTCTGCTTCAGGGGCATCTGCCAAGTAAGCACCTAGCGAGGCCGCACCGCAAAATAGATAAGAGGTCTTGAGCCGTATCATTCCGAGGTAGTCGCTCATACTCATCTGACTGAGTGGCAGCTGCTCAAAGTCCATATCATACTGCTGCCCTTCGCAAACCGCACTCCCCATATCATTGAATATATCAAGAGCATGCGGTAGCTTCTCTGGTGAAAGCTGTGCTAGATGCTTGTAGGCCTCTATCAGCATCCCATCACCAGAGAGGATGGCAGTATTAAGGCCCCATTTCTTATAGACCGATGGCTTGCCCCGTCGCATTGGAGCATCGTCCATCACATCATCGTGGAGGAGCGTGAAGTTGTGAAACAATTCAATCGCCCGCATCGCGGGTGCCACAGCCTCTACTGCTCCGTTTGGCTTATAGGCTTGGTAAGAAAGCAGTAGTACCAATGGTCTCAGTCGCTTACCTCCCAAGTCCATAATATAGGCCATAGGATCATAAAGGTTTTTCAGCTCCTTATTCTCTAGTCCCAAGTGGCTCATTACCTCTTGGACCGTCTCTAGAACTTTTATCTCTATACTCATATATAATATGTGTTATGCCTCAGGCGTAGCCTTTTTGCTTGAGCGAATCAAATAGGTGAATATAGCTAGGTACATCACCACAGTGAGTACATGGCTCCATGGGTTGGCTTGCCATGCAGTGAGAGTTAGCTCAGCCCCAGCTAGCTTCAGGATCGCACTCACCACACCCATCAACGCACCTCCAGCGATAAAGCCCGATGCAAGTAGGGTACCCTTATCCTGACGAGCCTTATTGAGCTTCTCGTCCTTGGACCTTGTGCTGAGATACCAGCTGATAAACCCACCTGCCAATAGAGGGAGGTTAAGGTGTAGAGGGATAAACATACCGAGTGCGAATGGTAGGGCAGGCACCTTTACAAAGGTGAGCAGTAGTGCCAAAGCTGCACCAATGCCGTAGAGAAGCCATTTAGCTCCTGAGCCAGTCATGAGTGGCTCAATAAGAGCCGCCATCGCATTGGCCTGTGGGGCTTGTAGCGCATTATCGCCTGTAAACCCGTACGCCTTCTCAAGTAGAATCACCACGCCACAAACTGTAGCTGCAGAGACTAGAGTACCAAGGAACTTCCAGCTCTCCTGCACCTTTGGGGTAGTTCCCAGCCAGTAACCGATCTTAAGGTCAGTGATAAAGCCGCCCGCCATAGAAAGAGCAGTACAAACCACCACGCCAATCACGAGTGCCGAAACCATACCACTTGGACCCTCCATGCCTACCGCCACCAGTACCACACTTGCTACGATGAGGGTCATAAGAGTCATTCCTGATACCGGATTAGAGCCGACAATCGCAATAGCATTCGCTGCAACGGTGGTGAAAAGGAAGCCAATCAGAGCCACAAGTATCAGTGCTATCACCGCCCACATAAGGTTACGCTGTACCACCCCAAAGTAGAAAAAGATGCCGATGCAAACGAGTGCCAAAAGGATACCCCAAACCACCATCTTCATAGTGATGTCTCGGTCGGTACGAGGTTGGTTGCCCTCCTCATTATTGCCCTTTTGCTTGAGCTCTCTATTTGCGAGGCTCACCGCACCAGTGATGATCTTTCGGTTATTATAGATGCTGATAAGTCCTGCCATAGCTATACCTCCGATACCGATGTTACGACCATAGTGGAAGAAGATATCCGTTGCACTCATCTCTCCAATGGTCTGAGTGATGCTAGGATCTCCAAAGGTAATGATATCGCCACCCCAAACGAGGTTCATCATAGGTACGATCACCCACCATACAAGTGCCGATCCAGCGCATATAATAGTAGCATACTTCAAGCCGATGATGTAGCCAAGACCCATCACCGCTGCTCCGGTATTGATGTTGAATTCTAGCTTTGCCTTTTCAGCAATGGATTGTCCCCAAGGCAATACCTTTGAGCTAAACACCTCGTGCCATGCCCCAAAGGTGGAGACGGCAAAGTCGTAAAGACCACCAATCAATCCCGAGATAAGCAGAGGCTTTGCTTGGGCACCTCCCTTTTCGCTACTTAGTAGTACCTGAGTGGTAGCTGTAGCTTCAGGGAAGGGGTATTGACCATGCATATCCTTCACAAAATACTTACGGAATGGGATAAGCATCATTATTCCCAATACACCGCCAAGGAGCGAGCTGACAAATATCTGTAGGAAGTTGACAGTCATCTCAGGGTACTTCGCCTTTAGGATATAGATAGCAGGAATGGTAAAGATAGCACCAGCTACCACCACACCACTCGAGGCTCCTATACTCTGAATCATCACATTCTCTAGAAGAGCTCCCTTTCGCTTCGTAGCTGTAGTAAGTCCTGCAGCAATAATGGCAATTGGGATCGCTGCTTCAAATACCTGTCCTACCTTGAGGCCCAGATAGGCTGTAGCGGCACTAAAGATCACCGCCATAATCAATCCCCAACCGACACTGTAGGCGGTTGCTTGCTTCGGATTTTGCTCTGGCCCCACTACAGGGTGGTAGCTCTCTCCGGGCTTCAGTGGGCGATACGCGTTTTCCGGCAACTCGCCTCTTCTAGTCTGTTTGTTTTCCATGATTTATTATTTTGCTCTAGTTCATTGCTTAATTCCGAGAGTCCTCTGTGCCAATTCTATCTCCTCGGGGTCGCCAATGTGCTTGCCCTCTACATCCGATAGCTTAATACAGTGGTGCCACTTCTGTCGGGGAGAGATTTGGCAACCGATCAGCTTCATCACAATGTTTCTTGGCACCGTATCATTGCCCACATCATTGGTGAGATTGGTGCCCACACCAAAGGTGGCTGGGATACGAGAGGCACAATACTCCTTGATCTCCACTGCCTTGGGGATAGTGAGGCTATCACTAAATACAATGTACTTCAGCATCGGATTGATCTTCAGTTCCTCGTACCTCTTAATCGCCTTCTCTACAAACGCATAAGGGTCGCCACTATCGTGTCGCATCGAGGTGAAGAGCATCGCATGCTTTTTACTAAAGTTTTGCATAAAGACATCGGTGGTATAGGTATCGGTGAGCACCGTTCCGAGGTCGCCGTCATAGACATTGATCCAATCCTCCATCGCCATATAGTTGGCCATCTTGTAGCCATAGATCGCAGCGTGAAACTGAACCCACTCATGTGGGTGTGTACCAGTCACTCTCAAGTGGTGCTTCATAGCGTAGTAGACGTTACTAGTGCCATAAAGGCTTTCGCCAGCATGCTCTTTCAGAAGTTGCGTTACCGTATCCTCCACCTCGGCACTAAATCGACGTCTCATGCCGAATAGAGATACCTGTAGCTTGTGCTCTTTCATGATCTGAGCCTTCTCTATCGTCACCTTACGCACATGCTCCAAGTCGGGCTCCTGCCCAGTCACAAGATAATAGAGCTCCGAGACAATGGCTAGGATAGGGGTCTCCCAAAGAGTAATCCTATAGAGCAGTCCTTCTGCGGTGATATGGAGGTGCCCCTCCTCATCTTGGCAAACCTCCACCTCCCGTGGGTCAAATTGATAGCCCCGCAGGTAGTCGATATAAAATGGCGGAATGTAAGGGCACTCACGACTGAGGAAATCTGCCTCCTCATCCGTTAGCCGTAGAGAAGTCATCTTGTGGAGCTGCTCCTCCACCTTGCTCGCAAACCCTTTTGGATAAATAGTATTTGCCCTATCTACAAAGGCAAATCTCCCCCTTGCCCTTGGAAAAAGCTTAGCATAGGCATAGCTCGTGCTAAACTTATATAGGTCTGTATCTAGGATACTTCGGATAATACCTGCTTGGTCTTCCATATTAATATGCCCCTTTTCCCCCTTCTATTTTAGTTTTGATTATGGACAAATTTAGCATTTTATGCGGAGCTATCCAAACATGAGCCCATTCCAAGACAATTATTGTGTGAGGAATAGTGTTGCTACACCCCTTTCCTACTAAGCCCTTATTCCGTAGCCCTGCGGAACGTATTCCGCACGCATACGGAATCTATTCCGCACGCGTGCGGAATATGGGGTTGTTGTAGGACCCCTTTTAATCGCCAACCTAATGTGGGGATTCCTGATATAGTGAACACCAATTATTCGCTATTCCTGAAAATGTAGACACTATGGACCTTACTTTCCTGAATGTGTATACAAAACGCCCTTACGACCCCAAGGGTTACGCATTAGAGGCATCAACTTAAGCTGCCTTCCTTATATTATTACTTGTACTAGACAAAGGGATAAGGACCTCGGAGAGGTCCGATTTGTTGTAGCCCCCGTGTCGGAGGGCGTAGCCCGAACGACCGGGGGAAAGAATGTATAATAAACAATATCGACCCCTTGTGGGTCGGACTATAGGGTCTAGAACATCACAAGTAATCCTAGAGTGGGTTGTCCGACCCACAAGGGGTCGTGGGTTTTGGTCGCATTATTTACCCCCATTCATCGGCTCTACGAGCCTTGAATGGGGGCTACGACAAATCGGACCTCCAAGGAGGTCCTTCTTAAATCTGACTGTTGGTGGCTACTTGTGGAGGAGGGTGGGGGCGGCTTTGTCTTTGTCAGAGATGATGAGTTGGTCGAGGGGGAGGTACTTTTGGAGCTCAGAGATGAGCCGTGGGTGTTGGTAGTTGAATGCTCGCTCGTGGCTAGGGGAGTAGGGGGCATCGACCTTGTAAAGTACTCTGCTATTATCCTCTAGTGCCAAAAATCCGTGTGCATATATCTTGGGGATATAGAGGGCTAGGCCACTTTCAGGGGTGAGCTCTACGCCATAGACCTCTCCAAATGTGGGAGAAGTGGGGTCTATATCCATAGCAAAGTCGATGATGCGACCCGATACACAGCGTACCAACTTAGCTTGAGCCATTGGAGCTGCTTGGGTGTGCATACCGCGGAATACACCACGGTGTGAGCAGCTCATATTATCCTGGATAAAGTGGGGGTGGTCGGTGAGTTGCTCCGCGAGCTCGGTCTCTTTGAAGACCTCCATAAAGTATCCCCGCTCGTCGTCGTATCTTTTGGTGCTTACTGATTGTAGTCCTGGTAGTGGCAGTTGTTTTATTTCCATTGTCTCATTATGATATAAAGGTTATTCTGGGTCCTTCCAGTCTCCGTGTGCTTTGATCAGTTCGATCAACTCCTTCACTGCTTCCTCCTGTGGAATATTCCTCTTGAGGCGCTCCTTGGCCTTATAGAGGTCCACCTTTCCTGGTGCACTTCCTACATAGCCATAGTCGGCATCGGCCATCTCACCAGGTCCATTGACGATGCAGCCCATCACCCCGATCTTCAGTCCCCGCAGGTGCTTGGTTGCCTCCTTTATCTTGGCAACAGTGCTTTGGAGGTCAAATAGAGTACGTCCGCAGCTGGGGCAAGAGATGTAGTCGGTGCGTGAGATGCGACGGCGTGAAGCCTGTAGTAAGCCAAATGCGATACTGCAGAGGGCGAGGGCGTCCTCCTCGTGTCTGCGTAGATATAGACCACTTAACTGCCCTCGCATCAGTGCCCCACCGAGTTGGAAGCCTAACCATGTGGGTAGCTCCTCAAGGGAGTGCTGGGTGCAATTGATTTCTAATATATAAGGTAGGGAAAGGGTATGATCGAGTGCTTCGAGCATCAGGGTGGGGGCAGTTGCACCAGTAAGCCGTACCACTAATTGCTTGCCCTCTGGTAACTCTGGCACCTCACCCGAGAGGGCTTCTTGGTCGGTGATTCGGATGAAGGGTGTTGTTTCGGTCACCTCAATATCTGGTCGGTCTGCTGGATGTAATTGGGCGAAGTGAGGGTGAGCATCCATCATCACGAGTGGCTTCTCCTCGCTTCGGAAGGGTTGACAACGGGGCGAGAAATCAAGGGGTGTTGCTTTTGCCAACTCCTCTACACAGTGGAGAAGTACCTTGGCAACTGGGATCTCCGCCTCGGGCTCTTCCGAAAGGCTGACACGGATGGTATCGCCAATCCCTTCCGCTAGTAGGGCACCAATGCCAATAGCACTCTTGATTCGCCCATCTTCGCCATTACCAGCTTCGGTAACTCCTAGGTGCAGTGGGTAGTGCATGCCAGCTTGGTCCATTCTCTCGATAAGTGCTCGTACCGTCTCGGTCATCACAAGAGGATTGGAGCTCTTGATGGAGATGACCACATCGTGGAAGTGAATGCGATGGCACACCTCGAGGTACTCCATACAGCTTTCGACCATACCACTAGGGGTATCGCCATACCGGCTCATGATCCTATCGGAGAGGGAGCCGTGATTAACACCTATTCGGAGTGCGGTGTGGTGGGCTTGGCAGTGGCGGAGGAAGTTTTCAAAATTGGATTGAAGGGCCTCTACCTCTGCTTGGTACTCTTCGTCGGTGAAGTTGATCTTCTGAAACTTTCGGGCGGGATCGTAGAAGTTGCCTGGGTTGATGCGTACCTTCTCTACATGGAGAGCCGCCTCGTATGCCGCTCTTGGGTTGAAGTGAATATCGGCCGAAAGAGGGACCTTAGCCCCTTTTGCCCTGATCTCTGCCTCAATGGTACCGAGTGCCTTGGCTTCTTTGGTGCCTTGGGCGGTGAGGCGTACTAGCTCTGCACCTGCTTGCTCTAGTCGAAGAATCTGTGCTACCGACGCCTCTATATCATTGGTATCTACATTGGTCATCGATTGTATCACGATGGGGGCATCGCCTCCTATGGTAATATTGCCAATGTGGGCGGGAGTGGCCTTGCGTCTATTGTATTTCATCTTGTTTCTGAATGTTAAGTGTTGGTTGGTCTAATGGAATTGGTTGGGCTGTGGGTGGAAGGGCTGCTGGAGTGTCGAGTACAATAACGGTGCCTGGCACTATGCCAAACATTTTATGAAGTAGCTCTCTTGCCTCTGCCTTTGCCCTTTCTGTAGTGCCATCTTGACGGAGGTCGCTCTGGAGCTGTCGCATGGCTCTTCTTTTCATCTCATTTTCATCTGCGACGCTTAGCTTGGCACCGAAGATGCGGGTGGCGATGTTGTTGCCCCATACGTCGTAGACGGTGAAGCCATTTTCCTCGTGCTCTAGTATCTGCACCTGTGGCTCGGGGAGTACCAGATAGATGGTATCCCCTTGGATGGCTTGCTGTATATTCTCTACATCAAAGGAGATGCGTGCGCGGTAGTGGCCGATGCCGAATGCCGAGACCCCTTTGCCTTTGTAGGTGATGGGAACGATTCGCTCGCCCTCGATGGTGGTGAGCCGAACCATCTCGCGTAGGTCGCTTGCTACGGAGAGAAATATCTCGGGCTGCTTCTCGCTCTTTGCTCTTTTGGGAAGAAAAAGGAAGAGCAATAGGGCTATGACCCCTATGATGATGAGGGCTAGAAGCCACTTAGTTCGCTTTTTCATAGGACTGTGTAAATCTAATCTCTATCTCTTCGTACCCTCGTGCCCTTAGGATGCTGGTGAAGTAAGCTTGGGCCTTGCTTTGTGCCTTGGTCACTAATTCTTGATATTTGGGTGTGCCGGGGCGAATGTTTTGCTTGGCGAGTACCACCGCTTGTCGCTGCATATTTTGTCGCTCCTCACTGGTGATGGACTTTTTATTGCCATTGACCCGCTCGTGGAGCAATTTGAGGGTGCCACCTCGCCCGATGGGCTCTACCTCGATTGGGGGGAGGGTGAGCTGGATGGACTTGTTCTCCTGATCGTATTGGAGGTCGCTATCTTGCAGGTCGTATAGGTTGATGTAGGCGATGGTGTAGAAGTCGAAGGAGTAGATGCCTATGCGGTCGCCTATCTCAAATAAACTGCTGAGGTAATCGGCTGCCTCCTCAAGTGAGCGGATACTCTCCAGACTCTTTTGGTCGGAGGAGATAACGAATATCTCTTCACTACGATACTCCACCAACTCAAGTTTGCCCACCTCTCGTAGTTCATTTGGCTGTATGACCTTCCTCTCCTCCTCGGGCTTGCAGCTGAGGAGTAGTGTTAGTAGCAGTAGTATCTGTAGGGGTATATATCTCATAATACTTCTCATTATTCTCCTACAAAGATAATAAATATAGCTGAGCTACCTATTTTGGAGGGTGAGCTAGCATATTGGGGTGGTGTGGTGTACGGCGATGGGAGTTATTTGGTGGTTAGCTTTGTGAGGGCTGTGTATGCTTTGCCTATGGTATCAATGCCCTTTTTGATAGAGATGGTTCGCTTTCCGCTTTCCTCCTTAAATTGGAGGTCTCTTCCCCATGCTGTGGCATTGGAGAGGATGGTGGAGAAGATAGGGCTTCGGTAGTAGGAGCTATTGTTGTCCGATACCAAGTAAAGCTTTAGGAAGCCTTGTCTATGGGTTACTCTTTCGATGCCACTCTCTTTGCACAGCATGCGGAGCTCTACCACCTTTAGGAGTTCCTCGGCTTCCTTTGGAAGTGGTCCGAATCGATCCTCTAGGCGCTGGCGATAGTGGAGAATGTCTTGGGGATTTTGGAGGGACTCAAGCTCTCGGTAGAGATTGATTCGCTCGTTGTCGCCTGGGACATAAGTCTGCGGGAAGTAGGCCTCGGCGTCGGTCTCTATGGTAGTTTCGTAGACGTAGCTTCGCTTTTGGATAGGTTCTCCTTGAAGGGTTAATACTTCATCAAACTCACTATCCTTGAGCTCCATAACCGCCTCTTCGAGTATTCGTTTGTAGGTTTCGAAGCCAAGGTCGGCGATAAAACCACTCTGCTCCGAACCGAGTAGGTTACCCGCCCCTCGGATGTCAAGGTCTTGCATGGCGATATGTATACCGCTCCCTAGTTCTGAAAAGGAGGTGATGCTCTGCATCCTTCGCTTGGCATTAGGGGTAAGGTCTTCAATGGGTGGCGTGAGGAGTAGGCAGTAGGCCTTTTTTTCTCCTCGCCCTACACGACCACGGAGCTGATGTAGGTCACTCAAGCCAAAGCGATGTGCGTCATTGATAATAATGGTATTGGCATTCGGCACGTCAATGCCATTCTCTACAATGGTGGTAGCTAGGAGGAGGTCGGACTCGTGGTGAATGAATCCCAAAAGCGTCTGCTCTAGCTCCTTCGGAGACATCTGCCCATGAGCAATAGATATCCTAATTCCAGGTACTGCACGCTCTATTTTCCGAGCAATATCTCCTATGTTGTGTATGCGATTGTGGATAAAAAAGACCTGTCCATCACGAGCCAACTCAGCATTGATCGCCTCTGCCAATACCTCTATATCGTAGAGCATATGCTCTGTGCGTATGGGGTAGCGATTGGGTGGTGGGGTGGCGATATTGGAGAGGTCTCTAGCACCCATCAGGGAGAATTGGAGGGTACGTGGAATAGGGGTGGCGGTCATGGTGAGGGTATCGATGTGTGCCCTCATCTCCCTAAGACGCTCTTTGATGGAGACGCCAAACTTCTGCTCTTCATCGATGATGAGGAGCCCTAAATCCTTATAAACTACATTCTTACCTGTAATGGTATGGGTGCCTATAATAATATCTATCTTACCCTCTTCTAACCGTTCTAGTATCTCCCGACGATCTTTTGCCGAGCGGGCTTGGCTCAGATACTCTATGGTGACGGGGAAGTCTTTTAACCTTTTGGAGAAGGTCATATAGTGCTGGTACGCCAATACTGTGGTGGGGACTAGGACGGCGACTTGCTTGCCATCGGTAACTGCTTTGAAGGCAGCCCGGATGGCGACCTCTGTTTTGCCAAACCCTACATCTCCGCAGATGAGCCGATCCATAGGAATGGGTCGCTCCATATCGGCTTTGACATCGTTAGTTGCCTGCTCTTGGTCGGGAGTATCTTCGTACATAAACGAGGCCTCTAGCTCTTTTTGCAGATAGCTATCTTTGGAGAAGGCAAAGCCTTTCACCTTTAGTCGCTCGGCATAGAGTTTGATGAGATTTCGGGCAATATCCTTGACCTTTTTCTTGGTTCGCTCCTTGAGATTATCCCATGCTGACCCTCCCAGCTTGCTTAGCCGTGGGGGCTCCTCATTGTCTTTGCTCTTGTATTTAGAGATATGGTGGAGCGAGTGAATAGAGACATAAACACTATCTCCGCCCTGGAAGTTGAGCCTTACGGTCTCTTTCTGCTTGCCATTTTGCTCAATGGTAAATAGTCCGCCAAAGGTGGCGATACCGTAGTTTTGATGTACCACATAATCTCCAAACTCAAAGCTTTGGATATCTTTGAGTGTCATGACCGCTCGGTTTTTCCGAATCTTATCGCTCTTGAGCTTGAAATTGTGATAACGCTCAAAGATGGTGTGGTCGGTGAATAGTGCCAACTTCTGCTGATCATCGATAAAACCGGTATGAAGGGTAGGCACTATCGACTCAAAAGTCACTCCCTTTGCTTGGTCTTGAAAGATGGATTGTAGCCGCTCGAGTTGCCCTACCTGATCGCTCATGATAATGGTGTCGTACCCATTGGCCTGATACTTTAGAAGGGCATCGGAGAGAAGCTCGAAGTTTTTATGAAAAAGCGGCTCTAGTAGCTGTCCGAATCGTACATTGAAGGGCTTTTCCACCTCTTTAGCCGGATTGGTCATCACACACTGGTGAGCGTAGATTTCGTCTAATAATTGGCGAGGTGCTAAAAGTCTTTTCTGAAGTGCCTCAATGGTGGCAAATTCATTGTCCTCTGGGTGGATTGGCGGGGTAGTGTAGGTCTGGTCGAGGCTGCTCTCTAAGAAGGCAGCTTGGTCGATGTAGATGACCAGGTCACTTGGGAGTAAAGAGATAATGGACTGTACCGCTACATCGTTTTGCTCAAATGAGGTGAGGATAGTCACCTGCTCTATGGTGCTTTGGGACAATTGGGATTCGGGATCAAATAGACGGATACTCTCTACTTCATTATCAAAGAAGTCGAGGCGGGCTGGGTATTCGGAGGAGAATGAGTAGATATCGATAATTCCTCCTCTCACCGCAAAGTCGCCAGGGAGATAGACGTAATCCTTCTCCTCAAATCCCATCGACCAGAGCTTTTCTCTCAGAGCAGTTCTATCGATTTGATCGCCTACCTTGAGCTCTAGTCTTCCGGTATCGTAGGTCTTTTCATCGACCACCCCTTCGATTACGGCCTCAGGGTAGGTGACGATGATTTTGGGTTGCTCGCCAGCCCTGAGGAGCTCCATCAATTCGCTCCGAATGACCTCATTAGCGAGGTCTTTATGCCCATAACGGATGGCTCGCTTGTAGGCGGAGGGGAAGAAGGAGACCGTTTCGGTGCCCGACAGCTTCTCTAGGTCGTTGAGTAAATAGGCCGCTTCATCACTATCACGAGCAATCGCTAAAAGGGGCTTTTGGTGATGAGACAAAAGATATAATACAATAGCTATTGATGAACCTTGTAGGCCATCAATAGCTATACTCTTTTCTCCCTGAGATAGCTGCTTCAAGAGCGTTCTCAAAGCACTGCTATCTTCAAATCTCTGGACGAGGGTCTCTAAAGTCATATTACCGCCATGATATCGTGAATAGACCACTTACTAGCCCATTCACTCTATCCGTTGACTACTCTTCCTCTGCCATATTGTGGAAGACATTTTGTACGTCTTCGTCTTCCTCTAGCTTTTCAAGTAGCTTCTCCACATCCTCTCTCTCCTCAGGAGATAGTTGTTTGTAGTCCATAGGGACACGCACAAATTCTGAGCTGGTGATTTCGTATCCCAATTCCTCAAGGTGTGACTGTATCGCTGCATTGGAGGCAAAGTCGCCAGAGATCACTAGCTCACCTTCGTCTTCATCAATATCCTCTACACCGTAATCAATTAGCTCCAAAAGTAGCTCCTCGATATCGGCATCTGCCTTTTTAGTGACGTGGAAAACAGCTTGGTGGTCAAACATAAACTCCACGCTACCACTGGTGCCTAGAGAGCCACCGACCTTATTGAAATAGCTACGGACGTTGGCTACAGTACGAGTGTTATTATCGGTAGCAGTCTCTACAAACACAGCTATACCGTGAGGGGCATATCCCTCAAAGTTAACCTCCTTATAGTCGGTAAAGTCTTTGTCGGTAGCTTTTTTGATGGCACGCTCCACATTGTCTTTGGGCATATTCTCCTTCTTAGAAGTCTGAATAAGTAGCCTTAGGCGAGGGTTGGTATCTGGGTCAGGACCACCTGCTTTCACAGCAATGGTGATTTCCTTTGATAGCTTGGTAAATACCCTAGCCATATTTCCCCAGCGTGCTAGCTTGCGAGCCTTACGATATTCAAATGCTCTTCCCATATTTTCTCTTGTACAATATTATCTTAATGTGGCACCGAGTTGTTTATTAAGTGCCTGGTATATTTTATCCATTGTTTTCTCAATCACCTTCTCCGAAAGCGTCTGCTCCGCATCTTGCAGGCCAAAAGTCACGGCGTAAGACTTCTTTCCCTCCTCTAGGTGCTTAGGGTCGTCGTACACATCAAAGAGCGACACCTCCTTAAGGAGCTTTCCGCCCGCCTTCTTCGCCGCATTCTCCACATCGGCAAAGCTGACATTCTTATCTATCAGAAGTGCAAAGTCGCGCTTTACCATTGGGAAGCGAGCGATCTGCTTTGCTTTCACCTCCTTACGGAGCACCCTACTCAGTATCTCATTCCATTGAAGCTCTGCAAAGTAGACAGGCACCTCTACGTCATGGAGTTCAAGCACTTTCTGGCTCACAACTCCCCATTGGGCAACTACTCCACCGCCACGGAGTGAGATCTTCTCTGCAACGTCGTAGAGAGAGCAATCGGTAAGTGGCTCTATTAGTAGCTCGTTATCATTAAGACCAAGGCGCCTCATCACATTCAGCATCATCGCCTTCAGTTCGAAAGGACTTTGCTGATACTCCTTTCGGCACCAGTGCATAGGTAGTTCATCGCCAGTCATCCAAATGCCCAGCCTGTAATCCTCTTGGTAGCCAGGTAGATCGCTCTTCTCGCCAGCTTTTGTTCTTCTATAGCAATTGCCAAATTCGTAGAATCTTAATCTATGAGCCTGCCTATGGAGATTATGCTCTATCACCTCCAAGCCTCCATGCATCATCGTCATACGCATGGTAGAAAGGTCGTTGGAGAGAGGATTGAGCACCTGTACTGCATCACCCTTTGAGATCGCCTCAGGGTAATAGGAAGCCTTAGAGAGGGAGTTATTCAGAATCTCATTAAAGCCAGCCCCCGTCAGTTGTTCACTGATTCGTCGTTGTAAGTCCACACTCATATCGGTAGGGCTCTTCACGCTAATCGTGCTCACTAGGCTAATCTTTTCGGGGTACTCATTGTAGCCATATATCCTAAGGATATCCTCTATCACATCAATATCGCGAGTGACATCAAAGCGATAACAAGGTACACTTAGCTCCAGTACTCCATCTTTATTCGATACCACCTTAATCTCAAGAGCCTCCAGTATCTCTAGCACTTTGCTCTCAGGGATATCAAGACCAGTGAGAGATTGCACCTTCTCCATCGTAAGGGTGATGGCATAAGGCTTGTGCTCTACAGCGTAGACGTCATACACCTTGCTCGTCACTCGACCACCCGTCTCCGCGATAATCAGCGATACCGCCCTCTGAAGGGCCTTAGACAACTGGTTAGGATCCAGCCCCCTTTCATATCTAAAAGAGGCATCGGTATTGAGACCAAATCTCCTAGCACTCTTACGGATAAAGGTTGGGTGGAACGTAGCTGCCTCCAAGAACATAGAGGTTGAGTCCATTGTCACACCCGATTCTTTTCCTCCCATCACCCCTGCCAAGCAAAGGGCTTCGTTATTATCAGCGATCACCAAGTCTTTAGTGGTGAGTGTCAAAGAAGTGCCATCCAGTAGCTCCAGCTCCTCGCCCTCCTTAGCTAGTCGCACCCGTACCTCATTGCCCTTAATCTTAGCAAGGTCAAAGGTGTGCAGAGGTTGTCCCAGCTCAAAAAGCACGTAGTTGGCGATGTCCACCACATTATTAATAGAGCGCTGACCAATAGTCTCTAGTGCCGCCTTAAGCCACTTTGGACTCTCTTTCACCTGCATATCCTCAATCACCACTCCCATATATCTCTGGCAAGCTTCCAAAGACTCTACCTGGAGGGCAATCGGCTCCTTGTCGCACGAGTTGATCGTAGGAAGATCTGGAAAATGAAGGGCTGTCTTGTAGCCATGCGTCTTAAGATAAGCATAGAGATCGCGAGCCACACCGTAGTGCGAAGTTGCATCCACCCTATTTGGCGTAATCTCTATCTCAATCACATGATCCGAAGAGACCTCGAAGTAGTCCGAGGCAAGTGTCCCAGGCTTCACACCATCCTCCAGTACCATAATCCCAGAGTGGTCACTGCCCACACCGATCTCCTCGGCCGAGCAAATCATACCTTCCGAGACTTCTCCACGGATCTTGCCCTTCTTGATTGTAAAGCTCTCGTCACCATTATATAAAGTAGTCCCGATCGTGGCTACCACCACGGTTTGTCCTGCCGCTATATTAGGAGCACCACAAACAATGTGCAAAGGCGATTCCCCACCAATATCCACTGTCGTAACGTGTAGGTGATCCGAATTTTGATGCTCAGCACAAGTCAACACCTTGCCGATAACTAGCCCCTTCAGACCACCCCTAATCGACTCTCTCTCCTCTACCGCTGCCACTTCTAGGCCTATAGAAGTGAGTATTTCAGCCGTTTCCTCAGGAGTGAGGTCAAAGTCTACATACTTCTTAAGCCAAGAGAATGATATATTCATATACTTTATATAACAATTAATTACTTCATCGCTAGGGTGTAGCGACCTCGTCAGCTTCACCCCACAAAAACTTTTGCAAAGGTAACAAAATAAGGTGTGATGATAAAACCCCGCTTGCGGAATCTAGGGCGAGAGGTTCTTCACGCAAAGAGATTAGAAGTGCTTACGATCAAGGATCTCCTTCATCACGATTCCCTCACGGATATGCTCACGGATATGGCTAGCCCTATAGCGAGTGGCACTCTCCTCTGCATCAGTCTCTATATCCTCAGTAGTCTCGAGCACTTTTTGCATTGGATGCCCACCTTCCACCGTTGGTAGCTTGATAGACTGATACTTCAAAGGGGGAGGAACAACAGCATTACTAGGACTATCAAAAGGGCTCTCAAAAATAGGCTCTTCTTGAGGAGAATACTCCTCCACGTATTCTTGTTCCTCCTCCCCGAGCTCAAGTTCAGCATGTCTTTCCATTTGCTCTTGATGCTCTTGAGCAACTTCATGAAGCACACTGCTTAATTTCTTTAAGACAAAGTAGCCGATGGCTAGCCATAAAAATAAAGAACCCATATCTATTTATTATCGTCGCACTTTGAGGTGTAATTGTTTTAGTATCTTTGCCATATATATAGCTTTTCAAAGTTAGTCATTTTACGGCTACTTACCAAAGACTAGAATGAATAAAATGATATACAATAATAATGACCAAGCCAAGCTCCTCTACTTAGAGACTTATGGGTGCCAGATGAATGTAGCTGACTCCGAAGTAGTCTACGCCATAATGGAGACCATCGGGTATGCTATGACAGAGGTACTTGAAGAAGCCGATGTAGTGCTCATCAATACCTGCTCCGTGCGTGATAATGCCGAGCAAAGAGTGCTCAACCGCCTCTCACAGATTGATGGCATACGCAAGAAACACAAGCCCAATATGATAATTGGTGTACTTGGTTGTATGGCAGAACGAGTAAAGGAACAGCTTATCGAGGAGCATCATGCCGACCTAGTGGTAGGACCAGATGCCTACCTAGAGCTCCCCAACCTAATCGGTGCAGTAGAATCCGGGGAAAAGGCAATAAATGTAGAGCTCTCTACCGATGAGACCTACAAAGACGTCATTCCCCTCAAGCTAGATGGCGTACATATCTCGGGCTTTATCTCAATCATGCGAGGCTGCAATAAATTCTGTAGTTACTGCATCGTTCCCTACACTCGTGGAAGAGAAAGAAGCAGAGAGGTAGAGAGTATCCTCAATGAACTAGAGGAGATGAAGCAATTGGGGTATCGAGAAGTAACTCTGCTCGGTCAGACCGTCAACTCCTACCGATACACAGCACCCGATGGTGAAGTTTATGATTTCCCTAGGCTACTCGAGATACTCGCCACCACAGCCCCCAATATCCGTATCCGCTTCACCTCACCGCACCCCAAGGATATGACTGATGAGACCATCCAGATGATGGCTAAGTACCCCAACATCTGCAAGCACATACATCTACCACTTCAAAGTGGTAGCAATAAAGTGCTCAAGCATATGCGGCGAGGATATACTCGTGAGTGGTATCTTGATCGTGTGGCAAAAATACGAGATCTGATTCCAGACTGTGGCATCTCTACAGATATTTTCTGTGGTTTTCACGGCGAGGGTGAGGATGAGTTTGAGGAGACACTGAGCATTATGAGAGAAGTGCGGTTTGATTCTGCCTTCCTCTTCAAATACTCCGAGCGTCCTGGCACCTACGCAGCGAAAAAGCTAGAGGATGAAGTACCAGAGGAGGTAAAGTTGAAGAGACTACAAACGATGATCGACCTCCAGCAAGAGATTCAAGCCGAGAGTAATACAAAGGATATTGGAAAGGAGTTTGTAGTGCTGATCGAGGGCTTTTCAAAGAAGAGCCGAGACCAGTATTACGGGCGTACCCAACAGAATAAGGTAGTGGTATTTGATAAAGAGAATAGCCACATTGGCGACTTTGTAAGAGTCGCCGTTGATGAGGTCTCCAGTGCCACTCTCTTGGGTCATATAGTTGAAGATCAAAGTGCGTTAATTTAGAGTCATTACACCTATATACTATTGATTTATGAACACCATTAAGTACAAAAAAGTGATCCTCGTCACAGGAGGTGCAGGCTTTATCGGCTCCAATTTCCTCCTCACTCTTGTCCCAGAGTATCCCGAGCACCTATTCGTCAATGTAGATGCCCTCACCTACGCAGGCAATCTTGCCAATCTCAAAGAGGTAGAGCAGTGCCCCAACTACCGATTCGAGAAGGCCGACATCTCCGACCTCCAGCAGGTCCAAGCGCTTTTCAAGAAGTACCCCGTCACCCATGTCGTCAATTTCGCCGCCGAGAGCCACGTCGATCGCAGTATCAGCGGACCGCTCCCCTTTGTACATACCAACGTACTCGGGACTGTCAACCTACTACAGTGTGCATACGAAGCGTGGAAAGACGACTTCTCAGGCAAGCTCTTTTACCAAGTTAGCACTGACGAGGTCTACGGCTCCCTCCACACCGAGGATCCTGCATTTACTGAGCTCCACAGCTATGACCCTCACTCCCCTTACTCCGCTAGCAAAGCGAGTGCCGACCACTTCGTCCGAGCTTACCACGATACCTTCGGACTGCCTACCGTGATCAGCAATTGTAGCAATAATTACGGCCCTTGGCAGTTCCCCGAAAAGCTCATCCCACTCGTCATCTCCAATATCCTACACCAACGACCCATCCCCATCTACGGCGATGGCAAGCAGGTACGTGATTGGCTATACGTCATAGACCACGTCCGCGCTATAGAGCAGATCATCAAGGCAAGAAAGGTGGGAGAGACCTACAATATCGGAGGGCATAACGAGCTGCAAAATATTGAGCTCGTGAAGCTGCTTATCACCTCCGTAGACCGTCTCCTCGGCCACCCAGAGGGGCACTCCCTGCCACTTATACATTATGTCAAGGACCGACCAGGGCACGACACCCGCTACGCCATCGACGCTCGAAAAATTCATAGAGAGCTCGATTGGCATCCCACAGTCACTGTCCAAGAAGGCCTCCAAAAGACGGTCTGCTGGTACCTCAATAATCAGGAGTGGCTACAGTATACCACCTCGGGTGACTACCAAATGTACTACACTGAGCAGTACCATAATAGGTAAGTCGCAGGCACCATACTACTCATCCCTAAGACCCTATCTTCGCAAGAGGCGGAGGTGGGGTCTTTGCATTTGCTGAGCTCGGGTCTTCGCCTTCGTGAACAGTCTCAAGGATACTGTCCCAAAAAAGTGTGTAAGCCCCAATAATGCTATCTTTGTAAAGTTGTAAATTAATAACAAAGGAATAGACATTAGTATGAGACTTACAC
>QWCK01000260.1_pt1 | contig 95230 bp, 83 predicted proteins | sample 1972571 | NCBI WGS metagenome assembly QWCK01 (sample SAMN09866710, study PRJNA288562) | Human gut metagenome isolate term2_stool, whole genome shotgun sequencing... | isolation source: gut | host: Homo sapiens | place: USA: California | reverse complement strand
GACCATTTTTTCTGGAACATAGGTCAGAATGGTATCCAGTAGCTTATCATCTAAGCCTGTACGAGGAGGATCGACTATCAAGGCATCTGCTCGGTAGCCATCACATTAGAACATAAAAAGAGAGGTCGAACCTCTCTAAATTTATTTTTCTCCACTCATTTTTGATTTTACTTCATCATAAGATAGTGCATGAGATTCCTCTTCTACTGTCTCAGGCATTTTTCCTGTCTCGTAAAGAGATTTAATCTGTGTACTATCCAATGTTTCGTATTTCAACAATGCTTCTGCAATCAACTTGTGGGTTTCACGATTTGATTGAATAATTTCAGCTGCTTTATTTCGTGCCTCATTTAATAATAAACGTACTTCTTCATCAATCTCATAGGCTGTTTGTTCTGAAATTGATTTTTGAGGACTTTGTCCACCAAACATAGCATGATTTCCTTCGTATTGAACTGGTCCCAGTTTTTCACTCATACCATATTCAGTGACCATTGCACGCGCCATCTGAGTAGCTTGTTCAAAGTCATTTGAAGCTCCTGTAGTTTGGACATTAAAGATAATCTCTTCAGCTACACGACCACCCAGCAAACCTGCCAATTGCTCTTTCATGTCTTCTTTAGATAGAAGCATTTGATCCTCTTTCGGAAGTGCAATCATGTAACCACCTGCACGTCCACGTGGTACAATGGTAACTTTATGAACAACACGGGCATTTGACAAAACTAAACCAACAATGGTATGTCCAGCCTCGTGGTAGGCAACCAATTCACGTTCTCTTTGTGATACTGTTTTATCTTTCTTAGATGGTCCAGCAATCACTCTGTCCTCTGCCTCATCAATATCTGAAGCATCAATAATTGATTTGTTGCGACGGGCTGCAACCAAGGCTGCCTCGTTTAGAACATTTTCTAAGTCAGCTCCCACAAAGCCTGGGGTTTGTTGGGCAACTAGTTTCAAATCAACATCTTCTGCCAGAGGTTTATTTTTAGCGTGAACTTTCAAGATTGCTTCACGACCTTTAACATCAGGGCGACCAACCAAGACTTTTCTATCGAAACGTCCTGGACGGAGAAGAGCTGGATCAAGAACATCTGAACGGTTCGTCGCAGCGATAACAATGATTCCTTCATTTCCCTCAAAACCATCCATCTCAATCAAGAGTTGGTTCAAGGTTTGTTCACGTTCATCATTTCCTCCACCAAGACCAACACCACGTTGGCGACCAACAGCATCAATTTCATCGATAAAGATGATGGCTGGCGCTGCTTTTTTTGCATCCTCAAAAAGAGAACGAACGCGGCTTGCACCAACTCCTACAAACATTTCTACAAAATCAGAACCTGAAATACTAAAGAATGGGACACCTGCTTCTCCAGCAACTGCCTTAGCAAGTAAGGTCTTACCTGTTCCCGGAGGTCCCTCCAAAAGAACACCTGCAGGAATACGCGCACCAAGTTTTGTAAATCGTTTTGGATCTTTTAGGAATTCAACAACTTCTACTAATTCTTGTTTTTCTTCCTCAGCACCTGCAACATCCGAGAAACGTACCTTGATATCTTCTTTATTAGTAGCTTTGGCCTTGCTACGTCCAAAACTCATTGGATTTCGGCCACTATTTCCTCCCATATTTCCCATCATAGAGAATAGGAAGAAGAAGAGAATAGCAAACGGCACAACAGAGACAAGGATATTGATCCACATACCGCTTGAACTCTCGTGTTTAACTGTTACTTCTGCCTGATGTTCAGAAGCAAGTTTTTGCAATTCTGAAACTGTTGAATCAGACGGAAGAATAGTACTTGAAAATCTTTCTACTGTTGTAGCTGTAGGAGTAAAAAATTGAATTCCTGTTTCTTCTTTACTAGTCTTAGGATTTTTATAAACACCAGACACTTCAATGATGCTACCATTTGGCTGATAGGTTAATTCTTTTACATTGTCTGCTGTAATTTCTTTTACCAATTCTGTATAGTTAATTTTTTCGCTTCGTCCAGCAGTATTTCCAGAGTAAAAATACTGGAATCCTGTCACAAGGAAGAAGATAATTAACAAGTAGAGAAATGGATTTCTAACTAAACCGTTATTTTGTTTTTTCATTAAAGATAGATCTTTCTAATTTGAATAAACTTCTTCTTTCAATACTCCGACATAAGGAAGGTTACGATAATTTTCCTTATAATCCAGACCATAACCTACTACAAACTCATTTGGAATAGTAAAACAAGTATAATCCGCTTCAATTTCAACAACACGTCCCTCTGGTTTGTCCAACAAAGTCGCGATTTTAACAGAAGCTGCTTCTCTTGCAATAAACATATCTCGCAAATTTTTCAAAGTTTGACCTGTATCAATGATATCCTCTACAAATAAAACATGTCTCCCTTTGATATCTTGCGTAACGTCTTGCTTGATATTGATGACACCACTACTTGCTGTTCCACCATGGTAACTAGATACCATCATGAAGTCCATCTCAATATGCGTATCAATATGTTTGACCAATTCAACCATAAAAGGAATCGATCCTTTCAGAATTCCAATAAGAATTGGATTTTTCCCCTCATACTCTTTTGTTAGTTGCGCACCTAGCTTTTTAGCTGCTTCTGTAATTTCATCATGTGAAACGAGGATTTTTTTAATATCGTGTTCTAACATCTTTTTACCTATCTATTTTTTCTATATAAATTACAGTGTTCATTATATCATTTTTCGTGTTTTTACTCAAATCACTGGTCGCAATTCCTAAAATTGAGACAATTTCTCCAAATTGCTCAATAATAGGGGTTGTTTTTCGTTTTTCAATGGGGATTTTCAAATCTATAAATAAACGTCTCAGTTTCTTTCGATGCCCATTCAGGATAAGAACATCACCAGGTTTTCGACATCTAATATGTACAGATGTTTCCCGTGAAACCGTTACTTTTTGAACAAAATCCCCTTCAATAGGAATGCCAAAGGAAAATAAATAGCCCATATATCGAACTTGATTTTGATAGTGTAACACAAGTTCATCTTCCTTTTCATCGGCCTGAGGACTGATTTTACAAATCTGAAACCGTTGATACTCTTTTATCAATTCATAGCCATTTTTAAGAGAGTGACGATACTGGCTTTTAGTTGCTAAAATCTGTCGAACTTCGGCAAATTGAGCCTTTGTCAGATTTAAGTCTGGAAATTGATTAAGATAGTTCTGGAGCAAGATTCCTTGAGTTTGTTGAGAGTATGAAAATAGCTCATTCAAATCTTCCACATCAATTTGTTTCGAAAGTTCCGTTATTGTTGCTTGGTAATCTGAAATTTCCCTTCCTAAATCTAAAAGGGCGGATTTAAGACGAGGATTTTCTTTTTCAAGTTCTGGTAAATACCTATTCCGAATGCGATTGCGAAAATAGGTATTTTCCTGATTTGTTTGATCTTCAAAATGAAAAATTAGTGGAAAATCCTTTTTATGAAAAAGTAACAAGGGACGGATGATTTCAATATCATCAACTACTTGACCTTCTTTTATTCCTGTTAAATGACGTAGCCGACTTCCTCGAATCAAGCGCATCAAAATCGTTTCAACTTGATCATCTGCATGGTGGGCAGTAACCAAGGCGGTCGCTCCAACCTCTTTCATGATTTTCCTAAAAAAATCATAACGAAACTCTCGAGCACGCGCTTCTGAAAAGTCTCCTGAAAAGCTTGTGATATAAATAGGAAGTCCAGCTACATCAGCTAACTTCCTTAGTTCATTTTCCTCCCAGTCAGACTCCCTTCTCTGTTTGTGATTAACATGTGCTACAATCAGCTCAATTTCTAACTCATTTTGATAAGTAGACAATAGATGGAATAAAAACATTGAATCCAGTCCGCCAGACAAAGCTAACACGACTTTCGAATGTTTTTTGAAATACTCTTTTCGGAGAAAATGATTTAAAAAATCCTGTTCCCTCATTTTAGAACCTCATAGACATCCTTAGCTATCTTAGCAATAGTGTCATAATCAGAATTTTTGGTGAAAATAGAAAGAACAAAAGGAGAATCCGTATAGACAATGGCAGTGTCATGTTTAAACTCGTCGGCATCTCCAATTTTATGAGCTACCTTAACCGAAACACCTTTTGCTATTCGTTGGTTGTCAAAATCGGTCTTACCTAGAGACTCTAAGATAAAACCATTCTGATTATAAATAGCTTCCATGACCTTTCCAGCCATTTTTGAAGAAGTCAATTTATCATTCACATCCCAATCTTCGCCCATAATGGTGGACATTTTTTCTTTGAAAGCCCCGTCAGATTGATTGGTCACGTAATAACCTAAAATATTATGAGCAACATTGTCAGACTCTTTTGTTACCTTAGTAATTAACTGTTGAAGACTGTATTCTTTGTTATCTTCTTTTTTAGGCAAGCTACCACTACCCTCTGGTTTATAGGACCCAGGGAAACTATTTACTTCCGGGACATACTTAAAGCTACTGTCTAACGTATACTTTCCTTGATTTATCTTATCTTGAGCGTAATAAAGGTAGGCTAGTTTCAAGATGCTAGCTGCATAAAGTTTGCTGTCTTCATTCACACCAGCCTCTTTACCCGTACTCAGTTGTTTAACATAAATAGAATAATTTTCATTCTGATAGTTGTCTGTTAAGACTTCTTGAACCTTCTGGATACGATTGTCTTCTTCTGAGATGAACTCTTTGGATACCCACCCAACTCGATCAATATGAAGAAATTCTTGTCCCTCAGCAAAGAGGGTTCTATCCACCGTTACAAGTTGATAGGGAGAAAGAGATGAAGAAATTTCTTTAGCATCATAAGGGCTGTTATAAATAACAACCCCCGGCTCCAACCATACCTGTCTAGTTTGAATTTCAACTTGACTTTGATCATAGACCAAACGCTTATCTGCAGGTATAAACTGGTGATTGTCTAATTTAAAAACAGGAACACCTTGTCTATTCAAACGCCATTCTACGATTTTAAAGGCGCTTTCAGGAGTCAATTTACCAGACTCCTTGACAAGATCCTCATTAGCATAGACTGCTGTTTCTCCGTATACCATTGGGGATTCCAGAGTTTCTTTATAGTAGAATCCATAATCAGACTCAGTTAGATAATAAATTTCTTGCGAAGAGTAAGGAAGCTGTTTTTCTGTGCTAACTACTCTTGAGGTTATGATAAAAGCAGGTAGCAATAAAACTACTAAGAACTTACGCATTCTTCTCTTCCCTTTCTTCTTGTAATCGTAATAAATGGTTTTTAGCTGCCAATTCCTCTAATTTTTCATCTGATAAACTTAAAAATTGCTCAACAACTTCTAATAAATTTTCCATGACATTACCTCGGAAGCAAATCTGGAATTGTGTAAATTGCTTCTCGTTTCTTTGAGTAATAGTACTTGGCGCGTGCATATTTTGCTACATAGTCTTCATCTTTCAACTTTGCAGCAAAGGCGGATTCCTTATCCTTTTCGTCACTAAGAGTTTGGTACTGCTCTTTCAACTCCGTCAATTGCTGACGGCGTTGCAGTAACTGATCATAGCTTTGGGCCAAGTTATAAGTTGGTAAAATAAACAACAAAATCATCAAAATAAGGACCCAACCCATAAAACGATTTCGTTTTTGTCTCTCCTTCATCAGGTGACGACGACGTTGATGTTCATTTTGAATAAAAGAATTATTCATCTGTACAATATTTTTAGACATTTTCTTCTACCCGTGTTTCACTGAGAATTTCATACATGCCTGCTGCATCTTCTTTTTTTGTACTATCTTTCATCTCCAGTACTTTAACAAGCAACAACTTATTGCCAAAGCGAATCTCAACTTGGTCATTAACTTTTAAGTCAGTTGAACTTTTGGCCAAAATCCCATTCACCTTGATTCTGCCTTTATCTGCTACTTCCTTTGCGACTGTACGACGCTTGATAATTCGTGATACTTTTAAATACTTGTCTAATCTCATTTTTATTACCTCAAATTATTATTGTACCATTTTTATCCTTTTTATAGAAGAAAAATGTCAGATGATATTTGCTTCCTTTGATTCTTTTATCTCTAATAAACTTTCTCCAAAAATCAGCAGACCTTCTAAAATTTCATAATTTTTCTTGTTCCGGACATCAAATACGACTTCCATTACTCCCTTATTCTCAGCTATAGTTGCTTTTAAGTTCGTTGCGGATAAGGCTTTAAAATAATCTTGAGCCAAGAACAGTCGTTGAGTGACTTTTTCAAATTGAACTGTAATCTTATTTTCTTTTCTTTCTACACGTTCTACAAAGACCTTGTCAAAATATGCCTTGACCAAACCAATCTCTAAAAGGTATGCTACTACATCTGGGTATTCTCCAAAACGATCCATCAATTCTTCTTGTAGTTCTTCATAGTTGACACGATTGTCAATTTGACGAATTTTCTTGTAAATTTCAATCTTATGTCGTTGATCAGAAATATAAGTATCAGGAAGATAGGCATCAATTTGTAAAATCAACTCAGCATTTCCTTTGGTTCTTTTATTCCCATTACCGTTACGTTTAGCAATAGCTTCCTCTAGTAACTGCGAATACAATTCAAAACCAACAGAATCAATGAAACCTGATTGGGATTTTCCTAGGAGATTTCCTGCTCCACGAATCGAAAGATCTCGCATCGCAATCTTAAATCCTGAGCCTAATTCTGTAAATCCCTTAATCGCTTCTAATCTCTTCTCAGAGACTTCACTAATTGATTTTTCTGGACGATACATGAGATAGGCATAAGCAATACGATTACTACGACCAACTCTTCCTCTTAATTGATACAAGGTTGACAAGCCCATATGGTCCGCATTTTCAATAAATAAGGTATTGGCATTTGGAATATCTACCCCTGTTTCAATAATAGTAGTCGTCACCAAAATATCATACTGACCTTCAATAAAGTCCAATAAAGTGTTCTCTAACTGAATTTCACTCATTTGTCCATGAACATACCCAATCGAAGCCTCTGGAATCAATTCCTGTAATTCTGAAACCTTCTGGTCAATCGTGTCAACTTTGTTGTAAAGATAGTAAACTTGACCTTCACGCTCCATTTCACGCAAGACAGCATCACGAATGACACTATCATTCTTTTCCAAAACATAGGTTTGCACTGGATAGCGATTAGTTGGAGGAGTTTCAATAACAGACAAATCTCGAATTCCTAGCATAGACATATGAAGAGTACGAGGAATTGGCGTCGCTGTCAAGGTTAGAACATCTACTTGTTTTTTTAGTTCTTTTAAAGTTTCCTTATGCTTAACACCGAATCGCTGTTCCTCATCAATAATCATCAATCCCAAATCAGCAAACACAACATCTTTTGACAAAACACGATGCGTTCCAATCAAAATATCGACTTGGCCATTCTTTAGTTTTTCAAGTGTTTTTGCCTGCTCTTTTTTACTTCTAAAGCGACTCAACACATCAATATTAACAGCAAAATTTTGGAATCGTTCCTTAAAATTGGTATAGTGCTGTTGAGCTAAAACCGTCGTTGGAACTAGAACAACCACCTGTTTGTGATCATTGACCGCCTTAAAGGTAGCACGCATTGCAACCTCAGTTTTCCCAAAACCAACATCTCCAACCAGAAGTCGATCCATGGGATGAGAATCTTGCATATCTCTCTTGATTTCCTCAATACTACGAAGTTGATCATCCGTTTCAACATAAGGAAAAGCATCGTCAAAAGCATGTTGCTCATCATCATCAGCCGAGAAAGCAAAACCCTTCAATTGACTACGCTCAGAATACAGTTTGATTAAATCGTCAGCTATATCCTCGACCTGGTTCTTAACTTTTTGCTTGGCCTTTTTGAAATGACCATCATTTAATTTATTAAGTTTAGGAGGTTTCCCATCACTTGAAACATATTTGGACAGTAACTGAATCTGCTCTACTGGGATGGAGATTTGGTCACCATTTTGATACTGTACACTGACATAATCACGGTGAATGCCTTGGATTTCAATTGTTTCGATTCCTAGATATTGACCAATTCCATGGATATGGTGAACAACATAGTCCCCTTTTTCAAGTTCATTATAATCTTTTAATCGCTCTGCATTTGAAGTATGTTGTCTTCTAAAACGACGTTTTAATTTCTTTTGAAAAATCTCATGTTCAGTAATCAAGAGAACTTTTTCATCTACAAAATGAAAACCATGTCTCAGATTACCCTCAATTAAGTTTACAGATTCTTTACAGATACTTGACTTATCTCTGGAATCCAATTTAAGCTGGTATTCCTCTAAAACATCCTCCAATGTTTTACTTCCCATTGAATTGCTAGATTGCAGGATAATGGTGTAATCCATTTTTTTATATCGTTCAATTTCTTCTTTTAGAAAAGAAAATTGATTGAAAAACTCCTGCATGGGATATTGATTAAATTGATAAATTTGGTCAAACTTGAGATTTCCTAACCCCTTTTGCAGATTGGAGAAAAAGGTAACTGGACTTTGTTTTTTATAGATTTGCTCAGTATCTGCAAAATACTGCATCTCAGAGAATGATCTACCATTCTGTAAATCTTCTGTAAAGTATTGTGCTAATTCTCTTTCAAAGGCTTCATACTGATTCATCAATTTCTGGTAATCATCAAAGAATATTAGCGTATCTTTTTCAATATAATCAAATACAGTCCATGGTTTCTCATAACACAAAGATAAAAATTTCCTAGAATCTAAATGTACTTGTCTTTGATGAAAACTTGAAAGAATTTCTTCTAGGTATGATTTCAAAATCGGTGATAAAGTTTTTGAAATTTGTTTTTCTAAAGCTGACTGACCTCGTTGATAATCCTTTTCTCTCAAAAGTATGTCTCTAGCTGGAAAGATTGTTATTTCTGTCTGATTTTCTTTCGATAATTGTGTTTCGACTTCAAAAGTACGAATACCATCTACTTCATCACCAAAAAACTCGATTCGGAAAGGTTCTAACTGAGACATCTCAAAAATATCTAAAATATCTCCTCGAATACTAAACTCACCTTGGGTCTGTACTTGTGTAACTTTGCGATAGCCTATTTCCTTTAATTTGTGAAGAAGGTCATGTTGATCATATTCTTCACCAACTGCAATTTTTAAAGTACTTTCTTTAAATCTAGTCGGAGAGGGTAGAATCAATCGACTCGCTGCGATATTACAAACTAAAATCCCTTTCTTAGACGGATCACTCAAAAAACGCAAGGCCTCAACCCGCGAAATGATTTTTTCTTGCGAAGACATCAAAAACTCTACCATAGGAGAGTCATCAACCAAAAATGGATAGACAAATTCCTCTCCTAAGAGAGAAAGAAGATCACTAATAATTCGTTCTGCTTCACCATAAGTCGAGGTCAGTAACACAACCTTATTTTCTTTTTCTAGACTGCTTGCAATTGCAAGAGCCTTGGTAGACGTTGATAAACCAAGTATTAGTTGTCTTTTCTTATCTATCAGATTTTGATGCCATTTTTTTATCTGGTCATTTTCTGAGAATAAATCTAATAAAGTCACCATTTAACCATTATACCTCTGCATTGTTTTCTCAAAGTTTTTTTCTTGTAAATAATAATTTACAACATCGTCAACCTTGTCAATTGACTGTAAAATACCTACATAGTCTTCCTGATCAAATTTACTTAAAACATGGTGAACAACTGACATGCCTTTTTTGGGTCTTCCAATTCCAATTTTAACACGTTTAAAGACCTGAGTACCTATATGTTGAATAATAGACTTGATGCCATTATGACCACCTGCTGAGCCCTTTGCTCTTAAACGAATTTTCCCAACTTCCATGTCAAGATCGTCGTAAATAATGAGTAAATCTTCAATATCCAAACCATAGTAAGTCAATAAAGTATGAACCGCTTTTCCACTTTCATTCATAAATGTTGTTGGTTTGACGAGATAAATTTTTTCTCCATTGAAGAAAAAAGATGCTAGGTCAGCTTGAAATATCTTGTCGTGTGTAAAGGTGACATTTTGTTTTTTAGCTAGTTGGTCAATCAACATAAATCCAACATTGTGCTTGGTTTCAAAATATTTATCCCCTGGATTTCCTAATCCAACAAGTAATTTAGTCATTTATTTTTCCTTTCAAAAGCCAAAAGGGTTGGAATTTTTTTCCAACCTAATTGACACTATTTATTAAATGTTATTAAACGTTAAAGCGGAATTCCATGATATCGCCATCTTGAACGATATATTCTTTTCCTTCTTCACGCAAGCGCCCAGCTTCTTTTACAGCCTTTTCAGATCCGTATTTCACTAGATCCTCATATGACATGGTTACTGCACGAATAAAGCCTTTTTCAAAGTCTGAGTGGATAATACCAGCTGCTTGAGGAGCCTTCATACCACGTTTAAAGGTCCAAGCACGGACTTCTTTTTCACCAGCTGTGAAGTAAGTTCCAAGCCCAAGCAAGTGATAGGCTGCACGAGTCAACTTGTCAACGCCTGATTCAGTCAAACCAAGTGCTTCAAGAAACTCTTGCTTATCCTCATCGTCTAACTCAGAAATTTCTTCCTCAGCACGCGCGGAAATAACTACTACTTCAGCATTCTCTGTCGCTGCAAATTCACGAATTTGCTTCACATATTCGATAGAATCTGGATCTGAAACTACATCCTCATCTACATTAGCAACATAAAGAACTGGTTTAGTGGTCAAAAGGAAGAGACCTTTGACAACCTTTTGTTCCTCATCTGTGAATTCAATGGTACGAGCTGATTTTCCATCTTCAAGGACTGGTTTAATTTTTTGAAGAACGTTAAACTCTGCTACTGATTCTTTATCTTTTTGCGTACGTGCCATCTTTTCTACACGCGCATAGCGTTTATTAACTGATTCTAAGTCAGCAAGAATCAACTCTAAGTTAATGGTATCAATATCTGCAAGTGGATCCACAAAGGCGTCTTCACGTCCTTGCTCGCGCATAACATTTTCATCATCAAAAGCACGAACTACGTGAACAATCGCGTCTACTTCACGGATATTGGCCAAGAATTTATTCCCTAGCCCTTCTCCTTTTGAAGCTCCTTTTACAATCCCTGCAATATCTGTAAATTCAAATGTTGTTGGAACTGTCTTTTTAGGTGTAATCATTTCCGTTAGTTTTTGTAGGCGTTCATCTGGAACTTCCACCATCCCAACGTTTGGATCAATAGTCGCAAATGGGTAGTTTGCGGCCTCTGCTCCTGCTTTTGTAATTGCATTAAAAAGGGTTGATTTACCAACGTTTGGCAAACCAACGATACCTGCTGTTAAAGCCATAGTTTCTCATTCTCCGTTCTCATTTCAATCCCTAACATTATAACACAAAAAGGGAAAACTTGCTAACCCTCTAACTAAGGGTTCTTAGTCAATAATTTTATTCATTTTTCGTTCAAAATCATAGCGACTCATCATAACAAGGTGGTCACAATTGCTACATTTGATTTTGATATCTGCCCCTACACGTGTGATTTCCCAACGATTGGCTTTTTTACCAGTTGATTTAATGGTGCAAGCATGTGGTTTTTTCATCTCAATAAAATTTCCAACTTGATACATACTACTCTCCTTTTCTTTTTTGATTATATCATAAAAGAGGCGAGCCAAGCTCAACCTCTTTCACTTAATTTGTTCGAACTGGTGTAATAAGCTGCATGAAGTCTTCGTCAGTATCTGCTGGCACAAGAGTAAATGGACGAACTGCTGAGATAAAGCTAATGGTCACCTTCTCGCTATTTAAAGCCTTGAGGGAATCAATCAAGTAAGTTGGGTTGAAACTAATAGTCAAATCATCCCCGGTCACCTGCTCCGTATCGATTTCTTCGTTTACTTTACCAACTTCTGGAGAGTGAACATGGGCGCTAACAACTCCACCTTTAATTTCAAGCTTCACAGTACCATTTTGAGTCGCACTTGATAAGAGACGTGCACGCTCCATAGATTGACGCAAATTAACCACATCAAAAGTAATTGTAGTGTTAAAGTCTGTTGGAATCAAGCGATCTGTATCAGGATAAGTACCTTCTAGGAGACGAGTGTAAAAGCTAATATTTTCGCTTCTAAAGAGGATTTGATTATTTGCAAAGAAAATCTCTACAGTTTCAATATCATCTGTAAATACCGCTGAAAATTCGCGTAGAGAACGACTAGGAATTACTACATCGAAATCATCACCATTTTTTTCAAGAGTCAATTTCTTTTGGCTAAGGCGGTGTGAGTCTGTCGCAACTGTTTTTAGTTCCTTGTGTTGGCTCAATACAAAATGAACACCTGTTAAGATGGGACGACTTTCTTGCGTACTTGCAGCAAATGCTGTTTCATTGATAATTTTCTTGAGTAGTTTGGTTTCAAGAACCAAAGGTGTGCTTGCAGAAATTTCTTGGATTCGTGGGTACTGTTCGCTATCTTTTCCTTTTAGGGTGATTTCTGATTTGCCACTGGTTAAGACAATTTGTTTTTGTTCAATCTCTTTGAAATCCAGCGTTACATCTGGAAGACTGGATACAACATTGATAAAGAAAGAAGCTTCAAGAAGAATCGAACCCAAAGAAGTGATCAAAAGACCAGCATCTTCATTCTTTTGAGAAATGAAATTTTCAATAGAAATTTGACCGTTTGATCCAATTAAAGTAATTCCTTCATTTGTAACGTCAATTTTGATTGTTGATAAAATTGGAATAGCATTTTTAGAGCTTATTGCTCGTTTTGTGGTATTTAAGGCTTGTAGAAATAAATTTTTATTAATTGAAAAATGAATCATGGATTCTCCTTTATTTATTTTTAGTATTAGAAAGTTAATAGTAATAATAGAGTGTGTGAATTCTGTGGAAAACTGAATGTTATTTAGTAAACTTAAGCTTCTAAGCTTGTTTAAAAAATGTGGATAAAAAAGATAAGAAAGGAAAACTTATCCACAAACTACTTAATTTTCTTTTTGATTGCTTCTATTTCTAAACGTAAATTATCGTCTTCGTCAATCAATGATTTGATTTTAGCATGGGCGTGAATAACGGTGGTGTGATCCTTTCCGCCAAATTCTTTTCCGATTTTTGGAAGACTGTTATCTGTCAGTTCTCTAGCTAGATACATGGCAACCTGACGTGCTAAAACGATGTTTTGAACTCGTCTCGTACCTTTCATTTCTTTGACACTCACTCCATAAAAATTACCAACTTCAGTTTGGATTTTCTCAATTGGAATAACAAGTATCTGGCGGGCGTCTTGCTTACGTGCTCTAATAGCTTCTGCAGCAATATCAATAGTAATATCCTTAATCTTCTTCACTCTGGCAATTAAAGTGATATCGTTGATTGCTCCTTCCAATTCTCGAACATTTGAATCAAATTGGCCAGCCAAGTATTCCAGAGTATCACTTTGGAAATGGTAATCCAAGTGCTCTGTTTTACTTTGAAGAATGGCGATACGTGTCTCAAAGTCAGGAGGAGTGATATTTTGCGTCAATCCCCAGCTAAAGCGCGTGACAAGCCTTTCCTCAAGGCCTTCTAGGTGTTTAGGACTTCGATCACTGGTTAGGACAATCTGTTTCTGTTTATCATGAAGAGCATTGAAGGTATTGAAAAATTCTTCCTGGGTCGCGACTTTTTTGCCACTGAGAGATTGGATATCATCAATCAATAAGAGATCAAGGCTACGGTAAGTTTTTTTGAACTTTTCCATTTCCCCAAGTCGCAAGTGTTCAAGAAAGTCATTGATAAAGCTTTCGGCAGGAATGTACTTGACACGCGCATCAGGAATATTTTTCAAAATCTCATTTCCAATCGCATTGAGCAAGTGAGTCTTTCCAAGACCAGGTCCTCCATAGATGAAAAGAGGATTATAGGTCAGAGCTAAATCTTCAGATACAGCTAGTGCAGCAGATACCGCCCAAACATTCCCATCACCTTGAATAAAGTTATCAAAGGTATATTTTTCTTTTAATCCTGTTTCAGAATAAGGAATCGTTGGTAGTGCAGGTGTGTAATCGTAAGTAGAGACACTATTCGTATCATTTACTTGAGGAGATTCTGTGCTCTGAGGTTTAGTGAAAATATAGTGAGGTTTGATTTCAGAATCATAAATTTCAAAACCAGCAGCAACAATAATATCTTTTAATTGCTTTTCCCACACCATTTCCATCTCTGATCTCGGTAGAAATATAGTAGCTGTGTTTTCTTCTACTTTGATGAGTTCAGCAGGTGTAGCGTAGAAATCATACATAGATCGAGTCAATCTTTCTTGAGCAAATTCTAAAATACGATTCCAAAATTGCTTTTCTTTCAATTATTTTTCCTCCTTTACTATGATTTTAGTAGTTTAGTGCTAGACTTATTTTACCATAGATAGTAGGAATTTTCCACAGATTGTGGAAAAGAATCCACAATGTTAGTAGTATTTATCCACAAGTTGGGGATAAATAGCTATTTCCTTGATTCAATAGGCTTTTTGATAAAAAAATTAGTGGATAAATTTGTAGGTTAAGAAAATAAAAGAACAGCCTTATTTCAGGCTGTTAATAATTCTATCGTATTCTTCTTGACTTGAAAAAGAGATGACAATCTTTCCAGTATCTTTTTTAGAAAGTTTAATTTCTACACTTAAACCTAGTAGTTTTTTTAATTTATCTTCTTCATCTTTGATGAAAGAATCGCTTTTTTTCTGCTTCTTGTGTTTTTTTTCTGTAAGAAGTGCTTCCAACTTTCTCACAGAGATGTCTTCATTTTTGATTAGTTGGAAGAAATAGTCTTGCTGCTCTTTGTCCAAACCAACTAGGGAACGTGCATGCGCTTGAGAAATTTTTCCATTTTCTACTTCAGTTAAGATATATTCTGGTAGGGAAAGTAAACGAATAAAATTAGTGATATAAGGACGAGATTTCCCCATTTTATCCGCTATCTCAGTGTGAGTAAATCCTTTTTCTACTAAAGATTCGTAGGCGTGTGCTTCTTCAACAGGATTTAAATTTTCTCTCTGCAAATTCTCAATGATTGATTGAACCATCATTTCCTGATCTGAGAGGTGCTTTACAACGGCTGGGATAGAGGTCAGACCAGCCAAGAGAGAAGCTCGATATCGTCTCTCTCCTGCAAGGATTTCATAACCAATTACAGGAGATTGACGAACGATGATTGGTTGGATGAGCCCATTTTCTTTGATTGACTGAGCCAATTCCTTTAATTTTTCTACATCAAATTCTTTCCGAGGTTGGTAAGGATTTTTTTGTATTTCAGAGATAGAAATCATTTCAAATTTTTCCATGATTCTACACTAACATATCTTTTACTTTCTGTAAAGTTTTCTTTACACTGATGTCAATTAACGTTCCAAATCACCAGAATTCTTATCTAGTTTTATAGAGGTTGTTTCCTCCTTACCATTACGGTAGTAGGTTATTTTTATAGTGTCTCCAATAGCATGGTTGTAAAGAGCATGTTGTAAGTCTGTTGATGAAGTAATCTCTTTGTCGTCAACTTTAGTAATGACATCGTATTTTTGAAGATGTCCATTTGCAGGCATGTTACTTTGAACAGATCGAACAACTACACCTGAGGTGAGGCCACTTGGAATGTTTAGTTTTCTAAGATCATTGGCTCCAACGTTAGACAGATTGACCATTTGGATTCCAAGAGCAGGACGAGTCACTTTACCATCACTTTCAAGCTGTTTAATGATATTTTGTACATCGTTTGAAGGAATTGCAAAACCAAGACCTTCTACAGATGTTCCACCATTGCTTGCAATCTTACTTGATGTAATACCAATTACTTGTCCTTGAATATTTACAAGAGGACCACCAGAGTTACCAGGGTTAATGGCCGTATCTGTTTGAATGGCTTTTGTTGAAATAGCTTGACCATCTTCAGATTTTAGAGAAACATTTCGATTAAGACTTGAGATGATTCCCTGTGTAACTGTATTAGCATATTCTGAACCTAAAGGACTACCAATAGCAATCGCTGTTTCTCCAACATTAAGTTGGCTTGAATCACCAAATTCTGCCACTGTTGTAACTTTTTCTGAAGAAATTTTTACGACAGCAATATCAGAGAAGGTATCCGATCCGACAATTTCACCAGGGACTTTTGTACCATCAGCTAAACGGATATCGACTTTTGAAGCTCCTTTAATAACGTGGGTATTTGTCACAAGATAGGCATCTTTCCCATTCTTTTTGTAAATAATACCAGATCCTTCACTTGCCACTTGTTGAGAGTCAGTATCCGTATCTGTTTCGTCATTTCCAAAAACGCTATTTTGCCGATTTGCTGAATAAGTGATAACTGACACAACGGCATCTTTTACCTTATTAACGGCCTGAGTTGTTGCATTTTCATTTTTGTAGGAAGTCTGAGTAACAGTGTTTGTAGTGTTATTTGTGACTGTACTTCCTTGTTTTTGATAAAGTTGTAATGTTACAAAACTTCCCAAGGCACCACTTAAAAATCCTATTAGGATGATTACAAGAACTTTAACTCCTTTTTTGTAAAATTTTTGCAAGTATTTCATAAACGCCTCCGTTTGTTATTTATTTGCTCAAATTATAAAACTATTAACTTAATCCAAACTTAAAAGTTTGAAAGTTTTACACAAGGTGTGGATAACTCGCTTTATTCTGTGAATTTTCTAGTAATTTTTGATGATTTTTATGTGTATAAGATGTGAAATGAAGTGTGGATATGATAGAATAAAAGAATGAAAATAAAAATTGTAACAGTAGGAAAATTAAAAGAAAAATACCTTAAAGATGGTATTGCGGAATATACCAAACGAATTTCACGTTTCGCCAAATTAGAAATGATTGAGCTCGCTGACGAGAAAACACCTGACAAAGCCAGTGAATTAGAAAATCAAAAAATTTTGGAAACAGAAGGCGCAAGAATTCTTTCTAAGGTTGGAGAAAGAGACTTTGTCGTTGTACTAGCAATTGAAGGAAAAACATTCTCCTCAGAAGATTTTAGTAAGCAACTAGAGCGGGCTTCTATCAAAGGCTACTCAACTCTTACTTTTATCATTGGAGGAAGTTTAGGTCTAGCTCCTGTTGTAAAAAATAGGGCCAATCTTTCTGTCAGTTTTGGACGTCTGACATTACCACATCAGTTAATGAGATTGGTTTTAGTTGAACAAATTTACCGTGCTTTTACAATTCAGCAGGGTTCTCCCTACCACAAATAGAAGATTGACTTAGCTCTTGTTTTTTGATAGAATGGTCATGTTAGGTCTCATAGCTCAGCTGGATAGAGCATTCGCCTTCTAAGCGAACGGTCGCAGGTTCGAATCCTGCTGGGATCAATTTTAGATGCGAAGCTGGGATGAATCCCAGCTTTTTTCTTAAAAAAGTGCGTTTCAGGTGCAAAAATGTACAGTTGGGAAAATTTTTTTCTTATATGGTCTTCATTTTGTATAATGGATTTGTAAGTTAACTTACAAGAAAAAAATAATACAGGAGATTTCATTATGAAAAATACAGTAAAGTTGGAACAATTTAAAGAGGTAACAGAGGCAGAATTGCAGGAGATTCGGGGTGGAGATAAAAGACTACCTTACTTTTTAAAACATCTTTTTTCAAATAGGACAAAGTAATAATATTATAGGGTGATAGGATGAGTTTATTAGGATTTGGAATAGTTATTCTTCATATTTTTATTTTAACAGTGAGCTATGAATTAATTTGTAAAGTAACCAAAAAAGAAAGATATCTGTTTATAATTTGGATATTTGTATGTCAATCTGTAGCTGAATTATTCTTTGATTTTATTTCATTAGTTGGACTAGGAATTGAAAAATTTCTATTCCCTCTTATTTTATATACTTCCATAGTAGTTTTAAAGAAGTATGATAAACACAAAGGAATGTTCATAAGTTTATTGTTATCATTATTGTATCATAGCACTCATACTTTTTTATCAGTAACCCTATCCTCTATAACAGGTGATGGTTTTGTCACAGAACATGAAGGAATGTTTTATTTAGGAGTTCTATTACTAACATATTTTGTTATTAAAAAAATTATTACTTATTTCCATTTAGAACTTTCCTATTTTGACAAAGATTACCTCTACCCTTTTTTAAAAAAAGTGATAGTTGCTTTTTTCGGATTGCATATCTTATTGTTTTTTTCAGATATAGTAAGTACGATTCATCACTTAAATAGTTTTGGAAGTATTTTATCAACCATTGTTTTTATTTGCTTGTTATTGATTTTCTTTGCAATGAATTCTTATAAGGTTCAAATTGAAAAAGAGATTGCCCTAAAGCAGAAGAAATTTGAACAAAAGTATTTACAAACGTATACAGATGAGATTGTGGGTTTGTATAATGAAATTCGAGGTTTTCGTCATGACTATGCAGGGATGCTTGTCAGTATGCAAATGGCGATTGACAGTGGAGATTTACATGAAATTGACAGGATTTACAACGAAGTCCTAGTAAAAGCAAATCAGAAATTGAGGTCAGATAAATATACTTACTTTGATTTAAATAACATAGAAGATTCGGCTTTACGAAGTTTAATTGCTCAATCGATTGTCTATGCACGAAATAATGATGTAGAGTTTACATTGGAAGTAAAAGATGTCATTACTAGATTGTCAATGGATTTACTTGATCTTGTTCGTATCATGAGCATTTTATTAAACAATGCTGTTGAAGGTGCCGCAGATAGTTACTTGAAACAAATGGAAGTTGCAGTCATTAAAATGGATTTTGAAACAGTTATAGTTATCCAGAATTCATGTAAAATTACTATGACGCCTTCAGAAGACTTATTTGCCTTAGGTTTCTCTACCAAGGGAAGAAACAGAGGTCTAGGACTTAATAATGTCAAAGAGATCTTAGATAAGTATGACAACATTATTTTAGAAACAGAAATGGAAGACAACACATTTAGACAAATTATTAGATTTAAGAGAGAATTTGAATGAAAGTATTAATTTTAGAAGATGTTATTGAGCATCAAGTGAGACTAGAGAGAATATTGAATGAAATCTCTGAGGAATCGAATATTCCTATTTCATATAAGACAACAGGAAAAGTTCGTGAGTTTAAGGAATATATTGAAAATGATGAAGTAAACCAGCTTTATTTTCTAGATATAGATATTCATGGAATTGAGAAAAAGGGATTTGAAGTGGCTCAGTTTATTCGTCATCACAATCCTTATGCTATTATTGTCTTTATTACTAGTCGATCTGAATTTGCTACTTTAACTTATAAGTATCAGGTATCAGCTTTAGATTTTGTAGATAAGGACATCAATGATGAATTGTTCAAAAAACGCATCGAGCAGAGTATCTTCTATACCAAAAGCATGCTGCTTGAAAACGAAGATGTTGTAGACTATTTTGATTACAACTATAAGGGAAATGATTTGAAAATTCCTTACCATGATATTCTGTATATCGAAACAACAGGTGTTTCTCATAAATTGCGAATTATTGGTAAGAATTTTGCCAAAGAGTTTTATGGAACTATGACAGATATTCAGGAAAAGGACAAACATACTCAACGATTTTATTGCTCCCATAAATCTTTCCTTGTCAATGTGGGAAATGTGAGAGAAATTGATCGAAAGAATTTGGAAGTTGTCTTTTATGAAGATCATCGTTGTCCCATTACCCGTTTGAAAGTTCGTAAATTGAAAGATATTCTAGAGAAAAAATCTAAAAAGTGATTGACAATCAGTAAGAAATTGATATAATGGTTATATCTGCTACAGATAGATGGTCCGTTGGTCAAGGGGTTAAGACACCGCCTTTTCACGGCGGTAACACGGGTTCGAATCCCGTACGGACTATTTTATCCGCCATAGCTCAGTTGGTAGTAGCGCATGACTGTTAATCATGATGTCGTAGGTTCGAGTCCTACTGGCGGAGTTAGATAAAAAGAACACCAGATGGTGTTCTTTTTTGTTCTTAGTTGGCATCACCTAGCATTTTCATAAGGAAGTCTGTCATTTCTTGCGGACTTTCTTTTTTTCCATGAGCAATCCAAGTTTGACAAACTCCAAATAGGGCATTTGTTAGATAAATGCTGCTATATTCTAATTCAATTGAATTTAGTTGTAGTTGCATAAAGCGCTTCTGAAGATCTGTGCTCAGCATGATATGAAGCTTATTTCTTAAGAAATTTTGGATTTCTTTGGTACCATTTTCAGATAAAAGAGCAGCTAATAATGGTTCAGATTCTAAATAGTCAAATACTTCTAAAATGGCATCTTTTTTATGATGAGCATGTTTTTGGAATATATACTCAAATGTATGAAATAACTTACTTTGATAGTGTTCAATCATATCATACTTATCCTTGTAATGGGTATAGAAGCTAGAACGACTAATTCCAGCTTTTTTTGCTAATTTAATTGTAGTAATTTGATCGAAGGGGTGATCCATCAATAATTGAACCATGGCATTTTCAATATTTCTCTTTGTTTTTAATCGTTTGTTACTTTCTTTCATAGTTTCTCCTTTTGAACAATTTAGGCTATATGTCTAAAAAAATATTTTTTATCTTGTAATTTAGATTTTTTAATGTATAATCTATTATATCAAAAATTTAGACAATATGTTTAAAAAAAGGAGGAAATATGTTTAAAGAATGGAAAGCAATTTTTAAAAAACCGACATTCATTATTGTAATGATAGGGATTTCTCTTATTCCAGCTTTATACAATATCATATTTTTATCGTCAATGTGGGATCCATATGGTCAAGTATCGGAGTTACCTGTAGCAGTTGTTAATAATGATAAGGAAGCTTCTTATAATGGAAATACAATGGCTATAGGAAAAGACATGGTGTCTAATTTAAAAGAAAATAAGACTTTGGATTTTCATTTTGTCAATGAAGAAGAGGGGAAAAAGGGGCTAGATGATGGCGAATACTATATGGTAGTGACTTTACCAAGTGATCTATCTGAAAAAGCTACTTCGATCCTAACAAATCACCCTGAACAGATGCAAATTGATTATCAAACTTCAAGCGGTCGTAGCTTTATTGCAAGTAAGATGAGTGATTCTGCAATGACACAATTAAAACAAACTGTCTCTACGAATGTAACTGAAACATATACCAAGGCACTATTTCAAAAAATGAGTGACTTGAAGTCTGGGATAAATAAAGCAGCTGATGGAAGTGAACAACTGGCTGATGGGACTAATCAGTTAGCAAAAGGAAGTCAAACATTGACGACAAATCTCAATACTCTAGCTAACTCAAGTGTAACTTTTTCAAATGGAGCTAATCAATTTACAAAAGGATTGTCTGCCTATGTATCTGCCATAGAGCAATTACATCTTGGTTTAGGAACTTTTAATAGTGGTTTACAAAGTTATACAAATGCAGTTTCACAAGTTGACACTGGACTTGGTCAATTGGCCTCAAGAACTCCTGAGTTGGTGACAGGTGTAAATCAGCTGAATACAGGTATAAAGACCTATACAGGTGGGGTTTCACAATTGGATACAGGTCTCAATCAATTTTCAGTTGGTGTAAATGCTTATACAAGTAGTGTAGAAAAACTTTCTAATGGAACAAGTCAATTATCAAATCAATCAGATGCACTAAGAGATGGAATGGAGCAATTAAATACTGGTATTAAGGAAATTTCAAATCAACTGAATTCCTCATCTCAACAGAATGAACAAATAACTCAATTAGCAACTAGTCTAGGAGAACTAAATAAAACACTACAAGCTCTTACAATATCAGATAATACTCAACTGAAAGGTACATTGTCAGAAGCTTTGCCAAATCTAACGGCTCTTGCTCAGGATATTGTGACCAAAAGTCAGACAGAACAAGAGAAAACTATTGCTAACCTTCAATCAACAGCTACTTATCAATCTCTCACAGAGGAACAAAAGAAAGAACTGACAGAAGCTATTTCTAAAAATTCTAATTCTACTATTGAGTCAGCAAAAACAATTTTAACGACAGTAGGAGGATTGAAAGAGAGTATAGAGAATTCAGAACAACAAGTAACTAATCTATCTGATGTACAGACGAAAGCAAATCAACTCTTACCTGTAGCATCTAGCTCCTTGACAACATTGTCAAATGGATTTACAAAATTGCAAACTACTGTAGACAATCAGTTAGTTCCTGGAAGTCAATCAATTGAAAAAGGAGTTGTAAACTACACTAAGGGACTGGATACTATTTCTATAGGTGCTAATAAACTAAGTGAAAAGAATGAAAATTTAACAACTAGTCTAGATCAATTAGTTTCTGTATCAAGTAAGTTGACAGAAAATACATCAACCTTGACAGCTGGAGTAGATGCGTTAGCTGGAAAAACTCCAGAATTAGTATCAGGTATAGAAAGTTTGTCATCTGGTTCTGCTCAATTGAATAATAAGAGTCCAGAGCTAATAGCAGGTCTTACTAAATTACAATTTGGCTCTGGTCAATTAACAGATAAATCAACACAGTTACTTTCTGCAGCATCTCAACTAGGAAGTGGCGCTATGAAGATTGCAGATGGTGCTGGAAAACTAGCAGATGGTGGAACAACTTTAACCTCTAGTCTTGAAGATTTACAGACAGGAGTTGATTCATTAGGGCAAGGATTAGGCAATGCTAACAATCAACTTAAATCAGCATCAACAGAATCTGAAAATGCAGAAACATTATCTGATCCTCTAGTTCTCTCAAAAACAGACAATGACCAAGTTCCTGTAAATGGGATTGCTATGGCTCCTTATATGATATCAGTTGCTCTTTTTGTTGCTGCTATATCTACTAATATGATTTTTGCTAAGTTGCCTTCTGGACGTCATCCAGAGAGTCGTTGGGCTTGGTTGAAGTCTCGTTCTGAAATAAATGGGATTATAGCTGTCTTAGCAGGTGTTTTAGTTTATGGAGGTGTCCATCTTATTGGATTGACTGCGAACCATGAGATGAGGACCTTGATTCTAATTATAATCACAAGTTTAGCTTTCATGTCTATGGTGACAGCTTTAACAACTTGGAATAGCCGTATAGGAGCTTTCTTCTCTCTTATTTTACTTTTATTACAGTTGGCATCAAGTGCGGGAACTTATCCACTTGCTTTGACAAATGATTTCTTTAAAGCTGTTAATCCTTGGTTACCAATGAGTTACTCTGTATCAGGTTTACGACAAACAATCTCTATGACAGGAAATATTCATCACCAAGTAATTTTCCTTATTATAACACTAGCTTTCTTTACTGCTTTAGGTATGCTAGCTTATCAACCTAAGAAAATGGAAGAAGATTAAAAAGATTGACCAAGGAATTGGTCAATCTTTTTCTGTCTTAGATAAATTTCGTCTGTGATTATAGATCCCAAAAAGAAGAAGGGCAGTTACTGAGCAGGCTGCTCCAATAACAAAACCATTGGGGATAAAGGAAAGTGTAATGGTGCCTTTTCCCTTTGGAACATCAACTTTCATAAAACCAGTTTGAGCCTGCTTGATTTCAAGTTTTTTCCCATTCTGGTATGCAGACCAACCTTTGTCATAAGGAATAGTGAAGAAAATAGAGGTATCTTGTTTTACTTCATATGTAGCAAAGACTTTATTTTTAGAGGTGGATACTTCCACAGGTTGTTCTTTAAATTTTTGGATTGCCTCAGTTAGAGCCTGAGTATCTAAACGATAGAAGGCTGGAGATTCAAATGATACCTGAGAATTTCCAGGAAAGATAACACTGATATTGAAAGTTTTTTGTTCTTCAGTATAACCCAAATTAAAGAAGTTAAAGGTATTGTCAGTAGTAAAAGTCTTTTTTTCACCGTTGACAATGATGTCAACTTTCTTTTGCTTGTCGTTTGTAAAATGAAGATTTGAAAAAGAGAGATAGACTTGGCTATTTTGAGGAACCTCAATTTGATAATCAATCTTTGCATCTTCATTCGCAGAACCTGTGATGCTCGTTAAACCTTCAGAATTATCTGTTTTATCATATGCTATTTGGGAGAAGTAATCTAAGTTGAGATTAGCAAGCTGGTTTATAAATAAAGCCTGATTATCTAGAGTGTGATTGTTAAAATTTACATCTGTGTAAATAGATTGTGTGGCAAAGGCAATGGGTAAAGAGAGTTGATTTTTATATAAGGTTAAATGATTCTTTTGATAAATCTCTTGAAAGCCATACTTATCAAGTGAAGTTTCAGAAATATTGTACTGGATTCCAAATAAACTGTCTGCTAAAAGACTGTTATTTACATAACGGAGATTGAGGTTGGTTCCAGAGGATTTGAATCCAAGTTTGTCCAAACTAGTGCTAGCTGAACGATTTCGTACAGACGAAAATTGAGAGATTCCGTTGTAGTTAAATTTCATACTGTCATTTCCAGTCTGAATTTGCAGTTTTTCAGTACGTGTAAATGGATTGTCAATTTGGTTTAGAATGGATTCCATAGCAGTGATATCTCTATTATAGGCGCTACGAGAAGCAAAGGCCCATTCTTTAGCTATTCCTTCCATTTGAGATGAAGCATTTAAGCTTATCTCAAATGTTATAAATAAAGACAAAAGAATTGCAAATAGATTTACAGAGATAAATTTTCTAATGACTGCAAAAAGTAAAAGAGCATAAACTAGTAGAAATTCAAGAGTGAGTAGGATATTCAAATCAGTTAAAAAAGAATAGTGTGATTTAAAATAGACAGTGGCCAAAAATCCTGTTAGTACAAGAAAAAGTGAGACAAATAAATTCCAGAGCTTCAGTTCTTTCAGACGATTTAAGACTTCTGCTGCAGTATAAATTAACAGAGTGGAAAAAATCCAAGCATAGCGATGCAAAAACATATTTGGGGTGTGCATCCCTTGCCAAAATAAATCAAGTGCTTCTATGTAAAAGCTTGTTATTAAAAAAGTAAAGAAAATTGCATAGGTAAGTTTCACGTGAAACCTTATGGATTTTATTGTGAAAAATAGAATGGTTAAAATAAAGGGAAGCAATCCAACAAAAATCATTGGTATAGATCCATACTTAGTTGTATCAAAAGATCCAATGAATTGTTTTGCGAAAATATCCAGATACCAGCTACTGTCTGTCTTTAATTTTGTGATGGCAGTCAACTTCTCTCCATGAGTTTGTATATCAAACAGTGTAGGAAGAGTCATAATCAAACTAGCCATTCCAGCTAAAAAGGAGGTAACAACAAAATCAAGAAAAGATGATTTTCGAGTTTTAAAGTCCCAAGAAATTTGGCAGAGATACCAGAAAATAAGAAACAATACTGTCATATACCCAAAATAATAATTTTGAATAAATAAGATTGACAAACTTGTAAAGTATAGTAGGCGCTTCTTTTGTGTTATAAGTAGGTGTAAACCGGTTATAATTAAAGGAATCAAGATAAAAACATCTAGCCAGGTTTTAATCTCTAACTGACTGACAGTGAAGCTCATTAAAGCATAGGAAGTAGATAAGGCAAGTTTTAAAAATTTTGGAATATCTTTAAATAATCTACTTAGACTAAAGAAGGTTGACAGACCAATCAATCCAAATTTTAAGAGAGTGGTTAGATAGACAGCATCTGGCATATTCGACAGATTAAAAAAGTAAACCAGAGGTGAGAGAAAACTACCCAAGTAATAACTAGATAGAGCATAGAAATTCAGTCCGAGGCCACTTGTAAAGGTGTAAAACAAACTACCATTTCCATGTAAAATATTTCGTAAAGCCACATCAAAAATAACGTATTGATGGAAACCATCTCCTAATAGTGGAGATGTATCGCTATTCCAGTAGATACCTTGAGTTAGGTATACTCCAGTCATAATTAATACAGGAATGATAAAAGAAACAAAATAGGTCCAATATGTTTTAAAAAATGATTTCATGTTACCTCATAGAATGATAGAAAACTCAGTTGGTTACCCCAACTGAGTTTTGAAGTCTTATTTAATCTTTCCAAAGTTCTTTAACTTTTGCTTGTACTTCTGCATTTTCTAGGAATTCATCGTAGGTTTCATCAATACGATCAATGATGCCATTCTTAGACAAAACAATGATATGGTTTGCCAAAGTTTGGATAAACTCGTGGTCATGACTGGCAAAGATGATTGATTCTTTAAAGTTTTTCAATCCATCGTTCAAGCTTGAGATAGATTCCAAGTCCAAGTGATTTGTTGGATCATCAAGTACAAGGACATTTGATTTCAAGAGCATGAGTTTTGAAAGCATGACACGTACTTTTTCTCCCCCTGACAAGACGTTTACAGGTTTGTTAACCTCATCACCAGAGAAGAGCATACGACCAAGGAAACCACGTAGGAAGGTATTGTCATCTTCTTCTTTACTTGCAAATTGACGCAACCAGTCAAGGATTGACTCTCCTCCTGCAAAATCAGCTGAGTTGTCTTTTGGCAAGTAAGAACGGCTAGTAGTAACTCCCCACTTGACAGTTCCTTCATAGTCGATGTCACCCATGATTGCACGAATTAATACAGTCGTTTGGATGTCATTTTGTCCAATAAGAGCTGTCTTATCACCTGGACGCAAGATGAAACTAATATTGTCTAGGATAGTTTCACCATCAATCTTTACAGTTAGATTTTCTACTGTCAAGAGATCATTACCAATCTCACGTTCTGCTTTAAAGTTGATAAATGGATATTTACGACTAGATGGCACAATCTCTTCTAATTCAATCTTGTCAAGCATTTTTTTACGAGACGTTGCTTGTCTTGACTTAGAAGCGTTGGCAGAGAAGCGAGCAACGAATTCTTGCAATTGCTTAATTTTTTCTTCTGCCTTAGCATTACGGTCTGCTAGCAATTTAGCAGCGAGCTCAGAAGATTCCTTCCAGAAGTCGTAGTTTCCGACATAGAGTTTGATTTTTCCAAAGTCAAGGTCGGCCATATGAGTACACACTTTGTTTAAGAAGTGACGGTCGTGGGATACTACGATAACGGTGTTATCAAAGTCAATCAAGAAGTCTTCTAGCCAAGTAATAGATTGGATGTCCAACCCGTTGGTCGGCTCGTCCAAGAGAAGAACGTCTGGTTTGCCAAAAAGTGCTTTGGCAAGGAGAACCTTTACTTTTTCACCATTGGTCAATTCGCTCATGTTTTGATAGTGCAATTCTTCTGGAATGTTTAGGTTTTGAAGTAATTGGGATGCTTCACTTTCTGCTTCCCAACCTCCAAGTTCGGCAAATTCACCTTCAAGTTCGGCTGCACGAACACCATCTTCATCGGAAAAATCTTCCTTCATGTAAATGGCATCTTTTTCTTTCATTATGTTGTAAAGTTTTTCATTTCCCATAATGACGACATCAATAACTCGCTCATCTTCATAGTCAAAATGATTTTGACGGAGAACAGAGAGACGTTCATCTGGACCAAGAGAGATGTGACCAGTTGTTGGCTCGATATCACCAGCTAAGATTTTTAAGAAAGTTGACTTCCCTGCACCATTAGCACCAATTAATCCGTAAGTATTTCCTTCTGTAAATTTGATATTGACATCATCAAAAAGTTTGCGATCACTAAAACGTAGTGAAACATCAGATACTGTAAGCAATGTTTTTCTCCTATAATGTGTAATACATTTATTTTACTAGAAAAGAGGAAAATATTCAAATTTTTCTTTGTCAATTTTGTGTCAATTAAGTTTACAGGTTTATTTGCAAAGAGTTAGTTGTTTGATTTAAATAATTTTCTGTTATTTTAACAAAAAAATGCTATAATTGAAGAGACCATTTCGAAGGAGAAAAAAATGACGAAACCCATTATTTTAACAGGAGATCGCCCAACAGGAAAACTGCATATTGGACATTATGTTGGGAGTCTTAAAAATAGAGTATTACTGCAGGAAGAAGACAAGTATGAGATGTTTGTTTTTTTGGCGGACCAACAAGCATTGACAGATCACGCCAAAGACCCTCAAACGATTGTAGAATCGATTGGGAATGTTGCCTTAGATTACTTAGCAGTTGGATTAGATCCAAGTAAATCAACTATCTTTATTCAAAGCCAGATTCCAGAGTTGGCTGAACTATCTATGTACTATATGAATTTGGTGTCACTAGCTCGTTTGGAACGGAATCCGACAGTAAAAACAGAGATTGCTCAAAAAGGGTTTGGAGAAAGTATTCCGACAGGATTTTTGGTTTATCCGATTGCGCAAGCAGCAGATATTACTGCTTTCAAAGCTAATTATGTTCCTGTTGGGACAGATCAGAAACCAATGATTGAGCAAACTCGTGAAATTGTTCGTTCCTTTAATCATGCTTATAATTGTGAGGTCCTGGTGGAGCCGGAAGGTATTTATCCAGAAAATGAGAGAGCAGGACGTTTGCCTGGTCTAGATGGAAATGCTAAAATGTCTAAATCCCTTAATAATGGTATTTATCTAGCAGATGATGCGGATACTTTGCGTAAAAAAGTCATGAGTATGTATACTGATCCAGACCACATTCGGATTGAGGATCCAGGTAAGATTGAAGGAAATATGGTTTTCCATTATCTAGATGTTTTTGGTCGTCCAGAAGATGCTCAAGAAATTGCGGATATGAAAGAACATTATCAACGTGGTGGTCTTGGTGATGTGAAGACGAAACGTTATCTACTTGAAATATTAGAACGCGAACTTGGTCCTATTCGTGAGCGCCGTATCGAATTTGCTAAGGATATGGGAGAAGTTTACAATATGCTTCAAAAAGGGAGTGAAAAAGCTCGTGAGGTTGCAGGGCAAACTTTATCTGAAGTTAAGGGAGCAATGGGACTAAATTATTTTAAATAATAGATAAAAAATGAATCATAAAGCTATCTCTTCCATAGAATCACAGGGATAGTTTTTTTATGATTTCTACCATAAATATAATTGACAAATTTTCATAGAATGGTATGATAGATACAATACAAAAAGAGTCAAGCTCAAAAAGAAAGAAAAGAGGAAACTTCAATGTCTAATTGGGACACTAAATTTTTGAAAAAAGGTTTTACCTTTGATGATGTATTGCTCATTCCAGCAGAAAGTCATGTGTTGCCTAATGATGCAGATTTAACAACAAAATTGGCAGATAATCTGACTTTAAATATCCCAATTATTACAGCCGCCATGGACACGGTCACAGAAAGTCAAATGGCCATTGCCATTGCTCGTGCAGGTGGTCTTGGAGTAATCCATAAAAATATGTCTATTGCGCAACAGGCAGATGAAGTTCGCAAGGTAAAACGTTCTGAAAATGGTGTCATTATTGATCCGTTCTTTTTGACTCCAGAACACACTATTGCTGAAGCAGATGAACTGATGGGACGTTACCGTATCAGTGGTGTTCCAGTTGTGGAGACACTTGAAAATCGTAAATTGGTTGGTATTCTAACAAACCGAGATCTTCGCTTTATTTCAGATTACAATCAGCCAATCTCAAATCACATGACCAGTGAAAATCTTGTTACTGCTCCTGTTGGTACAGATCTTGCAACAGCTGAGAGCATTCTTCAAGAACACCGTATTGAAAAACTTCCTTTGGTTGATGAAGAAGGTCGTCTTTCTGGCTTGATTACTATCAAAGATATTGAAAAAGTGATTGAATTTCCTAATGCTGCCAAAGATGAGTTTGGTCGTCTCTTAGTTGCAGGTGCAGTAGGTGTTACTTCAGATACATTTGAACGTGCCGAAGCCCTTTTTGAAGCAGGTGCTGACGCAATTGTTATTGATACTGCCCATGGTCACTCTGCTGGTGTTCTACGTAAAATTGCTGAAATTCGTGCTCACTTCCCAGACCGCACTTTGATTGCGGGTAATATTGCCACTGCAGAAGGTGCGCGTGCTCTTTACGAAGCAGGTGTAGATGTTGTCAAAGTTGGAATTGGACCAGGTTCTATCTGTACCACTCGTGTGATTGCAGGGGTTGGTGTACCACAAGTTACAGCAATCTATGATGCAGCAGCAGTTGCGCGTGAATATGGCAAAACAATCATCGCTGATGGTGGAATCAAGTATTCTGGAGATATTGTAAAAGCCCTTGCTGCAGGTGGAAATGCAGTTATGCTTGGCTCAATGTTTGCTGGAACAGATGAAGCGCCAGGTGAAACGGAAATCTTCCAAGGACGTAAGTTCAAAACTTACCGTGGTATGGGATCAATCGCTGCAATGAAGAAAGGTTCAAGTGACCGTTACTTCCAAGGTTCTGTTAATGAAGCAAACAAACTCGTTCCAGAAGGAATTGAAGGTCGTGTTGCTTATAAAGGTGCTGTAGCTGATATCGTTTTCCAAATGATTGGTGGTATTCGCTCTGGTATGGGTTACTGTGGTGCAGCTAACCTTAAAGAACTACACGATAATGCTCAATTTATTGAAATGTCTGGGGCTGGTCTAAAAGAAAGCCATCCTCATGATGTACAAATCACTAATGAGGCGCCAAACTACTCCATGTAAGTAGTAAAAAAGAACTCCTGATTTTCAGGAGCTCTTTTTGTTTACAGTGTTGTCAATGTTGATTTACAGAAATTTTGCCATTTTGAATATTGAAAATACTAAGGTTTTCTGGTAAATTTTGCAAGTGATCTAAACTTGTTGTGGTGATAAAGGTTTGGATAGATTGAGAAATAGTTTCTAGTAATTTTAGTTGTCGTGTGTTATCAAGTTCGCTCATAACATCATCAAGCAGTAGTATCGGAGTCTCGTTGGTAATACTTTCCATTAGCTCAATCTCTGCTAGTTTAACAGAAAGTACAAGACTGCGATGTTGACCTTGGCTTCCAAAACTAGCATCCATACCATTGATATAGAAAACAATGTCATCTCGATGAGGGCCAACTCCAGTATTCTTTTTAAATAAGTCTCTGGATCTGCTTTTCTCTAAAGCCATTTTAAAAGAGTTCGTTAGCTGCTCTTCATCAGTGAAGTTGACAGATGATTGATAAGATATTGACAACTCTTCTAATTGATTTGAGATTTCTAAGTGTTTTGTTTGACCAAATTTCTCTAAGTCTTTAATGAATTTTATCCGATGCTTTATAACGCGACAACCATACTCTACTAACTGATCATCTAAGACTGACAGAAATGTTTCATCAATCTTCTGGCTGGATTTTAGGTAGGTATTTCTTTGTTTGAGTATATGGTTGTAGTTTGATAGGTCTGACAAGTAGATTGGTTTAATTTGTCCCAGTTCAATGTCTATAAATTTTCGACGGACAGAAGGTGCTCCTTTAATTAGCTGGAGATCTTCAGGTGCGAAGAGAACAACATTCATGTGTCCGATGTAGTCTGAGAGGCGGGCTTGTTTTAAGTGATTGACTTTAGTCACACGCCCTTTTGGCGTTAACTCAATTTCTAGAGGGATAGAACCTGTTTTTTTCTGTAGCAAGCCAGAAAGATGAAGTTGCTCGTTATCAAAATGAATGAGATTTTTATCTGTACGAGTCCGATGACTACGTGTCAAGGCTAAGAAATAGATTGCTTCAAGAATATTGGTTTTTCCTTGTGCATTTTGACCTAGAAAGACGTTTAATTTTGGATTGAAATCAATTTTTGCCTCTTTATAGTTTCGAAAGGTTTTAATTGTTAAATGTTGGAGCCACATGGTTATCTTCCTGGAAAACGTGGAACTTGTTTGGTTTTAGGTGATGAAGAAGTTTTTTGTTTTTCTTTCTTGACACCTTTATTCATTTCTTTGACAAGTTTAGCAATTCGCTCTTTCTCAATCTTATCTGCTTGATATTCTTCTTGCTCTTTTAAACTTGGTTGTGTCAAGGTGATGTCAAGCTTTAAATCAGGAATGTCAATCGTATCTCCAATACGGATTTTTTTCCCACGTCTATTTTCTAATTCACCATTAAAGTAAACTTGATGATCTATTAAAAAGGATTTGATAGCACCACCGCTTTGTATAATTCCAAGTTCTTTCAGGAGGGCTTGGAGCGTAATAAATTCTTCAAATAATTTGTATTCCATAATTCACCTCAATCTTTGGTATTATACCATATTTTCCTTGAAATAGCTGAAGGAAAGTTAGCTGAAATGAAAACGGTTTTACTTTTTAAAGCTATAAAGAGAACAAGAAAAATTTTGATTTTCGTGGTATAATAGAACTCTATATGTAAGGAGGTAAGGTATGGAATTAGTGCCTGGGATTTCAGCACATTTTGTTCAATCCAAAAAGTTTAAAACAAATAAAATCACTATTCGTTTTACTGCTCCCTTATCTCTTGAGACAATAGCAGGACGTATGTTAAGTGCAAGTATGTTGGAGACGGCAAATCAAGCTTATCCCATATCACAAGCATTTCGCAGATACTTGGCAAGTTTATATGGAACAGATATTTCCACAAGTGCTTATCGTAGGGGACAGGCACATATTCTTGATCTAACATTTACCTATGTGAGGGATGATTTTTTAAGTAAAAAGAATGTCTTGACTTCTCAAATTTTGGAATTGGTGAAACAGACTTTATTTGCCCCCTTAGTTCAAGATGGTGCTTTTGAGCCAGCCTTATTTGAAATTGAAAAAAAACAATTATTGGCTAGTTTAGCTACTGATATGGATGATTCATTTTATTTTGCTCATAAGGAGTTGGATAGCTTGTTCTTCCATGATGAGCGTCTTCAATTGAGATACAGTGATTTACGAAATAGCATTTCAAATGAGTCTCCAAAAAGTAGCTACACTTGCTTTCAAGATGCTCTGAAAAATGATCGAATTGATTTCTTTTTCTTAGGTGATTTTAATGAAGTAGAAATTACAGAATCGCTGAAATCATTGCCCTTCACAGCTAGAAAGAGCGATGTTACTATCCAGTACCATCAGTCTTATTCGAATGTTCTACAAGAAAGAATGGTTCAGAAAAATGTTGGGCAATCCATTTTGGAAATGGGCTATCATTCTCCTGTAAAATATGGCGATGATGAGCATTTGCCCATGCTTGTCATGAATGGTCTGTTGGGTGAATTTGCACATTCGAAACTTTTTACAAATGTTCGTGAAAATGCTGGAATAGCCTACACAGTCTCGAGTCAATTGGATTTGTTTAGTGGTCTGTTAAGGATGTATGCGGGTATTGATAGAGAAAATCGAAATCAGGCTAGAAAAATGATGAATCATCAATTGCTAGATCTGAAAAAGGGCAACTTTACAGATTTTGAACTTGAACAAACCAAGGAGATGATTCGAAGATCTTTATTGATTGCTCAAGATAATCAACAGACCCTGGTTGAAAGAGCCTATTTGAATGCTCTATTGGGGAAATCAAGCTTTGATATTGATCGATTGGTGGCAAAATTAGAGAGTGTTGATAAAGAAGCTGTATGTAAAGCTGCCAATAGTTTGAAGTTACAAGCGATTTACTTTATGGAAGGAGTAGAATGACAAAGGTTACTTTTGAAGAAAAATACTATCCTGCTGTAAAGGAAACAGTCTACAAAACAAAATTGTCAAATGGGTTGACAGTTTCTTTACTCCCTAAGCAAGATTTCAATGAGGTTTATGGGATTGTAACAGTTCAATTTGGTTCTGTAGATGCAACTTATACAAGCTTGGAAAAAGGTTTACGTTATCATCCAGCAGGAATTGCACATTTTCTTGAACATAAATTGTTTGAAAGAGAAAATTCTGAGGATATGATGGCAGCTTTTACTCGATTAGGTGCGGACAGTAATGCCTTTACAAGCTTTACTAAGACCAGCTATCTTTTTTCAACAATTGACCATCTATTAGAGAATTTAGATTTGCTAAATGAGTTAGTCGGAGATGTTCATTTTACAGAAGAGTCTGTTTTGAGAGAACAGGATATTATCCAGCAAGAACGAGAAATGTATCAAGACGATCCAGACTCACGTTTATTTTTTGCAACATTAGCCAACCTTTATCCTGATACTCCTTTAGCAACAGATATTGTTGGAAGTGAAAAATCAATTTCTGAGATTCAAGTTTCAAATTTAAAAGAGAACTTTACAGACTTTTACAAACCTGTCAACATGTCACTGTTTTTAGTTGGAAATATTGATGTAAAAGTTGTTGAGGAATATTTTTTGAAAAAGGAAAAGGGAGTTTCAAACCAGTTTACAGTTTCAAAAGAGAAACTACACTTGCAGCCTGTGAAGCAAACAGATAGCCTTCGGATGGAAGTTTCTTCACCCAAACTTGCTGTTGCGATTAGAGGTAATGGGCAAATAACAGAAGCCGAGTCTTATCGTTACAATATTTTATTGAAATTGCTATTTACGATGATGTTTGGTTGGACTTCTGACCGTTTTCAAAGGTTATATGAGACTGGGAAGTTAGATGCGTCATTGTCACTTGAGGTTGAAGTCAACAGTCGCTTTCATTTTGTGATATTGACGATGGATACCAAAGAGCCTGTTTCTCTGTCGCATCAATTTCGTAAAGCGATTCGTCAGTTTAGTAGTGATACGGATATTACAGAGGAACATTTAGATCTTGTTAAGAGTGAGATGTTTGGGGAGTTTTTCAGTAGCATGAACTCCTTGGAATTTATCGCAACCCAATACGATCCGATGGATCGCGGAGAAACAATTTTTGATTTTCCGAAAATTTTACAGGAAATTACTTTGGAGGATGTTCTAGAAGCTGGACATCGCTTGATTGATGATGGTGATCTAGTTGATTTTACCATCTTTCCAGCTTAAAAGATGACTAATACTAGAAAGAAGGAATGGTACGTATGAGAAAAAAAACAATTGGCGAGGTTCTACGTTTAGCTAGAATTAACCAGGGATTGAGTCTGGAAGAATTACAGGAAAAAACTGAAATTCAGTTGAACTTTCTAGAAGCTATGGAGGCAGATGATTTTGATCAACTTCCTAGTACCTTCTATGCTCGTTCTTTTTTAAGAAAATATGCCTGGGCAGTAGAGTTGGATGAGAGAATTGTCTTGGATGCCTATGATTCAGGTAGTATGATTACTTATGAAGAGGTCGATGTTGATGAAGAAGACTTGTCTGGTCGCAGACGATCAAATAAGAAAAAAACGTCTTATCTCCCCTTGTTTTATTTCGTTCTATTTGCTTTGTCGATTTTAATTTTTGTGACTTACTATGTCTTGAACTACATCCAAACTCAGCCAAGTCCTTCTTCAGCTAATTATAGCGTTGTGAACTCAACTAGTTCCACAACCTCAACTAGTTCATCTTCTAGTAGTCAGACGTCTAGCTCATCTTCTACTACGGAATCAACTATTACAGTGTCAGGCGAAGGAAACCGCATTGAAGCTCTCTATAAAACGAGTAAGGAAACCGCTACGGTTCAACTAACGGTTTCAGATGCAACTAGCTGGGTTAGTGTTTCGGGAAGTGACCTTGAAGGTGGTGTGACACTATCCGCAGACAATAAGAATGCAAAAACAACAGTCTCAACGAAAGATTCTGTAACTATTACTTTGGGTGTGGTAAAGGGAGTTACTTTGACTGTGGACAATCAAACAATCGATACCTCGAAGCTGACAACTCAGACTGGAACTGTAACACTTACATTCACTACAGATTAAGGAAGAAGCAATGAAAAAGGAACAAATCCCTAATGTATTAACAATTGGTAGAATTCTCTTTATACCTCTCTTTATTCTTATTTTGACTTTGGACCATTCACAAGGAAGTCATTTGCTGGCAGCGATCATCTTTGCAGTTGCTAGTATAACGGATTATCTTGATGGCTACCTTGCTCGTAAATGGAATGTAGTTAGCAACTTTGGAAAGTTTGCAGATCCGATGGCGGATAAGCTGTTGGTTATGTCAGCTTTTATCATGTTGATTGAGTTGGGTATGGCTCCAGCTTGGGTTGTTGCTATTATCATCTGTCGTGAACTTGCGGTGACAGGCTTGCGTTTGTTGCTTGTTGAGACGGGGGGGACAGTTCTAGCAGCAGCGATGCCAGGGAAAATCAAGACCTTTAGTCAGATGTTTGCCATTATCTTTTTGCTCTTACATTGGAATTTAATTGGTCAGCTGTTGCTTTATATCGCTTTGTTTTTCACTATCTACTCTGGCTATGATTATTTCAAGGGTAGCGCTCATGTATTCAAAGGGACATTTGGTTCGAAATGAAATCGATTATTGAAGTAAAAGATCTGTCTTTTCGTTACAAGGAAGATCAGGATCATTATGATGTTAATAATGTCTCGTTTCACGTGAAACGGGGAGAATGGCTTTCGATTGTAGGTCATAATGGGAGTGGAAAATCGACAACTATCCGTTTGATTGATGGCTTGCTTGAAGCAGAGTCTGGGGAAATCTGGATAGATGGGCAATTGCTGTCCTCTGAGAACGTTTGGGACTTGCGTCGTCAAGTTGGTATGGTTTTTCAAAATCCAGATAACCAATTTGTGGGGGCAACTGTTGAAGATGATGTCGCCTTTGGCTTAGAAAATCAGGGACTTCCTCGTGAAGAAATGAAGAAGAGAGTGTCTGAATCTTTGGAGTTGGTAGGGATGGTGGACTTTAAGAAGAGAGAACCAGCTCGTTTATCTGGCGGCCAAAAACAACGGGTGGCCATTGCAGGAGTTGTTGCCTTGAGGCCAGCTATTTTGATTTTGGACGAGGCTACAAGTATGTTGGATCCTGAGGGACGCAGCGAACTGATTCAGACGGTTCAAGAGATTAGAAAAGACCACCAGATGACAGTCGTCTCCATTACACATGATTTAGAGGAAGTTGCGATGAGTGACCGTGTCTTGGTCATGAAAAAAGGCCAAGTGGAGTCAACCAGTAGCCCAAGAGAACTTTTTTCTCGGGATGACCTTGACCAGATAGGGTTAGATGAGCCTTTTGCTAATCAATTGAAAGAATCTTTGAGAGAGACTGGTTATCAGTTGCCGGATGGCTATTTGACAGAAGGAGAGCTAGAGGACAAGTTATGGGAATTACTCTAGAAAATGTGAGCTTTACCTATCAAGAGAGAACACCCCTATCTTCATCAGCCCTGACTGATGTTTCTTTGACGATTGAGGATGGTTCTTATACAGCTTTAGTAGGGCACACAGGTAGTGGGAAATCAACGATTTTACAGCTTTTAAATGGCTTACTGGTACCAAGTAGGGGTTCTGTTCGAGTTTTCGATACCGTCATTACCCCTACATCAACCAATAAAGAAATTCGCCAGATTCGAAAGCAAGTTGGTTTAGTGTTTCAATTTGCTGAAAATCAGATTTTCGAAGAGACTGTTTTGAAAGATGTTGCATTTGGACCGCAAAATTTTGGAGTTTCTGAGGAAGAGGCCAAGAAAATTGCGCGTGAAAAGTTAGCCTTGGTAGGTATCGATGAGTCACTCTTTGAGCGCAGTCCTTTTGAACTTTCGGGTGGCCAAATGAGACGTGTGGCTATAGCAGGTATGCTGGCCATGGAGCCAACTGTCTTGGTTTTGGATGAGCCGACAGCAGGGCTAGATCCTTTGGGAAGAAAAGAATTGATGACCTTGTTTAAAGAACTCCACCTTTCTGGAATGACAATCGTCTTGGTAACGCATTTGATGGATGACGTAGCTACGTATGCTGATCAGGTCTACGTTATGAAAAAGGGGCGTTTAGTCAAAAGTGGCAAACCGAGTGATGTTTTCCAAGATGTAGCCTCTATGGAAAAAGTACAGTTAGGTGTGCCTAAAATCACAGCCTTTTGTAAACGTTTGGCAGATAGGGGTGTAGCTTTTAAAAAACTGCCAATCAAGATAGAGGAGTTTAAGGAGTCGCTAAATGGATAGTATGATTTTAGGGCGTTATATACCAGGAGATTCCATCATTCATCGCTTGGATCCCCGTAGTAAATTGCTCGCTATGATTCTGTTGATTTTGATTGTATTTTGGGCTAATAATCCTCTCGCTAATCTCATTCTTTTTGTAGCGACAGGTATATTTATCGCTTTGTCGGGCGTTTCCCTCTCATTTTTTGTTCAGGGATTAAAATCCATGTTCTTCCTGATTGCTTTTACGACTCTTTTTCAGCTCTTTTTCATTTCAAGTGGAAATGTCCTATTTGAGTTTTCTTTTATAAGAATAACGGATTATGCTTTGCAACAAGCGGGAATCATTTTCTGTCGTTTTGTGTTAATTATTTTCTTTTCAACCTTGCTAACCTTAACGACCATGCCTTTGAGTCTGGCAGCTGCAGTTGAAGCTCTTTTGGCACCGCTGAAACGCGTGAAAGTTCCCGTTCATGAAATTGGTCTGATGTTATCAATGAGTTTGCGTTTTGTTCCAACTTTGATGGATGACACGACGAGAATTATGAATGCTCAAAAAGCTCGAGGAGTTGATTTTGGCGAGGGAAGCATCGTTCAAAAAGTAAAGGCTATGATTCCAATTTTAATTCCTCTTTTTGCGACGAGCTTAAAGCGTGCAGATTCATTGGCAATAGCCATGGAAGCGCGTGGTTATCAGGGAGGAAAGGGTAGAAGTCAGTATAGACAGTTGAGATGGAGTCAAAAGGATACACTGGCAATTCTTGTGATTTTGGTATTGGGATGTTTCTTATTTTTCTTAAAATCTTAGCAGGTTTGTAGGATTGATAAGAAGCTCACAGTAGCAGGTTTTTAGTATAAAGGTAGGAATATGAACCGTTTTAAAAAATCAAAATATCTAATCATCGTTTTTGTCACAGTTTTGGCAGTTTCTGTTCTATTAGTGACAACCTATTCAAGCGCTATTGTGACGAAACTAGGAGATGGGATTTCTTTAGTGGATAGAATTGTCCAAAAACCCTTTCAGTGGTTTGATACTTTCAAATCAGATTTGGGACATTTGACGCGGACTTACAATGAAAACGAAAGTCTAAAAAAACAGCTCTATCAACTAGAGGTAGAATCTAATCAATCAGAAAGTTTAAAAAATGAAAATGAACAACTACGTCAGTTGCTGGATATGAAGTCAAAATTGCAGGCTACAAAAAACATAGCAGCAGATGTAATTACGCGTTCACCGGTATTTTGGAAGCAAGAGTTAACGATAGATGCAGGAAGTTCAAAGGGTGCTTCTGAAAATATGTTGGCCATTGCAAATGGGGGCTTGATTGGCAGTGTTTCAAAAGTGGAGGATCATTCAACGACTGTCAACCTGTTGACAAATACCGAAAATTCGGATAAAATTTCCGTTAAAATCTTGCATGGTTCTACTGAAATTTACGGAATTATCGTTGGTTATGACAAAGAAACCGAACTTCTTAAAATTAGTCAATTAAACAGTAACAGCGACATTAGTGCTGGAGATAGGGTGACTACAGGGGGGCTTGGAAACTTTAATGTTAAGGATATTCCTGTTGGAGAGGTTGTTGCTACAACTCATAGCAGTGATTATCTAACACGAGAGGTAACAGTAAAGTTAAGTGCTGATACTAAAGATCTTCATGTGGTAGAGCTAGTGGGGAATTAACAATGAGACTGTTAAAACAAGTTGGTATTTTCTTTTTACTTCCTTTTCTTGTGCTAATTGATGCACATATTGGTCAATTAGTAGAATCCTTTTATCCACATTTTCACTTAGCCAGTCATTTCCTGTTTTTATTTCTCTTGTTTGAGACAATTGAGGTATCAGAATACTTCTATCTAGCTTATTGCTGTATAGCAGGTTTGGTGTACGATATCTATTTTTTCCACTTGATAGGAATTGCGACACTTTTATTTATCTTGATAGGTGCCTCACTTCACAAGTTTAATAGTGTGACTTTGTTGAACCGTTGGACGAGAATGTTAACAATAGTTGTGATGAGCTTCCTATTTGATATGGGTAGTTATCTCCTGGCCCTTGCTATGGGACTGACAGTAGAATCAATGCCAGTTTTCATTGTCTACAGTCTTGTCCCATCAATGATTTTAAACTTTTTGTGGATGGTGATTTTCCAGTATATTTTTGAAAAATATTATCTATAAGAAAGAAATAAAAATGTAACAAAGGCGTAATATTTATTATGTCTTTTTTTGGTATACTAGTAATGTCTTAAATAGAAGGAGTATCTACACAATATGAAGAAAAAAATCTTAGCGTCACTTTTATTAAGCACAGTATTAGTGTCTCAAGTTGCGGTGTTAACAACTGTTCACGCTGAAACAACTGATGAAAAAATTGCTGCTCAAGATAGTAAGATTAGTGACTTGACAGCTCAACAAAAAGAAGCTCAAAAACAGGTAGATGAAATCCAAACGCAAGTTACAGCCATTCAAACACAGCAAACAAACTTGCAAGCTGAAAATGAAACACTACAAGCGGAATCTAAAAAACTTGAAGGAGAAATTACAGAGCTCTCTAAGAACATTGTTGCTCGTAATGAATCTTTGGAAAAACAAGCACGTAGCGCACAAACAAACGGTGCTGCAACTAGCTATATCAATACAATTGTAAATTCAAAATCAATTACAGAAGCTATTTCCCGTGTTGCGGCTATGAGCGAGATTGTATCGGCTAACAACAAAATGTTAGAGCAACAAAAAGCTGATAAAAAATCAATCTCAGAAAAACAAGTTGCAAATAATGAAGCAATCAATACTGTAATTGCGAACCAACAAACGCTTGCTGACGATGCACAAACATTGACAACAAAACAGGCGGAGTTAAAAGTTGCTGAGTTGAACCTTGCTGCAGAGAAAGCTACTGCAGAAGGCGAGAAAGCTACCTTGTTGGAACAAAAAGCAGCAGCAGAGGCAGAAGCGAAAGCAGCAGCTGAAGCAGAGGCAGCTTATAAAGCACGTCAAACAAGTCAACAACAATCAGTTGTTGCTTCTGGAAACACAAGTTTCTCAGCTCAAGTGCAAGCAACATCTACGTCAGCATCAGCATCAGCATCTGACGACGAGGACTCAAGCTACACTCCAGCACCTACTCCTACTAGACAGCGTCCAACATACAGTACAAATGCTTCAAGTTATCCAACTGGTGAATGTACTTGGGGAGCTAAAACATTAGCACCTTGGGCTGGAGATTACTGGGGTAACGGAGCACAGTGGGCTACAAGTGCAGCTGCTGCAGGATTCCGTACAGGCTCAACACCACAAGTTGGTGCGATTGCATGTTGGAATGACGGTGGATATGGACACGTAGCGGTTGTTACAGCTGTTTCATCATCAACTAGCATTCAAGTATCAGAATCAAACTATGGTGGAGATCGTACAATCGGTAACAAACGTGGATGGTTTAATCCAACTACAACATCTGAAGGTTATGTTACTTATATTTATCCAAACTAATGAATGAAACGAAGAGGCTCGATTTGAGTCTCTTTTATTATTTTTAATCGAGAGCAAGACCGAAATCTATCAAAACCGCTTGAAAATATTGATAAAATATGGTAGAATGAAACTTGTCGTGTAAACGATAATACTCATTCTTGATGAATTGTGAAACTGTTGCCCTCGGGTCGTTTTGCAAGTTGAAATCGAGGAGAGGAAAAAAACAAAAAGGAGAAATACTCATGGCAGTAATTTCAATGAAACAACTTCTTGAGGCTGGTGTACACTTTGGTCACCAAACTCGTCGCTGGAACCCTAAGATGGCTAAGTACATCTTCACTGAACGTAACGGAATCCACGTTATCGACTTGCAACAAACTGTAAAATACGCTGACCAAGCATACGATTTCATGCGTGATGCTGCAGCTAACGATGCAGTTGTATTGTTTGTTGGTACTAAGAAACAAGCTGCTGATGCTGTTAAGGAAGAAGCAGAACGTTCAGGTCAATACTACATCAACCACCGTTGGTTGGGTGGAACTCTTACTAACTGGGGAACTATCCAAAAACGTATTGCTCGTTTGAAAGAAATCAAACGCATGGAAGAAGAAGGAATCTTTGATGTTCTTCCTAAGAAAGAAGTTGCACTTCTTAACAAACAACGTGCACGTCTTGAAAAATTCTTGGGTGGTATCGAAGACATGCCTCGTATCCCAGATGTAATGTACGTAGTTGACCCACATAAAGAACAAATCGCTGTTAAAGAAGCTAAAAAATTGGGAATCCCAGTTGTAGCGATGGTTGACACAAACACTGATCCAGACGATATCGATGTAATCATCCCAGCTAACGATGACGCTATCCGCGCGGTTAAATTGATCACAGCTAAATTGGCTGACGCTATCATCGAAGGACGTCAAGGTGAAGATGCAGCAGCAGTTGAAGCAGAATTTGCAGCTTCAGAAGCTCAAGCTGACTCAATCGAAGAAATCGTTGAAGTTGTAGAAGGCGACAACGCTTAATTCAAATAAGTAATCATTACCTAGGAGGGCGGGGCTTAGCCCGGCTCTCCTATTTTTAAAAAATATAGGAGAATCAAAATGGCAGAAATTACAGCTAAACTTGTTAAAGAGTTGCGTGAAAAATCTGGTGCTGGTGTTATGGACGCTAAGAAAGCATTGGTTGAAGTTGAAGGTGATATCGAGAAAGCAATCGAATTGCTTCGCGAAAAAGGTATGGCTAAGGCAGCTAAGAAAGCTGACCGTGTTGCAGCTGAAGGTTTGACTGGTGTATTTGTTAACGGTAACGTTGCGGCAGTAGTTGAAGTAAATGCTGAAACTGACTTCGTTGCGAAAAACGCTCAATTCGTTGAGTTGGTAAATGCAACAGCTAAAGTAATTGCTGAAGGTAAACCAGTTAATAACGAAGAAGCACTTGCTTTGACAATGCCTTCGGGTGAAACTCTTGAAGCAGCCTATGTATCTGCAACAGCTACAATCGGTGAAAAAATCTCATTCCGTCGTTTTGCTTTGCTTGAAAAAACAGATGCACAACACTTTGGAGCATACCAACACAATGGTGGACGTATCGGTGTTATCTCTGTCATTGAAGGTGGAGATGAAGCACTTGCTAAACAAATCTCAATGCATATCGCTGCGATGAAACCAACAGTTCTTTCTTACAAAGAATTGGATGAGCAGTTCGTTAAAGATGAGTTGGCACAATTGAACCACGTGATTGACCAAGATAATGATAGCCGTGCAATGGTTGGTAAACCAGCTCTTCCACACTTGAAATATGGATCAAAAGCTCAATTGACTGATGAAGTGATTGCTCAAGCTGAAGAAGATATCAAAGCTGAATTGGTTGCAGAAGGCAAACCAGAAAAAATCTGGGACAAAATCATCCCAGGTAAAATGGATCGCTTCATGCTTGACAACACTAAAGTTGACCAAGCATACACACTTCTTGCACAAGTATACATCATGGATGACAGCAAGACGGTTGAAGCCTACCTTGATTCAGTTAACGCTTCAGTAGTTGAGTTCGCTCGCTTTGAAGTTGGTGAAGGTATCGAAAAAGCTGCAAATGATTTTGAAGCTGAAGTTGCAGCTACAATGGCAGCAGCTTTGAATAACTAAAGAATCTGAAACAAAATAGTTCTCAGCCACAAAAAAGCTAGAGGTTTCCAATTGAGAAACTCTAGCTTTTTAATTTTGACCCCTTTTCTTATTGTATTTTAAGAGGTTATTGGCCATGAGTATAAATACCATGTTAATTCTCACTTGACGCTTACCCCTCAGATTACATCTCTTGTAACTCAAACAAGCCTTTATCTGCTCCAAAACTTTGTTTTAGAGAATAGGCTCTATATGAGTATATAAAAGGCCCTTTAATAAGGGCTAAGTGCATTTAGGAGACTACACTTCAAATTCGTAGAGTGCTGTAGACAAATAACGTTCGCCGTTATCTGGTGCTAAAGCAAGGACTTTCTTACCTGTGCCTAATTTTTTGGCAACCTCAATTGCCCCGTAAATCGCTGCAGCTGAAGAAATCCCAACAAGGAAGCCTTCTTTTCCACCAATTTCACGTCCAAGTGCTAGAGCATCATCTGACGTTACGCGGACGATACCATCATAGGCCTTTGTATCAAGTGTATCAGGAATAAATCCAGCTGAGATACCTTGAATTTTGTGAGGTCCTGGTTTTTCACCAGACAAAATCGCAGATTCATCAGCTTCAACCGCAAAAACCTGAATGTTAGGATTGACAGCTTTTAGTGCATGTGAAACGCCAGAAATCGTTCCACCAGTACCGACACCACCCACAAAAGCATCTAGACCATCAGAACCGAAGGCAACTAGTATTTCAGCTCCTGTTGTTCTTTCGTGCACTTCTGGATTAGCTGGATTATTAAATTGGAGTGGAAGGAAGCCGTCACGTTCAGCAGCGATTTCCTGAGCTTTAGCAATAGCTCCTTTCATTCCTTCGCTACCAGGAGTGAGGACGAGTTCAGCACCATAGGCTTGGATAATCTTACGTCGTTCCACACTCATCGTTTCAGGCATGACGATAACAACTTTATATCCTTTAGCAGCACCAACCCATGAAAGACCGATACCAGTGTTTCCACTCGTTGCTTCAACAATAGTAGCACCTGGTTTTAGAATACCATCTTGTTCTGCTTTTTCAATCATGCTAAGGGCAATACGGTCTTTGACTGAAGATCCTGGGTTAAAGGCTTCTAGTTTAACATAGACGTCTGCAGCATCCTCTGGAATAATGTTGTTGAGTTTAACAATCGGTGTTTGTCCGATTAGTTCAGTAATATTATTATAAACAGCCATAGATATACCTCTTTGTATAAGATGATACTAGTATAACGCGCTCAAGGCTATTTGTAAAATATAGAAATCCTATCAAAGTGATAGGATTTTTTTATATCAAAGGTCTAAGCTATTAATTTTTAATCGATTGTGATAAGCCAATTCTAATAAATAGGTGTAAAGAGGGAGGATGTCTGTTTTTTTAGGAAATTCAAATTTATGGAAACTCAGATGCTCATTATGTGCTTTTAGAAAGACATTTTCTAAATAAGTGATTGTAATCTCACTATCATCTATACCTGCTCTAGCAGTTTCCATTTTAAGGTTTACAATGTTCATCAAAAAGAGTGACTTAACAGATACCTTGCGACCAGTGGCACCTTACTTATCTGTAAAGATGATACGAATATTTGTAAAGATGATTGAATCCCGAATAAATTTATACCCACTTTGAATTTCTTCATTCTCTAGTAGATATTGACCATATTCTTTGATAAGAATCTCTTTGTTTTCCTCGCTAAAGTTTCCAGCAAGTCCTTGAATAAATTTCCCAAAAGTCATAATTTCTCCTTCGTTTACACTAAGTTTACAGGGACTTCAACTTCCCGTAAGCCTTGATCAGTTAAAGTGACCTTTCCATTAAAGAACTCAACAAGAGCAGCTTTGATATTTTCTTTCTCTTCCTTATTAACATAGATCATTGTATCAACTTGATCTGTAAAGTTTGTATCCAGCTCCATGAGATGATGCTCTCTAAGGAAATTGCCATATTCTTGATACTGTGCGTAAGACATCTGAATGGCTATGCCAGCCTGTTCTTTGATTTCAATAATGCCAATTTCTTTGACGGCTAAGGCTACGCTACCTGCATAAGCACGAATCAAACCACCAGCACCTAGTTTGATGCCACCAAAGTAGCGGGTAACTACTACACAGACATTGGTTAGATTATGATTTTCTAAGACACCGAGCATAGGGACTCCAGCAGTACCAGTAGGCTCTCCATCATCACTCGTGCGCTTGATTTCACTTCGTTCTCCTACAATAAAAGCAGAGCAGTTATGGGTGGCTTTATAGTGTTCTTTTTTGATGGTAGTGATGAAGTCACGAGCCTCTTCTTCACTATAAACACGCTTGACATGACAGATAAATCGGGATTTTTTGATTTCTTCTTGGACCTGCCCATCCTCTTTAATTGTTCTAAATTCCATGATTTAATTGTACTAAAAAAACATCTAAAGTGCTAGATTTTTACGAATATTAAAGTATGAAAGTAAATCCAAATTATCTCGGTCGCTTGTTTACTGAGAAAGAATTAACGGAAGAAGAACGACAGGTAGCAGTGAAACTGCCAGCAATGAGAGAAGAGAAGGGGAAACTGTTTTGTCAACGTTGTAATAGTTCGATTTTAGAAGAATGGTATTTGCCTATTGGCGCCTACTACTGCAGGGAGTGCTTGCTGATGAAGCGAGTTAGGAGTGATCAAGCTTTATACTATTTTCCGCAGGAAGATTTTCCTAAGCAAAATGTTCTCAAATGGCGTGGTCAGTTAACCCCTTTTCAGGAAAAGGTATCAGAGGGGTTGATTCGAGCAGTCGAAAAGAAAGAACCGACTTTAGTTCATGCTGTGACAGGTGCTGGAAAGACAGAGATGATTTATCAAGTTGTGGCCAAAGTGATTGATGATGGTGGTGCAGTTTGTTTGACAAGCCCTCGAATTGATGTGTGTTTGGAACTGTATAAGCGACTGCAGAATGACTTTGCTTGCAATATAGCGCTACTTCATGGTGAATCAGAGCCCTATTTTCGAACTCCCTTAGTAGTTGCAACAACTCATCAGTTATTAAAATTTTATCATGCTTTTGATTTGTTGATAGTGGATGAGATAGATGCCTTTCCTTATGTTGACAACACTATGCTTTACTATGCTGTAAATAATAGTGTAAAGGAGGATGGATTGAGGATATTCCTTACAGCAACTTCTACAGATAAGTTAGATAGGAAGGTTCGCACAGGAGAATTGAAACGATTAAGCTTGCCGAGACGGTTTCATGGAAATCCTTTAATTATTCCTAAACCAGTCTGGTTATCGGATTTTAATCGCCGTTTAGAGAAAAATCAATTGTCATCCAAGTTAAAGACCTATCTTGAGAAACAGAGAAGAACAGGTTATCCTTTGCTGATTTTTGCATCAGAAATTAAAAAAGGGGAGCAGCTAAAAGAAATCTTACAGGAGCAATTTCCAAATGAGAAAATTGGATTTGTGTCTTCTGTAACAGAAGATCGATTAGAGCAGGTGCAAGCTTTTCGAGATGGAGAACTGACAATACTTATTAGTACGACAATCTTGGAACGAGGAGTTACTTTCCCTTGTGTGGATGTTTTCGTAGTAGAAGCTAATCATCGTCTCTTTACCAAGTCTAGTTTGATTCAGATTGGTGGTCGAGTTGGGCGTAGTATGGACAGACCAACTGGTGAGTTGCTCTTTTTTCATGATGGATTAAATACTTCCATCAAGAAGGCAATCAAGGAAATCAAGCAGATGAAAAAGGAGGCAGGATTATGAACTGTTTACTATGTGGCCAGACTATAAAGGGGGAGTTAACTTTTAGTAGCCTCTTCCTTTTGAAGCACGACTGCAGTTATCTTTGCTCAGCTTGTGCTTCTAGTTTTGAGAAGATTGGTGAGAAATATTGTCCAAGCTGTATGAAAATAGGCTTGTCAACTCAGTGTCAAGATTGTAAACTTTGGTGTAAAGAAGGAGTTCACGTCGATCATAAGGCAATCTTTACCTATAATCAAGCTATGAAAGACTTTTTCAGTCTATATAAGTTTGATGGCGATTTTTTGCTTAGAAAAGTTTTTGCTTCCGTTCTTGCTGAGGAGCTGAAAAAGTATAGAGGTTATCAATTTGTGTTGATTCCCCTAAGTCCTGAAAGATTACTTGAGAGGGGATTTAACCAAGTTGAGGGTTTGGTCGAAGCGGCAGGCTTTTCTTTTAAAGATATATTAGGAAAAAGAGAAGAGAGTGCTAGTTCTTCTAAAAGCCGTTTGGAAAGGTTGGCTACTGAAATTCCATTTTTTATTAAAGATGGGATCTCACTTCCTAAGAAGATTTTGCTGATTGATGACATCTATACAACAGGTGCAACTGTGAATCGTGTAAAACGACTTTTGGAAGAAGCGGGTGCTTTGGAAGTTAAAACTTTTTCCCTTGTAAGATAAGGAAAAAATTTGCAAAATGAAAATGAAAGCGTTATAATATAGTTAGAAAAACAAAAATGTTTAGAAAGAAGGTACTTATATGATTAAATATAGTATCCGTGGTGAAAACCTAGAAGTAACAGAAGCAATTCGTGATTATGTAGTTTCTAAACTCGAAAAGATCGAAAAGTATTTCCAACCAGAGCAAGAGTTGGATGCACGTGTGAATTTGAAAGTTTACCGTGAGAAAACAGCAAAGGTTGAAGTAACAATTCCACTTGGATCTATTACTCTTCGTGCAGAAGATGTTTCTCAAGATATGTATGGTTCTATTGATCTTGTAACAGATAAAATTGAACGTCAGATTCGTAAAAATAAGACTAAAATCGAACGTAAGAATAAAAATAAAGTTGCGACAAGTCAACTCTTTACAGATGCTCTAGTTGAGGATGCAAATGTTGTGCAACCAAAAGTTGTTCGTTCAAAACAAATTGATTTGAAGCCAATGGATTTAGAAGAAGCTCTTCTCCAAATGGATTTATTGGGACATGATTTCTTTATCTATGTAGATGTAGAAGATCAAACAACTAATGTTTTGTATCGCCGTGAAGATGGTGAAGTTGGTTTGTTAGAGGTGAAAGAATCATAAAATAGAATTTTTAAAGTGGTTTACACCAGTGTAAACCACTTTTGTATTGCATCATTATAAAAGGTATAGATGGAGGCGGTTATGAAAGACGTGGTGATTGTTTCAGCAGTGCGAACTCCAATAGGCTCCTTTGGAGGAAGTTTGAAGAATGTTTCAGCTGTTGATTTGGGAGCGTTGGTTATTAAGAGTGCTTTGGAAAAAGCCAATGTCAAACCAGAGCTAGTAGATGAAGTGATTATGGGGAATGTCCTAGGCGCAGGTTTAGGTCAAAACGTAGCTCGTCAAATGAGCATTCACGCAGGACTCCCTGAATTTACACCAGCCTTTACTATCAACAAGGTTTGTGGTTCCGGTTTGAAGGCAGTGCAGTTAGCTGCTCAAGCGATTCAGTGCGGAGATGCAGATATTGTCGTGGCTGGTGGTGCAGAAAACATGAGCCAGGCTCCATATGTTTTGCCAAGCTTTCGTTGGGGTGGCCGTATGGAAGATTCGAAAGTGGTAGATACCATGATTAAGGACGGTTTATCTGATGCCTTTAACGAATACCATATGGGAATTACAGCCGAGAATGTGGCTGAAGAATATGGTATCAGTCGAGAAGAGCAAGATGCTCTTGCTTTGGAATCACAAAAACGAGCAGTAGCGGCTATAGAATCTGGACGCTTTAAGGAAGAGATTGTTCCGGTGGTTATTCCTCAACGCAAAGGCAATCCTATCGTTTTTGATACAGATGAATATCCTAGAAAAGATGCTAGCTTAGAGAGTTTGTCTAAGCTAGGTTCTGTTTTCAAAAAAGACGGTTCTGTCACAGCGGGAAATGCTTCAGGAATCAATGACGGGGCAGCAGCTGTCTTGGTCATGAGTTCTGAAAAAGCTGAAGAATTAGGACTTTCAGTGATTGCCCGCATTCGTTCGTATGCAAGTGCAGGTTTGGATCCTAAGATTATGGGATGTGGACCGATTTATGCGACTCGCAAGGCTCTTGAAAAAGGCAATTTGACAGTTGAAGATCTCGACTTGATTGAGTCAAATGAAGCCTTTGCTGCCCAGGCTTGTGCAGTTGGTAAAACACTTGGTTTCAACACAGATATTGTCAACGTCAATGGTGGCGCCATTGCTCTTGGTCACCCAATTGGGGCTTCCGGTTGCCGTATCCTAGTAACGCTGCTACATGAGATGATGAAACGTGATGCTAAAACTGGCTTAGCAACTCTCTGTATCGGAGGAGGGATGGGGACAGCCCTTATCGTGGAACGTTAGGTGTTAGTGATCTGAACACGTGGGTAGGAGGGTGATGATTCCCTCCTCTTTTTGTGTCTGAAGTTAGAGAAATGAAGGGCTTGCATCTTTTAAAAGGTCGCTTTTTAAGGGCATTTGTGATATAATAATGCGCAAGAGGTTTAGAATGAAAAAAAATAATTTAACTCCGAATTCTGCGATTTTACTAGGGATTGCAACTTTCGGAACCTTAACAATGCTGATTATTTTTTCACAAAATAATGTTGTAACAATCAGTGTCTTGTTTTTATTTGTACTTCTTTATCTGCTTTTATTTGTCTGGCAAAAAAAACAGTATGAAAAGAGCGAAATTGAACAAATCCAATACGTAAATCATCAAGCTGAAAATAGCTTGAGTACTTTGCTTGATCAAATGCCGGTGGGAGTCCTGAAATTAGACTTATCTAGTGGCGAAGTGGAATGGTTTAATCCTTATGCTGAGCTGATTTTGACGAATGAAGAAGGGGAAATTGATGTTGAATTAATTCAAACCATCATCAAGGCTTCTGTTGGGAATCCTGGTTCGTATGCTACCTTGGGCGAAACACGGTATGCTGTTCATATGGACAAGGCTTCGGGTGTTTTGTATTTCTTTGATGTTTCTGGGGAGTACGAAGCGACTGTCGAATTGGTAACTAGTCGTCCAGTCATTGGGGTCATCTCAGTGGATAATTACGATGATTTGGAGGATGCGACGTCTGACTCTGATATCAGCCATATCAATAGCTTTGTAGCTAATTTTGTTTCAGAATTTGCTAGTAAGTATGCTATGTTTTCTCGCCGTGTGGGGATGGATCGTTTTTATTTATTCACAGATTACACAGTACTCGAGGAATTGATGAATGATAAATTCTCTGTTATTGATAGTTTCCGAGAAGAATCGAAACAGAGGCAACTGGCCCTAACCTTAAGTATGGGATTTTCTTATGGTGATGGAAATCATGAAGAGATAGGGAAAATTGCCTTGCTCAACTTGAACTTAGCAGAAGTTCGCGGTGGTGACCAGGTTGTGGTCAAGGAAAATAACGAAACCAAGAATCCTGTCTACTTTGGTGGAGGAACTGCTGCATCTATCAAACGTACTCGTACACGTACCAGAGCCATGATGACAGCCATTTCTGATAAGATTCGAAGTGTTGACCAAGTTTTTGTAGTCGGTCATAAAAATCTAGATATGGATGCTTTGGGCTCTGCTGTTGGTATGCAGTTGTTTGCAAGTAATATTATTGAGAACAGTTATGCTGTCTACGATGCAGACCATATGCCAGCAGATATCGAACGTGCTATTCAGTTCTTGAAGAAGGAAGATGTCACGAAACTTTTATCTCTTACAGATGCGATGAAGTTAGTTACAAACCGTTCATTATTGATTCTGGTGGATCATTCCAAGACGGCTTTGACTTTGTCAAAAGATTTTTATGATTTGTTCACTCAAACTATTGTTATTGACCATCATAGACGTGATCAGGATTTCCCTGAGAATGCAGTCATCACCTATATTGAAAGTGGGGCAAGTAGTGCCAGTGAGTTGGTCACAGAATTGATTCAGTTCCAAAATTCTAAGAAGAATCGTTTGAGTCGTATGCAGGCCAGTGTTTTGATGGCTGGTATGATGCTGGATACCAAGAATTTCACATCTCGCGTGACGAGCCGAACCTTTGATGTCGCTAGCTATCTGAGAACACGGGGAAGTGACAGTATTGCTATCCAGGAGATTGCTGCGACAGATTTTGAAGAGTACCGTGAGGTAAATGAACTCATTTTACAAGGTCGTAAGTTAGGTTCAGATATCTTGATTGCCCAAGCTAAGGACTCAACGATTTATGACACAGTTGTTATCAGTAAGGCTGCCGATGCTATGCTGGCTATGTCAGGTATTGAGGCTAGTTTCGTTCTGGCAAAAAATACACAAGGATTTATCTCTATCTCAGCTCGAAGTCGTAGTAAAATCAATGTGCAACGCATTATGGAAGAGCTGGGTGGTGGAGGTCACTTTAATCTAGCAGCTGCGCAAATCGAGGATATGAGTTTGTCGGAAGCAGGAGAAAAATTGACTCAACTAATCTTGGAAGAACTAAAGGAAAAGGAGAAAGAAGAATGAAAGTAATCTTTTTAGCAGATGTTAAAGGAAAAGGGAAGAAAGGCGAAATTAAGGAAGTACCAACTGGCTACGCTCAAAACTTCCTGATTAAAAAGAATTTGGCCAAGGAAGCGACTGCTCAAGCAGTGGGTGAGTTGCGTGGAAAACAAAAATCAGAAGAAAAGGCTCATGCTGAAATGATTGCTGAAGCAAAAGCCATCAAGGCTAAGCTTGAAGCAGAAGAAACAGTTGTAGAGTTTGTTGAAAAGGTTGGACCAGATGGCCGTACATTTGGATCCATCACCAACAAGAAGATTGCAGAAGAATTGCTTAAGCAATTTGGTATCAAGATTGACAAACGCAATATTCAAGTGCAAGCACCAATTCGAGCAGTAGGTTTGATTGATGTACCAGTGAAGATCTACCAAGATGTTACAAGTGTCATCAATCTTCGTGTAAAAGAAGGTTAAGTTTACAACTTCTTGACAAGATTGTAAAAGGAAGGAAAGTCGGATGGCAGAAGTAGAGGAACTGCGAGTTCAACCTCAGGATATTTTAGCAGAACAATCTGTTCTGGGGGCTATTTTTATAGATGAGAGTAAGCTCGTTTTTGTCCGAGAATACATTGATTCTCGTGACTTCTTTAAGTATGCTCATCGGTTGATTTTCCAAGCGATGGTAGATTTGTCGGATCGTGGGGAAGCGATTGATGCGACGACGGTTCGGACGATTTTGGATAGTCAAGGGGATCTCCAAAATATTGGTGGCTTGTCTTACCTTGTTGAAATTGTCAACTCTGTACCAACTTCAGCTAATGCAGAATATTATGCTAAAATCGTAGCTGAAAAGGCTATGCTACGTCGCTTGATTTCCAAGTTGACAGAGTCTGTCAACCAAGCTTATGAGGCTTCTAAGCCTGCAGATGAAATCATTGCTCAGGCTGAAAAGGGGCTCATTGATGTTAGCGAAAACGCCAATCGTAGTGGTTTCAAGAACATCCGTGATATTCTAAATATCAACTTTGGGAACCTAGAAGTTCGGTCACAACAAACAACGGATATCACTGGTATTGCAACGGGCTACCGTGATTTGGACCATATGACGACAGGTCTCCATGAGGAGGAACTAATTATCCTAGCGGCTCGTCCAGCGGTTGGTAAGACGGCCTTTGCTTTGAACATTGCTCAGAACATTGGGACTAAGTTGGACAAGACGGTTGCCATCTTTTCACTGGAAATGGGTGCGGAAAGTCTAGTAGACCGTATGTTGGCGGCCGAAGGATTAGTGGAGTCCCATTCTATCCGTACGGGTCAATTGACTGATGAGGAGTGGCAAAAGTATACCATTGCTCAAGGGAACCTAGCCAACGCGAGTATCTATATCGATGATACGCCAGGGATTCGAATTACGGAAATTCGTTCGCGCTCACGCAAACTAGCTCAAGAAACGGGCAATCTAGGTTTGATTTTGATCGACTACCTACAGCTTATCACAGGTACTAGTCGCGAGAACCGCCAACAAGAAGTCTCTGAAATTTCTCGTCAGTTGAAAATTCTTGCTAAGGAATTGAAAGTTCCAGTCATTGCTCTTAGTCAGTTATCTCGTGGAGTGGAACAGCGTCAAGATAAGAGACCAGTCTTGTCTGATATTCGTGAATCGGGTTCTATCGAGCAGGATGCAGATATTGTAGCCTTTCTATACCGTGACGACTACTACGATCGTGCGGGTGAAGAAGAGGAAGGAATTCCAAATAACAAGGTTGAGGTTATCATCGAGAAAAACCGTAGTGGAGCTCGTGGAACGGTGGAATTGATTTTCCAAAAAGAATACAATAAATTTTCAAGTATCTCAAAGAGGGAGGCATAAAATGTCAGATGCATTTACAGATGTAGCCAAGATGAAAAAAATCAAAGAAGAGATTAAGGCACATGAGGGACAAGTCGTTGAAATGACTTTGGAGAATGGCCGTAAGCGCCAAAAAAATAGATTGGGTAAGCTAATTGAGGTGTATCCATCTCTATTTATCGTTGAATTTGGGGATGTTGAAGGAGACAAACAAGCCAATGTCTACGTTGAATCCTTCACCTACTCAGATATCTTGACAGAAAAGAACTTGATTCGCTATCTAGACTAAGAATCCTAAAATGAAGTGAGCTTTGCTCACTTTTTTCTTTTTCTCCCGAATAGTATAAACGAGGGTAACCTCGGAAATTTATATCATTAAGGAGAATGAATGACGTTTTTAAAATCAGGAATTAAGAAGAGTAGATGTACTCAGTTGAGTGTAGGGCTGGCTACTTTGTTTGTTACAAGTACCTTTTTGTTTGGTGGAGAATCGGTTCAAGCTGATAGTGTAGCGCGTGGAGATGACTATCCGCTTCACTACAAAAATGGTAGTGTTGAAATCGATCAGTGGCGGATGTATTCTCGCCAGTGTACCTCTTTTGCGGCCTTTCGTTTGAGTAGTGTAAATGGCTTTGAGATTCCCCCTGCCTATGGAAATGCAAATGAATGGGGACATCGTGCAAGGCGAGAAGGCTACCGTGTGGATACTAAGCCAGAAGTTGGGGCTATTGCTTGGTCGACAGAAGGTTATTATGGGCACGTGGCCTGGGTATCAAATGTGTCGGGGGATACGATTGAAATCGAAGAGTATAACTATGGGGTTCGAGAAAAGTATAACCGTCGAAAAGTTAAGGCTAGTTCGATGACAGGTTTTATTCATTTCAAGGATTTATCTACTAGCCATAGTGCGGGTGAGAATGCTCGTAGCTCAGAGCTTCCGTCTAGTGGGCCAATGGTATTCACGGGGAAATCGCCTATTATGGACCAACCATCAAGCACAGGACAGGTTATTGACTACTATTATGCTGGTGAGAGTGTGAGTTATGATCAAGTTCTTGAAAAGGACGGTTATAAGTGGCTCGGTTATCTATCCTACAGTGGTGCTAGAAGGTATGTGCAGTATGAAAAGTTAAGCAATACAGAGAATGGGTGGAAAAAAGAAGGAGGGAGTTGGTATTACCGAGAGAATGGTAAGCTAGCGACAGGATGGAAAAAAGTTAATGGCAATTGGTATCATTTAAAAGAAAATGGGGCCATGTCAACTGGCTGGATTAAGGATGGCTCTTACTGGTATTACCTGAAGGCTTCGGGTGAGATGCAGACGGGATGGCTTAAAGACAAGGGAACTTGGTATTACTTAGAGGAATCTGGCCGGATGAAAGCTAGTCAATGGTTCCAAGTCTCGGGTAAACACTACTATGTAGATGCTTCGGGAGCCTTAGCTGTTAATACGATTATTGATGGCTACAGACTAGACAGTAATGGGGTAAGAATAGGAAGTGTTTCTTAAACATCATACAAGCTTTCTTCTTGTTCATAAAATTTTAAAATGGATATCGAATTAGTTGACGTTCTTTAAATAGTATAATATAATAACATTAAAAAACTATAAAGGGGCTTTGTTTAATGGACAAGAAGAAAGTTATTTTAACAAGTTTAGCAAGTGCTGCTGTATTGGGTGCTAGTGTACTCGTTTCACAGCCTTCAGTAGTTAAGGCAGATGAAGGGAAAACAGAAGAGCAGGCAGTTGTTCCTGCACAACCACAAGCTGAAGCAGAAGGGGAGAGCGGTGCTCAAACTGAAAAGGGATCAGAAAACGCTAGTCCAGCTAATTCTGATACGACAAATCCAGCTAAGATAACCAAAGAAGAGTTGATGAAGGCTTTGGATGAACTTGAGGAACAGGCGATCAGTGATATTGAGGATAAGGAAGCAATTGAGGACAAAGAGGATGCAACTGAAGCTGTGAAGGAATATATCGGTAAGATGTATATTTCAGATACTCTTGAGTCTGGAGAGCTCAGCTTAGATAATATCATCGCTGAATTGCCAGAAGGTGCAGAAGATAAGGCAGTGGTAACAGGTCCTGAAGTTCAAACTAATAAAAAATTATCTACTGAGGAGAAGGCTCTACTAGACCAGGCTGAAAAAGATGCCAAAGAACAAGTGTCTCAAGCGACAGATGCTTTGGTTCAAGCACTAGAATCTCTTGAAAATGCTGTAATTGAAGATATTAAAAAAGACGCTTCAATCACCGATAAAGAAGCGGCTATCAAAGAAGCCAAAGAAGAGATTGGTAAAGAAGATCTTTTGAAGGCTATCGCAGATGAGAATTTGGAGATTGGTGATGTTATTGTAGACTGGCCAGCAGATACGAGCGAGCACAAAACGGCAGCTGAACCTGTATCAGAATTCACAGATGAAGACCAAGCTAAGTTAGACGAAGCTGATAAAGAGGCTCAGGTTGATGCAGCAAAAGTTCGCTCAGATTTAATCGCTACCCTAGAAAAAATCGAAAAATCAACCATCGACGATATCAATAAGGATGTCACTATCACTGATAAGGAAGCAGCCATCAAGGCAGCTAAAGAAGTGATTGGCAAGGACGCTATCTTGAAAGCCATCGAAGAAGGTGAGCTAGACGCCTCAGACTTGTTAGCAGACTTCTTGGCAGAGGATAGCGATCAGGTGACACCAGCCGAAGCGACGAGCCAAGAGGATTTCTCAAGTCAAGATCAAGCTAAACTCACTGCAGCCGACCAGGAAGCGGCGGAAGAAAATAGTAATGCGAAAAAACTTGAGCTAAGTAAATTAGAAGAGCAAGTTGCTAAGATTAAGGCGCAATTATCAAGTTTACAAGTTTCTGGTGACAAGAATAGTCAAGTAAAAGACTTGCAACAAGCTTTAGTAGACTATGAGGATGCTATTAAGACTCTAAGTAGTGTCATGTCAGCTGTTCTTGAAATTGAAGACTTTAAAGGTGGGGTGAACGCAGTAGAAGCTGCAACTGCAGAGTTGCCAGAATACAACAAAGGTGTAAATGCGGTAGAAGCTGCTGTAAATGAACTCCCAGCCTATGGCGAAAGTGGCACTCCAGCTGTAGCAAACGTTCCAGCCTATGGCGAAAGTGGCGTCCCAGCTGTAGCGAATGTTCCAGCCTATGGCGAAAGCGGAGCTCCAGCCGTAGCGAATGTCCCAGTCTATGCAGAAAGTGGTACTCCGACGGTGGCTAATATTCCAGCTTATGGCGAAAGTGGTACCCCGGCGGTGGCTAATATCCCAGCTTATGCAGAAAGCGGAGCTCCAGCCGTAGCGAATGTTCCAGCCTATGGCGAAAGTGGCACCCCAGCTGTAGCGAATATCCCAGTCTATGCAGAAAGCGGAGTCCCAGCCGTAGCGAATGTCCCAGCTTATGCAGAAAGCGGAGCCCCAATAGTAAACAATGCTCTGCCTTATGCAGAAAGTGGCGCTCCAGCCGTAGCAAATGTTCCAGTTTATGCAGAAAGTGGTGCTCCGGCAGTGGCCACTATTCCAGCCTATGCTGAAAAGATTGAACCTGCAGTAAATGAAGTTCCAGAATACACTGGCAGTGTAGCTCCTTTGGCTACAAGCCCTACTCTTGGAACTGAACAAGATCGTACCTACAAAGCGCCTGCAGCAACGGATGAACAACTCCTTCCAAATACAGGAAGCCAAGACGCCTCAGCAGTCGCATCGCTAGGATTTGTTGGTCTCCTTCTCGGTTTGCTACCATTTGCAAAGAGAAGATTGAACAAATAAACCGCATGAAATCAATAAAAGAAAAGGATTTGAATGGTCCTTTTCTTTTTTATGGTGAAATAGGGACAAGTCCACGTTTTTCAGCTCTTTCCGATGGTATTTTTCCTTGCTTTCCTTTATAATGGGTGTATGGACAAGAAAAAATTATTATTAATTGATGGATCCTCTGTTGCTTTTCGAGCTTTTTTTGCGCTTTATCAGCAGCTGGATCGGTTTAAAAATGCTAATGGCCTTCATACCAATGCGATCTATGGCTTTCAACTCATGTTGAATCATGTCTTGGAGCGAGTTGAACCCAGCCATGTTTTGGTAGCTTTTGATGCTGGTAAGACGACTTTTAGAACAGAGATGTATGCAGACTACAAGGGTGGCCGTGCTAAAACTCCAGATGAGTTTCGTGAGCAATTTCCCTTCATTCGTGAGTTGTTAAATCATCTTGGAATTCGCCATTATGAACTGCCCCAGTATGAAGCCGATGATATCATCGGAACTCTAGGCCGTTTGGCTGAGAAGGATTCTTTTGATGTGACAATCGTTAGCGGAGATAAGGATTTGATCCAGTTGACGGATGAGCATACGGTGGTAGAGATTTCCAAGAAAGGTGTGGCTGAGTTTGAGGCCTTTACACCAGATTACCTCATGGAAAAGATGGGCCTCACACCAGCTCAGTTCATTGATCTTAAGGCTCTTATGGGGGATAAGTCTGATAATATCCCTGGTGTTACTAAGATTGGTGAAAAGACGGGTATCAAACTCTTGCTGGAGCATGGTTCGCTTGAGGGTATTTATGAAAATATCGATGGGATGAAGGCTTCTAAGATGAAGGAAAATCTCATCAATGACAAGGAACAGGCCTTTTTATCGAAAACACTAGCGACCATTGAGACTCAGGCACCGATTGAGATTGGACTAGATGATTTGGTCTATAATGGCCCAGATGTGGAAAATCTTGGGAAATTCTACGATGAGATGGGCTTCAAACAGCTCAAGCAAGCTTTAAATGTGTCATCAACGGATATGCCTGAAAGTTTAGATTTCACTATCGTTGACCACGTCAGTCAAGACATGCTGAGCGCAGGCTCTATCTTCCACTTTGAACTCTTTGGTGAGAACTACCATACAGATGACTTGGTTGGTTTTGCCTGGTCCTACGGGGATAAACTTTACGCCACAGACAAACTTGAGCTCTTGCAGGAGCCGTTTTTCAAGGAATTTTTAGAAAAAACACCTCTGAAAGTGTATGACTTTAAGAAAGCGAAGGTTCTTTTAAATCGCTTGGGTTTGAATCTGCAGACTCCTGCTTTTGACAGTCGTTTGGCAAAATACTTACTCTCAACAGTCGAGAACAATGAAATCTCAACTATTGCGAATCTCTATGGCCAGACTTATCTGGCTGATGATGAGACTTTCTACGGTAAGGGGGTCAAGAAAGCTATCCCTGAGAGAGAGAAATTCTTGGAGCATTTGGCTCGCAAGGTTGCTGTATTGGTTGAAACAGAGCCGGTTTTACTTGAAAAACTCAGTGAACATGGACAGTTAGATCTTCTCTATGACATGGAGCAACCTCTGGCTTTTGTCCTTGCTAAGATGGAAATCGCTGGGATCAAGGTCGAAAAAGAAACCCTGCTTGAGATGCAGGCTGAAAATGAGCTTGTTATTGAAAAACTTACTCAAGAGATTTACGAACTGGCTGGTGAGGAGTTTAATATCAATTCTCCTAAGCAGTTGGGTGTGCTTCTCTTTGAAAAGCTCGGCCTTCCTCTAGAATACACTAAGAAAACCAAGACAGGTTACTCGACGGCCGTGGATGTGCTAGAGCGTCTAGCTCCTATTGCTCCGATTGTTAAAAAAATCCTCGACTACCGTCAGATTGCTAAGATTCAATCCACTTACGTGGTTGGCTTGCAGGATTGGATTTTGGATGATGGCAAGATTCATACGCGCTATGTACAGGACTTGACTCAGACCGGACGTCTGTCTAGTGTAGATCCAAACTTGCAAAATATCCCTGTTCGTTTGGAACAAGGCCGTCTCATTCGTAAGGCTTTTGTCCCTGAGTGGGAGGATAGTGTCCTTCTCAGCTCCGACTATTCGCAGATTGAGTTGCGTGTCTTGGCACATATCTCTAAAGATGAGCACTTGATTAAGGCCTTTCAAGAGGGAGCAGATATCCATACCTCGACAGCCATGCGTGTCTTTGGAATTGAACGCCCTGAGGATGTGACTCCAAACGACCGTCGTAATGCCAAGGCGGTTAACTTTGGAGTGGTTTACGGGATTTCAGACTTTGGCTTGTCTAATAATCTGGGCATCAGCCGTAAGGAAGCAAAAGCCTACATTGATACCTACTTTGAACGTTTCCCGGGCATTAAAAACTACATGGATGAAGTGGTGCGTGAAGCGCGTGATAAGGGCTATGTGGAGACCCTCTTCAAACGTCGTCGTGAGTTGCCAGATATTAATTCGCGCAACTTCAACATTCGTGGTTTTGCAGAGCGGACAGCTATCAACTCCCCTATCCAGGGATCTGCAGCAGATATTCTCAAGATTGCTATGATTCAGCTAGACAAAGCTCTAGTTGAAGGTGGCTATCAGACCAAGATGCTGTTGCAAGTGCATGATGAAATCGTCCTCGAGGTTCCGAAATCAGAACTAGCAGCCATCAAAGTACTGGTGAAACAAACCATGGAAGAAGCCATCCAACTCAGTGTTCCCCTTATTGCAGATGAAAATGAAGGGGCAACCTGGTACGAGGCTAAATAAGAAAGCTAGGATAGAGTTTGAAGCATTTGCCTTCAAACTCTTTTCAAGATTTTCTGTAAGCAGTTTCCTTGACTTTTCCTTATATTTGCGTTACTATATGTCCATATAAGATATGGGAGTCTGTGTACAGTCTGAGAGGAAGTGTTAAACTTCGACCGCACCTGATCTGGGTAATGCCAGCGTAGGGAACGATACTTAGCCGAATTCTGCACCTTTTCCATATATGGAAGGGGTTTTCTTTTTGTCAAAAGGAAACCTGAGAAAAGGAGGTTTTTATGAAAGCAAGCATTGCCTTGCAAGTCTTGCTCCTATCACAGGGGATTGATCGAATTGCTATTATCGATCAGGTTATTGCTTATCTGCAAGCTCAGTCCGTGACCATGGTGGTGACACCATTTGAAACGGTCTTGGAAGGGGAGTTGGATGAGCTCATGCGTATTCTCAAAGAAGCGCTTGAAGTGGCAGGGCAGGAAGCAGATAATGTCTTTGGCCAATGTCAAAATAAATGTAGAGAGATTTTAAGTATTGATGAGAAACTTGAAAAGTATACTGAGACGTCACATTAGTCTATTGGGTTTTCTAGGAGTCTTGTCAATCTGGCAGATAGCAGGAATATTCAAACTTTTACCCAAGTTTATCCTGCCAACCCCTTTTGAAATTCTCCAGTCCTTTGTTCGTGACAGAGAATTTCTCTGGCACCATAGCTGGGCGACCTTGAGAGTGGCTTTACTGGGTCTAGTTCTGGGAATTTTGATTGCTTGTATCATGGCTGTGCTCATGGATAGTCTAGCTTGGCTCAATGACTTGATTTACCCTATGATGGTGGTTGTCCAGACCATTCCGACCATTGCTATAGCTCCTATCTTGGTTTTGTGGCTAGGCTATGGAATTTTGCCCAAGATTGTCTTGATTATCCTGACGACAACCTTCCCTATCATCGTCAGTATTTTGGATGGATTTAGGCACTGTGACAAGGATATGCTGACCTTGTTTAGTCTGATGCGTGCAAATCCTTGGCAAATCCTGTGGCATTTTAAAATCCCGGTCAGCCTGCCTTACTTTTATGCAGGTCTGAGGGTCAGTGTCTCCTACGCCTTTATCACAACCGTGGTGTCCGAGTGGCTAGGAGGTTTTGAAGGTCTTGGTGTTTATATGATTCAGTCTAAAAAACTGTTTCAGTATGATACCATGTTTGCCATTATTATTCTGGTGTCGATTATCAGCCTTTTGGGTATGAAGTTGGTCGATATTAGTGAAAAATACGTGATTAAATGGAAACGTCCCTAAGATAAGGATGTTTTAGAAAAAGAAAAGAGGAAATGAAGATGAAGAAAACATGGAAAGTGTTTTTAACGCTTGTAACAGCTCTTGTAACAGCTCTTGTAACAGCTCTTGTAGCTGTCGTGCTGGTGGCTTGTGGTCAAGGGACTGCTTCTAAGGACAATAAAGAAGCAGAACTCAAGAAGATTGACTTTATCCTAGACTGGACGCCAAATACTAACCACACAGGGCTATATGTTGCCAAGGAAAAAGGTTATTTCAAAGAAGCTGGAGTGGATGTTGATTTGAAATTGCCACCAGAAGAAAGCTCGTCTGACTTGGTGATTAATGGCAAAGCGCCATTTGCTATCTATTTCCAAGACTACATGGCTAAGAAATTGGAAAAAGGGGCAGGAATCACTGCCGTTGCCGCTATCGTTGAGCACAATACATCTGGAATCATCTCACGTAAATCTGACAATGTCACAAGTCCAAAAGACTTGGTTGGTAAGAAATACGGTACTTGGAATGACCCAACGGAGCTTGCTATGTTGAAAACCTTGGTAGAATCACAAGGCGGAGACTTTGAGAAGGTCGAAAAAGTACCAAACAACGACTCAAACTCGATTACACCGATTGCCAATGGCGTCTTTGACACCGCTTGGATTTACTACGGTTGGGATGGTATCCTTGCCAAATCGCAAGGCGTAGATGCTAACTTCATGTACTTGAAAGACTATGTCAAGGAGTTTGACTACTACTCACCCGTTATCATCGCAAACAATGACTATCTAAAAGACAACAAGGAAGAAGCTCGTAAAGTCATCCAAGCCATCAAAAAAGGCTACCAATATGCCATGGAGCATCCAGAAGAAGCTGCAGATATCCTCATCAAGAATGCACCTGAACTCAAGGAAAAACGTGACTTTGTTATCGAATCTCAAAAATACTTGTCAAAAGAATACGCAAGCGACAAGGAAAAATGGGGACAATTTGATGCTGCTCGCTGGAATGCCTTCTACAAATGGGATAAAGAAAATGGTATTCTTAAAGAAGATTTGACAGACAAAGGCTTCACTAACGAATTTGTAAAATAATGACAGAAATTAGACTAGAACATGTAAGTTATGCCTATGGCGATGAAAAGATTTTAGAAGATATCAACCTGCAGGTGACGTCAGGTGAAGTAGTTTCTATCCTGGGACCTAGTGGTGTTGGAAAGACCACTCTCTTTAACCTAATCTCTGGGATTTTAGAAGTTCAGTCAGGGCGAATTGTCTTGGACGGTGAAGAAAATCCCAAGGGGCGCGTGAGTTATATGTTACAAAAGGATCTCCTCTTGGAGCACAAGACGGTGCTTGGCAATATCATCCTGCCCCTCTTGATTCAAAAGGTGGATAAGGCAGAAGCCATTGCCCAAGCAGACGAAATCCTTGCGACCTTCCAGCTGACTGCTATACGGGATAAGTATCCTCATGAACTTAGCGGTGGGATGCGTCAGCGTGTAGCCTTGCTCCGTACCTACCTTTTTGGGCACAAGCTCTTTCTTTTGGATGAGGCTTTCAGCGCCTTGGACGAGATGACCAAGATGGAACTCCACGCTTGGTACCTTGAGATTCACAAGCAGTTGCAGCTAACTACCCTGATCATCACGCATAGTATCGAAGAGGCCCTCAATCTTAGCGACCGCATTTATATCTTGAAAAATCGCCCTGGGCAAATTGTTTCAGAAATTAAACTAGATTGGTCTGAAGACGAAGACAAGGAAGTTCAAAAAATTGCCTACAAACGACAAATATTAGCAGAATTAGGCTTAGATAAGTAGAAAAATAGGGAGTTGGTGAATATTATCCTTTACCAGCGCCCTTTTTCTTTAAAAAAATCAAAAATTTCGGTATAATAGTCAAAGATAGTCAAGGTTCAAAGAAGGAGTTTGATTTACTATGAGATTTAAAAATACATCAGATCATATCGAAGCCTATATCAAGGCGATTTTAGACCAGTCTGGTATCGTGGAATTGCAGCGGAGCCAGTTGGCAGATACCTTCCAGGTTGTACCGAGTCAGATCAACTATGTCATCAAGACACGCTTTACGGAAAGTAGAGGTTACTTAGTTGAGAGCAAGCGTGGTGGTGGAGGCTACATTCGCATAGGGCGGATTGAATTTTCCAGTCATCATGAGATGCTCCGCGATTTGCTTTACTCGATTGGTGAGCGAGTTAGTCAGGAGATCTATGAGGATATTCTCCAGCTTTTGGTGGAGCAGGACTTGATGACCAAGCAGGAAATGACCTTGCTGACTTCAGTAGCAACAGATCGTGTCCTAGGGGAAGAATCCTCAGTTGTCCGTGCCAATATGCTCCGACAGCTATTACAAGAGGTAGATAGAAAAGAGAAGTAAGATGAACTATTCAAAAGCATTGAATGAATGTATCGAAAGTGCCTACATGGTTGCGGGCCATTTTGGAGCTCGATATCTAGAGTCTTGGCATTTATTGATTGCCATGTCTAATCACAGTTACAGTGTGGCAGGTGCGACTTTAAACGATTATCCTTATGAAATGGACCGTTTAGAAGAGGTTGCGTTGGAACTGACTGAAACGGACTATAGCCAAGACGAAACCTTTACGGAATTGCCCTTTTCCCATCGTTTGGAGGTTCTCTTTGCAGAAGCAGAGTATGTGGCCTCAGTGGTCCATGCAAAGGTGCTAGGGACAGAGCATGTATTATATGCAATCTTGCATGATGGCAATGCCTTGGCGACTCGCATCTTGGAGAGAGCAGGCTTTTCTTATGAAGACCAGAAAGATCAGGTCAGAATTGCTGCTCTTCGTCGCAATCTAGAAGAACGTGCAGGATGGACAAGAGAAGATCTCAAGGCTTTGCGTCAACGTCATCGCACAGTAACTGACAAGCAAAATTCCATGGCCAATATGATGGGCATGCCTCAAGCTCAAAGTGGTGGTCTAGAGGACTACACGCATGACCTAACGGAGCAAGCGCGTTCTGGCAAGTTAGAGCCAGTTATCGGTCGAGACAAGGAAATCTCACGTATGATTCAAATCTTGAGTCGGAAGACCAAGAACAATCCTGTCTTGGTTGGTGATGCTGGTGTCGGGAAAACAGCTTTAGCACTTGGGCTTGCCCAGCGTATTGCTAGTGGGGACGTACCAGCTGAAATGGCAAAGATGCGTGTTCTAGAGCTTGATTTGATGAATGTCGTTGCGGGAACACGTTTCCGTGGAGATTTTGAAGAGCGCATGAACAATATCATCAAGGACATCGAGGAAGATGGCAAAGTGATCCTCTTTATCGATGAGCTCCACACCATCATGGGTTCTGGTAGCGGTATTGATTCGACTCTGGATGCAGCCAATATCTTGAAGCCAGCCTTAGCTCGTGGAACTATGAGAACAGTTGGTGCAACCACTCAGGAAGAATACCAAAAACACATCGAAAAAGATGCTGCCCTTTCTCGTCGTTTCGCCAAAGTAACGATTGAAGAGCCAAGTTTAGCTGACAGCATGACCATTTTGCAAGGTTTGAAAGCTACCTATGAGAAACATCACCGTGTACAAATTACAGATGAAGCTGTTGAAACAGCTGTTAAGATGGCGCATCGTTACTTGACAAGCCGTCATTTACCAGACTCTGCCATTGATCTTTTGGACGAAGCGGCATCAACAGTGCAAAACAAATCCAAGAATGTGAAAGCAGACGAATCCGACTTGAGTCCAGCTGACAAGGCCTTGATGGATGGCAAGTGGAAACAAGCTGCCCAGTTAATCGCAAAAGAAGAGGAAGTCCCTGTCTATAAAGACTTGGTAACAGAATCTGAAATTTTGACGACCTTGAGTCGCTTGTCAGGGATTCCAGTCCAAAAACTGACTCAGACTGATGCTAAGAAATACCTGAACTTGGAAGCTGAATTACACAAACGTGTCATCGGTCAAGATCAAGCAGTTTCAAGTATTAGCCGTGCGATTCGCCGCAACCAGTCAGGTATTCGCAGTCACAAGCGTCCGATTGGTTCCTTTATGTTCCTAGGGCCGACAGGAGTCGGTAAGACCGAATTGGCAAAGGCTTTGGCAGAAGTCCTCTTTGATGACGAATCAGCCCTTATCCGCTTTGATATGAGTGAGTATATGGAGAAATTCGCAGCTAGCCGTCTCAATGGAGCTCCTCCGGGCTATGTAGGCTACGAAGAAGGTGGGGAGTTGACCGAGAAGGTTCGCAACAAACCCTATTCCGTTCTCCTCTTTGATGAGGTAGAGAAGGCCCACCCAGATATCTTTAATGTTCTCTTGCAGGTTCTGGACGACGGTGTTTTGACAGATAGCAAGGGACGCAAGGTGGACTTTTCAAATACCATTATCATCATGACGTCAAACCTTGGTGCGACAGCCCTTCGTGATGACAAGACGGTCGGCTTTGGCGCGAAAGACATTCGTTTTGACCAGGAAAATATGGAAAAACGCATCTTTGAAGAGTTGAAAAAAGCTTATCGACCAGAGTTTATCAACCGTATTGATGAAAAGGTGGTCTTCCATAGCTTGGATAGCGAACACATGCAGGAAATCGTTAAGATCATGGTTAAACCATTGATTGCTAGCCTAGCAGAGAAGGGCATCGACTTGAAACTGCAAGCTTCAGCGTTGAAGTTACTAGCAAGCCAAGGATATGATCCAGAAATGGGAGCTCGCCCACTTCGCAGAACACTGCAAACAGAAGTGGAAGACAAGTTGGCAGAACTCCTTCTTAAGGGGGAACTGGTAGCAGGCAAGACTCTCAAGATTGGTGTCAAAGCTGGTCAATTAAAATTTGATATTGCTTAAAAATGGAGAATCAGGAGCAATCCTGATTCTTTTTGTATTTATTTTTATGAAACCAAAGGAAACAAGTTGACAATATGTAAATATTGGTTATAATAAGAATAGATATTAAGATTTGTATAGAATGAAAAAGAGCAGAGTTTCCTGAAATTTCCACCATTTCAATAGAGCCCTGTTTCTTTTTTTGCGTATGAAATGAAAATAATGTAAACCTAGCAAAAGAGTGAATTTTAGATAGGTTAAGAAGGGAAATAGATGAACATTTTAGTTGTAGATGATGAGGATATGATTAGAGAGGGGGTAGCTGCTTTTTTGAGAGAAGAAGGCTATCATGTTATTCTAGCAAAGGATGGGCAGGAGGCTTTGGAGAAATTTCATGAGTTCCCTATTCATCTGATGGTCTTGGATCTGATGTTACCGAAGCGGAATGGATTTGAGGTGTTAAAAGAAATTAATGGAAATCATGATATTCCTGTAATCGTCTTAAGTGCGCTCGGAGATGAGGAAACTCAGATGCAGGTATTTGACCTTTATGCTGATGATCATGTGACAAAACCATTTTCACTGGTGCTCCTAGTCAAACGGATTCAAGCCTTGCTTAGGCGTTACTATGTTGTGGAGGATATTTGGCATTATCAAGATGTGACAGTGGATTTCACATCCTACCAAGCTCGAGTCAAGAACGAGGAGGTTGCAATTAAGCCGAAAGAATTGTTGGTTTTAAAATGTTTGATGCAACATAAGAACCAGGTCTTGAGTAGAGAGCAGATACTCGAGTCTATCTCAAATGATTTTGCAGATTTGCCTCTTGATAGAGTAGTTGATGTTTACATTCGAAATCTTCGTAAGAAGTTGGATCTGGATTGCATTGTAACAGTGAAAAATGCCGGATATAAAATTAGCTTATGATAAAAAACCCTAAATTATTAACCAAATCATTTTTAAGAAGTTTTTCGCTTTTAGGTGCAATCGCTTTGGTCATCCACATTGCCATCTATCTGACCTTTCCTTTTTATTACATTCAGCAAGAGGGTGAGAAGTTTAATGAGAGTGCTACTATTATGAGCAGGTACTTAGAAGGTAAAAATTTTCATGAACTGCCTCGTTTGCTGGAGTCCTATTCGAAGTCTCTTCGCATCTCTGCCCATTTGAAAGATGATGTACTGGACAAGAGAATTTCCCTTGTGCACGATTTGGAAATAAAGGAAGGCAGCCCCACTAACTATATCGTAACGATTGACCGTCAGATTACGACAGCTGATGGTAAAAAGGTAACCATTCAATTTATTCAAGGTGTGGATATTTATAAAGAGGCAACACGGATTATGCTTCTCTATCTCCCTTATACCTTTCTAGCAACGCTTGTATTTGCTTTTCTCTTTTCCTACTTCTATACGAAACGTTTATTGGAGCCTCTCTTTTATATCTCAAAAGTTACAGGTAAGATGCAGGAGTTGGATCATGATATTCGCTTTGATGAAACGCGAAAGGATGAAGTTGGGGAAGTTGGAAAGCAAATCAATGATGTGTATGAAAACTTGCTGACAGTCATTGATGAATCTGAGAGAAGAAATGAACGGATCATCAGGTTGCAAAAGCAGAAAGTTTCTTTTGTTCGTGGAGCGTCACATGAGTTGAAAACCCCTTTAGCCAGTCTTCGAATTATTCTAGAGAATATGCAGTACAATATTGGGGATTATAAAGACCACCCTAAGTATATAGCAAAGAGTATCGATCAAATTGATCAAATGAGCCACTTGCTTGAAGAAGTCTTGGAGTCCTCTAAGTTCCAAGAGTGGACAGAGTGTAGCGAGACCTTGATAGTCCAGACTGTTTTGACGGATGTTTTATCTCGCTATCAGGAATTAGCACGCTCAAGAGGAATAGAAATTGAAAATCAATTGACAGATGCTACTAGGGTCATCATGAGTCTCAAGGCATTGGATAAGGTTTTGACAAACCTGATTAGTAATGCAATTAAATATTCAGATAAAAATGGGCGCGTAGTCCTATCCGAGCAAGATGGCTATCTTTCTATCAAAAATACCTGCCAACCTCTTAATCAAGAAGAGTTGAATCATTTGTTTGATATTTTTTACCACTCTCAAGTTGTTACAGACAAGTCTGAAGGGTCTGGTTTAGGACTCTATATCGTGAATAACATCCTAGAAAGTTATCAAATGTCTTATAGTTTTCTCCCTTATGAACAGGGAATGGAATTTAAAATTTGCTTGCAAGCAGATTAGTTGTATAAAGTAAAAGAACGGAAATCTCTCCGTTCTTTTTTGTTAAAGTTCACATAGGTTTAACATGAGAATATTATTTTAAATATAGAAAAAAGAAAGGATACTGGTATGGTATTAGCGATTATTTTAGTAACCTTCCTCGTTCGATTGATTTTTTTAAAACGTTCGATGGAGAATGAGAAACGAATCCTTAGCAATGGCGGGAAAGAATTTGGAGTTGAGAATACAAAACGACTAACGATGGCTCATATTGTCTTCTATCTCTCCTGCTTTGTTGAAGCAATGGTACATAAGACAAGGTTTGATGGCATGAGCATAGTTGGTTTAGTTTTGCTTATTTTTTCCATGTTGATGTTATTGCTGGTCATTCACTTGTTGGGAGATATTTGGACAGTTAAGCTAATGCTTGTCAATAATCACAAATATGTAGATCATCCTCTCTTTCGAATTGTGAAACATCCCAATTACTTTTTAAATATTCTTCCTGAGTTAGTTGGTTTAGCTTTGGTGAGTCATGCTTACGTAACTTTTATCTTTATTTTTCCTGTCTATGCGGTTATTCTTTATCAAAGAATAGCAGAAGAAGAGAAATTACTGCAAGAAGTTATCATTCCTAATGGAAGAATGAAAGGATAGCGAAAATAATATAGCAAATTTCATATACAATTCATATTGGCAAGATATACTGTAGTTAATTAAAATCGTGGAGGATATAGATATGTTTAAATCAAATCATGAACGAAGAATGCGTTATTCCATTCGTAAATTTAGTGTAGGAGTAGCTAGTGTACTAGTAGCTAGCTTCTTTATGGGGAGTGTTGCTCATGCTGGTGAGATGAACTCGAGTGCCCCCACAAATAGTGCTAAGGTCACTGAACAAACTTCATCTAAGGATAAGGCAGGAGAAAACAAAGAAACTTCTTCTGAAAATAATAAAAAAACAGAACCAGCTAGAGAAACTTTGAAAGATGCAAAAGAAAAATTAATAAAAGAGCTAGCGGAAAGTGACCTTCCTGTAGATAAAAAAGCAGCATATCAGCAGAAAATCGAACAGGCGAATGATACAGGAAGCTTGCTTTCGCTAGATAATGATTTTCACCTAGACTTACTAAAACACCATGAAAAGCAGCATATGGAACAAGAAAGGAAGGAAAAAGAAAATCAATCGAAAGATGAAAACAAGGGAGTTCCTCCGACTAAGGAGAGTTCGGAACAGTCTCACGATACTTCTACAAAAGAGAACACAGGTGCGGTCGCTGAAATTCAAAAACGTTTAAAAGAAGAAATCAGAAAGGGTACTCTACCAACTGAGCGGAAAGATTCCCTGATAAAAGAGATTGAGGGAGAAGATGACCGTGATAATCTAGAAACTTTGGAGAATAGTTATAGAGAGCTGGAAGATACTTTCAAAAAAATCAATGAAGAACTCGACCATCAAAAGAAATTGATTAGCGATATGGCAACTACAAAAGGTATCACCGAAGAGGATAAAAATTCTTTAGTAGGTGAAATCAATAAAATCAAAGAGCGAGTTGTAAATGATTTTAAGAACGAGTCGGATAAATCACTCCAAACGATTAAACAAGAAGTTATTGCTGATCTAGGTAAGTTATTCAAATCTTACAAAGCTTACGTTGAAAAAGAAATTCAAAACTACGTCAATCAACAAGTGGACGAAAACATAAAGGAGAAAAAACTAAACAAAGAAGAAGCAAACGAGGATGCCACAATCAAACAGTTACGCGAGTTGGAAAAAAAGGCGCTTCAGCAACTCGATCAGGCCGCGAAAAACGAAGAGGTGCTGAAGGCTAAAAATAAACTTATCGCAGAAATTGCCAAACTTAAGCCGTCAAACAAATCAACGAAAGAAATACTAACACCTAGAAGTAGCAAAAATACTTCGGAAACAAAAGCTAAAGACAGAGTGAAAGATTATGTCGAGGCTAATATTAATCTTTCTAAATATATGACTGACCTTTTAAATGGGGTTGAGAAGGATCTGAAGTCTGAAGATGAACCTAAATTCAAAGACTTAGTTAAGAAAGTTTTAGAAACTGTCGATAAATATAGAAACGAATTGATTAACGCTAGCACAGAGGACCAGCTGAATCAAATCTTAGAGAAAGCCAAAGGAGAACTAAATTCTACTGTAGAGAATTTCAAAAAAGGGTTAACAAGACCAACTGAGCCTCAAAGAAAGCCTGATATGGAAGGTCATATTCCTCCAACTAAAGATGGGAAATCTCAGACACCGACTGAAGAAACGAAAGAGATAGAATCTTTGAAGAATAAGGCTAAGGAAGAGCTAAAAAAACTAGAGCAAGCTTTGGCTGAAGTGAATAACTATCCAGAGTTACCAGAAAATAACAGTGATTATAAGGTGCAGAAAAAAGATATTTGGAAGGATTCTAAAAAGATTGCTCCTGATAAAATAAAAGCATTTAGAGAACAGTTAGAAAAAGGTTCATACACTGCCAAAACTCTCCAAACGTTTATAGATGACTTTATCTATTATCAAATCCATGCACAAATCGAAAAGATGACAAGACAAGTCGCTTTGTATCGAGAGAAATACGCGAAAATTCCTAGTTTAGAAAAAGAATTTGAATCAGGTATCAAGCAAACATGGAATAAGAATTATGCTACCTTAGAAGGGAAATATCTAGCGGATTACTTTAAGAACGAATTTCTTCCATCCTTTAATAAGATTCAGCAGATTGTGGAACTTCAGAAGGCTATCAGTCAGCTTGAAGAAGAAATGAAGACGGTTCCAGATGGAGCTAAGTTAACAGGAGAAGCTGGTTCTGCTTATGAAAAGGTCAGAAATCGCGCAAGCGAAATCATTAAACAAGGGAAAGAGCTTCTAGAACAAGTAAATATTACAGAAAAGCAGCTAGATACTCAGATAGGAGAGCTTCAGAAGAGCTTATCTGAATTGAAGGTAGCGAAGGCCAACTTAGTGCCAAAGAAAGAAGATAAGAAAGAAATTCCAAAACCAGATATGCAACCAAGTCCTCAACCAGAAGGCAAGAAACCACACACGCCGGCACAACCTGGTACTGAGGATAAAAAGCCATCTACTCCAAAACCAGATATGCAACCAAGTCCTCAACCAGAAGGCAAAAAACCGCAAACACCGACACAACCTGGTACTGAGGATAAAAAGCCATCTGCTCCAAAACCAGGTATGCAACCAAGTCCTCAACCAGAGGGTAAGAAACCGCAAACGCCGGCACACCCCGGTACTGAGGATAAGAAGCCATCTGCTCCAAAACCAGGTATGCAACCAAGTCCTCAACCAGAAGGCAAGAAACCACATACACCGGCACAACCAAAGACACATAAAATCTTTACAGCAGCAGATGGCAAGACGAAGGTCTCAGTAATATTTGATAAACCTACAGATGCTGATAAGTTACATCTCAAGGAAGTAACGACGAAAGAGTTGGCTGATAAAATTGCTCGTAAAACAGGAGGAGGAACAGTTCGTGTGTTTGACTTATCTCTTTCTAAAGGAGGCAAGGAAACTCATGTCAATGGAGAACGAACTGTTCGGCTCGCGCTTGGGCAGACTAGTTCAGATGTTCAGGTCTATCACGTAAAGGAAAATGGCGACCTTGAACGCATTCCTTCTAAAGTTGAAAATGGGCAAGTTGTCTTTAAAACGAACCACTTCAGTTTATTTGCGATTAAGACACTTTCTAAGAATCAAAATGTCACTACACCTAAGCAGACTAAGCCGTCTATCCAAGATAGTCAAACACAGATAGGAGAGAGCCAAACTGGAAAATTCCAGAATAAAGAAGTTAATCATAAACCATTGGCTACTGAAAATGAAACAGTGGCAAAAGGAAATTCTACATCAGCAACTGAGAAGAAATTACCATCTACAGGAGTGGCGTCTAATCTAGTTCTTGAGATCCTTGGTCTCCTTGGTTTGATTGGAACTTCATTCATCGCGATGAAAAGAAGAAAATAATGATTCAGTTTTTTAAAAATATCCACTTTCGATATTTAGCATTTGATTGGTTAACCATTGAAGATCCTAAAGATTTTACTTATAATTGGTATCTAATAATTATAAGTCATTTCATATAGAGATGAATCTAAGATATAAAAAGAGAAGGCTAGTGAACCGCAAAAGTTAGAGTTTTTATGTCCAACTTTTGAGGGGCAGTATAAAGATGGCCTTCTCTTTTTTTGTTACCTTTTTATAAAAAACGATAAAAAACTATTGACAAAACGAAAATATAGTATATAATAAAAACACAGAAAACAAAAATATTAAAAATTATAAAAAGGTAAAACGTTTATGAAAAAGAAAACAGCAGTGGTATTTGGAACCTTCGCACCTCTCCATCAAGGGCATATCGATCTGATTCAGCGAGCGAAGCGCCAGTGTGACCAGGTCTGGGTAGTCGTTTCAGGCTACGAGGGAGATCGAGGTGAGCAGGTAGGTTTAAGTCTTCAAAAACGATTTCGCTATATCCGAGAGGCTTTTCGTGATGACGAGTTGACCTCTGTCTGCAAGCTGGATGAAACCAACCTTCCCCGTTACCCTATGGGCTGGCAGGAGTGGTTGGACCAGATGTTAGCGGAGATTTCCTATGATGAAACCCAGCAAGAACTGACTTTCTTTGTGGGAGAAGAAGAATACCAGCAAGAACTAGCTAAACGTGGATTTGGCACCGTCTTGCAAGAAAGAAAGTTTGGTATCTCAGCGACTATGATTCGAGAAAATCCAAGCAAATATTGGAAATACATCGCTCAACCCTTCCGTCGTCAGTTTACCAAGAAAGTCTTGATCATGGGAAGTGCCAGTAATGGGAAGACCACTCTGGCCAAGGATTTGGCAAGGTATTACGATGCGCCCGTTAGTCTGGAATACGCGCGTGAGTACCAGATCAAAAACAATGTCCGCGATGATGAATTGACTCCAAAGGATTACTACTATCTCCTTTTAGGGCAGTATGACCAGACCTCAAAACTAATCGATAGCAATGCCAATCGAGGCCTTGTGATAGCCGATACCAACTCCTTGGTAACCAAGGGCTACTATGATTATTACATGGAGACTGAGGATCAAGAGGACTTATCAGGAGAAACCTTTGACAATCTCTTTGCCTCTATCTTGGCCAAGGAAAAATGGGACTTGATTCTCTTTGTGCAACCTGTGGGTTCCTATGTCAATGACGGATTTAGAGATATGACCATGGCAGAAGACCACATTCGCTACAGTTTTTCCCAGCATTTGGACCAGATGAGGGAGCGATACTTAACCACCATTCCACTAGTTTATCTAGCGGAGGATTATCTAGGCAATTATGAAGCAGCCAAAGTGGCTATTGATGCCATTTACCAAGCAGATTAGGAGAAAAATATGAAAAAACTAACTGAAAAAATCAAACAATTTATCGAAAACTTTAAAAATGTCCATGCCGAAGCTCGCAAGATTGGTTTTGCAGGAATCATGCGCTTGCTCTGGAAAGATCTCTTTGTCGGTCGCAGTCTTTTCCAGTGGTTGTATCTCATCGCCCTGTCAAGTGTTCCCTTGATCTTGGAGTTTACACAAAATACGGAAAGCCATGACTGGCTTAGCTTGTTTGCATCCTGGACTGGGATTGTCTGTGTTATCTTGGTAGCAGAAGGGCGTGCAAGCAATTATCTCTTTGGGGCTATTAACTCAGAAATCTACTTGATCTTGGCCATGAATGCGACTTTTTATGGAGAAGTTTTGACGACTGTTTACTTCTTTGTCATGCAGCCGATTGGTCTCTATGCTTGGTTGTCCAATCGTATCAATGAACAGGAAAAACCAGAAGAATCTCACTTTGAAGCTAAGAAATTATCTGTTCTTGACTGGCTCAAGTACTTGGTCTTGACTGCCATTGTCTGGATTGGTATGGGCTTGGCTTATCAAAGTATCAATAGCGCTCGTCCTTTCCGTGATAGTGTTACCGATGCGACCAATGGTGTCGGTCAGCTCTTGATGACACGTCTCTACCGTGAGCAATGGATTTTCTGGATTGCAACCAATCTCTTTAGTATCTATCTCTGGTGGGGTGAAAACATCCATATCCAAGGTATGTACTGGGTTTACACACTCAACAGTCTAGTGGGTTGGTACCAATGGACTAAGGCGGTTCGAAAGGAGGCATAAGATGGCAGACATAAAGATTCCAGAAGGGATGACGGAAAAAGAATATTTTGAAATTCATGCCAGTCAGGAGGAGTTTTTAGACTGGTACTACAAGCAGGAACTCCCTCAATATGAAAAACCAAGTGTGACAGTGGATATGGTAGCCTACTGCTTTGTCGAAGGAAAGATCAAACTCCTGCTGATTCGTCGCAAGGCTCACCCTTATCAAAACTGTTTGGCCTTAGTTGGAGGCTTTATGGACAAGGGAGAAGATGCTGCACATGCCTGCCAGCGTGAGGTGAGTGAAGAAGTCAATCTCGATCTACCTTTGGAAAAAATCGAGCAATTGATGACCGTATCGACCCCTGGGCGTGATCCACGGGGCTGGACAGTGACCATTGCCCACTTGGTGTACCTACCTAGTCGTGCCTTAGACCTCGTTCAGGCAGGTGACGATGCTAAGGATGTCGTTTTCGTAGATGTCGATTTCCAGACAGGCAAATGCTTCCTAGAGGGAGTGAAGCTGGACGAGCAGGCCTTCGCCTTTGACCATTATGCCATTATCCAAGAATCCATCAAACGAATCCAAGGCCGTCTCGACTGGAACCCGACCTTCCTCTATCTGCTGGAGGAGGAGTTTACTGTTTACGAAGGAACCGAACTGGTCAATCTCATCAATCCCGGTCGCCCCATCGTCAGCAATAACTTTCTCGTAAAATACGGAGAATATGTAGAAGAAGTCGGGCTCAAACGAGTACCTAAAAAGAAACCGAGAAAAACCTATCGATTGAAATAAAAAGTGAGGCCGGGACAAAGTTCCCGACCTCTTTATTTATCATCATTTTTATGAATGGCTATCTTTCTTAGAATTACACAAGAGCGATGCAAAAAATAGGACTCTAATCTAAAAAAATTTCTATTTTTTCGTTTCGATTACGAATTGAAATAGTGGAGGGAACAATTTTTAAAATAGGTCCTCTAAATAGTTGACAGATTCAAGGTATAATGTTACAATTATATTACAAAAAGATTTCTTAATATTTCAAAAATGTTACAAAGGAGTAGAAAAATGAAAAAGAAAACCTATATCAAATTGATGGCAGCGACTGTATTGGCTTCTACCTTGCTACTGGGAGCTTGTGGAAATAAGAATGAAACCACTCAAACCAGCAGCTCTGCAAAAACAAGTCAGTCATCAAGTTCCAAAGCAGCATCTTCTAGCAAAGAAAGTAAGACCCAAAAATCTTCAAGCTCAGCTTCATCTGAAAAGGCACAGGCATCTTCTGGTCAGTCTTCTACAACGGCAGATCGGTCACAAGCGAAACCAGCACCTGAATCAAGACAAGAACAAGTAGCTCCTAGTCAACCAGCCCCTTCTCAGGCTCCGTCAACCCAGCAAGGTTCTCAAGCCCAGTCTAACCAGTCAGGCTATGATCCAACAACTGACCGCAAACTTCAAGACAAGCAAGCTGAACACAACAAACGCTACAAGGGTGTTTTAACCATGGTAGATGGTGATTTCTCAGCAGCTGCAGGCAACTGGAAGGGAGCGAATGGCGAAACTATTACGGTTTCATCAGGGGGCCAATTTACAGTAGAAACTGCAGAAGGAAATAAAGAAAACTACTCTATTAGAGGCTACTCTTACACTCTTGATGATGGCAAGTATAATGCTAAAATCGGAGGAGGAAAAATCATCCAAATTACAACAGGTGCGGATGGTAAAGTTTCAAGCGTTGCCTTGATTCAATAATAAAATTTTGTGTTTTGACTCTTACTAGAAATCGTTCTGTAAAAGAGTGAGTCAACTGTTTTTCACTTAGTTTCTCCAAGAGAAAGTGGTATAATAAAAAAATCAAAGGAAAACGAGTGATAATACATGGCGGATAAATTAATCTTACCTCAAAACACACGACTGATGGGAGTATTTCTTGGATTTGTAGGTGGTTCTTTGGATGTGTTTTGCCATATTCAATACCATAGTTTGGTAGCGACACAGACAGGGAATATTCTCCTACTGATATCTGATTGGCACGACTCAAATGTCATTAATACGATGCTACGATTCTGCTCCATTATTTTCTTTTCTCTAGGATTTCTGTTTGCATTGCACATGAAAGAATACCGTAAAACGGCTTACTGGCGGGTTAAGATGCTGCTCCCTTTATTTATTGGAACTCTTATTCTACCTTTCTTTTCACGATTTCCTCTATTAGAAGTTCCTTTCATCGCTTTTGGAACAGGAATGATGATGTTAACATTTACGGGCAGTTTGATTGAAGATCAACCCTATGTCATTTTTATGACGTCTGGAAATTACCGAAAGATGTTGACCGCTTTGTATCGCATTGCTAGAAGAGAAGGAAATATCCAAGAATACCGCCGTCAGGCCTTAAATTATGGGATTGTTGTGGGAAGTTTCATAGTGGGCGCAATCAGCTTGGCTGTATTGATGCATTTTCTTCATGAATGGTCTATATGGATTGTCAGCCTCAATTTGTTTTTGATTATGTCCTACTATATAGCTAGAGTGAAGCAATTAGATTTACAAGATGAAAACATATAAAAAACGGCAAGACTCATTTTTGAGCTTTGCCGTTTTTGTGAGTTGTAGATGTGAGACTATGCTTTGTCTAGTTGCAAGAGGGCCTCAATCTCTGCAAGAGTGCTAGCTTGTGAAATGGCTCCACGAAGCTTGGCTGCGCCAGATGTACCACGAAGGTAGTGAGGAGCGAGACCACGGAATTCACGGACTGCAATTTTTTCTCCTTTGAGGCTAATTAAGCGTTTTAAGTGTTCGTAGGCGATTTTCATCTTATCTTCAAAGGTCAAATCAGGAAGGATTTCTCCTGTTTCAAAGTAGTGGTTGATTTGATTGAAGAGGTAGGGATTTCCCATGGCTGCTCGGCCAATCATAACTGCGTCAGCACCAACTTCTTCGATGCGTTGTTTAGCATCTTGAACTGTACGGATGTCACCGTTGGCGATAAATGGAATCTTGGTCAAAGCTTGAGCAACCTTGTGAAGGGTCTCAAGATCAGCGTGACCAGTATACATTTGCTCACGGGTACGTCCATGCATGGCAAGGGCCGAAACACCAGCAGCCTCAGCGGCGAGAGCATTCTCAACTGCTAGGGAAGGGTCAGACCAGCCGGTGCGCATTTTGACAGTTAGGGGGATATCAAGGACAGATTGGACCTTGTTGATAATAGAGTAGATCTTGTCTGGATCCTTGAGCCACATAGCACCAGCTTCGTTCTTCACGATTTTGTTAACTGGGCAGCCCATGTTGATATCGACGATATCGGTCTTGGTGTTTTCTTGGATGAATTCTGCTGCGCGTGCGAGGCTGTCTTCATCACTACCAAAGAGTTGGATAGAAACGGGATTTTCGCCTTCATCGATGTGAAGCATATGCAGGGTTTTTTCGTTGTTGTATTGGATTCCCTTGTCAGAGACCATTTCCATGACAACGAGTCCAGCTCCGAGCTCTTTTGCGATGGTACGAAAGGCTGAGTTGGTGACACCAGCCATGGGTGCTAAAACGGTACGATTGGGAATCTCAACATTGCCAATCATAAAAGGTGTATTAAGATTTGTCACGAATGAGTTCCTCCAGGTCGTTTTCATCAAAGTTGTAAGTTGTTTGGCAGAATTGGCAAGTGATTTCTGCCCCGTGGTCTTCCTCTTTCATTTCCTCTAAGTCTGAGCTTGGAAGGCTGGCAAGAGCGTTCATAAAACGGTCTTTGCTGCAGTCACATTGGAAACGGATTTCTTCTTCGGAAAGTCGTTTGTAGGATTCGTAGCCGTAGATAGCCTTGAGAAGGGCTTCGATATGGTCGTCGCTTTCTAGAAGAGTTGAAATGGCTGGCATTTCTTGGATGCGTTTTTCAAAGCGGGCAATCTCTTCTTCCTTGGCCCCTGGCAATACTTGGAGAAGGAAGCCACCTGCAACCTTGACTTTGTCATCTTTATCCAAAAGAACATTGAGGCCGACGGCTGAAGGAGTTTGTTGACTTTCGGTCAGGTAGTAGGCCAAGTCTTCACCGATTTCTCCAGAGATGAGAGGAGTCATAGAGTTGTAAGGATTTCCAGTACCATAGTCTGTGATAACGAGAAATTGGCCATTGCCGACAAAAGGTCCGACTAGGACTTCACCAGTTGCAGTTTTTTTGATATCTACACCGGGGTTTTGAACGTAGCCTTTGACATTTCCCTTGGTATCTGCGACAGTGATGATGGCACCGAGAGAGCTCGTTCCAAGAACTTTTACAGTAATCTTGGTATCTCCTTTTTCATTGGCTGCGAGAATCTGGCTAGCGATAAGGGTGCGACCAAGTGCAACAGTTGAACTGGCTTGAGTTTGATGTTTTTCTTGAGCAGTGCGGACGGTTTCCGTGCTATCAAGGACAAAAGCACGAAAGGCTCCGCTTTCTGATATAGTTTTAATAATCTTATCCATACCTTCTATTTTAGCATAAAAATGCCCAAAGGGGGAGCCGTGTGTTTGCTGTTTCTGTGGGATAATGACGAGGAAATCAGCTTTGAATTCAAAAGCAACTATTTTTGAAAGGGCTTGAGATGGGAAGCTCAGGCTCTTTTTCATTGAGTATAACTTCTTAGTGCTAGCCAACAACGATAATAATAATTCCTTCAAAGAATAGGAACAATAAAGGCAGTAGTTTTTGATTTTTCATGTGAAATACCTCATTTTTATTTTTTTCTATTTTATGCTAAAATGTTAAAAATCAAAAATTATTCCCATATATGCTTATTGGAGGTGTATAATGAAAAAATTTGGAGAAATTTTTAAAATGATTCGAGAATCTAGAGGATTACGACTAAAAGATGTTGCAAAGGCTGGTATATCAGTGTCCCAGCTATCTCGATTTGAAAAAGGAGAGACAGATTTAACCATTTCAAAATTTACGGCTATTTTAGATGAAATTAACATGCCTATTGATGAATTTATGTATGCTGTTCATGATTTTCATCGTGATGAACTGAACGAACTCTTATCAAAGGTTAGGCACTTTGTATCAAATCACGATGTTGATGGGTTGAAAAAATTACTTTATTCTCAGATGGAGTCAGATCCTAAACAGGAGAAATTTCATAAGTTTAATATCATTTTATTAAAAATTCGTTTACAAGATTTATCGGGAGAAGCTTATTATTCTAGTGATGATTTATCTTATCTAACTGATTATCTCTTTAGTATAGAATATTGGGGATACTATGAATTATTAATTTTTTCAAATACTCTAGATGTCCTAAAACATGATGTTTTCATGGTTTTGGCTAGAGAGATGTCTAGACGTTCAGACTTTTATAAAGAAATTCCTAATAACAGAAGATTGATTTCGTCTATGTTATTAAACGGCTACATTACATGTATTGAAAGAGGAAAATTTCTTGATGCTTTGTATTTTGAAAAGCGACTAAACCAATGCTTTTTCACTGAAACTGAAATTTATGAGCGATTGGTATTCCAGTATGCCCAATATCTATATCGCTATAAAAAAGAGACGGATTGCAAAGCAATTATTGAAATGAGGAAGTGTATTGGAGCAATGAAATTAGCGGGAAGTAACCACTTAGCAAAGACTTATGAAAGGCACTTAGAAAAAATTTTAGCAAGTAAAAAGTAATACGCAGATATGGGAAAGGAAGTATCTCGAAATAATATTTTGGTAGAATTGTCTTTAGAAATTTCAATTACGGTTGTTTTATCAGTTCATTGTATTTGAGCGATAGGATTTTTCGAAGTTGTCTCCATAATTATGAATTTTGAGGTATTTAATATGCAAGTTCTATCTCCATATATTTTAAGAAAGAAAAGTGAAACAGGAGAATTATTTTTCAATAGTAACATAATCATTCTTAATAAACAGCATCATATATAGATTAATTAAATTATTGTATAGTCTCAGTTGGAGTTAATTTGTTTATAACTTTTAGACTGAGGCTTTTATATCTATTCGCTTTCTTTTAGATAGGCTTATTTATGAAATTTCTAAAATATATTAAAACTAATATTTTTATCTATTTTTTAATAGGAGTACTTTTGAATAGCGGGATGGCTTTAATAAAGCCATTGTTATTGGATAAGCTATTGAATATTCGTGAAGAGCAACTTACAATTGGTACAATTTCATACTTTGTTTTATATGGCCTGTGTCTGCACCTATTTTTTTATAGCACAATGTTGCTAGCAAATTTTGTCGGTAATAATCTGCAGCGTCATCTGCAAATTCGTTTAAAAGATCAGCTTATTAGGAAACTATTTTTAAAAGAAAACGTTGTATATGATGAAAAAGTTTCAATTGTTACACAAGATATGGAATTGCTCTATAATCGCTTCTTTTTACCCTTGGATATGATAGTTGGAAGAGTTTTTATACTTTGTACAACGATTGTTTTTATTTTGGTGCAAAATTTTTGGCTTGGTCTTGTTTTTATCGTATTCTCTTTTCTTCGACCATTACCTCAATGGATAATGAATAATCGTTTAATGAAAAGTGGTGCAAATTTTTCGGAAATGCAAAAAGCTTTTCATCTATCTGTAGGAGATTTTTTTAAGGGAGCAGATACGATATATTTTTATGGCGCTAGTAAAGAAAACTTTGCTGAGATGAGAAAAAACAACGAGTGTTACGAGAATGCTCGTTGGAAAAATGAATGGACTAGCAATGTCGTTTATTTTTTCAATGGCCCTTTAGAATTCCTTAGTCAGGTACTACCTCTTGCACTTGGCCTTTTATTACAAAAGAGTGGTATAGAGTTAACAACAGCTAGTTTGGTCTCTATGTATATAGCTACAATGAATCTTAGCGGACCTATTCAAAGAATTATGTATAGCATATCTGATATACAGCGATCGCAAACAGTGAAAGAAAAAATATTTTCATTATTGGAAGAATCTTGTTTAGAAACATCATATCCGATAGTCAAATCTTTAGCTGAGCTAGTTTTGGAGGGCGTTTCAAAACAGTTTGGAGAGCAAGTGCTCTTTTATGATTTGTCACTTAGATTAACTAAGCCAAGTAAAGTTTTAATAAAGGGAGCTAGTGGTACCGGAAAGTCAACTCTCCTACAATTGGTAGCAGGAAAGATAAGTCCGAATAGTGGTAGAATTATCGTACGTGATAAAACAGGCCGAGAATTTACTCATTATCAAGGGAATGTCGCTTATATTTCTCAGAATCCATTTTTCAGACATGGGACAATCCGAGAAAATTTAACATTAGGACAGGAGATTTCAGATAAAGAATTACTCTGTTGCCTAGAACAAGTTGACTTAACGAATGAAATCACCAATATTTTAGATTATCAACTGATAAATAATGGAGAAAACATTTCAGGTGGACAACGTTTACGACTTGAATTAGTTCGCTGTCTACTTCGAAAAAAAGACATTGTGTTGGCGGATGAGGTTACATCATCCTTAGACAAGGATAATGCATATCAAGTGCGCCAATTACTTTTGCAGTTGCCCATCATTTTGATTGAAGTTGCTCATCATATTGATTCAGAAACGGTTTATAATCAAGTAATTGATTTGGGAAAATATAGAATAAAATAAATAGACTTGTTCGGCACCCCACCAGCCATCAAGAACACAGTATCTAACTTGATTAGTGAAATCCTTGGAATTTTTGTTCTGGTGTTGACAATCTTTGCTTTGGGACTCTATGACCTTCAGTTGCAGTAGGAACTTTGACTGTTGGCATCGGGCTTGCACTAGGTGGGACAACTGGTTATGCCTTGAACCCAGCTCGTGACCTTGAACCTCATATCATGCACAGCATCTTGCCGATTCCAAATAAGGGAGACGGAGACTGGTCTTATTCTTGGATGCCTATTATGGGACCTATCCTCGGCGCGGCCTTAGCAGTCCTTGTGTTTTCACTTGTCTAAGATAAAAGAGCAATTTGCAACAGAGTTTGAGATGGAATTCTCAGGCTCTTTTTTGATGGTAAAAACATTAACATTTTAATTTATCTTAAAATAACCTAAAACGAACTTTTAAGTTATGGTAAACAGTTGAAAAAAAGGTTGATAAAGTGGTAAAATGTTAGGAAGATAAGTTACTAATAGTGCGTATTTGTATTTGATAGAAATGATATATTAATGGATAGCTTATGAAAAAACAACGAAATCTGCATGTATTCTTAGGCCGAACGGCCCTATATTTTGTAATCTTGCTTGGCCTGCTTTATTTTTTTAGTTACCTTGGGCAGGGACAAGGTGGCTTTATTTATAATGAGTTCTAGTTTAAAGGAGAAAAGGAACAGTGTCTAATAAACCGATAAAAGATATGATTGAAACGATTGAGCACTTTGCTCAAATACAACCAACATATCCTGTCTATAATGTTTTAGGTCAAGAGCATACTTATGGTGATCTGAAGGCTGATTCAGATAGTTTAGCTGCAGCTATCGATCGACTTGGCTTGCCTGAGAAATCACCAGTCGTCGTTTTTGGTGGTCAGGAATATGAGATGTTGGCTACCTTTGTAGCACTGACTAAGTCAGGTCATGCCTACATTCCAATTGACAGCCATTCGGCCTTGGAACGAGTTTCTGCTATCGTAGAAGTTGCAGAGCCAAGTTTGATTATTGCTATCTCAGATTTTCCATTGGAGCAAGTCTCTACGCCAATGATGACTTTAGCTCAGGTTCAAGAAGCCTTTGCTCAAGGGGATAGCTATGAGATGACGCATCCAGTCAAGGGAGATGATAATTACTACATCATCTTTACTTCTGGTACGACCGGTAAGCCTAAGGGGGTGCAGATTTCCCATGACAATCTCCTCAGCTTTACCAACTGGATGATTACAGATAAGGAATTTGCGACGCCAAGTCGTCCGCAAATGCTGGCTCAGCCTCCTTATTCTTTTGACCTATCTGTTATGTACTGGGCGCCAACCTTGGCACTAGGTGGTACGCTTTTCGCTCTTCCTTCAGCCATTACTCAGGACTTCAAAAAACTCTTTGCGACGATTTTTTCATTGCCAATCGCTATCTGGACATCAACGCCTTCCTTTGCAGATATGGCCATGTTGTCAGAAGACTTCAATAGCGAGAAAATGCCGGGAATCACGCATTTCTACTTTGATGGTGAAGAATTGACGGTCAAAACAGCTCAAAAACTGCGCGAACGTTTCCCAAATGCCCGTATTATCAATGCTTACGGTCCAACAGAAGCGACAGTAGCCCTATCAGCTGTTGCTGTAACAGAAGAGATGTTGACGACTCTCAAACGCCTTCCAATCGGCTATACCAAGGCTGATTCTCCAACCTTTGTCATTGATGAGGAAGGTAAGAAACTGCCAAATGGTGAACAGGGAGAAATCATTGTTTCTGGACCAGCTGTTTCAAAAGGCTATATGAACAATCCTGAAAAAACGACAGAAGCTTTCTTTGAGTTCGAAGGTCTTCCAGCCTACCACACAGGGGATGTAGGAACCATGACAGAGGAGGGCTTGCTTCTCTATGGCGGACGCATGGACTTCCAAATTAAGTTTAATGGCTATCGCATTGAGCTTGAAGATGTCTCTCAAAACCTCAACAAGTCTCGCTTTATTGAGTCGGCTGTTGCTGTTCCACGTTATAACAAAGACCACAAGGTACAAAATCTGCTGGCCTATATCATCCTAAAAGATGGTGTTCGTGAACAGTTTGAACGCGATATCGATATTACCAAGGCTATCAAGGAAGACTTGGTAGATATCATGATGTCCTATATGATGCCGTCTAAGTTTCTCTATCGAGACAGTTTACCACTAACGCCTAATGGTAAAATTGATATCAAGGGCTTGATTAACGAGGTAAACAGTAGATGATGGAGCTTTATAAACAGCTACCTCATTTGGAACCTTATGGTGATCTTCAGTACTTTTTATACGTAATTGTTGCGACTTTACCTATCTTCATCGGTCTTTTTTTCAAGAAACGTTTTGCCTTGTACGAGGTGCTTGTTAGTCTCTTCTTTATCGTCACCATGTTGATCGGTGGAAAGACTGATCAAATAAGCGCTCTTATCCTTTATGTTATCTGGCAAGTACTGCTTGTATCTTTCTACAAAAGGTACAGGAAACAACGGGATAGTAAATGGATATTTTACCTGGTTAGCTTTCTATCCCTATTGCCTATCGTCTTTGTGAAAGTATCTCCTGCTATTCATGGACCTCAATCTTTGCTTGGATTTTTAGGGATTTCTTACTTGACCTTTCGTGCAGTTGGGGTTATCGTTGAGTTGAGAGACGGTGTCATCAAGGATTTAACGATCTGGCAATTCTTGCGTTTTCTTCTCTTTATGCCGACTTTCTCAAGTGGTCCCATTGATCGTTTTAAACGCTTCAATGCAAATTACGAGACCATTCCTGAGCGGGATGAGCTGATGGATATGCTAGAAGAGGCTGTCAAGTATATCATGCTTGGCTTCCTTTACAAGTTTATCTTGGCCCATGTTTTAGGAGAGATATTACTGCCTCCGCTGAAAAATTTGGCCTTACAGACAGGTGGTTTCTTTAACCATTATGCTCTGGCGGTGATGTATACCTTTGGTCTAGACTTGTTCTTTGACTTTGCGGGCTACTCTATGTTTGCCTTAGCCATTTCAAACTTGATGGGTATTCATAGTCCCATTAACTTTAACAAGCCCTTTTTGTCTAGGGATTTAAAAGAGTTTTGGAATCGCTGGCACATGAGTCTGTCTTTCTGGTTTCGTGACTTTGTCTTTATGCGGATGGTTATGATCATGACCAGAAAGAAGATTTTTAAAAATCGCAATGTGACCTCAAGTGTAGCCTATATCCTCAATATGCTGATTATGGGGTTTTGGCATGGTGTGACCTGGTACTACATCGCCTATGGACTTTTTCATGGGATTGGACTGGTTATCAATGATGCTTGGGTTCGTAAGAAAAAGGCGCTCAATAAAGAACGGAAAAAAGCTGGGAAGGGTTCCTTACCTGAGAATCGCTGGATTCAGTTGCTTGGCATGGTTGTCACCTTCCATGTCGTGATGGTTTCATTCTTAATCTTTTCTGGATTTTTGAATGATTTATGGTTTAAAAAATAAAAGGATATAAAAAATGGATATCAAATCAGAAGTTATTGAAATTATTGATGAGTTGTTTATGGAAGATGTTTCTGACATGATGGATGAAGATCTTTTTGATGCCGGTGTCTTGGATAGCATGGGAACGGTTGAATTGATTGTTGAGATTGAAAACCGTTTTGACATTCGTGTTCCAGTGACGGAGTTCGGTCGTGATGACTGGAATACGGCTAATAAAATCGTAGCAGGTATCACGGAGTTAAAGAATGCTTAAACGCTTGTGGCTGATCTTCGGTCCTATCTTCATTGCTGGATTTTTGGTTCTTCTACTCATCTTTTTTTATCCAAGTACAACAAGCCATAATCTGACGGAGGAGAAGTACTCGGCGGCTTCTGTTAGTACAGAGAGCTTTAAAGAGAGAAGCCAAAAAGTGAGGGCCCTTACGGATCCAAATATGCGTTTTATTCCTTTTCTAGGGTCAAGTGAATGGGTTCGGTTTGATAGTATGCATCCTGCTGTTTTAGCAGAAAAATACAATCGTCCCTATCGTCCTTATTTTCTAGGTCAGGCAGGAGCAACCTCTCTCATCCAATATTTTGGATTACAACAAATCTTGCCGGAAATAGAGAACAATCAGGCGGTATTCGTTATTTCACCTCAGTGGTTTACGCAATCAGACGTTGATTCTTCAGCTTTTCAGAGTTATTTTAATAGTGACCAGTTGACAGCTTTTTTGGAAAATCAATCTGGTGACACTGCGACTCAGCATGCAGCTATTCGTTTGTTAAAACAGAATCCGGGTGTGGCATTGAGAGGAATTGTTCAAAAGCTATCGAAAGGCGAGGAATTGTCAGAGATTGATCGAGCTACTATTGATATCTTTGCACGATTCAACGAAAAACAATCCTCTCTCTTTGGACAATTTTCTATTCGAGGAAAACTCAAATACAAGGAACATGTGGAAAATTATTTAAAAGATCTTCCAGATCAGTTTTCGTATGATGAGTTGGAGAAAATCGCTCGTAAGGATGCAGAGGCAAATACGACCAATAATGATATGGGGATGGAAAATCAGTTTTATAATACTCGGGTGAAAAAAGATCTAAAAAAATGGGAGGGGTCTCAAAAGAATTACAGCTTCCTCAAGTCAACGGAGTACAATGATCTACAGTTGGTACTCAATCAATTTGCAAAATCGAAGGTCAATGTGCTCTTTGTCATTCAACCGGTCAATAAGAAATGGATGGAATACACAGGCCTTAGCGAAGAGATGTACCAGCATGCTGTGGAAAAAATTCGTTACCAGCTAGAAAGTCAGGGATTCACCAATATTGCCGACTTTTCAAAAAATGGAGGGGACCCTTATTTTGTTAAGGATACCATTCATATAGGTTGGTTGGGTTGGTTGGCTTTTGATAAGGTTGCCAATCCCTTCTTGACGGATCCAAAACCAGCTCCAGACTACAAGATGAATGACCGCTTCTTTAGTGAGGACTGGGCAAGCTATGATGGGAACATCAAAGATTTCCAATAAAATCAGATAAAAGTTTGGGATTTGAACCCAAGCTTTTTTTGTTTAAATAGCGAATGTTTTAGATGAAAATAAGTCAAAAGTTTCAAATTTTCTAGAAATATCGTATAATATAAAGGAAAAAAGAAAAGGATTTCAAAATGAATAAACGTTCTTTGTTACCTGTCTTATCGACAGCTCTATTAGCCCCAGCCTTTTTAGCTGGACAAGTCTATGCTGAAGAAGCAACAACTCCTGCAGAAAGTTCAGCTGTTGTAGCGACTCCTGCCACGTCGGAGACTCCTACTTCTGTGTTGAACCCTGCAGCGCCAGCAACTCCAACAAATGAGGTAGAGACTCCAGCAACCGTTGCATCTGCAGAAGATCCGGCAGTTCCTGTTGAATCTACTAAAAGCGAAGAAAAGGACACCGTTATCTTACATACTAATGATGTTCATGGTCGTATCGTAGAGGAAAAGGGAGTAATTGGAGATGCTAAGCTAGCAACTGTCATTGAGCAGGAGCGTGCGAAATCAAATCAAAATACTCTGGTTGTTGACGCGGGAGACGCTTTCCAAGGTTTGCCGATTTCCAACTCTACTAAGGGTGAAGCGCGTGCTGAAATTCTCAATCAGATGCAGTATGATGCCATGGCAGTAGGAAACCATGAGTTTGACTTTGGTCTTGATGAAGTTAAAAAATACAAGGAAATCTTGAAATTCCCATTACTTAGCTCGAATACCTATGTCAATGGAGCTCGTCTTTTTGAAGCTTCTACAATTGTTGATAAAGATAAGACTGTGGAAGGTGATGAATTTGTTGTAATCGGTGTGACAACACCGGAAACTGCTACAAAAACCCACCCTAAAAACATTAAAGGGGTAACTTTTACAGATCCAATCTCTGAAGTCAATAAGGTTATCGAAGAAGTTCAAGCCAAGGCTCGTGCAGAAGGTAAGGATTACAAACACTATGTTGTGCTCGCTCACTTGGGTGTAGATACCACAACTCCAGTCGAGTGGCGTGGTTCAACCTTGGCAGAAGCTCTATCTAAAAATCCTCGTCTCAAAGGCAAACGTGTGACAGTTATTGATGGGCATTCTCATACAGTAGCTTCCACTACTTATGGCGACAATGTTACCTATAACCAAACAGGAAGTTACCTTCATAATGTTGGGAAGGTTATCTACAAATCACGTCAGCTTTTGGGCAATCCTACGTTGATTGTAGCTGCTGACGCCAAGAAACTGGCTGCCAATCCAAAAGTTGAAAAACTAGTCAAAGATATTAAACAAAAATACGACGCTGAAAATGCTGTTGAAGTCGTTTCAAACAGCCCTGTAGAACTCAACGGTGATCGTGAAAATGTTCGAGTCCGTGAAACCAACCTCGGAAACGTCGTAGCAGACTCTCTCTATCAGTATGGTCAAACAGGATTTAGCCATCCGACAGACATCGCGGTGACAAATGGTGGTGGCTTGCGTGAAACCATTGCAAAAGGGAAACCGATTACGAAAGGAAATGTCATTGCCGTTCTTCCGTTTGGGAATACCATCTCACAAATCCAAGTGACAGGGCAACAAGTTTTGGATATGTTTGAAAAATCACTCGGATCTATCTTGCAGGTCGATAAGGATGGCAAGAAGGTCTTGGATGAGAACGGGCAACCATTGTTAGAGCCAAGTGGTGGTTTCTTGCAAGTTTCGGGTGTGAAGGTCTACTATGATACCAACCTCCCATCAGGAAAACGTGTCTTGGCCATCCAGGTTAAAAACCGTGCAACAGGTCGTTATGAACTACTGGACCTCGCAAAAACGTACTATCTTGCAACCAATGATTTCCTAGCTGCGGGTGGTGATGGCTACACTATGTTGGGTGGCGCGCGTGAAGAAGGTCCATCTATGGATGCAGCCTTTGAAGAGTATCTGAAAACCGCTGATTTGACCCAGTATGAAAAGATCAATCCGAACTCACGGACGATTTCTGTGGATTCTAAAAACTTTAGTCTACCAGTAGAAACGTCTCAAACGAATGCGGCTGCTAATGATGCGACTACAAATGTGCCATTGACTTATGAGGTGGCAAGTCAATTTAGCAAGAAGGCAGTTGTCTCAGAAAAGGCCCTCCCAAATACAGGAAGCGAACAATCCATCTTCTTGCTCTTGATGGGAATGGTAGCTGGTTTGGCAGGTATCTTATCGAGTCGAAAACCAAAGCTAAAATAGGTTAAATTTTACATCTAGAAGAGTCAAGGGAAACGTTTTTACGCCTTTTTCCCTTGACTCTTTTTTGGTTTATGATATAATTAACCAGTAAAGAATCGGTGGCTATCTCTATTTTTTACGAAAAAGATAGCTTGGGAAGGAGTAACACATGAGACAGCTTGCACAGGAAATCGATAACTTTTTAAACGAGGTGATTTTGAGATCTGAGAACCAGCATGAAATTCTGATCGGGCATTGCACGAGTGACGTTGCCTTGACCAACACTCAGGAACACATCCTCATGCTCTTGTCAGAAGAATCCCTAACCAACTCGGAGTTGGCCCGTCGCCTTAATGTCAGTCAGGCAGCAGTGACCAAGGCTATCAAGTCTTTGGTCAAAGAGGGAATGTTAGAGACATCTAGAGATCCTAAGGATGCGCGTGTGATCTTTTATCAACTGACAGAGCTAGCTCGACCAGTGGCAGAGGAACACCACCATCATCATGAGCACACGCTCTTAGCCTATGAACAAGTGGCAAGTCAGTTTACTCCAAATGAACAAGAAGTTATCCAGCGGTTTTTAACTGCTTTAGTAGGAGAAATCAAATAATGCGGTATATTACAGTAGAGGACTTGTCTTTCTATTATGACAAGGAACCTGTCCTCGAGCACATCAACTATAGTGTTGATAGTGGGGAGTTTGTCACCCTGACTGGTGAAAATGGGGCTGCCAAGACGACTCTTATCAAGGCGAGTCTAGGTATTTTGCAACCAAGATTTGGCAAGGTAACCATCTCAAAGACAAATACTCATGGAAAAAAGCTTAGGATAGCTTATCTTCCCCAGCAGATAGCCAGTTTTAATGCTGGCTTTCCAAGTACGGTTTATGAATTTGTCAAGTCGGGTCGCTATCCTCGAAAGGGTTGGTTCCGTCGCTTGAACGCCCATGATGAGGAGCATATCAAGGCCAGTCTAGACTCAGTTGGTATGTGGGAACACCGTGACAAACGAATTGGCTCCCTATCGGGGGGGCAAAAGCAACGAGCGGTGATTGCTCGGATGTTTGCTTCTGACCCAGATATCTTTGTCTTGGATGAGCCGACGACAGGGATGGATGCTGGAAGCAAAAATGAATTTTACGAACTTATGCACCATAGTGCTCATCATCATGGCAAGGCTGTTTTGATGATTACCCATGACCCTGAGGAGGTCAAGGACTATGCGGATCGCAATATCCATCTAGTGCGCAATCAAGACTCGCCGTGGCGTTGTTTCAATGTTCACGAAAGCGACCAGGAGGTGGACCATGCTTAGTTTGTTATCCTATGACTTCATGCAGCGGGCCTTCTTGGCTGTCATTGCCATGAGCCTCTTTTCTCCGGTTCTTGGGACCTTCCTTATCTTACGTCGTCAGAGTCTCATGAGTGATACCCTCAGTCACGTTTCTCTATCAGGAGTAGCCTTTGGTCTGGTTTTGGGAATTTCTCCAACCATTTCAACCATTGCTATTGTCTTAATCGCTGCGGTCTTTCTAGAATATCTCCGGACAGTCTATAAGAACTTTATGGAAATTGGAACTGCCATCCTCATGTCAACAGGACTTGCAGTGTCTCTTATCGTGATGAGTAAGGGCAAAAGTTCGAGCTCCATGAGTTTGGACCAATATCTCTTTGGTTCGATTGTGACCATTAGCCAGGAGCAGGTGATTTTCCTCTTTGCCATTGCTGCGGTCGTTTTACTCTTGACTTTCTTATTCTTGCGACCAATGTATATCCTGACCTTTGATGAGGACACGGCCTTTGTGGATGGCTTGCCAGTTCGTACCATGTCTATCCTCTTTAACATGGTGACAGGGGTGGCCATTGCCCTTATGATTCCAGCTGCAGGAGCTCTTCTGGTATCGACCATTATGGTCTTGCCAGCTAGTATTGCCCTTCGTCTGGGGAAAAACTTTAAATCCGTTATGTTACTAGCCAGCACTATTGGCTTTTTGGGAATGGTGGCAGGTCTCTATATTTCCTACTATGCGGAAACACCTGCCAGCGCTAGTATCACCATTATCTTTGTAGCTGTCTTTTTGTTAGTCAGTCTACTGAAACGTTTTATCAAATAGGAGAATGAAATGAAAAAAATTAGCTTACTACTGGCTAGTCTATGTGCTCTGTTTTTAGTGGCTTGTTCCAATCAAAAACAGGCAGATGGGAAGCTAAATATCGTGACAACCTTTTACCCTGTCTACGAATTTACCAAGCAAGTCGCAGGAGATACTGCTAATGTAGAACTTCTCATCGGTGCTGGTACAGAACCCCATGAATATGAACCTTCTGCCAAGGCAGTTGCCAAAATCCAAGACGCAGATACCTTTGTCTATGAAAATGAAAATATGGAAACTTGGGTCCCTAAATTGCTAGATACTTTGGATAAGAAAAAGGTGAAAACCATCAAGGCGACAGGTGATATGCTCCTTTTGCCAGGTGGTGAGGAAGAAGAGGGAGACCATGACCATGGAGAAGAAGGTCATCACCATGAGTACGATCCCCATGTTTGGCTTTCACCAGCACGCGCCATCAAAATGGTAGAGCATATCCGTGACAGCTTGTCAGCAGATTATCCTGATAAAAAAGAGACTTTTAAGAAGAATGCGGCTGCCTATATCGAAAAATTGCAAGCCTTGGACAAGGCCTACACAGATGGCTTGTCTCAAGCTAAACAAAAGAGCTTTGTGACCCAGCACGCTGCCTTTAACTACCTTGCCTTGGACTACGGTCTCAAGCAAGTATCCATCTCAGGTCTCTCACCAGATGCAGAACCATCAGCAGCACGTTTGGCAGAATTGACCGAGTATATCAAGAAAAACAAGATTTCTTATATCTACTTTGAAGAAAATGCCTCACAAGCCCTCGCCAATACACTTTCAAAAGAAACAGGTGTCAAACTAGATGTCCTCAATCCTTTAGAAAGTCTGACAGAAGAGGCCACCAAGGCAGGAGAAAATTACATCTCTATCATGGAGAAAAACCTCAAGGCTTTGAAACAAACAACAGACCAAGAAGGACCAGAAATTGAGCCAGAGAAGGAAGAAAATACCAAGACAGTTCAAAATGGTTACTTTGAGGATGCAGATGTCAAGGACCGCACCTTGAGTGACTATGCTGGTAACTGGCAGTCGGTCTATCCTTTCCTTGAGGACGGAACCTTCGATCAAGTCTTTGACTACAAGGCTAAATTGACTGGCAAGATGACCAAGGATGAGTACAAGGCCTACTATCAAAAAGGCTATCAGACAGATGTGACTAAGATCAACATTACTGATAACACTATGGAATTTGTTCAAGGTGGCCAAAGCAAGAAATTCACCTACAAGTATGTCGGCAAGAAAATCTTGACTTATAAGAAAGGCAATCGTGGCGTGCGCTTCCTCTTTGAAGCGACAGATGCGGACGCTGGACAGTTCAAGTATGTTCAGTTTAGTGACCACAATATCGCCCCGGTCAAGGCAGAACATTTCCATATCTTCTTTGGAGGTACTAGCCAAGAAGCCCTCTTTGAAGAGATGGATAACTGGCCAACCTACTACCCAGATAACCTATCTGGCCAAGAAATCGCCCAAGAAATGTTGGCGCATTGATGCAAGAGAGAATCCCGCAAATCTGCGGGATTTTTTGCTAGAAACGATTATCTGAGTAGGTTGTGGGCGCAATAGTACTACAGCTGAGCTGTTCAGAATGTGATAAAGAAGTCATTTTCTACTGGCTGATTCTAACTAGCTGACGAATGCAAAAGCTACGATTGTACAAATTATAGAATCTTTTCAGGGGATTTAGGAAGGAATCTTAGTCATATTGACGCTGCTATCGCTTTTTGTTATAGTCAAGGAGAGAGCGGTCTGGAAGCATGGTTTATTCACAGTCTGTGGATAAGTATAGAAGGAAATGACATACAACTCAGGAAGTTGAAGTATCCTGATAATAGTTCCGTATATTAGTGACTTGCTAGAGAGCTAGCAGAAACCCTAGTACAGAGCTATTTGACAAAGGTCTGTTTAGATTTACAGGTCCAAAGTCTAAGAGCTGGCTTCTGGAGAAGCTGATTTTTAGGCATGCTTTCTTATCCATAAGTTGTGGATAACTTTGTGAACAAGAGAAAGAGATGTGAGATGATGACGAAAATAAAACCGCATGGACCATTACCAAGCCAGGCCCAGCTAGCTTATTTAGAGGATGAACTAGCTGCCTTTATCCATTTTGGTCCCAATACCTTTTATGACCAAGAATGGGGAAGTGGGAGAGAGGATCCCAAGTGTTTCAACCCGACCAAGTTGGATGCGCGTGAATGGATTCGAGTGCTCAAAGAAACGGGTTTTAAAAAGCTGATTTTGGTGGTGAAGCACCACGATGGTTTTATCCTCTACCCGACAGCCCATACAGATTATTCGGTCAAGGCTAGCCCTTGGAGGGATGGAAAGGGGGACTTGCTCCTTGAGGTCTCCCAAGCTGTAACTGAGTTTGACATGGATATGGGAGTGTATTTGTCTCCTTGGGATGCTCACAGTCCCCTCTATCACGTGGACCAAGAAGCGGACTACAATGCCTACTATCTGGCTCAATTGAAGGAAATCTTGTCAAATCCTGACTATGGGAATGCCGGTAAGTTCACTGAGGTGTGGATGGATGGTGCTCGAGGCGAAGGGGCCCAGAAGATCAACTATGAGTTTGAGACCTGGTTTGAAACTATTCGTGACTTGCAGGGCGATTGTTTGATTTTCTCAACTGAGGGAACTAGTATTCGCTGGATTGGAAATGAACGAGGCTATGCAGGGGATCCCTTGTGGCAAAAAGTCAAGCCCGATCAGTTGGGGACAGAGCCTGTATTAGATTATTTACAGCACGGTGATCCCTCGGGTACGTTGTTTTCAATCGGTGAGGCAGATGTATCCCTTCGGCCGGGTTGGTTTTACCATGAGGATCAGGATCCCAAGTCTCTTGAGGAATTGGTCGAAATCTACTTTCACTCGGTAGGGCGGGGAACTCCACTCTTGCTTAATATCCCACCGAACCAAGATGGCCTCTTTGACGAAAAGGATATCCAGCGTCTCTATGAATTTGCTGCCTACCGTGATGAGCTCTATAGGGAAGATTTGGCTTTGGGAGCCAAGGTATCTGGTCCTGCCCTATTCTCAGACTTTGCCTGTTCTCACCTGACAGATGGACTAAAGACTAGTTCTTGGGCAAGTGATGCAGAACTGCCAATTCAGTTAGAGCTCGATTTAGAGTCACCTAAAACTTTTGATGTGATCGAGCTGAGGGAAGATTTGAAGCTAGGACAACGCATCGCTGCTTTCCATGTTCAGGTAGAGTTGGATGGTGTCTGGCAGGAGTTTGGGTCTGGTTATACTGTTGGCTACAAACGTCTCTTACGAGGATCAGTCGTTGAGGCGCAGAAGATACGTGTGACCATTACAGAGACACAGGCTTTGCCTTTGTTGACCAAAATTTCACTCTATAAAACACCTACCTTGTCGAGAAAAGAAGTCGTTCAGCAACTAGAGTTTTCAGAAAAAAGTTTGGCTGTGACCAAGGGAGAAAATGTCCACTTTACAGTGAAGCGAAGAGAATCTAGCAGTCCTTTAGAAGCTAAGATTTCGATTCAACCAGGGACTGGTGTGCATGGTGTCGCCTATCGGGACGAGATTCAAGTCCTTACGTTTCAAGCTGGTGAGACTGAAAAAAAGCTAACGCTACCAACCTTGTATTTTGCAGGAGATAAAAGCTTAGATTTTTATCTAAATCTGACGGTAGATGGGCAGCTGGTTGACCAGCTTCAGGTCCAAGTTTCATAAAAGAAGAACCTTTGCGCGATGCAAAGGTTCTTTTGGTTATGTGACTATTAGTCCGTCTCGCTCCGCTAGGTGCGAGACAAATAAACCACCCGCTATGCGGGTGCGCGTCGAAGGTTATACCAAAAAAACTCCAAA